>Ga0070738_10001776_pt1 | contig 39270 bp, 27 predicted proteins | sample Coa_R2_2_FD_66446 | JGI IMG/M metagenome (GOLD analysis project Ga0070738, IMG submission 66446) | Surface soil microbial communities from Centralia Pennsylvania, which are recovering from an underground coalmine fire - Coalmine... | ecosystem: Environmental > Terrestrial > Soil > Unclassified ...
CGTGATCGCCGCTGTCCTCGCCGCGCGGAATGCAACGACGGAACAACTGGTGGCAAAAGCCATTTAAAAACTGCCGCTGTTCGCGAAGAAATCAGACGTTAGTAACACAGAGACACAGAGAGAAAACAAACACAGAGTAAAGACACACCCCATTTTGAACAGTCTTCTCTGTCTTTTGGCTTTTCTCTGTGTCCTCTGTGTCTCTGTGGTTAATTATTTAGTTTGTATTACACGAACCACACTGATGTACGTTCAGCCCGTGGATGCACTCTTCGGTAACGGGGTAGTTCTCGAACGACATCGTATAGTGCTGGCTGAAGAGTGGCCGGAGGTAGTCCTCAATGCTCGCGTCGTATGTCGGCTTCGAGGCGAACTGGCTACCTTCGATCGAATGCCGTAACTCGCCCTCTTCGATAATCAGATGCCCGCTTTTAATCACAAACCGCGGATAGGAGAACATCTCCATCGGGTCTTTGTGGTTGTTGTAGATCGCGACATCGGCATCCGCGCCAATGCCGAGGTGCCCCTTCTGATCGAGGCCGAGCGTGCGAGCCGGACCGGCGGAGGTGATGATCGCGATTTCGTTGAGCGTGTATTCGCGATCAAGTTCGGGTAGCACGATTCGCGGAAGTACCTTCTCCGGCAGGTGTGTCAGTTGTTCCTTGCGGAACTCCTTGTCCATGAGAAGACGCACGATTTCGGGGTAACGCCAGAACGTCGCGCCGTTGGGGTGGTCAGTCGTGAGGCACACACGCCAAGGATCGGTGATGAGCAACAACAACTCCAGACCCACCGCCCACTGAATCGCATTGACGAGGTTCTTCTCCTTGTACACATACGGCACAACACCGCAGCCGGTTTCATTCTCCACATCGAGGTTGCCCCACTTGCGGCCGGTGAGTTCGTGCAGGAGGTGTTGCCACGGACCATCTGCCGTGATGGTGACGGTGTCGCCGAATAGCACCGCCCCCGCATCGCAGGTGAGGTTCGGGTGAGCGTTGAAGTATTCCGCAATGGGCACGCTGGCGGAACGCATGCTGAACCAGTCATCGCCGCCGTAGGCGTGGTACTGAAGGTGCGCCATGTGGGCGCGGTTGCCCTCCAGTGTCTTCATCGTTTCAAGCGTGGTGGTGTAGTTGCCCGGCGCACCGAGGTTGTTGCAGTGAATGTGCAGCGGGTGCGGCAACGCCAGTTGATCGATGATATCCGCCAGGGCCTTGATGATGTTCCGTGGCGTGACTCTGTGGTAGCCGGGTACCGGCTCATCCAGTCCTTTGCAGTCCTTGCCCCACTTCCACCCCGCAACGCCACCGGGGTTCACCGCCTTGACGCCATAGGCTTTCGCCGCCCAGATTTGCCACGCCGCGACCTGCTTGGCTCGCTCGAACTCCGCGTTTTCCAGCAAATCGAGAATGATCTCGTTGTTGGCCATCAGCACGCAGCAGCACTTGTCGATGATGGGTGTATCGGCGAGTTCTTCGTGTGTGTGCTTGGCGGAAAGAATGGGCACAGCGGCCTCGTTCGCGGTGGTCCAGCCCATCCCCGCGTACACGTAGCCCGTTGCAAAGGTAGTGGGTGTACTTCCCGCCAGACCAGCCCGACACTGCGGTGAGTGGAAGATCGGTCGTGCTTTGCGGTGCTGCTCTGGAATCAGCCCCCGCGCGAAGTTGAGCGCGGCCCCCGCGACGTGTGTATGCACATCGACGCCACCGGGAAAGACAATCATCCCGGATGCATCAATGGTGCGTGCGCCGGGTTCGACGCTGGCAACGATCTTGCCATTGGCGATGCAGACATCCCGCACCTCGCCATTGATGCCGTTCTTGGGGTCGTAAACGCGTCCGCCAGTAATGCGAAGCATGGAGTGCCTTGTGGATTCTGACGCATCAATTCGAGCCACTGCCGAGTCAATGCCACGAGTAGTTCATCGTATGTCAAGCAGGAAACTTTGGGGTTGGAACTGCTTTATGCCTTTGTGTCCATTGCGTGGCGAAATTGCTCCAATGCCTCCTTCGCGAAGATGGAGAAAATTGTCGCCTCGTTACCCTCAATGCCAAAGACCAAGATCAAGTTGCTGGCGTTGCTCTGAAAGGCGTACAACTCCTCGTCTGGTTTGAGCTTTTGTGATCGGGAGCGGATGAAATCGTCCGTGTGCCATCGCCTTAGGTGCTCAAACTAACTTTGCATGACGCGCCGGGGGCTCGGATCGAGCGTTGGCAGCGCGAATTCAACATGCCGTTCTAGTCGCAGATTGAGGAGTTGTTCGGCCATGATACGCACCCAAAGCTTGCTCTGCCAGCTTGCTGCAACGCCTGTAGGTTCACTTGCAGTCAGCCCTGTTTGGCCCTCTGCGAGAGTGGATTCTTGGTCACGTTTGCTGAGTACACGTCGCAGTCAATCACCCAGAATAATTCGATTGCGAGCCCGGCGACATTCAACTGGCGGAGCCATTCCACATCATCATGTGACGGCTTTGAATCGAGCACAATTGCCAAGTGATCTGGTTTTGTGCGGCCAGGGTAGTGGCTGTACTCCAGTGACTGACCTAGAGCCTCCCGGATAGCAAGACGAGTTGCTTGTTGATAACAGATCTTCAACTCAAAGAGGTAGGATTGGTGTGCATGGTGGCATCGGATGTCCACCTGTTGCTTTTCGACCGCAATCTGTGTGGCACTTTGTTCACTAAGCCACGCTTTGAATGTATTCGAGAGTTTGTTGTGGCTCGGTTCAATCTGCCGGAGTTGTTCTGGTGTGAAGCGGGTGTATGCGTCGATCAGTCGGTTTCCAGGTTCTTGGTCTTGCTGTGGCTCAACGTTTTTGTTGGTGAACTGATTCTCATTCCTCTGTGGAAATTCGAACTTGCCTTTCGCTTTGTAGATCGCACTCATTCTCCTTCCATGATCGGTGAGAGAGTAAACTTGTCCAAGTTCATCATCGTACCTGTCCCCGATTAAGGACAGAGAGAGCAAACACTTGAATCCGTGCCGTTCCTCATGTGCTTCGCGGTTCTCTGGGTGGACAGGACCAATCCCCATCCGCACCGCATCTGGAGAAATTCCTGCCTTCTCCGCGAGTTGTTCCAGATTACGCTCTGAGTTCCCTGGAAGAGAGAAGAGAACCGCAAGGACTCGCAGTTGCATCCTGTGGAGCCCTTCTTCCTTTGGACGACCCTTGCGCACGAGTGTCTTGGTAGTTCTCTTTCGAGTCTCCTTCGCCGCTGACCTCATAGGGGACTCCTTTGTTCTGTGTTGGATCTCGGTGGTTATGCGATCTGTGTTTCTTTAGTAATCTCGGGATACCACGCCAGTAGTTTTCGCACAGCGGCGCTGATCCGGTTTAACACCTCTTCATCTGTCGAGTACGGCGCCTTCAGCGCGGGGCGAAGCGGGAGCGGAATGTCGTCCATCCGGCAGACGGTGCCCTCCGCACTGATGCCGCCCACGGCCGTCGTAATGTGAACACGCGGTGGAGGCGCCGACTCATCCCACCTCGGAGCGAGCACGACGGTCGGTATGCGATTCAAGTATTCCGCCGATTCGGTGGGGAGTGAAGCCAACACGCCGCTTCCCAGAAGGAGTGCGGCGTCAATGTCGCCGCGTGCCAGCATATCGGTTGTGGTGAACTCGCCTGGGTTATAACGCGGATAGCCGCGCGACAGACTTACCCCAAAGGGATAGCCCGTCGTCCAGCGCAACACCATATCTGACCCAACCAGATTGCCGTGCTGCCGCATTGGCAGCGCCACAAACTTGGTGTAGTTGTTTAACTCGATTGCGAGCCGATAGGCGGCAGCAGAATTCGCGTACCCGCCGCGTGTGGCAGCAAGACCCAGCCCGAAGAACATCACGCCAAAACGAGCCGACTTCATTCGATCAAGCAGTGCACGCAGTTGATCGACCGTTAAGCCCGTTTCGGCAACGTCGCATTCAGTCACTCGCTGATTCTTCAGGATCGCCACCATCGCAGTAAGTGCTTCAAAGTCCTTCCCCTCGCGGATGCAGAGGAATTGATCCGCCTCTTTTGCTGTGGCAGTTTTGCGCACGTCGATGAGGATCATGGTGCGGTCGGCGCGGCCATTGGGGAGGAACTTCCCTTGTGGGTGGAGCGCGTAGCGCTGCGTGTGTCGCGGGTGCGTTTCGGCCGGGTTGCAACCCCAGTAGACGATGAGGTCGGCGCGGTTTTTCACTTCGCCAAGCGTGCAGGATACCTTGCCGACCAGTTGCGTCGCGACGAATGATGGCCCGTGGCAGAGCGACGTATAACTGTCGATCACTCCGCCGACGCTTTCGGTCAGAGCAACAGCTTCGCGTTGGGCCTCGCAGGGGATGTAACCGTGGTCGTACACGAGCGGCAGGTCGGCGTTGTGGAGAATCTCCGCGGCCAGTGCTATCGCGTCGTCGAGCGGAGCGGGTTTACCATCGATCAGTGCGGGGGGTGTGAGTTTCTCGGCGGTGTGCTCACGGAACCAGGCTTTGCCAAGATCGCAGGCGTTCTCGCTGCGGGTAATGCGTTCCCCATCGGCGTGGAGTTCGATATCGTCGCACGCGCACCCGCAACCGGTGCAGGTCGCGTGTTTCACAATATCCAAACTCATCCGCTCTCCCAAGTCTGAGGCAGGCGTTTCCCGCCGTCAGGCTATTCTAGGAGACGGGTAAGCCAGACGTGACGGCGGGGTACCATCCGGGCTTATTCTGCACAGCGGCGATGATGCGTTTCAGCACCTCTTCGTCGGTGGGGTACGGCGACTTCAGGGCTGGCCGCAGCGGCAGCGGCACTTCATCCATGCGATAGGCTGTACCAGGAGCGCTGATACCGGTCGCTGCCGTGGTGAAGTGAACGCGAGCCAGCTTGCTCGTGTGCGTCACCTTCGGGTCGAGGACGATTGTCGGTGTGCGTTTCAGGTGCTCGATGGCCGGTTTGGGCATGGTTGCGCCGGGGTCCGCGCCAATCACAATCGTGGCATCGGTGTCGCCGCGAACGAGTAAATCCACTGTGGAATACTCGCCGGGATTGAATCGCGGATAGCCGCGACTCAGGTTGATTCCAAACGGATACGAAAGCGTGTAGCGCATTACAACATCCGCGCCGGTCACGTTGCCGTGTCCGCGCATCGGCATCGCGACAAACTTCGTGAAGGCATTCAGTTCAGCCGCAAGAGTGAGAGCCGCGGCGCTGTTCATGTGCTTTCCACGAGTCATGGACAGCCCCATGCCGAAGAACAGCACGCCGAACTTAGCCTTCTTCATCCGATCAACCAGGTCCTGAAGTTGTGCCAGCGTCAGACCCGTTTCGGCGACGGCTTCCGCGCTCACCTTCTGGTTTTTCACCAGCGCGCGGAGAATCGTAATCATCTCGAAGTCTTTACCCGGCCGCACTTGCAGGAAAATGTCCGCGGCCTTCGCGCTCATCGTTTCGCGGATGTCCACCAGCACCATCGTGCGGTCTTTGCGGCCACGCGGCAGGAACTTTCCCTTCTGTGTGAGCGTGTATCGCGTGAAGTGCCGCGGGTGGCACTCGGCCGGGTTGCCACCCCAGTAAATGATAAAGTCCGCCCGATTCTTCACTTCGCCCAGCGTACAAGACACTTTACCGCCCAACTGGGCGGCGATTTCGGTTGGGCCGTGTCAAAGTGACGTGTGGCTATCGATCACCCCACCCACCAGTTCCGCCAGCCACACGGCTTGCCGCTGTGCCTCGCAGGTGGTGTTGCTCAGGCCATACACCAGCGGCATGTGGGCCTGATGCAGAATCTCCGCCGCAACTTCCGCCGCATCATCAATGCTGGCTTCTTTGCCGTCGATCAGGGCATCGGGGTAGAGTCGCTCGGCAGTGTGGTTTTTGAACCACGACTCGCCAAGAATGCAAGCGCGTTTGGTTTCGACGATGCGTTCTTCGTTGGCGTGGAGTTCGATGTCGTCGCACACGCAGCCGCAGAACGTGCAGACGGCGTGCTTGACGACCTTCAGTTCGTGTTTTGGCGCTTCCGGCATCACGGAGGTTGACATAGTTGCGAGTCGTGTGTGAGTGCGGAGAATTACCCGACGCTTGGTTTCTTGACTTCGTCTTGGGAGGCGCCCGGACCGGGCGGCGTGGTGAATGCTCACCCCAGCGCCCGGCCGCGGAAACTGCCGCGAATGCGTCGCGGCATGAAGCGCCCGGCCTCGATCTCTTCCCACGGCAGCTCTGTGGCCTCGATGGGCAGCGAAGCGGCCTGTTCTTGTGGATCGGTTGGTTTATCGTTGGTGTTCATCAGAGTTCTCAATCACACGAACCATGTCCGTGGTGAACGATACAACAAGTTCTCGGCCCCAAAGCGTCAACAGAACCAGCGCCTCGTTCTCAGCAGACGGTAGATCGTCGGCACGTTGAAGGTTCCGTTGCTGAATTTCTTGGCGCGAAACAACAACACCGGTGTGTCCCGCGAATGCCGTCGCGATCACTTCGACTCGTTGGCCTTCCGGGAACATCGTCCTCTCCTACACCGCCTCTACTTCCACATCCCAGCCTTTGGATGTGGGCATGCCGGTGCCATCGGTTTCGCCGCCCATCAGTTGGCACGTCGGCGGGCCGTAGGGCACGAACAGCATTCCGCGCGGTACGTTCGCTTCCTTGCATTGAAACTCAGCTTCCCCGATTTCCGTTCGCACTCGAATCGTGGCTCCGCTGGCGATGCCGAGTTCCTTCATGTCGTCAGGGTGAATCTGCATCGTGTTGACGATGGCGTTGTACTCGTCGCTCTCCTTGCCGACGTTAATCTGTACACCCTGTTTGTTTGAACGAATCGGCATCAGGAGAAAACGCATGGCCGGCACAGACACCTCTTTTGCGGCGGGAAGTATCATCTTAGCGGTTGCAGAGGCGGGGTAAAAGGAATACACGATTCCTTATTCCTTCCCGCGAGAGCACCCGCCTTGCTAACCCTCAATTCCGTTGAAGTCGAAGAGACGTTCGCCGAAGCGTTCCCTATGACCGCCGTTCGCGTACTGGTCACGGCGGAAACGCTTCACTGGGCACGCATTGCTGGCCAGACCGCGACCGGCTACGCCGCCAGCGTCATCGGCTGCGATGTGGAAGCTGGCATCGAACGCGATCTATCACCCAGCGAAACGCCAGACGGCAGACCGGGCGTTTCGCTCCTGTACTTCGGCTTCAGCCGTGATGCCCTTCAGAAAGCCGTGACCAATCGCGTCGCGCAATGTGTGTTGACGTGCGCCACCACCGCCTGCTTCAACGGACTGGCAGGCGATCCGGGCAAGAGCATCAAGGTCGGTGGCGTCCTCCGCTACTTCGGCGATAGCTGGCAGATCAGCAAGTTGCTGGACGGCAAACGCTACTGGCGCATGCCCACTATGGATGGCGAGTTTCTGTGCGAGGAAACCTTCGGCACGGTGAAGGGCGTGGGCGGCGGAAACTTCCTCATCCTGGGTGAAACGCAAGCACAGACTCTTGCTGCGGCGGAAGCCGCGGTGAACGCGATTCGTGAAGTGGGTGGGGTGATTCTTCCTTTTCCGGGTGGCGTGGTGCGCAGTGGAAGCAAAGTGGGCAGCAAATACAAGGGGCTAAAAGCCAGCACGAACGAAGCCTACTGCCCCACTCTTCGCGGCGCGGTGGAGTCGAAGTTGCCAGAAGGCGTGAACGCGGTGTATGAACTGGTCTTCGACGGCCTCGATCTCGCGTCGGTTGAAAAAGCCACGTGGGCGGGAATACAGGCGGCGAGCCTCTGTCGCGGCGTGAAGCGAATCACTGCCGGCAACTACGGCGGCAAACTCGGCCCGTTCCACATTCACCTCGCGAAACTCATTCAGACAGCGGGTTGACGCAGGATTCACTGCAGAGGGCACGAGAGAGCACATGAGAGAAAGACACGAGGAAAAGACTGAGACAACATCCAAATTCTCTTTGTTTGTCTTTTCTCCGCGCCCTCTCGTGCCCTCTGCGGTGAATCCTGCTTTAAGGGCGAGAGAGGGTTGGTTGCGATAGGATAATCTCAAGAGGGCGGCTCTTTCCTTCATCGCACCATGACCCCCGATCGCGACGAGCTATTGGCGTCATTAATTGACCGGCTGGCCGGTGAGCAGCGGGCCGGGCGAGTCGTGGACATCGACGCGGTCGCACGCGACCATCCCGACCTGGCGGATGAACTGCGCGAACTCTGGGCCGTCGCCCAGTTCGCACAGATCGCACGCAAGCCCCCGCCGACGGTCGCCATCATCTCGAATGGCCCTCTCACGTCATCGTACCCGGGCGACGCGACCACACAGACCGCCACGACACTTCCACGCGAGTTTGGCGATTTCGAGCTTCTCGAAGAGATCGGCCGGGGGGGAATGGGGGTTGTCTACAAGGCACGGCAAAAGAGCCTGAATCGTCTTGTCGCGTTAAAGATGGTGCGCGAAGCGCACCTTGCCACCGACGCCGATCGTGCCCGTTTTCGCACAGAAGCCGAGTCCGCCGCGAAACTGAAGCACCCGAACATCGTGACCGTTTACGAAGTCGGTACCTTCGACGGGCAAGCGTACCTGTGCATGGAGTTTGTCGACGGGCAGACGCTTGCCGAGAAGATTCGCGCGGATGGCCCACTTCCGCCTCGCGACGCGGCTCATCTGGTCGCGGTCATTGCCCGTGCTGTGGAACGCGCCAATGCGTTCGGCATCATCCACCGCGATCTGAAACCGTCGAATATCCTACTTTCGCACGTCGAAAGTCGCCAACTTGAAGATCGCAAGGGAGAAGTCGGGTCGAGTGCGTCTGACTTTACGACTTCGCGACTTTACGACATGCGACCCAAAGTCACGGACTTTGGTCTTGCCAAGAAGATCGACAACACCGAGAGCCTCACCCGAACCGGCGCGGTGGTCGGCACGCCAAGTTACATGGCCCCTGAGCAGGCCGCGGGGCGGAAAGATCTCACGGCGTCTGCGGATGTGTACTCGCTGGGCGCCATCCTTTACGAATTGCTCACCGGTCGCCCGCCATTTCAAGCAGCCCACCCGCTCGATACGCTTCTGCTTGTGCTGGAACAGGAACCTGTTCCGCCCCGCGACCTCAACCCCACGGTCGACCGCGAACTCGAACTCATCTGTCTGAAGTGTCTCCAAAAGCCGCCAGAACTCCGCTACCCAACCGCCGGTGCGCTGGCGGCTGATCTCGAAGCCTACGCTGCTGGTCAACCGGTCGCGGCAGCCCCGAGCGGACTGCGGTTCTTTCTGGCCCGCGTCTTTCGCGAAACGCACCACGCCGACATTCTGGAAAACTGGGGCAAGCTCTGGATGTGGCACAGCGTCATGATCTTCCTGCTGTGCTTGCTCACACAGATCATGAAGTGGTCGAAGTTGAATCATCACGTCTGGTACATGAGCGTCTGGTCGGTGGGGCTCTTGACGTGGGGTACCGTGTTGTGGCAACTTCGTAAGGCCGCCGGACCGGTCTTGTTCGTGGAGCGACAGGTTGCGCATGCCTGGGCCGCGGGAGTGTGCGCCAGTATCGGGATGTTTTGGATTGAATGGCTCATTCCACTCCCCGCGCTGACCCTTTCGCCGGCGGTGGCAATCGCGGCGGGGATGGTGATGGTGTTCAAGGCGGGTATTCTCTCCGGCCGGTTCTACGTCTGGGCTGCGCTCAACTTTGCGGCGGCGATTGTAATGCCACTGGTACCGGATGTGAACGTACTGCTCTTTGGCGCTGTCTCGGCGCTGTCGTTCTTTGTTCCGGGGTTGAAGTATTACCGACAGAAGAAGCAATCCCTGGCGCGTCTGGATGGGAGCCGGTGATGAAAAAGCCGGAGTGGAAGAAAATCCTGGCGCCGGAAGATCGCTGGTCGGCGAAAGCCGCGGCGCTGCACCGATCGCGGCTGGCGGCTTACCGCGAAGGTGAGCTATTCGTTCGTCAAAAAGAGCCGGGCAATCGGTACACATCCGATGTCTTGCTCGCTATCGAGGGCGAACCGCTTGATCGATTCGTGACCAAAATGGGCGGGTTGCCTTACCGCCCCGCTTCCATTCCGTGGCCGCGTATCAAGTCTGGCGAACCACGCGTCTTCCTGGGGCAAATTTGCTTCGCGGATTCGCTCGACCTGGTTGGTGAGTTACCGGGGGATGTCCTGCTCGTCTTCACCTCCGGCGAACACGATCATACGGTTGGCGGCCTGCATTACGAGTGGTACCCGCTGGGTATCGAGGGGCTCGTTTCGGCGGATGCCATCCCGGATACGCCGTGGTGGGTGTTTCCGTGTTACATGCGACTATCGCGACACGAAGAGACCGAGGAGGACGTTGGATGGCCGAAGTGGATGACGGGCGCCAAGATTGGCGGAAGGCCGTACTGGATACAGGAAGAGCCGTACGACCCCGGCGAATACTTGGCGAGCTTCGCGAGCGTGGACGAACTTGGCGAACCGGACGACTCCGACCTCCCCGTGTGAAACACTCCTCGAAATCTCGCGCGCGACTTTTCACGAGAGAGCAGGGCGGCTCACCTCATCCAAACACTGCAATTTATGGGGAAAACGGAGTTAACAGCCAGCGCGATATGACATCAGCTTGAGTGAATTTCGAATCCCTCTCGGTGTCCGAGCGTAACACTCCTCGAACTTTTTGTCGCGCGCCTCTGTTAACCGCCGGGTTGAGATGCGCTGTCAGAAAAAACGACAACCCGCTGGTTAACACCTCAGCGCAAGCGCGCGACATCGGGACGACAGTTCCCGCAGAGTCCCAGAGTGGTTCACTGCTGCATCTCCCACCCATCGGGCCACTACCTTCCCAGAGCCGCCCCACCGCTACCGTCAACATATTCTGCCTGATCCAACCTTCGAACCTCGACACCCACCGCCGACACCCAAAACCCGACCATTTCCCGAGCCGCCAGCGGTGTACAAGTATTGTGTCCAGCCTCACAAAACACAGCGAATCACACTCGATCTGACACTCCGACATTCATGACCCGCCTGCTCCAACCGCTCTGGCTCTTCCTGGCATCTGCCACCGATCGTGAACTCGCTCGGATGGTCGAGTTCCTCCAAGCCGAGAACAAGATCCTCCGCGCCAAGCTCCCAACACGCATTACCCTAACCGCCCGCGAACGCAACCGACTCATCAAACTCGGCACGGCACTCGGCAGCGCATTGCAATCCATCATTACAATCGTTTCATACCGCACATTCACACGCTGGTTCGCGACTCCCACCAAGAAGCCCGCCTCGCAACGCAAACCGGGCCGTCCACGCACTGCCGAGGACATCCGCAATTTGGTAATCCAGATCGCCACAGAAAATGGCTGGGGATACACTCGCATACTCGGAGAACTGAAGAAGCTCGGCGTCCACAACGTCAGTCGCTCCACAGTCGTCAACATTCTCTCCCAAGCGGGACTTGACCCGGGTCCCAAACGCGGACAAGGAACCTGGAGCGAGTTCGTCGCCCGCCACGCCGCCACACTCTGGGCCGCCGACTTCCTCTCCGTCCGAACCCTCACCGCCGCGGGCTTCGTCGATCTCTACTTGTTGGCCTTCATTCATCTGGGCAGTCGAAAAGTGATCGTCTCGGCTCCAACTGCCAACCCTGACTCGCAGTGGGTGACGCAACAAGCTCGCAACGCCTCCATGCAGATCGCCGACTGGAATCTCTCGATGAAGTATCTCACCATCGATCACGACACCAAGTTCACCACCAGCTTCGACGCCGTTTTCGAGGCTGAAGAAGCGGAGATCATTCGCGTCGGGCCACGGGCACCTAACATGAATGCGATCGTGGAGAGGTTCGTCCAGACCCTCAAAACCGAGTGTCTGGATCACTTTCTGGTTTGTGGTGAGCGTCACCTCCACCATCTTGTAACCAACTTCGTCGCACACTATCTGGAAGAGAGACCGCATCAGGGACTCGGCAACGTTCCACTTCCCGAGGCTGGCAAAACAGACGACGAGCCCGCTGTGCTGTCCTTCCCCACCGGCGAGGTGAAGTGCCGCGAGCGACTCGGCGGACTGCTGAAACATTACTACCGCGCCGCCGCTTGAACCGACTTCCAGCGACCACTCTTCACTGACAACATTGTCACCGGCTTCGGTGAATGAGACTGCACGCGCCGAGAGCCGGTTGAACGCATCCCATCGTCGGTTCCGGTGTCCTTCTGGACGCGGATAACTCGATTTTTGGACAAACGCTCGCTGCTCCGACATCGCCAATCCCGCTTCACGGTAGCCATTTGCTATCGTCAACAATATTTGCACAGGACGGTAAGCGAGCAAAGGTCGGGACTTACCGGCTGTGGTTGTACCCGGACGCGACGGCGAACGAAAACGCCGAAGGGAAATCGTTAACCGATTTCCCCCGGCGGTTCGCAGAGTGTCCGGCAAAGCTCCGCGAGAAGGATTCGAACCTTCAACCCGCCGGTTAACAGCCGGCTGCTCTACCATTGAGCTATCGCGGATCAACACTTCCACATATAAGGCTCGCCCTTTCGCCCGACAAGGGGAGTATGAGACGACATCGCACCTTTTTCACACCTCTCGGTGTCCCGTCCGGATATACTCCTGAACGAAACCACACTCTCCCCCTCCAGAGGCTCCTATGCCGACCCGACGTCAGGTTCTACAAGGAACGGTCGCTGCATCTGCCGCCGTCGCATCCAACAACCTCGATCCGGCTATCGCCCAGAAACCCCAGGAGCCACACGCGCAGCTCAAAGATCGCATTCGTCAGTCTGTTGTGTTCTGGTGTTTTCATGCGCGCGGCGAAAAATGGTCAGCGGAGAAAGTCTGCACCGTCACCAGGAATCTCGGCGTCAAGTCGGTCGAAGTCATCGACCCCGAACACTGGACGCTGCTTAAGAAACACGATCTGATCTGCGCACTGGCCCCCAATGGCATGCCCGGCATGCCGTTTATGAGAGGATTCAATAACACCAAGTTCCACGATGAGGTCATCGAACGGACGAGCAAAACCATCGATCTATGCGCCGAGGCCAAGTTCCCCAGCGTCATCGCTTTCGTCGGATACAAGTGGAACGATCCCGAGAATTCCAAATCCGGAGCGATCACGCAGGACGATGCTTTCGCCAACTGCGTCAAGGGGTTGAAAAAGCTCGCGAAGTATGCCGAGAAAAAGGGTATCACCGTCTGCGTCGAACACTTGAACACACGCGATGACTCCGACCCGATGAAAGGCCACCCCGGCTACCAAGGCGATGATCTCGATTTCGTTGCCAGTATCCTCAAGAAAGTTGGGAGCCCGCGGGTGAAGCTTCTCTTCGACATTTACCATGTCCAGATCATGCACGGCGACTTAATCCGGCGGATTGAACAGAATAAGGAACTGATCGGCCATATCCACACAGCCGGTGTACCGGGCCGTGGAGAACTCGACGAGAAGCAGGAGATCAACTACCCCGCCGTGATGAAGAAACTCATCGACATCGGTTACACCGGGTATGTCGGCCAGGAGTTCATCCCCACTCGCGATCCTCTCGCGGGCTTGAAGGAAGCCGTTGCGATTTGCGATGTATGAGTTCGGGAAGTGCCTGCGGCGCGAGAACCGCGAAGCGGGTTCACCGGAGTGCTCAATGCGGTTCCTGCGAAGAGCGCGGGAATAATTTGCCGACGTGGGGATCATTGTGCGTGAGTCTCGGTGGCTGCCCACGCCGGGGAGCCTCGTCGCGACTGCGGCCGAACCCGCCGCCGGGTTCCGGCGGGCACGTGCATGGAATGGTTGTGTGGGTTAGCATTCGGTGCAGTGGCGATCGCCATCTCCGGTCACCTCATCTGGTTGGCTGCCGCCGGAATCATCAAGGCAATCCTGGGAAAAAGCGAGCCGCCGATGCGGCCGCTGCGCCCCTTTCGATACTGCCCCGCGTGCGGCGCGAATACCGCGCCGGATGATCGCGATTGCCCACAGTGTCAGCTGTATCTCGATGGGCGGCTTGCACGCGCCATTTATCGCATTCGTGTCGCCGAGCGTGAAGTGCGGGCGCTCGTCGAACGGGCGCAACTCGACCCCAACCTCGCTGATGAAGTACTCGCGCAACTCGAAACGCGCTCGCGCAGTCTTCTCGGACTACCAGCGAAAGCACCTCGCGCCAGGGTTGTCGCTCCGGCAACACCACCACCGAGCGAGTCTGCGCCGCTTGGACCAAGCGATGCGGTCGAACTGCTTCCGGAGCGCGCAGCCGAGGCAACGCCAGCGAATCGCTTCGAACCAACCATCGCCGAACTGGCGGTGGGCCGAACTCCCCCTCGAACTGCGTCAATCGAGGAAATTCCTCCACCCACACCGACTTCCCCACCGCTCCCAGAACCCCCAACTCTGGAGGTTCACCCCGCACCTCTCAAGCGGAAATTCTCTTCATTCCTCGAAGAACACAACATCCTCTGGGGCGAACTCGTCGGTGGATTGCTGATCGTTGGCTGTTCGATCGCACTCGTTGTTACACTGCGACACACATTGGAATCGGTCCCTTACTTCCGCTTCCTCCTATCCGCCGCGGTGACACTGGGGCTATTTGGCGCGGGGGAATACACTCTTCATCGATGGAAACTCGCCGGTACGAGCCGTGGAATGCTCGTCATCGCATTGTTGCTCACTCCACTCACGCTCCTGCTTCTGGCGGAACCGTTTACGCAAGGTGCTTCTGGCGTCATCGACCTCGTCGTAAAATGCGCGGCGATAGTGACATTTGTCGGCGTCGTCCGTACGGGTGGCCGCGACCTGATCGGCACCGAACATCTCCCCGGGCCGATCGACCGCCGCTGGCTTCTCTCGCTTGCCGTTGTCGGCACGACGGCCACGCAACTGCTCCCCGGCAGTATCTCCACCTCCTGGCTTCCACTTCTCTGCTTCATCGTGGCGTGCATCGCCACGCTCGGCGGTTTGTCGTGGTATCACCCTGGCCGGCGAGAAGAGCCCATCGCCGCCAAGAGCGGCAGCGCTCTCTTGATGTTCATCGGCTTGGGGGGCTTTGCCCTCTGTGCTGCGTGGGGATTGCATCTCGTGCGTGCTCCGGCCGAAACAGCCACCAGACTTCATCTGCTGGCGTTTCCTCTGGCGCTGGCAAGCATCCCCGTGGTGGAGGCCGGGGTGTTGGTTTTGCGTCGGGTGGAGAAATCGAGTCTACAGACTCTTGGCACCGTCGCGGCGCTGGTGGGCTTTCTTGCGATGACAAGCAGCCTGGCACTTGCCTGGCCGAACCCACTGTTGCTTCTGCCTGTCTCGGCCTTGGCGGGGGGATTTCTAACACGCGTGGCGTTTCGGGAGCAACTCCCCTGGGTCCACGCCGGCGCGATTCCGCTGCTGGCTTTCGCGGCCGTGCTTGGGTTTCACGGGATGGCCGGGAACTGGGTCATCCCCACCCTGGCCAATGCCGAAATGGTCAGCAGGTCGCTCGCTCGTGACCTGAGTTCAGCGGCCAGCGGCGCCGCTCTTGCTGGCGTGTCGCTCTTGCTGCTCGGTGTTGCGGAGATCCTGGTCCGGCGAGCATCGTTCCAAACCGGCAGTTACCTGACTGGTGCCATCGGCGTGGGTACGGCGGGACTTCTCCTCGTCAGTTGGCACGGGACCGAACAACCCGCAATCGCGGCGTTCAGCCATCTGGGGCTTGCAGTCGGCTTACTCGCGGGTCATTTCCGGTGGAAGCGGCGAGCGGTGGCGCTTGGGGGGCTATGGCTTATCCTTGCTGGAACGATGTGGGCGTTGTGGTGGCTGGCCCCGCGGCAGTTGCCGGTCTGGGGGTTTGTGGTGGCAGTGGAGTCGCTCTTGCTCGCGTTCAGCGCTGTGATCCTCCGCAGAACGCACATCACCGCGACCGCCCTGTTCCGCCGCGCTGCAGGCGATGTGACTTTCACCGCCTCGGTCCTGGCCGTGGGGCTTGCGCTCATCTCGGGCACGGCGGAGAGCGAGTGGCACACGGGCACCCTCTTCGCTCTGGCGTTTACCGGATTCACACTCGCCCGACTTACGGACTGGTTCGTTCTGACCTGGGCTGGGTCGACCACCGGACTCTTCGCGCTCGTTCATGGAGGCGTGTTTACACTCGACGGTGAACCCGTCAGCCTCACCATTGAAACTGCGCTCCTGCTGCACACCACTCTGACGACGGTGGGAGCAGTTGCGTGCCGACGACATGCGCGCGTCTTTGGCGATCCGCTCCGCTGGTCGGCCCGGTTTTCGTCGGTTCTGGCCGTTCCGCTGCTCTTCCTTCCGCCATTGGGGCTGGCGTATCTGTCCGCGCTACTGGCTTGTTGGCTCGGTGTGGTGTGGCTCGCGTTTCTCGTGCTGTGGCGTGAACGCGGGGCATTCTCGGCATTCCAGGCGGCATTCACCCTTGCCGCTCTTCTGGCGGCATTCGGATGGATCCAGCAACAGCCGTGGTGGTGGGCTACCGAACTCGACTTCCGCGATCCCCGCGCACTGCAAGCGTTTGGCTATGCCGTCGGAATTCTGTCGATCGTCTGGATCATCGGCCGACGCGCGGTTCATTTCAACGAGCGGGCCCGGGAAGTCTGGTGCAGTAATCCGCTGTCACTCGACCGCATCACGCTGGGCATTGCGGTGATCGGCTTTTCGCTGGTGTCGAGTTTCGACATCCTGCCAGCCGTGGAAGCGGAATTGACCCCGATCGACCGTCTCTCGCCACTCCATGGTTCGCCGGAATTGAGACACGCATTCACCACAGCGGCGTGGGGGCTGCTAGCGCTGTTTTCGCTGGCGATGCTATTGTCCTGGCGGTTGTCAAAACTCGAATGGGACGCCAATGTGCACACTATCGGCGTCGCGATTCTCACGTTGGCGGCTCCTGTGTTGTGGGCGGGGGCATATGGCGGTGAAATCGCCGCGGCCAGCGCGCTCCGCTGGGGACTGGCGGTGGCGTTCGTGTCGGGTTCCATCGGCATTGCATTGCGAACGCCCATTCGGAACGCCCTTGCGTTCGCGGGCCTCCCAGTCCGGGTTAGCGCTTGGTTGCGCCCGTGGATCCTCGCGATTTTCGCTGGAGCAGCGGGGGCAGCGGCGCTGCTCTCAGCGCTGCAAGTCGAATTGGAACTGAGCCAACTGCCGCCAAGTGGCCCGGTGGTCACTTCCATCTTTGCGCTGATGGGCGTGAAGGCATCGATCCTCGTTCCGCTCACTCTCGTCGTCGTCGGTTTGAGCATCACAGGCCTCCGCGAACGTTTAGCAGGGTATGCGCTCGCGAGTGGGCTGGTGTTCACTGCTGCAGTCACGACGAGTTACACACTCACGGTCACGAGTTCTGGAACACCACTCGCCGATCGCGACTGGACAATTGCTGCGCTCTTCCTGAGCGCCAGCGCAGCGCTCTGGGCGAGCATCTGGCTGGCACTTGAATGGCGCATCCCCGGCGGCGTCCCGCTCTCGATACAGGTCTGTCTTGGATTCGGAACGTTGGGGCTGCTTAGCTTGATGCCGGCTGTCCGCCTGCTGGCAACGCCGGGCGATCCCCTGCCCGCAGCGTTCGATCCGCTGGGGCAGTTCGGGTGGGGGGTACTGGTACTCGTGTCCGGCGCCGGGATCTGGCACCTGCGCCGTATAGAACACATGGCACTCCCGCTTGTCTTCAGCTTCGCGGGATTGACCGTAGGCGTACTGATCGCGGTGGGTGTTCGCGCGTTCGATGTGCCGGGCTGGTGGTTCTCGTTCCACGTTCTTGTCGTCGAGTGGGCGCTGGTTGGGTTCGCGTTCATCGGCTTGGGGAAACATGGGAACATCGAACGGGGGGTGCTGACCGTTCTTGCTAGCATTCTCCTCCTGTGCGCGCTTCGCGGAGGGTGGTACGACCCCTGGCGTCCGTGGATCCCGGCGGGACTGGCACTGTGCTCGGGCGTGTTTCTTGGAGCGACAGCCATCCGCACGCGAGCGGTCGGTTTCGTGGCCGCATCGGCAGGGGCGGTGAATGTCGCGGCGTGCTTTGTTTGGCTTGCCTGGGGTCCCGACTCGGTCCCGGCTTTTCTGCTCGCGAATGCGGTGGGGCTGGCAGCGAGTATCGCCACCTGGACACTGGTGGCCATCTGGCTACGGCGAACATCCGAGGAAAACTGGCTGTCGGGAATCCGCATCGCCGTTCTTCCGGCGATTGGCCTGCTTGTGCTGGGTCTGGCGCCCACATTCGCCGAAGCACGTGCCTCGACTTCGTTCCAGTGGGGCGCGATTGTTGCGGTGGCGGTGGCGTGCGCGGTCGGCTTGTGGGATCGCACTGGCGAATTCGCCCGGCCGGGGCTGTACACCGTGTGCGCGTTTGCGGTGCTTCTCGGCGTAGTGGAAATCGATCCGCTCCCGGTGTGGAACTCCCCGCTCACGACGCTGGCTCTTGCTGGATATGTCGTCGTGACCGCATGGTTGGCATTCGAGATATCGCGACTCTCCACGCCATTCTTGTGGATGCCGACACGAGAGAATAGCTGGGCCTGGCTGCTCCAGGCGGAGGTGATTGTTTCAGCAGCGGCGTTGCTCCTGGGGCTTCGCACGGAGTTGATTGCGTCGAGCATCTGGGAACGACTTGCAACTCCCGCGGGTGTAGCCCTTCTCGCCGTGAGTTTTGCTCTTCTCGCCCGTATCGCGAAAGATGCGCTCCGCGATGAGTTGCGTATGACCACCGTGGCGCTGGCCGTGGGCACTCTGGCCGCGCTGGCGTGGGCGGTGCCGGCTCCTCTCAACCCATCCGTGTGGTTAGACCGCAACGGCTGGCTGTTCGTGGCGCTCGTATTCGCCGCGCTGGTGTGCAGCGGATTGGCTCCGCGAACGAATACGAACTGGCACTGGGCCGTGCGAACGATGGCGGGATGGGCTGCGGGGATCGCGGTCGGGATACTGTGCGTGAGTCTACTTCAGCAAGTTCCGGTTTTCGATCCAAAAGAATGCCGAACGCCGTTGTCGCGTGAAGCCGCAATGACGATGCTACTGGGCATTATCGGGCTGATCGTTCTCGCCCTGCGGTTCGCGATCAAAGCCGAGCGCGATCCCTTCGCCCTGCGTGAGTCGCGCCGCACGGTGTATGTGTATTTCGCGGAAGCTCTGCTCGTGCTGATGTTTGTTCACATACGTTTCAATGTGCCGGAGTTGTTCCTCGGGAATGTGGCGAAGTACTGGACCTTTGTGGTCATGGCGCTGGCCTACACCGGGATTGGGCTGGCCGAATTGTTCGAGCGAAAGAAAGTCGTGGTTCTGGCGCTTCCGCTTCGCCGCACGGGCGTCCTTCTGCCACTGGTTCCGCTGCTGGCATTCTGGGCGAAACCGCCGGTACTTGTGAGCGAGTTCGCCCGCGACCGCGCGCCGGGGTTGGGTCCACTCCTGGGTTATCTGGAGAAATTACCGCAGCACTTCGATACCTATGCGTGGCTGTGGTTCCTCGCAGGCGGCGTCTATGGGCTGGTGGCGCTGTCGCGGCGGTCGTTTGGCTGGGCGCTGCTTGCGGCTCTGGCGACGAACGCGGCCATGTGGTCGCTGCTCACCTATCACGAAGTGCCGTTCATCCTTCATCCGCAGGCGTGGGTGATACCGCTGGCGTTGATTGTGTTGGTCTCCGAACACATTAACCGCCACCGACTTTCTGCAGAAATCTCGAGCGCGACGCGGTACGCGGGGATCTCGATGATCTATATCGCCTCAGCGGCGGATATGTTCCTCGCCGGGGTGGGGAACTCGATGTGGTTACCGGTCGTGCTCGCTGCGCTGTGCGTATTGGGAGTCTTCGCAGGGATGCTGCTGCGGGTGCGTGCATTCCTGTACCTCGGTGTGGGGTTCCTGTTGCTCGATCTGTTCTCCATGATCTGGTATGCGGCGGTGGACCTGCAACAGACCTGGGTGTGGTATGCCTCGGGTATTGTGCTGGGGGTGGTCGTGTTGGCTCTGTTCGCCTATCTGGAGAAGCGTCGGACGCATGCGGAACACGGAACCGAGTGAGCGTGTGCAAGATTCGTCCGACTCTGAACGTAATTCGAGAGCAAGACCGGCCGATTCGTGCGCCGGTTTCCCGGCCACGACGGCTCGATCAACCGGGTGGCGTTCCGCGGAGACGGCAAACAACTGGTCACTGCCGGAAAAGATCGGACAGCACGGGTGTGGGACACCGAGACCGGCGCGCTTGTGCGCGTTTTCCGCGGTCACGCTGACGAGGCGCTGTCCGCGGTTTTCGGACCGGACAACACGGCGATGACCGGCGGCGTTGATCCTGCTGGATCTGGGTACGCTCGGGCTCAAGCCGTACCAACCGGTTGCAAGAGATTACGCCGCCAGCAGGCTCGGTGTAGAAGTAGATGTGCTTACTCGTTGTGAATTTCAGGAGGGGAGGACGCCGGCGACCGCATCAAGCAGATCGTCGAGTCCAACCGCTGCGTCCGGCCCACCAAGCGCCAGCCACACCTCGTTCTTCCGCACCTCGATCTCCAGCGCCGACACCCGCCGTGCACCTTTGGGCTGCTCGGTCAGGACGTTCATCAACGCATCCGCAGGCACCACGGTGCGCGCCAGCTCGCTGCCCAGTTTCCGATCTCGGATCGTCAACAGCACTCCGCCGCTGGACGCGCCGATCTCAACCACCCGCTCGATGCCGGTGGTCTGTGAAACCCCGTCAATGATCATGTCCGCTCCTTGGTTAACGGGAGGTGGAATAGCGGCCTCAGGGAGACAGGTATAGGCCAGTTGGCGCAAACGAAAAAACCCCGCAGCGTCATGCCGCAGGGGCTTGAGGGGCAGAAAGGTGGAGCATGCTTTCAGTCGGAGTTCCCGAGGTCGATCAACAAATCATCATCTCCGTGCGGGCAGCCGTCGTCGGCCAGGCGGATAAGTTCATCGCGATCCATTGCGTTGATGGCTTGCATCGTGCAGCCCTCTTTATTCGGTGTGGGAGGCAACGTGGGTGATTAAGCAGTAGCCGTGCCACGAAGCCGTGCGGATTTTTTCGCTTCCGACTTGAGGCCATTTTGGAGTGTTCGCAGCGATTTCTCTCCCGTTTTCTCTGCTCGGGTACTCCGTTGAGCGAGTCTGCGGCGTTGCGCGATTCTTGGCTGCGGGAACGGTGCTATGGCCCTTGCTCATTGCTGGTAGGAACTACATTCCGTTGTAATCGCGAGAGCAAAACTTACCATCTTCAACGCGCGTCCGCTATGCCGTGTTCAACTTCAAAGTTGTGTGAAGTTTATCATCGTCTGGGAGGAGATGGCCACCGGTCGCCGGCAGCGTCCTTCAAGTCTTCCACGATTGAGGCAGATTCCTTCGCGATCTCGGCAACCAACGCGGTACGATCGGCGAAGAACTGGTCCGCTGCCCATTCGGCTGAAGCGTGAGTCAACACCGCACCGGGAGCAATGGCTGTTGGAATGGTATGTCGGGTCAACGGTACGTTCCGCCGCGGAAGATGCACACGCCCCGTCAGTTGCCAACCCTGCTTGAGTTGCTCCACCACAAAGGATAAGCCGGGTACATCAGTCGCCCGGACAACCTCAATCGGCCAAAGAGTGAGCACAGATGATGCGAGCGTGTACCACTCGCCGAGCGTGATCTCCAACTCTGTAAGCAACCCACGAACGAATACCCCGGCACATGATCCGATCCGCACTGCCACGCGGTCACCGGTGTTGTCCCATGACCAATCGGAAGCGGTGAGAGGAGGCGGGCCGATTCCGAGAGACGCAAGCCATCGTGCCGGCTCGCCAGACTTTGCAATGGAGGCCATTTCAGCAAGTGCGGCGTAGTACGCTGGATCGTCGATGAAATCCACGTCGCCGAACTGGGCCACGAGTACGCCAGCACGCAGGAATCGGCCGCGGGAGTCCTCGCCGTGTTCTTCCAGCCAATCAGCCAGCACAAGCCGGGCGGTATCATCCGCCGGCGTGTTCAGCACATTTGCGAATAGGGCAGCACGGTCGCTCACATGCACCTCAATTCTCGGGGCCTCATGTGAGAGGCTGCTGGTGCGTAGACCTCGTGGTCTCAAAAGAATAACGCTCGGTGACGAAGTGTTTCGCGGTTGAGCATCGGGTATCCTGTTAAACGGACTCTCGTTTGGCAAAGGAGCGGTGATGCGAAAGCGATTGACGTTCCTTGCGGCAGTCCTTTCCGCGGCGTTGTTCGTTGCGGTCCTCGTCTTTTGGACAGTCCCTTTTACCACGCAAGTCTTTTACGGCTGGAATCAGCTCGTGGGATCAACACCGGATCGCCTTGTCATTGATAACTATACCATTCAGGCGGGTCGCGGCGGACTGTGGATCGGGAGGTGCCGGATCTCGCTCGATGCGATGATTCTCAACTTCAAAGACTTCCGGGACCACGCCGAGAAGTTTTTGTCAATCACACGACGGTTAGATGTATTCACGATCGAGGGGCTGTCACCGCCATTGAGCGGGGTTGGTCACCAGTCGGGCTCTGCCAACGAGATGGTCGCCCTGAATTTGCAACTCCGATTTGAACTGGATGGGGTTTTGCTGCCGCCTTGGGTATTACTGCTCGTTACTGGATTTGGTCCCGCGTTGTGGGTCTTCCGCAGGGTGCGACGGCAGGTTGGCACTGCCTCTTCACCTGCGGGAGAGTAAAATTCCATGATTTCCATGCAACGAATATCGGGCCTTGCCAAGTATCCTGCATGTGTCAAAATGCCTGTAGTTCAAGGCATTTTGAAGCCTATTGAATCGCAACGGTTCGGCCTCTCATCCGCCTGGGGGTAGGATATCTTTTGAGGGGAAGGGGGCCGTGCACAAGGCCGTGTGGCATCGCCCAATTCCAAGCCACCCGGAAGCTGGAGATTTCCTTGCGGAGCGTGTCCCAATTTTTCCCCAAGAGAAGTGGGGAAAGAAAAGGGTTTACGGGATCGTACGCCGTAAACCCTTTGAAAAACAAGGTGCCGGAGACAGGACTTGAACCTGCACGGGATTGCTCCCGCCAGCCCCTCAAGCTGGTGCGTCTGCCAATTCCGCCACTCCGGCCTGGAACTGCATTTACAGAATTATGGTGGGTCAGGGCCAGATTTCAAGGGTAGCGAGTGTCAGAGCAGAAATTCCCTGACAACGTCCGCCGTTGCGCGAGGATGTGTGTACTGCGGGTAGTGCCCACAGTTGGCAAACTCCACCCGCTGCACATTTGATAAGCCGCGTTCGAGTTCCGCTTCGAAGTGACGAGGAACGATTCGGTCGCGGTCGCCCCCGATGAGCAGCACCGGCGTGCGGATGGTCGGCAGAAGCGGACGGAGATCAAGCTGAGCGAGCAATAGTGCACGCCGACACGCGGCCCGAATCGGCGTTTGTCCGTTGCCCCAGAGGAACAATTTACGAGCAAGTGGTGAGCAGCCACACCATGTCGCAGGATCAGCACGGCGCATCGCGAATTCACGCCACGGCAGTTCGGATAGATACCCATCCCAGAAACGTCCCTGCCGCGCGCCGAACCGCTCGTACCACTTCAGCGGTCGGCGCGCGAATGCACTGGCGAGGACACATTTGGTAAATCGCCGCGGGGCTGCCGCGAGAGCGGCAACCGCCACCGTTGTTCCGAAAGACGAACCGAGAAGCCCCACGTGAGGGAGTTGCAAATAATCGAGGAATGCGAAGAGATCCTCTGCATAGTGCCGATGTCGGTAAGCTCCGAGTTTTGCGCCGTCAAGGCCGTGGGGAAGCGTGTAGGCAATGCAGGTGAATTGCGTGGCGAGCCGGTGCATGACCATTGCAAATCCCCGCACTGCATCTGCAAGGCCGTGAATGATGATAAGGGGCGGACCCGTTCCCCAAACCGTGAACTGCATTCGGTAGTGGCCAGTGTGGAAGGTGCCGCGGGTGGCGAAATGATCGAATGCCGCGAGGGCGTCGCGGCATTCGGCGTCGGTTACATCGGGGAGTGTGGACACGAGAAATGCTTGTGGGGGCGAGCGGTCGACCCCACAACAAGTTACGCGAGGATTTCGCGGATTGCGCTGGCCTTGGGGTCAGCGATCGGCACAGGTCGTTCGTTGGGATAGAAGTTCTTGGTCGAATCGAGGCCAACGGCTTGGAGGTAGGTGTGGAACAGGTGGCCGGACCAGACCTCGCGATCCGCGACCGCGGTGCCATTGGCGTTCGTCTTACCCACCACAGCGCCGCCCTTGATGCCGGCACCGGCCAATGCCACTGACCATGCGGCGCCCCAGTGATCGCGGCCATAGCGATCGTTGATGCGGGGAGTGCGGCCCATCTCGCTCATCACCACGACCAGCGTGCTTTCCAGCATCCCGCGATCCGCGAGATCTTCCAGCAGCGTCGCGAATGGCCGGTCAAACTCGCCGAGTTGTTCAATGTGGAAGTCGAAGTTCTCGTGGTGCGTGTCGTAGTTCGAGTGCGACACTTTTACGTAACTCACACCAGCTTCGAGCAAACGCCGAGCAAGAAGCATGTGCCGGCCGAGGTCATGTCGGCCATACTTGTCGGCAAGTTTCGCCGGTTCGTTGTCCACATCGAAAATGGTCGTCTTCTTCACCACTTGTTCGGCCTGATCGAACGACTCCGTGTAAACATCCGTCGCAGCCGATTTGCGGGACTTCGCGAAGCGGCTGTTGAGCTTCTTGCGGAAGGCTTCGCGTTCTTCGTCTTCCGCGGGAGTCAGGTTTCCGGGTCGGAAAAGATCCGGTGGTGGCTTGCCATCACCAAGTGAAACGGAAGCGAACTTCGGTCCCAGGAACGCCGCGTCCGCACCGCCGAAACCGCTACTGCCCTTCGGCAGAATCTGAATGTGGCCGGGCAACGCCGAACCGGCACCGCCGAGCAATCTGGCCGAAACCGCGCCGAGTTCGGGATAGGTAATTCCGGCTTCCGGTTTGCGGCCCGTGAGCATGACGGTGGTGCCAATCCCGTGATCGTTGGTCTGCGAGTTCAGGCTCCGAACGATCGCCAGGCGGTGCATCTGCTTGGCAGTGTGGGGGAGCAACTCGCAGATGCGCGTGCCGGGCACGGCGGTTTGAATTGCCTTGAACGGCCCGCCAGTATCGGTGTTCGGTTTCGGATCCCACGATTCGAGCTGACTGAGCCCGCCCGACATGAAGATGACCAGCACGCGCTTCTGCTTCTTCTTCAGCTCAGCGGCGGCAATGGGGTTGGCAAAGCCCGCCACGCCGAGAGCGGCAGTGGCGCTGCGAGTTGAGCCGAGGAACGCCCGACGTGAGAGAACATGATCGGCCGTGTTGCAGGCGTATGTGCAGGGCAGCATGGAATGCTCCTGTTTGTAATGTCGTCGGAGTAGCGAACGGGTATCGCGTCGCGCACTTCGTTAATGACCCGCCGTCCTTGCGGACGGGGTTCGCCATTGGTCAGTGATTGAACCTGAACTCCGCGGACGCCACGAGCGCCCACACCAGTTCGTTGATCGCCTTTTGCCGATCGCTGGTGTTCTTCAATGCATCGGCGATGTCCTTACGCTCATCGGCAGTTGGGGGACGCGATAGCACTGCCGCGAAGAGTTCGTCGGCGATGGCGTCGGGGTTCGTGATTTTGCCGAGGCGGTCGGCGAGATTACCGGCTCGAGGGGGAAGCAGCCCGCGAACGGCGTTGCCGTACTTCAGGAATAGAGTCTGATCGAGCGTGGCGGAGAAAGTGTCAGCGGTCGCGTTGGTGCCGCCGTGGCTCAGGGCACTTCGGAACGGGGCAAGACGTGGAGCAAGCCGGGCATCGAGCTGGGCTTCGGTTCCCTTTGCGCCCAAAGCGGCTCGTTCTGCGTCGGTATGGCCGGTCGCCTGCATCACGGCGTAGGCGAATTGCTCCGGGGAGAGTGGCTTCAGGATTGCAACGAGGTAACGGTCGTTTGGCGGATTCTCGAGGCCGGCTGGTGTTTCACTGGATCGCTGGTACGCCTCCGAAAGTGCGATCTCACGCAGGAGCCATTTGATGTCGTACTTGTGCTTCACGAACTCATTAGTAAGTTCGTCGAGAAGCTCTGGGTGCGAAGGCGGGTTGCTGCCGTGATCCATATCGAGCGGATGGATGATTCCCCGGCCCATCATCATCGCCCAGAGGCGGTTCACTGCGTTGCGAGCGAATGCTTTGTTCTCGTCGCTTGTGATCGCGGCGGCAAGCAAGGCCCGGCGGCTATGGGTTGGCTCCGGCTTTACGTTTGGAGTGGGTTTGACTTTGTATTCTTTTCCCTTCTCCATCTTCGGTTCGTCGATCAGCTTGCCGCCTGGCATGTGCGGAGCGGCGTTGTAGAGCTTCTTGGTCTTGTCGAAGACGCTCATGAAGTTCAGGTCGCCTTCGGCTCGTTCCGCAATGACGGCGGTTGGCACATTGGCATTGGGGAAGAGGAACGAACGGTTCACGAATGCCTGGATGCCGTAGTAATCGGCCTGTTTATAGTCGTCGATGGCGGGGTGATTGTGACACTGCGCACACTGCAGGTTGCGGCCGAGGAAGATGCGGCCGATGTCCTTGGTGAGGAGATGCGGCTCCATTCCGCGCTCGAGGAAAAACTTTGCAGCAGGGCGGGTTTTGGGATCACTCCCGTCACTTGAGAGCATTTCGCGGACGAACGCGTCGTATGGCTTGTTGTCGGCGAAGGCACTTTGCAAGTAGGACTCCCACGCCGCCCGCGTTACCTTCGCGTCGCGTCCGCGTTCCATCAGCATCACGTCAAAGTGCCACGCCATGCGTCGAGCGTAGCCCGGTGAAGCGAGTAGTTTGTCGATCAGCTTTTCGCGTTTGTCCTTCGTGGAATCCCCGAGGAATTCGTTCAACTCTGTGACGGTGGGGATTGTGCCAGTCAGGTCGAGGTAGATTCGGCGGCAGAATTCTTCGTCGCCAGCACGCGGTGCGGCTTGTGGCTTCGCGTCCCCAAAGCCATCAGTGATGTGCTTGTCGATGTGCACGTGGAATGGCTCAGCAGAGAGCACGACACGAGGCAGCACGAGCAACGCAACAACGGCAGTCAGCCGGGAGTGAACGAACATGTCGGATGGTCCTTGTGGAGGGAAGATGCGAACCGAACTGCGGGACCACACAGCCGGTATTCAGGTAGGACGTGGGTATATCGTCGCTCGAACGGAAATCAAAGTCAAGCGCGTTCCTGTTTTCTGGTTCTGTCTTCCGGCGCTACCGGATTGCCAAAATGAAATGGGCAATCCTGACGCAGGGAACGCACTTTCACTCGAATCGCACTCAGCCGATTCAACTCCCGACATCTTGCTGCCATGCAGTTGATTAAGTGTTCACGGTGTACGGTTCTGTCGGTTTTCTCCACGTTGCTGTCGGGCTCAACGCTGTTCGGCCTTCGTGAACAGTTTGCGAGCATTCAAAATGCGAACCGCGAGTGAGCGTGGTCATACCTGCTCACTCGCGGCTTATCCCCTCACAGGATTCAGTGAGGCGAAGGGGTCAATAGCCCGTCCCCCCGCTGAAGCCGAATTGCTTCCCGCCAAAGCCACCACCGAAGCCACCAAAGCCATTAAAGCCGCCGCCGCCGAAGCCACCACGGAAGCCGCCGCCGAAGCCGCCCATTCCGCCGTTGAATCCGCCCATACCCATCATGCCCCCGCCCATACCCATCATGCCTCCGCCCATACCGCCCATACCCATCATGCCTCCACCCATACCGCCCATTCCCATCATGCCTCCACCCATTCCGCCCATACCCATCATGCCCCCGCCCATACCGCCCATTCCCATCATGCCACCACCCATTCCCATCATTCCTCCGCCCATTCCCATCATGCCACCGCCCATACCCATCATGCCTCCACCCATTCCCATCATTCCTCCGCCCATTCCGCCCATACCCATCATGCCTCCACCCATTCCGCCCATGCCGCCGAGGTACTGAGCGAACGATTGGAACTGCATGACATTCCCACCCATTCCGCCCATGCCCATCATTCCGCCCCCGCCCATACCGCCCATACCCATCATTCCGCCCCCACCCATACCGCCCATGCCCATCATTCCGCCTCCACCCATTCCTCCCATACCCATCATTCCTCCCCCACCCATGCCACCACCAAACCCACCGCCGCCGAACCCGCCTCCTCCAAACCCACCACCTTGAAATCCACCGCCAAATCCGCCGCCTTGGAATCCTCCGCCACCCTGAAAGCCTCCGCCAAAGCCACCACCCTGAAAGCCTCCGCCGCCTTGGAGCCCTCCGCCGCCTTGGAGTCCTCCGCCACCCTGAAAGCCTCCGCCGCCTTGGAACCCACCCCCTTGGAATCCTCCGCCGCCCCCACCGTTGCCCTGGATGTTGCCCAGGAAGTTCTGTTGGGCGATTACCAACGATCCTGGCGGGATATACGTGAACCCACCCGGAGACACCCGGAACGGACCGGGGTGTTGTGCCTTCACCGCGCCCATCAGAGGGAGGAGTGAAAGGGCACCCAACGTACAAATAAGTCGTGCTAAGCAGTGTGGCATGGCTCGAAACACAAGGACACCCATGAGAAGGGAATGGTGTTAAAGGATCTCGAAAACTCAGTCCGAGGGGGAGATCTTGCATGCGCGGCGCGCGTTACACACCGTAACGCCGTGGCATGGCAACCTGGAACTCAAGATTGGAGAGTCTACTGGGTGAATCGGGCAAGTGCAATCGGCAATTTTCGCATTCGTTTAATAATATGGACTTGTTGCACGTTCATCCACAGTCAACAGTTCTCTTACTTTTCTGGTCCCGGCCTGCCTGCTGGCTGATGCCACTCTCTTCGGTTCAGGAGTGCGGGGCGCATTTGTCTGGGACAACGCAGGCCGCAGGGAGTGGGCCTTCGACTCCCCTGCGGCCTGCGACGATCACATCAGCACCGACGCGACGGCTTTAATAACCGACACCACCGCTGAAGCCGAACTGCTTTCCACCAAAGCCACCGCCGAAGCCGTTAAATCCTCCACCAATCCCGCCACCGAAACCAAAACCGTTAACCCCTCCGAACCCACCGAATCCACCACGGAATCCGCCCATACCCATCATTCCCATCATTCCGCCCATGCCACCCATCCCCATCATCATTCCACCACCCATTCCCATCATCATTCCACCCATACCCATCATTCCATTCATGCCCATCATGCCTCCGCCCATGCCCATCATTCCCATCATGCCTCCGCTCATGCCCATCATTCCGCCCATGCCCATCATTCCACCGCGCATTCCCATCATGCCCATCATTCCGCCACCCATACCCATCATTCCCATCATGCCTCCGCCCATGCCCATCATTCCCATCATTCCTCCGCCCATTCCCATCATTCCGCCCATACCGCCGAGGTACTGAGCGAATGACTGGAACTGCATGATCCCCGGACCCATCATCATGCCACCACCCATGCCACCCATACCCATCATCCCGCCCCCACCCATCCCCATCATGCCTCCGCCCATTCCGCCCATACCCATCATGCCACCACCCATTCCCATCATTCCTCCGCCCATACCCATCATTCCGCCACCCATACCCATCATGCCACCGAACCCGCCGCCACCGAATCCGTTAAATCCTCCCCCTCCGAATCCGTTAAAGCCTCCTCCGAATCCTCCTCCTCCGAATCCATTAAATCCACCACCGAATCCCCCGCCTCCGAATCCGTTGAATCCGCCGCCGCCTTGGAATCCGCCGCCTTGGAAGCCACCACCTCCGAATCCGTTGAACCCTCCGCCCTGGAACCCACCACCCTGGTTATTGAAGTTACCCTGGAATCCGCCATTGCCCTGGATGTTCCCCAGGAAGTTGGCTTGAGCGATCACCAGCGCGCCAGGCGGGATGTAGGTGAAGCCCCCTGGAGCGACCCGGAACGGACCGGGCCGATTTTGTGCTTTTACGACTCCCGTCAGAGGTAGCAGCGCGAGGAGTCCCAACGCGCAAACAAGACGAGTCAAACAGCGTGGCATGGAGAGAAACATGCTGGTACCCACGAAAAGAGGGCGGTGTTGTGGGAAGTTCCAACACGGCGGGCGAGGGAGCGGGACGTGCGGACCCCCCGGCAGTTACATACCGTCTCGTCGGGCATGGCGCAAGGCAAGGGCTGGGCGAAGGCTTGTGGCAAGCAAGCGTGAGAACTTACAGTCTCTTATGAGCGTACTTGATACTTCGCGAGCAGACAAGCGCGAAATTACTCACTTTCTTCATGCTTCATTCTGCATTCTCACCATAAATGCATCATCTTCGCTACTCCAGAGCGAGCATCGGTCTGGTGTGTTTGGGACGCGAGTTGATCCAAACCGTGTGCTGAATGCAGAACTGCATTGTGAATGGTTGGGAAGCACTGTGGGCCGCCAGTGTGGGAGTTACCCACGCTGGCGGCCCACAGTGCTTCACACGAACTGCCGCGATTACCGAAGAGCTGGAAAGGCTCAGTAGCCAGTCCCACCACTGAAACCGAACTGCTTTCCGCCGAATCCACCACGAAACCCGCCAAATCCATTAAAACCGCCCATACCCATCATTCCATTCATCCCCATCATGCCCCCCATTCCGCCCATACCCATCATTCCACCCATGCCCATCATGCCCATTCCATTCATCCCCATCATTCCCATGCCACCCATGCCACCCATGCCCATCATTCCCATGCCGCCCATCCCCATCATGCCTCCGCCCATGCCCATCATGTTGCCACCCATCATTCCCATCATGCCGCCTCGCATTCCCATCATTCCGCCACCCATCCCCATCATACCCATCATTCCGCCACCCATCCCCATCATGCCCATCATTCCTCCGCCCATGCCCATCATGCCTCCCCGCATGCCCATCATTCCTCCGCCCATGCCCATCATTCCGCCCATGCCGCCGAGGTACTGAGCGAACGACTGGAACTGCATGATGTTCCCACCCATACCCATCATGCCGCCTCCACCCATACCCATCATGCCGCCTCCACCCATCCCCATCATGCCGCCGCCACCCATTCCCATCATCCCACCTCCACCCATCCCCATCATCCCGCCTCCACCCATTCCCATCATGCCGCCAAAGCCGCCTCCGCCAAAGCCGCCACCACCGAATCCGCCCCCAAAGCCTCCTCCGCCGAATCCGCCGCCACCAAAGCCGCCGCCCCCAAATCCCCCTCCACCCTGGAATCCGCCGCCTCCACCCTGAAAGCCTCCGCCCCCTTGGAAGCCACCCCCCTGGAATCCTCCGCCGCCCCCGCCGTTGCCCTGGATGTTGCCCAGGAAGTTGGCTTGAGCGATCACCAGCGCGCCAGGTGGGATGTAGGTGAAGCCCCCTGGAGCGGCCCGGAACGGACCGGGCCGATTTTGTGCTTTTACGACTCCCGTCAGAGGGAGCAAGGAGAGAAGACTCAGCGCGCAGAGACTGCGCACCAGGCAGCGTGGCAGAGAGCGGAACATGTTGTTGTTACCCACCGCAAAGAGAGCAAATGATGGCAACGTCCAACTCGTTGGGCGAGGGAGCGTGCGGGTCGTGTTGGACGGACGGCGGTGGTTACACTCCAGGTCGCCGTGGCATGGCTTGGCGAAGGGGCTAATGGCTGGCAAGGGTTAAGCCGCTTCAAACTTACGCGGTGCTTCTGGAGGGGGCAAGCTGGACTTTCCTTAAGATTTCGCAAGGTTTGGGGTGGCACACTTGAGAAACACCAAGTACGCTCATGAATAATTCTCTGCTCTGTTTGCTTGCCACAAACCTTTGCCCATTGCGCCCAGCCGTTGTCCCGCACTATGCCATGCCAACTCGGTTTCACACTTTGATCGAAGACCCGGCACGTCCCGCTCCCTCGCCCACCGTGTTGGATCTTCCCACAATCCTCTTTTCGTGGGTGCCAGCATGTTTCTCTCTATGCCGCGCTGCTTGATTCATCCTGTTTGCGTGTTGGGACTCCTCGCGCTGCTACCTCTGACGGGAGTCGTAAAAGCACAAAATCGGCCCGGCCCGTTCCGGGTCGCTCCAGGGGGCTTCACCTACATCCCGCCGGGATCGTTGGTAATCGCCCAACAGAACTTCCTGGGCAACATCCAGGGTAATGGTGGGTTCCAAGGTGGTGGGTTCCAGGGTGGTGGCTTTCAGGGTGGTGGGTTCCAGGGTGGTGGCTTTCAGGGTGGTGGGTTCCAGGGTGGTGGCTTCCAGGGTGGTGGCTTACAGGGATTTGGTGGTGGGGGATTCGGTGGTGGTGGCTTCAATGGTTTCGGAGGTGGATTTGGTGGTGGCTTCCAGGGATTCGGTGGTGGGGGATTCGGTGGTGGTGGGTTCAATGGTTTCGGTGGTGGTGGGTTTGGTGGAATGATGGGTATGGGTGGCGGAATGATGGGCATGGGCGGTGGCATGATGGGAATGGGTGGTATGGGTGGCGGCATGATGGGTATGGGCGGAGGAATGATGGGAATGGGTGGAGGTGGCATGATGGGTATGGGTGGAATGGGTGGCGGCATGATGATTGGCCCCGGCCTCATGCAGTTCCAATCGTTTGGACAGTATCTCGGCGGGGGCGGCATGATGGGCATGGGTGGTGGGATGATGGGCATGGGCGGTGGGATGATGGGGATGATGGGCATGGGTGGCGGGATGATGGGCATGGGTGGCGGCATGATGGGTATGGGTGGCGGAATGATGGGCATGATGGGAATGGGCGGAGGCATGATGGGCATGGGTGGTATGGGTGGCGGAATGATGGGCATGATGGGCATGCGCGGTGGAATGATGGGCATGGGCGGAATGATGATGGGCGGTGGGATGATGATGGGTGGTGGGATGATGGGCATGAACGGCATGATGGGGATGGGTGGAATGGGGATGATGGGCATGAACGGAATGGGAATGATGGGCTTCCAGGGCGGATTCGGCATGGGCGGGAAGCAGTTCGGCTTCAGTGGCGGCACGGGCTATTGAGACCTCCTATCGCTTGGATAACCGCGGCAATGTCGTAATGAACGCCGTGGGCCACAAACATGGGGTATTGACCCGTGTTTGTGGCCCACGGCTGTTTTTCCGGACTCCGGGTTTACGCTTGCGAGATCTTCTGATCTCTTCCCATCATTCGATTCCACCCATTCGAAAACGAAAATGGGCCATAGGTCAGCGGCAGTTGCCGCTTGGCCTGTGGCCCGTTTCAGTCTCACATCTGGTGTTTGACGGAAGCCGTCAATAACCGGTTGCGCCGCTGAAGCCGAACTGCTTCCCACCGAACCCAAATCCACCACGCATGCCCATCATGCCCATGCCACCCATGCCCATCATGCCGTTCATCCCCATCATCATCCCACCACCCATGCCCATCATCATCCCACCGCCCATCATCATGCCGCCCATACCCATCATGCCCATCATTCCGCCACGCATGCCCATCATTCCACCGCCCATGCCCATCATGCCACCCATTCCCATCATGCCCATCATTCCACCCATGCCCATCATTCCTCCACGCATGCCCATCATCCCCATCATCCCACCGCCCATGCCCATCATCATGCCGCCCATACCCATCATGCCCATCATTCCGCCACGCATGCCCATCATTCCGCCCATGCCGCCGAGGTACTGAGCGAACGACTGGAACTGCATGATCCCTGGGCCCATCATCATGCCACCGCCCATACCACCCATGCCCATCATTCCTCCGCCCATGCCCATCATTCCGCCACCCATACCACCCATGCCCATCATGCCTCCGCCCATGCCCATCATTCCCATCATTCCGCCACCCATACCCATCATTCCGCCACCCATGCCCATCATCCCACCGCCCATGCCCATCATTCCACCAAAACCCCCTCCACCAAACCCGCCGAACCCACCACCACCGAATCCGCGCATCCCACCGCCGAATCCGCCGCCACCAAACCCATTGAAGCCACCCCCCCCGAATCCGCCACCACCAAACCCGTTGAAGCCCCCTCCGAATCCGCCGCCACCAATTCCATTGAAACCACCCCCACCGAATCCGCCGCCACCCTGGAATCCTCCGCCTCCTTGGAAGCCACCACCCTGGAATCCTCCGCCGCCCCCGCCGTTGCCCTGGATGTTACCCAGGAAGTTTTGTTGAGCAATCACGAGCGCACCCGGTGGGATGTACGTGAACCCACCCGGAGCGACCCGGAACGGACCGGGCCGATTTTGTGCTTTCACAGCGCCCGTCAGCGGGAGCAAGGAGAGAAGACTCAGCGCGCAGAAGATCCGTACCAGGCAGCGTGGTAGAGAGAGAAACATGCTGTAACCCACGAGAAGAGGGCAGTGTTGTGGGAACGTCCAACTCGTTGGGCGAAGGAGCGGGGCGCGGGTTGTGTTGGACGCGCGGCGAGTGGTTACGCACCAGGGCGCCGTGGCATGGCTTGGCAGAAGGGCTGGCTGGCTGGCATGGGAATTAACAGATCATTCATAACTTACTCAATACTACTCGGGGGGAGCAAGTTGGAAGTTCCTTAATAGTTCGTAAGGTCGAGTCTGCTTGAACATCTGTGGAGGTGGCGATTGGTGTGATCGTTCCACCTCCGCGGCTTGCATTTCCGACGGAGCGAATCGTTACCTCACTTCTTCGGTTCTTCTTTGGACTGTTCCACTGGCGTGACGCCCTTCAGCTCCAGGGTCTTGATTTCCTTGGTATTCAGATTCACGATGCGGATGCGGTGGGCATTCGTGTCCGCCACGTACAGGTTTGTCCCTGCGATGCTCAACCCAGTCGGTTCATTGAACAGAGGTTCTTCCCCCTTCTTGGCGGGGCCGCCGAGGAAAGTGGTAACCATGTTGGTGTTGAGGTCGATGATCTTGATCTTGCTGTTGTAAGTGTCAGCCACGTAGAGCTTGCCGTCGTCGTAGGCGACCCCAACGGCATGCTGAAGCAGTGCCTCCGTGGTCATCCGCTGGTTGGCGTCGGCGACCTGTCCCGGCCCGTCGCGATCGCCGAATACGAACAGTCCGCGACCGGCGAGTGTTTCCACCGGTTTGTCGCCGTCCATCGGAACTTGCCGGATGGCGCTCACCTCGGCGTCCGCGACGTAGAGATTTCGGCCGTCGCTGGTCAGACCGCTGGGCTGCGCGAACTTGGCGGACAGGCGCGGCCCGTCCTTGATCTCTTCAGTCTGGTCACCGGCGAAAGGCACAAACGTTTGCCGCTTGATATCCATCACCCAGATTTGGTGCGATCCGGACATGGCGACAAACAAATACTGACCCTGGAGCCAGACGTCCCACGGCGTACAGGCCATCGCCCGGGGCGTGCCTGGGAGCGTGAAAGTCTTGGTCGTGCCAGCAATCGTCTTGACGGTCTGTGCCTTCAGATCGAGCTGGCGGAGACAGTTGTTCTTGCGGTCGGCCACATAGAGCGTGTCGTCCTGCACCGCCATGCCTTGCGGATCGTCAAACTGGGCCTTGTCGAACGCGCCATCCTTGTGGCCAGGCTGGCCGATTCCCGCGATGGCGATTTTCTTGCCGTCCAGGTCGGTGATCACAATGCGGTGGTGTGTGCTGTCGGCGATGAAGAGACGCTTGCCTTTCGCGTCGGCAACGATCTTGCCGGGGAAGTACAGTGGCGTGTCGGGCCCGTCGCGGAACTTGGCCGTGTCGAAACGGAGCGGGTTCTCATCGAGCGTCTTGTTCTTGCGGTGCTTCCGGATGAGTGTCGTGATGACGTTATCGATCGCCTTGAAGTTGACACGCGGTTCGCCCGCGGAGCCCGAAACGACGTTCCCTTCCGGGTCGATGATGGCAATCGTCGGCCACCACTGCGCGTTGTAGGCCGTCCAGATCTTTTTGTTGGCGTCGTTGACAACGGGGTGCTTGAGTTCGTAACGCAGGATAGCTTTGCGAAGTGTCTCGTTGTTTTTCTCGTTTTCGAATTTCGGCGAGTGGACGCCGATCACCACAAGTTGGTTCTTGTACTTCTCTTCCAGCTTGGCGAGATCGGGCATGATGTGCATGCAATTGATGCAGCAGAGCGTCCAGAAATCGAGGAGGACAATCTTCCCTCTCAGATCCTTCAGCTTGAGAGCCTTGCCGGTGTTGAGCCACGCAACGCCGCCATCGAGTTCCGGCGCCGGTGTCGGGTCGATCGGGTTCTGGGCCAGTGCCGTGCCGCCAGCGGGCGAATTGGGCGAACCGCTGGGGAGCACGAGAACGGCACCCAGTGCAAGGGCGGCAGCGGTGCCGAGAGTCAGGTGCCAGCGCAGCGGCAATGGCTGACGTGTGGTAGCCGATCCAGAATCGGAAGTGGAATGCATGGGCTCTCTCCAGTGTGAGGAAGCTGTAATCCATCTTACCGTCGCGCGCAAGGACGTGCCGAGCAAAGTTTCAGGATGGAGGGGCATGCGCGTCGAACTGCTCTCCCAGTCCGTTGGGAGGAACGCACGCCACCCCCTCTCCACATCCTCACGTATCCCGACAATCACTTCATCGCTGACTGTGGCAGAATTTGTCTGCAAATTGTCAGGTTGCCGGCTGTCCTGCCATATTCGACCTTCCGCAATCCAGCAGATGGCAGACTCCCAAAAAAGGTCAAAAACCAGCGGTTTTTCGCTGTTCTTGTGGTAACTCTCTTGTGGTGACTCATCGCTCACTGTGGCAGAATTTGTCAGTAAATTGTCAGGGGTTATCGGCGTTCCCGCCGTCCTGTTTTCGAGCCTTTTTCTCTGTGTCCTCCGGTGTCCGCTGGTGTCGTGTTTTCGAGCCATTTTTCCAGCGGTCTGCGGGTCTGGAACCGGGCAACTTGCTCAAAGTAGTAGGCACACTCCGTGTGCCGTGGTTTGTGGATGAATGAAAGACAACGGCACACGGAGTGTGCCTACTACTTTTGCTCAACTGTACCGGGGTTACAGTTGGGCTCTTGCGGTGTCTACCAGCAGCTCCTGGGTCGTGGTCTCGTCCTGCAGATTCGCAAGCCGATGACCCAAAGCGCCAGGAGGGCGGTTCTTCGCTCTTGTGGGGACTCATCGCTCATTGTGGCAGAATTTGTCTGCAAATTGTCAGGGTTATCGGCTCTGGTGCCGTGTTCGACCTTTCTCAATCCGGCAGATGGCAGACTCCCAAGAGCGGGTAACTCACCCCTAAGCAGTTGGCCGTAGTTACGTGTGAGTTTTCAACGAGCCGCGACCGCAAGGGAGCGGGGTGCGTTAACCGCTCCCTTGCGGTCGCGGCTCGTTGAAAAACCTTACAAACTACCCTGGCCCCATGCTTAGTCGGATGTGTCCCATTGTCTGCGGCTTCTGGGTGAACAGCAAACATAAGTTTACTATGTCATATGAACACTATCAAGCGTAACTCAGGGGGCGTTGGTCGTCTGGGTGCTTCCCGTGCGAAACACTCTTCGAAATCTCGCGACAACCCGGAAGAGAGGCATGAGCGTCGAAATCTTCAACCCTGGTGTGAGACTATTTCCAAGCAAATGCCAAGGGTCCGCGGGCTAGCGTGCCGACAGACAAGCAGCGGTCCGATATTCACTTAATTTGTCGATTTTGGTCGGTCTGGATCGTATATGAGATTGACGGCCATTCCTTGGCCCTGCCAAAAACACGTATCGCGTCGAGGCTATCGCATGTCCGCCCGGCTTCGCGTGTTTGTCAGCGCCACCACGCGCGACCTCGGCTCCTACCGCCGCGCCGTCGCCGCCTGGCTCATCGCCAACGGCCATGAACCGGTGGTGCAGGATGAGTTCGAGATCCAGCCCGATTATGTCACCATCGGCCGAATGCTCCGCGACCAGCTCAAGGATTGCGACGCCGTAATCTGCCTCATCGGCGATCACTATGGCGCGGAGCCCAAAGACATTCCTCCCGGGGAAGCCCGGCGATCGTACACGCAACTGGAATACGAAATCGGCAAGGTTCTGCGCCGGCCGGTGCATCTCTTCTTCACCACCCCCAATTGCCCGCGTGACCAACCTCCGCATCCGGACGACCCCGCCGATCTTCAGCGAGCCCACCGCGAGCGGCTCCAGGAGCGGAACGAAATCTGGTACTCGTTCGGCTCGCCGGAGCAACTCCTTGACCAGTTGCCGAAACTCCACTTTCGCCCCGCCGCACGCCGACCGAACAACTTGCCTTTCGAGAGCATCGGCACATTGTTCAAGGGCCGCGATCCGTTTCTGGAGCAGCTCCGTAACTCGCTCACCACGAAACCGACACACGCCGCGGCGGTCTTCTCGCGGCAGGCGATCTACGGATTAGGTGGCGTGGGGAAAACACGGGCCGCGGTGGAGTATGGCTGGCGGCAAGCGGAGGATTACACCGCTCTGCTCTATGTGACGGCCGATTCGCCGCAAAGTTTGACCAACAATCTGGCCAGCCTGTGCGGCGCAATGGTGCTGAACCTCCCCGAGCAGGACGAACGCGACCTGACCCGGCAGGCCGCAGCGGCGTTGCGCTGGCTGGAGCAGAACCCCGGCTGGTTCCTGATCCTCGATAACGTCGACACGCCCGAAGCTGCTACCGAAGTGGAGCGACTGCTGACGCGATTGAGCGCGGGGCATGTGGTCATTACCTCGCGACTGGCGAACTGGGGCGCGGGGGTGGAACCGCTGGAACTGGACGTGCTGGATGAATCGCCCGCATCGGCGTTTCTGCTGGAACGCACGGCCGGGAAGCGGAAACCGCAGCCGACCGACCCGGCCGACGCACTGGCGCTGGCACGCGACCTGGACGGCTTGGCGCTGGCGCTGGAACAGGCGGGGGCGTTTGTGTGTCGGCATTGCTGCTCACTGGCGGACTATCGTGCCCGGTGGGCGAAGCAGGAGAAGAAAGTGCTGGAATGGCACGACCTGCGGACGATGAAATATCCGAAGAGCGTGGCGGTGACCTGGCAAACGAGCATCGGCTTGCTGAGCGCCCACGGTCGCGGACTATTGAACGTGCTGGCGTGGCTGGCTCCCGAACCCGTACCGCTCCCAATGCTGGCGAAACTCGGTACGCCGGAGGGCCAAATCGAGATCGACATCGAAACCGGGCTGGCAGACCTGAGCGATTATTCGCTCGCGAAGTGGGACGCGGACAAAACGGCGGTCACGGTTCACCGGCTGGTGCAGGAGATCACACGCTACCGGCTTCCGGGAACTGATCGGCGCAAGTGGCTGGAACGCTCGTTGGGAATGGTGAATGACTTTGCTGAGGGCAATCCTCAGGATGTGCGAACCTGGGCGTCAGTCTACGACCTGGCTCGCGATCACATTGCTGTGGTGGCTGCATTTGCCGATGAGGTTGGGATCGTGAAGCCGACAACGCGGCTGATGAACCAATTGGGTTTGTATCTGGATACTCGTGCTCAGTACGCCGAGGCGGAGCCGTTGTATCGTCGCGCATTGGCGATAGACGAGACCAGCTATGGACCACTACACCCCGACGTTGCGACAGACCTGAACAATCTGGCGTTGTTGCTGCGTGCGACGAACCGTCATGGGGAGGCCGAGCCGCTGTATCGTCG
>Ga0070738_10001777_pt1 | contig 39257 bp, 38 predicted proteins | sample Coa_R2_2_FD_66446 | JGI IMG/M metagenome (GOLD analysis project Ga0070738, IMG submission 66446) | Surface soil microbial communities from Centralia Pennsylvania, which are recovering from an underground coalmine fire - Coalmine... | ecosystem: Environmental > Terrestrial > Soil > Unclassified ...
AATCCTTGTCATTCCGAGCCGTTCGCAGTCGCATCGCGAGGACGACTCGAGAGGAATCTGCTTCTGTCACTTTTTCTTCAGAGTCTTCGTCTTCAATACGGCTTTCTTAGCCACGCTCTTCTTCGCATTCGCAGGCGCTTCTTCCTCGGGCTCAGTCCCGCTCAACTTCGGCAACTTCTGCTTCAACGTCTCCAGCGGGGCGAATAAATCACCGAGCTTCTCCACCCGTTTCAACACTTGCTCCGCTTCGAATATCAGCAACTCCGCATCTTTTTTCTTGAGGCAGCGTTCGACTTCCTCCCACGTAACGGGTGTCGATACCGTGGGATGCTCACGCGCACGCAGTGAATACACCCCGACCGTCGTCTTGTGTTCGTCGTTCTGGCTCCAGTCCACCAGAACCTTGCCTGTACGCAAAGCTTTCTTCATATCCGAAACTACTAGGCGATGTTCATCCTCGAGCAAGTGGGCCAAGGCGAGGGCAAAAGTCTTGGTCTGGTCGTAGTTCGTCTTCACATTCAAAGGCACATAAATCTGTAATCCCTTCGATCCGGAAGTCTTGGGAAAACTTTGCAGCTTGAAGTGATCAAAGATTTCTTTCAGCCAAACTCCGACCTGACAACACTGCACGATATCCGCAGGCGCGCCGGGATCGAGATCGAACACGAGCGAGCGCGGGCAACTCAAATCCTTCGCCAGCGAAAGCGATGGATGCAGCTCAATCGCCGCCAAATTCGCCAGCCACACCAGGGTTGGCAGATCGTTCAGCAAAATGTAGTTGACGGTTCGTTGATTGCCCTCACTCCACACTGGCGTCGTCTTCACCCAATCGGGACGATGCTGCGTGGCATTCTTCTCGAAGAAAAACTGCGCATCTACTCCATTGGGATACCGCTTCAGCGTGCACGGATGATCTTTGAAGTGCGGGACCAGCACCGGCGCAATCCGCGCATAGTAATCAATCACCTGTCCCTTGGTGAATCCAGTTTTCGGATAGAGAACTTTGTCGAGGTTGGTGAGCGAAAGATGCTTGCCGGCGATTTCAACAACCGAGGAAGTAGGCACGAAGGGATTCTAAAGCTTAGCTAGTAAAGCGGGAAACCAGTTTGACAACCTTCCCTTCCGCCACGTAATTTCAAAACTTCTGCACTCTTCATTCGTCCAAGCACGTGGAGGCTTCATGAAATCCCGCCAACTTGCGTTTTTTACCCTTTTCCTCGCAACCACCACATTCTGTGCCGCTCAAGACCTTGCATCTTTTGAAAAGCGCATCACGGTCAAAAAACTGCCGAACGGGCTAACCGTTCTGGTTTGCGAGCGTCCCGAAGCGCCAGTGTTTTCATTCTTCACGCAAGTGGATGTCGGCTCGGTGCAGGATCCACAGGGCGAAACTGGACTGGCTCACATGTTTGAGCATATGGCCTTCAAGGGCACGGACAAGATTGGGACGAAAAACTATCCAGCGGAGAAACTCGCGCTCGAAAAAGTGGAAAAAATCTATGCACAATACATTTATGAACGCGACAAACGCGTCGGCCGCGACGATCAAAAAGTAAAAGGTTTGGAAGCCGCGTGGAAGGCGGCCATGAAAGACGCCCAGCAGTATGTGATTCCCAACCAGTTTCCGCAGATCATCGAGAGCAATGGCGGCGAAGGGATGAACGCCAGCACTAGCTACGACCAGACCGAATATTTTTATTCCTTCCCGGAAAACCGGCTGGAGCTGTGGGCCTACCTCGAGTCAGAGCGCTTTCTGCATCCCGTGATGCGCGAATTTTATACGGAGCGCAATGTCGTCATTGAAGAACGCCGCATGCGCACGGACAGCAACCCCATCGGACGTTTGCTTGAGCAATTCACAACAGCCGCGTTTCAGGCGCATCCGTATCACCGCCCGACCATCGGCTGGATGCCGGACCTCAATACATTTTCTGCCACGGACGCAAGCAATTTCTTCCGTAAGTACTACATTCCTTCCAACATGGTGGTCGCCGTTGTCGGCGATGTGAAAACTTCCACCACAATTCCATTGCTCGAAAAGTATTTCGGACGAATTCCGTCGCAGGAAACGCCGGACGAACGCACTACAACCGAACCGCCGCAAAATTCCGAACGACGTGTCGTATTGCAAGAACAGTCGCAGCCGCTTTATTTAGAAGGCTATCACCGGCCCGATTATCGCAGTGCCGACGATGCGGTTTATGACGCGATTGCTGATCTTATGTCAAACGGCCGCACTTCCCGTTTGTATCGTTCATTAGTCCGCGACAAAAAAATTGCATCCGACTCCGCCGGATTCACTGGGTTGCCCGGCAACAAATATCCTCACCTTTTTGCGTTCTATGCTTTCCCCATGCCGGGCCACACGACCACGGAAATGGCAGACGCCATCCACTCAGAGATCGAACGCTTAAAGACTGAAGACATCAGCGATGAGGAACTGAAGATGATCAAGACGCGGGCCAAGGCAAATCTACTGCGCAGCCTGGGCAACAACGAAGGTTTGGCCTCGGAGTTGACGCTGTTTCAAACCCGTTATGGCGACTGGCGTGAGCTGTTCCACGCCGTTGATCGCATAGACAAAGTTTCCAAAGCGGATATTCGCCGTGTAGCGCAGCAAACTTTCGTCGCCACGAATCGCACCGTCGGCGTCATCGAAACGGCAACTCCTGCAAAAGGCGATAGCACGCAAGGAGGTGCACAATGAAAAAGCATAGCCTCGCACTTCTCGCTTGCTTAGTATTTGCGTTTTTCGCGATTCCATCTGCATTCCCTCAAGCCACGGATTGGACCAAAATTGCCATCCCGCCGCTCCCTGCTTTTCATCCTCAGCAGCCCAAGCGCATTGAGCTTGCGAATGGCATGATCATCTTCCTACAAGAAGATCATGAGTTGCCTCTGATTGATGGCTCCATGCGTATTCGCGGCGGCTCCATCAGCGAACCCGCGAACAAAATCGGCATGTTGGATTTGTACGGCGAGGTATGGCGCAACGGTGGCACGAAATCGCAAACCGGCGACCAACTCGACGACTTTCTCGAAGCTCGCGCGGCAAAAGTAGAAACCAACAATGCCCCGGACTCCACTTCCATTTCTTTTTCCTGCCTGAAAGAAGACTTCGACGACGTTTTCAAAATCTTCAACGACCTTCTCCGCGCGCCCGAGTTTCGCGCCGACAAACTCGATCTCGCACAGAAAGAAATGAATGACGCTATCTCGCGGCGCAATGACGACGCCAGCGGGATTGCTCAGCGCGAATCAGCGAAGCTGGCCTACGGCGCCAACAATCCTTATGTCCGGCAAGCCGAATACGCAACCGTCGCCGCAGTCACACGAGAGGATCTGGTCAATTGGCACAAAACGCATGTGTATCCCAACCGCATCATTCTTGGCATCGTCGGGGATTTCGATTCAGGCGCGTTGGAAGCCAAACTACGCGCCGCATTCGGCGATTGGGCAAGGGGTCCCGACTGGACGAAGCCCGAAATTGATTTTCATTCTGCCAAGCCCGGTTATTACCTCGTTCTAAAAGATGACGTCAATCAAAGCTCGATAGATATGGTCGAACTCGGCATCAAACGCGAAAATCCTGATTACTATGCAACGCAGGTTTTCAATGAGGCCTTCGGCGGCGGCTTCTCTTCCCGCCTCTTCAAAAGCATTCGCACGGCTCAGGGTCTGGCTTATGGCGTGGGCGGAGGCATTGGCAGTTCATTCGATCATCCCGGAGTCGTTCGTTTCCAGATGGGCACTAAGAGCGTGAGCACGGTGGACGCCATCAATGCCATCTACAAGGAAATTGATGACCTTCCCAGCCACCCAATTACAGACGAAGAAATTAAAAACGCGAAAGATTCCATTCTTAACGCATTCGTATTCCGCTTCGATTCCCCAGCCAAAATTCTCTTTGAAAAGATGACCTACGAGTTTTACGGTCTTCCGCTGGACTATCTGGAGCACTATCAGGCCGCCGTCGAAAAAGTCACGAAAGAACAGGTCGCGGAGGCTGCGGCCAAATACATTCATAGAGATCAACTTGCTGTTCTCGTCGTCGGCAACACGGCGGAATTTGGCAAGCCGCTCACCACGCTAGGTTCCGTGACGAATATTGACATCACAATTCCGCCCCCGCCAAGCGCCGCATCCGCCGAAAAAGCCCCCACATCTTCAAACCCCGAAGGTAAAGCTCTTGCCCTGAAAGTGGCGCAGGCTCTCGGTGGCTTGGACAAGATAAAAACAGTGAAGTCGGTGCACACCGTTTTGGCGGAAAACGAAGCCAATGGCTCGCCGGTGCCCATTGACGTCACCATCGTTTATCCCGACAAGATGCACGTCAGCATTCCCATCGCGACCGGCACAATAACCGTGATTGTCACACCTACGCTTGGCATGATGTCAGCCGAAGGTGGAGGCATTAAAGACTTGAGCGACTCTCAAAAGAAAGAAAATTCCGAGCAGATCCGCCGCGACTTGCTCTTCCTCGCTCAACATGCCGATGATCCGGCTTTTATTTTTGCCGCAAACGGTTCGGAAAAAATTGGCAATGTGGATGCCGCGATCGTTGACGTGAGCGGCGCAGGCGTGACGATGCGCTGGTACGTGGATCCCTCCAACGGGCGCGTCCTCAGCGAAACCTACACAGCTATGGGTCAATCCGGGCCATTTCAGGGGCAAACGGATTTATCTGACTGGACGACAACCGAGGGCATCACTCTTCCTGGCACGCACACCAACAAACAGGATGGGAAAGTTTCCAGTGTTGTGAAAACAACTTCTATTCAGTTCAATCCGAAAATTGATCCAAAACTGTTTGACAAGCCAGTGGGAGACGGCAAGCCCGCTCAATAACAAATTCACCATGTAAAATCGTGCGCATGGGAGATGTTGCAAGTTACGCCACGCCGCGACACTTGGGGCGCTCTCGTCCAGTGCTGGCATACATCGTTCTCGCCTGTATTTTCCTTTCCGGAGTGGCTTTCCTCTGTCGTCAGACCATTGACATAGTCCGCGGCGAAAAAGTGGATGTCGCTTACTTTTCGACAGATATCGGCAGCGCTGCGTTGTCCTATGTCTCTCCCGATGCCGCTCATGCCGGTATTCGCCCCGGAGATTCCCTGCTCGCAGTCAATGGACGACCTTATACGGGTTCTAAAGTTCTGGCGGAAGAAGTCATTCGAACAAAAGCAGGCTCCGCGATGCGCGTCCGTCTTCGTTCGCAAGACGCCCGCGTAGGAGATTACGAAGTCCTGCTGCCAGCTACCCCAGGTGCAAGTGGCGCTCTGAAAATCGCTTTCGACGTTCTTCTCAACATCTTCATGCCCGCATTTTGCTTGTTTCTGGGGTCCTGGGTAGTTCTCGTTCGTCCACGCGATAGATCTTCATGGCTTCTTCTCGGCTTGCTCCTCGGCTTCTCGCATTTGTCCAATACCGGAAAAATCCCCAGCTGGGGCCCCGGATTTCGCGAACTCGGCGCTGCCTACGATATTGCCCTGGCTTCATGCTGGCCAATTTTCATGTTTCTATTCGGCTTCTTTTTTCCCGAGCCTTTTCCATATTGGACGAAAGCCAGCCGGCTGAGAAAAAGCATTCCGTTTATTGCGCTGTCTCCGCTGGCTGTCAACGCCATCGTTAATGTGGTCGTCGTAATCTTCGACGTGAACGATTATCGAACTGCACATACAATTCAAAGCCATTTCAGCGCTTTTCAGAGCTTTGTCCGGCTTTACACCTTTGCAATCGTTAGCGGATTTTTTGCATTCATCTTCATGAAGTCCTACACGGCCATTTCTCCAGATAGCCAGCGCCGCCTCCGCCTGCTGTATTGGGGGACAAGCGTCGGTATGACTCCCGGATTGTTCCTAACGATCATCGCCGCACTCAAAGGAAAACCGGTATTAGATGTCTTCCCCGATTGGGTTATCTACTCTGCCCTTCTCATGTTGCTGTTGGCGCCCTTAACGTTTGGATACGTGATCGTAGTGCAACGCGCCATGGATGTCCGCGTCGTGTTGCGGCAAGGTTTGCAGTACGGACTGGCCACGCGTGGAATCCGCATTTTGCAGGTGCTCATCGTAGGCACGATGATTCTCTCGGCCACGGTGTTGACCCGTGGTAAGGCGCTCGGCGACGCGCAAAAAATTGCCTTGATCGCTCTTGGATTCGGTTTTGTATTTTATGTGCGCCGCCTGGGAGACCAATTGCGGGCATGGACGGACCGCAGATTTTTCCGCGAAGCCTACAACGCCGAAATTGTATTAAGTGAACTCAGCGACCAGGTACGCGGCATGGTGGAAACCCGCCCGCTCATCGAAACTGTTGCCACTCGCCTCGCAGACATTCTGCACGTGCCTCGCATCGCTGTTTTATTGGGAACCAACAGCGTCTACCGCCCTGCTTACGCCCTCGGATACGGTGCTACCCCCGATGTTTCTTTCGCATCGAATGCCGGAACCGTTCAAACTCTGACCAGGCAGCGTGAACCGGCGCGCGTCTATCTCGACGATCCTGATTCGTGGCTCTATCGCGAACCGCAGGTCAACGATCACGACCGCGCCCAACTTGCTACTCTCGACACCGAACTGTTGCTTCCGCTGAACGCGCATGACAATCTTTTAGGATTCATCAGTCTCGGACGAAAACTTTCCGATGAGCCTTACTCTGGCACTGATGTGCGCTTGCTGAAATCTGTCGCTGCGCAAACTGGCCTCGCTCTCGAAAATTCCCGTCTCATGTCGGCTATAGCCGAGGAAGTCGCCCAGCGCGAACGCCTCAACCGCGAAGTGGAAATTGCTCGCGAAGTGCAGGAGCGGCTGTTCCCGCAAAAATTTCCGCCCATCCAAGGAGTCGAATATGCAGGCGCATGCCGGCCCGCGCTGGGCGTTGGCGGCGACTACTACGATTTTCTCGCCCTTCCCGGCGGACAACTGGGCATCGCCATTGGTGACGTTTCCGGTAAAGGGATTTCTGCCGCACTGATGATGGCCAGCTTGCAAGCATCGCTGCGAAGCGAGGCCACGCGCGCCCCCGAAGATCTCGCCGCCATGGTCGGCAATGTCAATCGCCTCGTTTATGAGGCTTCGCAGAGCAATCGCTATGCGACATTCTTTTACGCGCAATACGATCCCACCTCGCGCATACTCAATTACGTCAATGCCGGGCACAATCCTCCCATGCTCTTTCGCAATCTCGACGGCGTACCGGAAATCATCCGGCTGGAAGCCAGCGGCACGGTTGTCGGCTTGCTCGAAAATTTCCCTTACCAACAAGCCTCTCTACGCATCGATCCCGGGGATGTTTTCATCGCCTTCACTGACGGCATCAGCGAAGCCATGAATCAAGCCGATGAGGAGTGGGGCGAAGATGAACTCATCGCAACCGTTCAGCGATGTAATGGCGTCAGCCCAGCCGATATGATCCCCCGCATCATGCAAGCCGCCGACGCTTTCGTCTCCGGAGCCAAACAACACGACGATATGACCCTGGTCGTGCTGCGCGCCGTTGCAGGACAGCTATAATGATGTTTACCCAAGCGACATGAGCTTCCCCAACCAACAGGCTGTGCCGCCATCTTCTTCCAATCGTCCTTCATGGCTCACAAAAATTGACGGTTTCTGGCAGCGCGTCACCGACGGCCTCGAAATTGGCCAGCTTTGGAAACAATTCCATACCGACGCTCGCGCCAGTTTTCAACTTTATCGCCGCGATTCCGAAGCTCAATCCACCCCGGAGAGCCATGCCAGCGGTTGGTGGCATACGGCGAAGCAATTCGCATGGGCCATTCTCGATAAGCTCAGCCCGGCGCGCCGCGTCCTGCTTTTAATCGCGCTTTTGTTGCTGCTATTTGGCGGAGGTCAATTCAGCCATCGGAACGACGATGGCAACATCACCGTCATCACATGGCCCTTGCAATTCTACGGAGGCGCTCTTCTTTTCATTCTTCTCATGCTGGAAATCGCCGATCGTGTGGTGATGAAGCGCGACCTCGAAATCGCCCGTGACATTCAAGGCTGGCTGCTGCCCGCAACTCCTCCGACGGTCCCAGGATTGAACATCGCCTTCGCAACTCGCCCCGCCAACACTGTCGCGGGAGACTACTACGACGTATTCCAGCGCGCAGCGGACCAACCGCAATTTCTCATCGCGGTCGCCGACGTTGCCGGCAAAAGCATTCCAGCCGCGCTGTTGATGGCAACTTTTCAGGCAAGCTTGAAGACTCTCTCCGCAACGCCAACTTCTCTCGCTGATCTAGTTTCCGGGATGAATCGCTACGCCTGTACAAACAGTCAGAACGGCCTGAGATTTACCACTGCATTTCTGGCGGAGTACAACCCTGAGAACCGCAAACTGAACTACATCAATGCCGGGCACAACAATCCCATGCTGCTTCGCAGCAATGGTTCCATCGAACGCCTGACGGAAGGCGGCTTGCCGCTCGGCATTATGTCCGACAAAACATATGAATCCGGCGAAGTCGTTCTTTCCTCCGGCGATTGGCTCGTCATCTTCACCGACGGCCTCGTCGAGGCCGAGAATCAGCGGCAAGAGGAATACGGCGAAGCCCGCCTACAACAAGCCCTACAAGCCGGAAACACGACCACTCCGCAGGATCTTCTTCGCCGCATCATGACCGATCTGGATTACTTCGTTGGTGCCACTCCGCAACATGACGACGTGACCTGCCTGCTGATAAAAGCGGCATAGTTAGCGTAGCGGCAGGTGTCCTCACCTGCCGGGCCGTGCGAAGCACGGCAGAGTTCAGACGCCGATGTTAGGATGCCGAGCCGACGCTCAGCCGGCGGATGAGGCGTCCGCCCCTACGCAGGCTGCGACACCACTCCAACCACCTTGTCGTTCCGAATCCGCTTTAGCGGTGAGGAATCTGCTTTGGTAGTTGTCACTGGCCTTTCGACATCGCCTCTGCATACATCCGGTGAAAAGCGTGCACGCCAGTTTCCTGCTTCACGCTGTAGCGTCCGCGTTCATAGCTTCGTGAACCCAGATTCTTTTGCACGACTTCGCAGATGGCTACGTCTTCTTTCTGTATTTGATCACTGAATTCGACGGACGCCTTCGCCGCCGCGCTTCCCAAATCCTTCTCCGGCAAATACCACTCAAAAATCGCCAGGGAGCTCTCCGCTCCAGTCGGCACGACTATGTTCAGCGAAATATTGTCGGGATAGCAGTTCAACATCCAGTTGGGAAAAATCCAGAAATAGTCGGTCGTCAAATCTTCGCGGGATTCCTGATAGCGGCGCGGCGTCGCGTCCCCCGCCTGCGCCTCGCGTATCGGACTGAACTGCCGCACATGCCGCTCATACGGCTCAACCACGTAGGCATTGTAGTCCAGTTCGCGATTCAGCCCCGGATGCACGCTGGGCAGGTGATAGCCTTCAAGATAATTGTCCACGTAAGTCTTCCAGTTGCACTTCATCGCGTAAGTACGACGCTCGGACAATTTCATCCCGGCAAAAGGAAATTTCTCTGCCTGTTCAGGAAGCGCACCCAGGCTTTTCACCAACGGTTCAGCTTTGGGATCAAGATTTACGAATACAAAACCGAACCACTCTTCCGTCCGCACCGGGGCCAGCGAGAAATGCTCGCGGTCAAATTCTCGCAGCCCCTCAAACTCGGGCGCAGAGATAAGCTTCCCTTCCAAGTCATAAGTCCAGCCGTGATAACCGCAACGGAACAGCTTGCGTGACCCGCACCCTTCCGCCGGAGGACCCGCCCGGTGCCGGCATACGTTATAGAACCCGCGCAATTCGCCCGAACTTCCACGTACCAGCAGCAAAGGCTCGCCCGCCAACTCCGTCGTGAAGTAATCGCCAGGCTTCGCAACTTGATCTCGATGCCCCACCACTTGCCAGGTTCGGCGAAAAATCTTGTCCTTCTCGATTTCAAAAGCTTCTTGGGATGTGTAGTAGTTGGCCGGTGGCGTCCACGCCTTGCCAATCTCCGCGGCGATGTCCAGCTTCTCCAAGTTCATTTACGGTTCATCCTACCGCAAGTCAGGGATTGTACCGAGCTGCTACTTCCCTCCCAGCCCTAACCATCGTGTCATTCCGAACCCGCTTTAGCGGTGAGGAATCTGCTTTTCATCGCGGACGAGAGCTTCCCTGGGCGAAGTCGAATGGGATCTTGCGCGGAGCATCTGTGAAACCCTAACCACCTTGTCATTCCGAACCCGCTTTAGCGGTGAGGAATCTGCTTTTCATCGCGGACGCCTGCACAACGGCAGATTCCTCGTCGCTTCGCTCCTTGGAATGACAATATGGTGGGATCAATGGTGAACGTTTGGCCGCCTCCTTATCGGCTCCGCTACACCCTTCCCAAACTGACACAACTTGTTACCACCCTGACAAAATCTGGCTACGATTTGCTTTCGTTGTCCGCTCTCCAAACCCCGCTTTGGTTACCATGGGCACCCAAATCCTCAAAATCCAAGCACATACAAGCCTACCCCCCGTGACTTTGGTTACTGGAGCGATTGGTGGGCCAAGTGCGAACATACTGGCCATCAAGGTCTGCTGAGACCGAAATCTGATTCACGGAGAAAAGGGATAACACATGCGGAAACAAAAGGGTTTTTCACTGATCGAGTTGCTCATTGTGGTTGCGATCATTCTGATCATCGCTGCCATCGCCATTCCGAACTTGCTGCGTGCACGTATTGCAGCTAACGAGTCTTCTGCCGCGGCTTCCGTCCGCACCATCGGCACCGCGCAGGTTTCTTACACCACGTCGTTCCCGGCCACCGGCTACTCCGCCAACTTGGCGAGCCTTGGGCCTGGCGGCGCGACTTGCCCGGCTGCTGGTCCTTCGGCTGCAAACGCTTGCTTGATTGACAACGTTCTGGCTGGCGGCACCAAGAGCGGTTACAACTTCACCAGCGTGGGTTCAGTTCCGGTTGGTGGCGCGAACACTGCATTCTTGACGACTGCGGTGGCCGCAAACTTCAACATCACCGGCGTGAAGGGCTTCTGCGCGGTTGACGACAACGTCGTCCGCTACCTGACTCCGGACAACGGCGTGGTGCCTGCTTACGCAGCCTGCCAAGCCTGGACCGCGATGCAGTAAGACGAACTTGGCAACGTACCTCGGGGAGGGTACAAGCCAGAGCGCCGGATGGCAACATCCGGCGCTCTTCGTTTTTTTTGTATAGCACCATCTCTTTGTCGTCCGCGACAACCCCAAAAAACTTGTCATCCCGAATGCCCTTCAGGGCTGAGGAATCTGCTTTTATCCGAACCAACAGCGGATTCCTCCTCGATAACGCTCGTCGGAATGACAATATGGTGAGCGCGGGCGCCGGGAAAAACAGCCCTGCCCCGCCCAACCCTAGCCACCTTGTCATTCCGAATCCGCTTTAGCGGTGAGGAATCTGCTGTTCTCCACACTTAGACTGTGACCATGATCACAGCGCAATCCCGGCCTCCGGCATAGGCTTCACCCATGCGCACCAAGCGCTATTACGTCTATATCCTCGCCAGCAAGAGCCGCGTACTGTACGTGGGAGTGACCGGCTCACTGATGGGGCGCGTTCTCCAACATAAGGCTCATGAAACAACCGGATTCACTCGTCGCTATCAAGTAAACCGCTTGGTTTATTTCGAAGCATTTCAATACGTAAATCGAGCCATAGCCCGCGAAAGTGAGATCAAAAATTGGCGCCGCGAAAAGAAAGTCGGGCTGATTGAAGCGGATAACCCTACCTGGGAAGACTTAGCCGCAGATTGGGGCAGGCCCACGACAATGCAACAGCAGATTCCTCCTCGCTACGTTCGTTCGGAATGACAATATGGCAAGCGTGGGCGCGGGAAGAGCAGCCTGCCCCACCCCACCCTAACCACCTTGTCATTCCGAATCTGCTTTAGCGGTGAGGAATCTGCTTTTCTTAGTCCCATGCAACAGCAGATTCCTCCTCGCTGCGCTCGTCGGAATGACAATATGGTGAGCGCGGGCGCGGTAAAAGCAGCCTGCTCCACCCCGCCCTAACCGCCTTGTCATTCCGAATCCGCTTTAGCGGTGAGGAATCTGCTTTTCTTAGTCCCATGCAACAGCAGATTCCTCCTCGCTACGCTCGTCGGAATGACAATATGGCAAGCGTGAGCGCGGGAAGAGCAGCCTGCCCCGCCCAACCCTAACCACCTTGTCATTCCGAATCCGCTTTAGCGGTGAGGAATCTGCTTTTCCTACGACTTTCAGTAGTTCATAACTCCCAGAATCTACTAAGGTTTCCCCTTAGCCTGACAATTTTTGTCGTCTTTTTTTGGCAAGAGTCCGCAATTGGAAACCAATCTCCATCAAAATATTCATAAAATCATTGAAAAATCAGGCACTTACCCTCTGCACGCATGTCCTTCGCATTGGCCCGACGAGTGCAATCTATTTAACGCATCCATAAACATCCAAGGGGAAAAGCTCCGCAATGAAACAGCAAAAGGGATTTTCACTGATCGAGTTGCTGATCGTGGTCGCGATCATTCTCATCATCGCTGCCATCGCCATTCCAAACTTGCTGCGCGCACGTATCGCAGCTAACGAGTCTTCTGCTGCGGCTTCCGTCCGTACCATCGGTACCGCGCAAACTTCATACACGACTTCGTTCCCGGCCACTGGCTACTCCGCCAACTTGGCGAGCCTTGGGCCTGGCGGCGCGACTTGTCCGGCTGCTGGTCCTTCGGCTGCGAACGCCTGCTTGATTGACAACGTTCTGGCTGGCGGCACCAAGAGTGGTTACAACTTCACCAGCGTGGGTTCGATTCCGGTTGGCGGCGCAAACACGACCTTCCTGACAACTGCGGTGGCCGCAAACTTCAACGTCACCGGCGTGAAGGGTTTCTGCGCTGTGAGCGATAACGTGGTTCGTTATTTGACTCCTGACAACGGCGTAGTGCCCGCTTACGCGGCCTGCCAGGCTTGGACGGCATTGCAGTAAGCTTCAATCTGCAGATGACTTGAGAGCGTCGGCAACCCCGGCGCTCTTTTCGTTTTTTTGGCCCTTACGCGATTTCCACCCTGTCATTCCCAATGCCCTTTAGGGCTGGGGAATCTGTTTTTTCACGGCCCCCACGGAATTCTTCTCCACATCTTCCGCAAAAATCCCGTCCTGGAACGTTCTATACGATTGAGTTATGCTGTAAGTTATTGAAAAATGGCCTCAGTAAAGACAGTTCAAAGGCCGTGAACGTGCATATTTTCTCAGTTCTGTGTGAAGGAGCTACTCCATGAAGTTTCATAACATTAACCGCCAAAAGGGATTTTCCCTGATCGAGTTGCTGATCGTCGTCTCGATTATTTTGATTATCGCGGCCATCGCCATCCCCAACCTGTTGCGGGCCAAGATCTCCGCTAACGAGTCTTCCGCCGCGGCTTCCGTACGCACCATCGGAACCGCCCAGGTTTCCTACAGCACCTCTTTCCCCGCCAATGGATATGCCACCCAGTTGGCGTTCCTCGGGCCCGGTGCAGGAACCTCTTGCCCCGCTGCCGGCCCGTCTCCAGCCAATGCGTGCCTGATTGACAAAGTGCTCGCCAACGGCAATAAGAGCGGCTACAACTTCGCCAGTACCGGCCAAAATCCGGTCGGCGGAGCCAACACCGAGTTCTGGACCACTGCCGTTGCCTCCAACTTCAACGTCACCGGCGTGAAGGGCTTTTGCTCGACCGATGACAACGTCGTGCGTTATTTGACCCCTGACAATGGCACCGTACCCAACTACGCCACCTGCCAAAGCTGGACGGCAATGCAATAGTTCCTCAAGTAAAGCCAATCAGGGGGGTGCGTGGCTCTGATTGGCTTAGTAGTACCTTTCCCACTTGTGTAAGCCCCGAAAACTGCCAATTTGTGTCAAGTTCCGGCCAAATAATGCCGATACATTCCCTGACTTGCATAATTACGCACTAACAACGCTATATTTTTCAATCACTTACATACAAACCCTCGTCACTTGAAAGAGCCCGCTGACGGCCAGTGAAGTGCACATTCATGGGCGTGCGCTTGGGGTGCTGCGATGAAACGTCAAAACGGATTCTCGCTGATTGAATTGCTGATCGTGGTTGCGATCATTCTGGTCATCGCCGCGATTGCCATTCCCAATCTGTTGCGCGCACGAATATCGGCAAATGAATCTTCGGCTGCCGCCTCCGTTCGAAAAATAGCCACGGCGGAGGTCGCCTACACCACGACCTATCCGAACGTTGGGTACGCTGCAGCTATTGCGAATTTAGGTGGCGCGAATCCTTGCAGCCCAAACTCCGTAACGGCCTGCATTTTGGACGAAGTGCTGACTACTGGATTAAAAAGCGGGTATCAATTTAATGCCCTCAGCTTTGGCGGGCCACCAACGACGACGTTCGTGACTGGCGCGGCCCCGTCAAACTTCAACATCACCGGCGTCCGCGATTTCTGTATCACGACGGATGGGGTGCTGCGAACGAATCCGGGATTTGCCGGCGCGGCGCCTCCACCTGACGTCGCCACCTGCCAGGCTTACGCGCTGGCCCAATAAATCACCCTTACTTTTGTAATTTCCCCTGCCTCCCGCAACTGCATATAATCACGGCTGACGAGCCATGCCTGCCATTGAAATCCTGGGATTGGAAAAAACTTACAGCGTTGGCTTCTGGCGGAAACGGCCAAAGCGGGCCCTGCTGCCCTTGCATTTAAAGGTGGAAAAAGGCGAGGTTTTTGGCTTTCTTGGCCCCAACGGCGCGGGCAAAAGCACCACGCTCAAACTGCTCATGGGATTAGTGTTCCCGACCTCTGGCTCGGCCAAAATACTGGATATGGATCTCGATGATCCTAGAATGAAGGCCCGCATCGGGTTCCTGCCCGAACAGCCTTATTTCTACGACTACCTTACCGGACAGGAGCTTCTGAATTATTACGCCCAGCTTTCTGGCGTGCCAGGTAAAGAACGTTCACATAGAGTCGCAACCATGCTGGAACGGGTCGGGCTTAAAGACGCAGCCAATGTGCAGCTGCGCAAGTTTTCCAAAGGGATGTTGCAGCGCGTCGGCATCGCGCAGGCCATCTTGCATAATCCGGAAGTCGTTTTTCTGGATGAGCCTATGTCCGGCCTCGATCCTATGGGCCGCCGCGAAGTCCGCGAACTGATGGAGCAACTGAAGCACGAAGGTAAAACCGTATTTTTTTCGACACATATTTTGTCGGACGCAGAAGCGCTCTGTGATCGCGTCGCCGTCATCAACAAAGGCGAGTTGCGTGGAGTAGGCGCGATTAGCGAACTCACTTCCACCGTGCAAGGAAAAATTGAAATTGTATGGCGCGGCACTGCGATTCCGGCTGCATTGAAAAACATGAACGCCGAATTTTTTGTTTCAGGGGATTCCGTTCGCGCGATTCTTCCTGAACAGCAGCAGGAAGCTGCATTGGAAACCTTGCAACGCGAACGATTGCATTTGATTTCGCTGACGCCGCTGCGTACGTCGCTGGAGGAATATTACCTTCAGAAAGTACAGCAAGCTTCCGCGAACGCGACGCAAACCGCTGCCGGAGGCCGGGCATGAGCGCAAGAATCGCTTACATCGCCTCGAACACTTTCCGCGAAGCAGTCCGCGATCGCGTGCTTTATAACTTAATTGCTTTTGCGCTTCTCATGTCGGGAGCGGCGATTCTCGTGGGACAGGTTTCCTTTGGCATTGAACGCTTGGTTGTCGTTAATCTTGGCCTGAGCGCAGTTTCACTCTTCGGCATCGTCATCGCGATTTTCATTGGGATCGGTCTGGTTTCCAAAGAAATCGAAAAGCGCACGCTCTACACGGTGTTATCGCGTCCAGTGCAGCGCTGGGAGTTTATTGTCGGCAAGTTCTTCGGTTTGGCTGGAACATTGGCAGTCAATACGTTTCTAATGGCCATCGGCGTCTTCGCTGCGCTTCTCTATGTTTCACGTCAATTCCACGGAACGGACGGCTGGATTGCGGTGGCGCTCTACTTCAGCATCCTGCAATTCCTGATGATGACGGCGCTGGCATTGTTTTTCTCGTCGTTCGCTTCGCCGCTCATGGCGGCGGTCTTTGCTTTCGCTCTGTTTGTGATTGGTAACTTCTCAGAAGATTTACGCGGCTTCGCGGCCATGACGCATGGCTTGCAACGCTGGCTGGCAACCGGTGCAGCTTATCTGCTACCGAACTTCTCTGCGCTGAACATCATTACGTCGGTGGCTCATGAGCAGCCGGTTTCGAGCTCGCTGATTTTCTACAACACAATTTATGCGCTGGTCTACACCGCGATGGTGATGGCCGCGGGCGTACTCATCTTTCAACGGCGGAATTTGAAGTAGGGCTTCCATGACAAGGACAAAGCTGGTCACAATCTCGGCGGGCTTCATCCTTGTCGCCTGCATGTGCGCGTCAATCTTGTTGCTGAATCGCGTAGATCAACTGCGCCCGCAAGCCACGCTGGAAGAAGTTTTGTATTTGCCTTCGCCAAAAGTTTTGCGGCGAATGAGTCTTGGCTATGACGGTTTGCTGGCTGATATCTACTGGACTCGCGCTGTCCAATATTTCGGCGGACATCACGCTGTCGGGGCAATGCACTTCCAATTACTGGCGCCGCTGCTCAATATCGCCACTCAACTAGACCCGCATCTGGTAGTCGCGTACGACTTCGGAGCAAATTTTCTTTCTCCTCCGCCGCCCAACGGAGCGGGCCAACCGCAGGAAGCCGTTCGCCTGACGAACTTTGGTATTGAGAACAATCCCAACGAATGGCTGCTCTATTACAATCTCGGCTTTATTTATTACATGGAGCTGAAAAATTACGCCGGGGCAGCGGATGCCTTTTCTCGCGGATCGCAAATTCCCGGCGCGCATCCGTTCATGCGAATTTTGGCAGCTCAAATGGCCGAGCACGCGGGTGAGATCGAAACCGCACGTATGTTGTGGACCGCGACTTATCAGAACTCCAAAGACAAAAATATTCGTGCCAACGCTGCCGCTCATTTGCGCGCGTTAAGAGTGGACGATGACGTTGCTCATCTTGAAACGCTGGTGGATGAATTTCGGGAAAGAACTGGCCGCATCCCTTCGAGCTTCGCAGAATTGCAAATTCCCGGCCTGAATGGCGGAACGCCGGTTGATCCGCTGGGGAATCCCTACAAACTCACCCCGTACGGCCACATCGAAGTGCAGCATCCAGACGACTTCCCCTTCATTGTCAACGGAGCCCCACCCGGCTACATTCCACCCAAAGTGCCAAAGTTTTTACCCAGCGATTAGGTTGATTAATTTAAGCTTCACGAATTGCCATCCCAGCCATGCTGGGTCGTTTCGTGAGTATCCGCGCGAGGAATCCTTTGGTTTGTCGGTATTTCCTGACGGCCTCAATCGTGCTCTACTGATGCTTGCCAGATACTGCGCACAACTCTGAATTGAGGATCGTTCCCACGATTCGCGATTGGTGGCGAGCCGAGGTGGTCAAGAGTGGACACTTTCAAGCCAGCCTAAAATTCGCCGCCACGATTTTTGAATTTCTTCGCGACTCAACGCCATCACGCCGCCGCTCGCGTTATGGCGACATGGACTTCGACTGGGACCGCCGCGTAGATACCACCGGCGCAACCGTCAGCCATCGCGACCGCCTGTTCGGCATGTTTCACTCGCCCTACCAACCGACGGAGCCTTCACTGTTTCACGAGATGATGGAGGCGCTGGCGGGCGATTTTCATCTCGACTTCAGCCAATTTGTATTCATAGATATCGGCTCCGGCAAAGGGCGTGCTCTGCTGCTCGCGGCCGACTATCCCTTCAAGCGAATTATTGGAGTGGAGTTGTTGCCCGCGCTTCATCGTATGGCTGAAGAAAATATTGCCAAGTATCAGTCGGAATCACAGAAGTGCTTTGCGATTGAGAGTGTCTGCGCCGACGCGCGGGAGTTTTCCTTCCCCGCTGAACCGATGTTGCTCTATCTGTTCAATCCCCTGCCCGAAACGGCCTTGCGGCAAATGCTGGCAAATCTGGAAAGCTCATTGCTCGAACATCCCCGTCCGGCGTGTGTGCTTTACCACAACCCGTTGTTGGAGCAGGTTCTGGCGGATTCCTCGTTTCTCAAGAAAATCGGCGGGACCCATCAATACGCGATCTATTTGAGCTAGCAGTCGAAAACGATAAACTATCTCTGTGACCCTGCGCACGGCCTTTCTTCTGAACTGCATTTTCTCCTTAACCCTCCACTGCTCCGCATCCGACATCCACACCCTCGCCCAAGCGGTTGACGACCATTACAACCACCTCCGCTCCCTGCAAGCCGATTTCATCGAAACTTACCGCGGAAATGGGGCGAACCGGAGCGAATCCGGCGTGCTTTGGCTGAAAAAGCCCGGATTACAAAAACCCGGCAAGATGCGTTGGGAATATCGTTCTAGTGAAGTGCATCCTAGCGAAGTGCATCCTAACGAAGTGCATTCCAACGACGGGAAGGACTACGCCAAGTTGTTTGTAAGCGACGGCAAAGACGCCTGGTTTTATGTCCCCGGAGACCGGCAGGCGAGACGGTCTCCGGTCAAGCAGTTGGATGATTTGCGTTCTCCGATAAGTTTCTTACTGGGTAAAACCAAGCTGGAGAAAGAGTTACAAGGATTATCTCCAGCTCCGGATGTGGCTCCGATTGGAACGGGTAACGTGGTTTTGCGAGGCGTGCCGAAATATATGCAAGAGCGGGTCAGCCAGGTTCTGCTGGAAATCACCCCGTCGAACCAGATCGCCCGCATCGTAATTGAGGAAGCGGACGGAGCGACCACGGAATATCGCTTTACTAATCAGCGCGAAAACGTGGAAATTAGCGATGCCCAGTTCCACTTTGTGCCTCCGGCCGGTGTCGAAGTGATTAGCGGAGAGTTTGGCCAGTAGCGCTTTATGAAGTTTTAACATCTTTCGCGTTTGCAGCAAGTTAGGATGGATTTTTGGCATGGAGAAGGCCATTACCGGGGTCATCTCAACCATATTGCGATTCACGGCTTAGTAGTTTTGAAATGTTAGACTTGAAGGGGATGAAGAGCATTTCATCGCAGCGTTTTCATGGCTGAATTTCTAATCAAAGTCGCTGACGAGCAAGGCCACATGCTCGAGCAGGTGGAAAACGGCTACTCCGAGGCCGAGGTGCGCGACCGCTTTGCCGCACAGGGGTTTCTGGTTTATTGGGTCAAGCCGCGCGGAGTTTTGACCGGCGGCGGCATCAGTCTGAGGCGCCGTGGAAAAGTTAAGCAGAGCTCGTTCGTCATCTTCAACCAGCAATTCCTGACCCTGATCAAAGCCGGGCTCCCCGTTCTCAGTTCATTGGATTTGCTCATTAAGCGGCAAAAAGATGCGACCCTGCGCTCGGTCTTGCAGAACGTCCGCGACCGCGTGAAAGGTGGTGAGTTGCTATCGGACGCATTCGCTGCGCAAAGCATTTTTCCGAAGATCTACACCACCACCCTGATGGCCGGCGAAAAGAGCGGCAACATGGAAGAAGTGCTGGCCCGCTACATCAGCTTTCAGCGGCTGGCGTTGACCTTCAAGAAAAAGCTGGCGGTGTCGCTGGTCTATCCCGCTTTGCTGGTCACGGTTGTGTTTTTGATGATGATTTTTCTCGTGACCTACGTGGTCCCGCAATTTGCCACCCTCTACAAAGACATGGACGCGCAACTGCCGGCCATCACGATGTTCATGCTCGATCTCGGCACCCATGCACAAAGCTACTTACCGATCTTTGGGGTGGCAGTCGTTATCGCCATTGTGCTGTTTTTTCAATGGAAGAAAACCGACCGCGGCGCAGAGCAGTTGGATCGGGCAATACTCGGACTGCCCTTGCTCGGTGACATTTGGCTGAAGTATCAGGTGGCGAATTTCTCCCGCATGCTTTCGACTTTGCTCACTGGAGGACTCCCGCTGGTGCCTTCGCTCGAAACCGCCGGCGCTTCCATGAGCAGCCGCAGAATTCTCAATGGCGTTTCTGAAGCCGCCATCAGCGTGCGTGAGGGACAATCGCTGGCCAAAAGCCTGGAAGCGCAGAAGATGTTCCCCGACCTTTCGGTAGAAATGATTGAAGTCGGTGAGTCCACAGGCGCGCTGCCCGCGATGTTGAACTCGGTTGCGGAATTTTACGAAGAAGATGTGCAAACGGCTCTGGGTGCGGTTATGGCCCTAATTGAACCGATGATTCTCGTGTTTATGGCTGTGATTGTCGGCGGCATCCTGATTTCGCTGTATTTGCCGATATTCACGTTAGGTTCGACGATTCACTAAAACAGTTTCGAGTTTCAGGTTTCGAGAAAGACATAGGTAGCAAGATGGAAAAGAAATCAGTATTCGTAAACGGTGAGAATGGCGGACGCGTGGCGGTCCTCTCGCACGCCGAAGATCTCGAACGGGCACAGGACGTCGCCCGGCGCTATCGCTGCGAGTTCGTGGATTTGCAGAACTTCCAACTGCATCACGATCTGTTCCGGACGATTCCCGTCCATTTGATGTTCTCGCACAACTTTATTCCGCTAGAAGAAACCACCGACGGACGCCTCGCCATCGCCATCGCTGATCCCAGCCAGCTGATGATGATCGACGAAATTGGAATGTTGCTGCGCAAGCGCATCATCACCAAAGTCGCGACGCTGGCGCAGATTACGGAAATCCTCAAGAAGACCGAACAATCCAAGCGCGTTCTCGAAGACGCCAGCGAAGGCTTCACGCTGGATGTCATCCGTGAAGACGAGGGCGCGGCCGACGAAAGCATTTCCATTGACCGGCTCACTGCGAAAGACGACATGAGCCCGATTATCCGGCTCGTGGATACAACCATCTTCACCGCGCTACAGCGCAGAGCAAGCGATATTCACATCGAGACGCAAGACGACGCCGTGTGCATCAAATTCCGTATTGACGGCGTGCTGACCGAGGCAATGCCGCCGATTGCGAAAGAGCATCACTCCACCATCATTTCCCGTATCAAAGTCATGAGCGAACTGGATATCTCGGAACGCCGCGTGCCCCAGGACGGACGCTTTCGCGTGAAATACGGGCAGCCCGAACGCCCCATCGACTTCCGCGTTTCCATCATGCCTTCGATTCACGGCGAAGATGCCGTGCTCCGCGTGCTCGATAAAGAATCCATGAGCGAGAAATTCCGCAAGCTGACGCTCGATGTTGTCGGTTTTGCGGAAGACGATCTCAAGCGCTTCCGTCGCTTCATTCACGAACCTTACGGCATGGTGCTGGTCACTGGGCCTACGGGCAGCGGAAAGACAACCACGCTGTACGGGGCCATCAACGAAATCAAGACCGACGAAGACAAGATCATCACCATTGAAGACCCAGTCGAATATCAGTTGCGCGGCATCACGCAGATTCCCGTCAACGAAAAGAAGGGCCTGACCTTCGCCCGCGGACTGCGATCGATTTTGCGCCACGACCCGGACAAAATCATGGTCGGCGAAATTCGCGACGCGGAAACTGCGCAGATTGCCATCAACTCGGCGCTGACCGGCCACCTTGTCTTCACCACCGTCCACGCGAACAACGTCGTGGACGTGCTCGGCCGCTTCCTTAACATGGGCGTCGAGGCTTACAATTTCGTCTCCGCGTTGAACTGCATTCTGGCGCAGCGGCTGGTGCGCTTGATTTGCGAATCCTGCAAAGCTCCCACAACTTACGACGCAGCTACCCTTGAATCCAGCGGTTTGAATCCACAGGAGTGGGCGGGCGTTACTTTCTACGAAGGCACGGGATGTATCGAGTGCGCCGGTTCCGGATTCAAAGGTCGAACTGCCATTCACGAACTGCTGGAATTAAGCGACCGCATCCGCGAAATGATTCTGGCGAAAAAGCCGACTTCAGAAATCCGCCGCGCGGCGCGCGAAGAAGGCATGCGCTTCCTGCGTGAATCAGCGTTAAACAAGGTCCGCATCGGGCTGACCACATTGAAGGAAATCAACAAAGTTACCTTCATTGAAAGCTCGCGTTAAGACGGATTCCAACAACGCACGATAGTATGGAATTGAAGAAATAAAAATGGCTGTGAAATCAAAATCCGGGGCAAAGCCGAGGCTGGCGTGTGAAATCACGTCAAATGGCGTAATTGCCGGACGCGTCTCTGAAAAAGGCGGCCTGGTGGAAGCTTGCGCAGCACGTGATTTGGCTGCCGGCAGCCTCGTCCCTGATTTAATGGAAAACAACCTGCGGGAGCGCGGTGAAGTGCTCGCGGCTATTCGCGAGACCCTTAACCAAGTCGGTGGCCGTTCACGCGATTTGATCGCCGTCCTGCCCGACGCCGCCGTACGAGTCGTCTTACTGGACTTCGAAGCGTTACCTCAAAAGCCCGCAGAAGCGGAAGGTGTGATTCGCTTCCGACTGAAAAAATCCCTTCCCTTTGATGTGGACAAGGCCAAAGTCTCCTATCACGCGCAAACTACCGCCACGGGAGTCCGGGTCATTGCCGCAGTCGCATTGCAAAGCGTGCTCGATGACTACGAATCTACATTCCGCGAAGCTGGTTACATTCCCGGCATTGTTTTACCCTCCATGCTGGCCGCTTTGGGCGCGGCCACGACCGACCATCCAACGATGGTGGTCAAAGTGGACGACCGCACGGTGAGCCTTGCGATTCTTGATCAGCAACAACTATTGCTGTTCCGCACCATCGAAAATCCTTTTGGAGCGGCCATCACCGGCGAACAACTCGCGGAAGAAATTTACCCTTCCGTGGTCTTTTTCCAGGACACTTATCAACTCAACCTCGAACAGATTTTTGTCGCTGGATTGGGCGAGAACGCAGCCGCCTCTGCATTGCAGGCGCAAACCGGCGCGCGCGTCTCTGATTTGGTCAGCAGTTCGCAATTGGGTGCAAATACCGGCTACATTCCCCGCTGGAAATTGGCCGGCGTCACGGGGGCGCTGCTGGCGTAATTCCTAATTCATGCGCGTCAATATCAATCTCGCGTCGCAGCCGTATGAAGATGCGCGGCAATTCTGGTTCCGCTGGGGCGGAGCATTCATCGCCCTCGGCATCATCACGCTCGGCCTGATTTACATCACCGTTTCGGGATGGTTGAGCGCACGTAAAGATCAAGCCATGATCGAGCAGCGCCAGGCCCAGATCGCCGTCCGCGACAAAGAAAAAGCCGACGCTGCGGCCATGATGAACTTGCCGCAAAATCGCAGCACGCGCGACCGTTCGGAGTTCCTCAACGATCTCTTTCAACGCAAAGCTTTTTCCTGGACCCAGGCTTTTGAAGACCTCGAAAAGCTTATGCCGCCGCAGTTGCATGTGGTTTCGATTCATCCCGAGATGTCGCCGGACAATCAACTGGAAATTAAACTGACTGTCGCCGGGACCTCACGCGACCGCGCGCTGGAGCTGGTGCGCAAGATGGAAGGCTCGCAGCGCTTCCATGACACCGAAATTGACGAGGAAAAAATCTCTACCTCGCAGGGCGCTAACGAAGTTATTTTCAACATCACCGCGCTTTACATTCCGGGAGCAGATGCGCCTCCGGCTCCAACTCCATCTTCCGGAACCAAGCAAGGAGCCATGTAAATGCCCGATCTTCGCGAAACCCGCAAGAAGCTGAAAATCGGCATGGCGGCATTGGCGGCCGTGGACATCATTGCTTTGGCAATCTTCTTTTCGCCGATCGTTGGCTCGGAGACGTCGCGCCGCGATCAGCTTACCGCGCAGTGGAAAGAGTTACAGCTGAAGACGCGCGAAGTGGAGCCGCTCAAAGGACTGGATAAGAAAATCCCGGTGGCCCGAACGCAAATTGATCAATTTTACAAAGACCGTTTTAGTTCGCAGCAATCCGATGTCTCCGGCGATCTCGGCAAGCTGGCGCAGGAAAGCGGCGTAAAAATTACCGAAATCAAATACAAAGAAAAGCAGGATGAAGGCTCTGGCGCAAAGGAGATTCGCGGGATTGATCCTGCCGTAGTTGGCTTGCGCCAGGTGCAGATTGACGCTGGATTTGAAGGCAACTATTTGCAGCTCATCCGCTTTGTGAACGCGCTTGAGCGCAACAAGCTTTTCTTTTTAGTGGACAGCGTGGAACTCGGCGGCCAGGAATCCGGTGTCGTGCAACTCAAAATGAAGCTTGAGACTTATTTAAAAACGGGTGCAGCGTAAGTGAAACTGGGAGCGGAAAACAGGAACAAGACTATCGTTGCCGTCGCCCTCGCAGTCGTTGCGCTTGGCCTGGCGCTGAACTGGTTCTTCACTTTGCCCAGCGCGCAAAACGGAGCCAACGCGCCTGCCACTGTTGCTGATGCTCCATCCGCAGCAGCCTCCCACGCTAAGCCGACGAAAAAAACCAAGGCCGCGCCTTCACATTCGATTGACCCGACATTGCGCTATGACTGGCTCAAGACTAGCGAAGATACAAAGTACGCGGGCAACGGCAGAAATATTTTCCAGGACCAGGCGGAGATACCGGTTCCGATCTCCGATGGGCGCAAGGAAATCGCAAAAGGCCCCGTCGCACCCCCACCACCTCCACCGCCTCCGCCGATTAATCTGAAATTCTTCGGCTTCTCCAACAAGCCGGGGGAAGGCAAAAAAGTTTTCTTGTCCCAGGGTGAAGATGTCTTCATCGCGCATGAGGGCGATATCGTGGACCGCCGCTACAAAGTCGTCCACATCATGCCCACATCGGTCGAAATCGAAGATGTGCTCAACAACAACCGGCAGAGCATCCCGCTAGTTCAGGGATAAGAGTTCACTCGCTTCATTGGTATTCAATTCATGCCTGTTCGCACCGCAAAACGTAGATCATCAAAAAAATCCGAACAAGGGTATGTCCTCATCACCTTGATCTTCATGATCGCGGTGCTCATCATCATTGCGGCGGTGGCTGCTCCAAAAATCGAGTTTCAGGCCAAGCGTGACCGCGAAGAGGAAATGATTCATCGCGGCGTGCAATACTCGCGCGCCATCCGCGCCTTCGTCAAAAAAGTTGGGCGCTATCCTACGCGGCTGGAAGAACTCGACAATACCAATCAAATTAAGTTTCTGCGCCGGCACTACAAAGACCCGATTACAGGGAAAGACTTCCGCCTGCTGCATCAAGGCGAGGTTCAAATTTCTTTCGGGGCGGGTATCGCTGGAGCGGCGCAGCTCGGAGCGAATACATTGCAGGGCGCGCAGGCTGTGCAGCAACAAGCCGCAGGCCAAATCGCACAGGGCTTGGCAGCTGCGAATGGTGGATTTGGCAACACCGGCGGCTCTTCCTTTAACGGCCTGAACGCCAGCAACTCCAGTTCGAGTAATTCAAATAGCGACCAGAATGGAACACCGCAAAACGGACAGCCGGGAGCGCCCGACGCTAACGCGGCCACTGGAGACAACAGCAACAACGGCCAGCCGGGGCAAAATGCCGCAAATGGGAACTCGAATTCAAACAACGGCCCGAATGGTCAGGTTTTCGGCGGCGGCGCCATTGTCGGAGTGGCCAGCACCAGCAAAGCCAAGAGCATTCGCATTTTTAACAAGAAAGAGCATTACAACGAGTGGCAATTTATTTACGATCCTTCTACGGACCGTGGTGGATTGCTCAACACTCCCGCACAACCCGCATTGCAAGGCCAGGCGACTCAGCAGCCAGCAGGGCAAAATGGATTCCAGAATCCCAACACCACGCCCGGATCTTTCAACGGTTTGAGTGGAAATCCGAATAACGGAAACCAGAACAACAATAACAACAATAATCCGGTGACGTTCCAACCACAGAATCCGGGCCAGCTACCCGAACAGTAAAAACATCTGCAAAATACGAAAGCCTCATCGCCGAAACGATGAGGCTTTTCAAATTGTAAGGATTGTCGCAGCTTATACGCTAAACGACGATCCACAGCCGCAGGTGCTCTTCACGTTCGGGTTTTCAAACTTGAAGCCTGCGCCTTCGAGCGTTTCAACGTAATCCACGATGCAGCCATTCAGGTACATGATCGAGGTCGCGTCCACATAGACCTTGAGGCCGTCCATGTCGAATACTTTGTCCATCATTCCCGGCGCATTTTCGAAGGCCATGGAGTAGGAGAAGCCGGAGCATCCGCCGCCGACCACGCCCACGCGCAGCCCGGTTGGGACGGGGTTCTGTTGCGCCATAATTTCTTTCACTTTCCCAACCGCGTTCGGGGTAAGGCTAATGGGGGCAGTCTTAACTGCCGGCTTTACTTCCGGGGTAGCAGTCGGAGTCATTGTTGTGGCCATTGGCAATCTCCTTAAGAAAACTTACGAATATAAGTATAACAAACGGGTCAACATATTGATGCGCTTATAGATGGCTAGGTCGCAAGGGATTATCTAGCCAACTTTGCCATGTCTATCCAACCGTTGCGGAGCCGTGCAAACGGCTGGCATGTGGAAGGAGCCTGCTTCTCCTCTGCCCCCTCCATTATAAATAATCCTCTTCCCGCATTGACATTCGGGCCTATAATGCTGCGCATAAGTATTGCCCGGGTTCTTAACCTCGGGTAAATCCGTTAGCGAGGTGGATCTATGTCCCCGTCTCTGCTCGGACTGGTCATTACGTGGGGAGTTCTCACTGTAGCTCTGGTGATCCTCCTCATCTATCGCAGTACCCTCACCCGGCAAGAAGACGATCAACTCTTCCTTGACCCCGCCGAAGCCCACATGCAACAGGAACAAGCGGAGATCATGCACAAGGTCGAAAAGATCAATCCTTATGTGATGTGGCTGGGTGCGGCATCGGGTTTGCTGATTGTAGCGATCGCCAGTCTGGCGGCCTACGAACGGCTCACACAGGTGCAATAGATTTCAGAAGTGCCGAGCAGCACTCGGCGCAGTCAAGGATGCGAGCGCATCCTCAGCGATTCCTATTTTTCAACGTTTCTTCCGAAGTCGTCGCTGCATCTGATTGGCACCGCTGCTCTGTTAAACATGAGAGCGCAAAATTCGGGATTCGCTGAGCGCACTTCCTGCCGCAGGGTGAATGCTCCCGGACTGATCACATAAAATTAATCGACAAAGCACTTGATTGCCTTCTCCATTAGGCCCGAGCGAGATATTCCCGAAACCTAGTCAGTCCGAAAGAACCCCTACTCTAGTCCTTGCACACCCAGCTTCTTCAGCATGTTTACGCCGTTCTCGTTCGCGGGATTTAATTGCACTGACTTTTTGTAGTTCTGAATGGCGAGATCTTTATCGCCGTTGTCCATATATGCTTCGCCCAGACTGTCATAACTGTTGTACGACGTCGGATAAGTTTCGACACTGAGCTTGAATACTTCAATCGCGTCCTTGTATTTCTTCACGTGGATTAATTGGTAGCCGAGACCGACGAGTTCGCCCTCGCTGAAGTCATAGGCCTCGGGTTCCCGTTTTTTCAATTCGCGAAATTGCTCTATGGCCGCCCCGACATTTTTTTCTTCGATAGTCTTGGACATCACGGTGCCTATCGGTGTTCGGTTTGCCAATGCATCCACCGTTTTCAGCATGGCGTTAATTTCGGATTTCGATATAAATTTGCCGTCAAAAATGACTACGGAAATTTTTTCGGTATTCGCGATGTCGTCGAACGGGTTGGCTTCGAGCACCACCAAATCGGAAATCTTGCCCTCAGCTACCGTTCCAAAATCACCCTCTTTGCCCATGAAGCGCGCAGGATTCAGCGTCGCCGACTGAAGTGCCTCAAGAGGCGTTAGCCCGGACTGTACCAGCAATTTCAACTCATCATGCAAAGCGAACCCGGAAATGCAGAAAGGATTTCCCGTATCCGTGCCCGCCATGATTCTCACACCCGCCTTTTGCATCGCCCCAACCACCTTCTCGTCCGCCATAAAATCCTTCTGGCTTAATGCCGTATTGTCGGCGACGGACTCTTTAGCTGCTTCTGCCGGGTTCCATGACTCCCGCTCGCGCACCGGCACAAACTTCAGTCTGGGATCGTTGGTGAAGCCTGGATCAGTTAGTGAACTAAACATGCGCCAGAGGGTTAACGTCGGCACCTGCCAGGTCTCATTTTTCTTGAATACTTCGAACAGGGCTGCGGCTTTTTGGGGGCTATAGGAACCGATCATCTCTTCCCGCAATGCATGTTGTCTTGCGCCTTCAAAGAGTCGCGGTCCTCCCCGCAAATAGTCATCGAGGTCCGCCCTTCCGGCTGCATTCCATTTGTCGTTCAGCGTTGAGCAAGCAGGCAGAACGCCGGTAAGGTGCTCCACACTTTTTTGTCCTGCCTTTGCAGCCTCTTCGGCTGTCACCGCAATCGGAACGTGTCCCGCGAATGGAATCCCCTGTTTCTTCGCTTCGTCGGCGATGGCAAAATATTCTTCCCGCGTCAGGAATGAATAAACTTTCACAAAATCCACTCCAATCGCTTTCGCCCCATCAACTGCCTCCCGCGCCTCTGCTTCGTTGTGCACCGCAATGGAACCCGGCCAAAACGGCCTGGCGCCATCAATAATCGTGCTGGCGATAGTCATGCGCGGTCCAATTAGCAATCCTGCCTGTATATCTTTGCGCCACTCAAAATTCTCGGGATTGCCCCACATCACGCGGATTCCAGTCACCCCATTGGCGATGAACAGCGGTAAATAATCCCGGCCATGGGGATGGACGTGCATGTCCCACAACCCCGGAATCAGAAACTTCCCCGTTTCGTCGATGACTTGAGCATCCTTCGACATCCGTGGGCCGGTGCCATCCGTGATCGCGCCAATCCTGTTGCCGTGGATCGCGACAGTTCGATCAGGCAACAATTGTCCGGTTATGGTGTCGACGACGGTAATGTGAGTTAAGACAAGATCTACCGCCCTGGCACCGTCAGTCGCCTGTGCAGCTAAACGAACCATCACGATGAGCAAGAATATTGAAGAGATTTTTTTCATTCTTTCCAGCCTAAATATGCGCCGAATTATAGACTTTCTTGGCGCGCCCATAAAGGAGCGATTACCTTTCTTTCCCTTCTGGTCACGCTTTTCTGCAACCCGTGGAATCGCTTTAGGAAATCTGGAATCCCCTGAGTCTTTTGATCAGGAATAAGTTTGTGAAGATATCAACCCTCGCACCCAGGCCGCCATGCCACTGGTGTTATTCGAGACTTCTGGCGGCCTACGAACGGCCCACGCAGGTGCAATAAAAACTGGTAGTGCCGAGCGGTACTCGGCGCAGTGAGGGATGCGCCCGCATCCTAATCGATTTTTGTTTCTATAGCATTCATTGATTTTTTCGAAGAATACTGAATCACCGCTTCTCTAACCCTGCCAATGTTTTTCTTGCGTCGGCATCATCCGGTGTAAGGGTTAGCACGATGTGCAATTGTTTTTCTGCTTCACCGATATTCCCCTGTTGTTCGTAAAGCAAAGCAAAATTCTTATGCAAATGCGCGCTCTCCGGACAGCTCCCGCAAAGTTGAATCGCCTCATTCATTTCGTTCATGACACGCGGCCAATCTTTGGCTTTGGCCGCGAGCAAGGCCGAATTGCCCAGCTCAGATATGCGATCGGTGATGTCCTCACTCCTGCGTAAGGCATCGAAGCGCGCTTGATACTGCCGTGCCTCTGAATCCTGTGTTTGCTTTAGCGCCTTGGCCAGGTTGTACAAAGCCGGAGAATAGTTGGGGTCAGCCGCCACCGCGGCTTTCCAATGTTCGATGGCTCCAGAAGTATCGCCCTTGCGGTTGAGATTCTGCCCGAGCAGATATTGTGCGTCCGCGTTTTTTGGCTGCAACGCTATCACTTTCGCCAGAAGTTCAGTAGAGCGATCCAACTGGCTCTGCTGTTTCGCTACAACCGCGAGGTAATACAGCGCCCCCACATTATTCGGCTGCAATTGCAGCGCAGTATCAAGTTCTTTCTCCGCGTCTTCATATTGACCTGCATCTACATAGACCCGGCCCAGATTGTAGTGCGCCACCGCCAGCTTAGGGTCCAGTCGAATCCCTTCATTTAGCTCGTTGACTCCACTGGGGCGGTCGTACTGATCCACCAAAGCAATTCCTAATTCCAAGTGATTTTGCGCCGACTGCGGATCAAGCGTGATTGCCTGCCGCAAATCTTTAATTCCCTCCTCGCTACTGCCTCTATTCACCAACAATTTTCCCAACCCTTCATAGGCGTCAGAATTATTGGGATCAAGCGCAATGGCAGCCCGGAACTGCTTTTCCGCTTCATCGTTAGCTCCTCGATGGGAAAGTAGCAAACCCAAATCCACATACGGCTGCGCGGATTTCGGATCGGCCTTAATCGCCTGTCGAAACAACGATTCAGCCTCGGGCGTTTTGCCCTCCTGTCCGTAAAGCACCCCCAGATTCACAAGGGACTCAACAAATTTCGGATCGATGGCCAGAGTCTTTTTGAAGCGCAATTCAGCTTCACTTTTTTGGCCTTGTTCGAGCGCGAGAAGTCCCAGTTGGTTTTGTGCCACCGCGAGTCGCGGATCCAGTTCGACAGTTTTGAGCAGCTCTTGCCGTTCAGCCTCGAAGTCTCGAAGTTCGTACAATGCGACCGACAGGTTGTAGTGAAGTCTGGCTTCCCGAGGATTCAACTCAATAGCTTTGCGATAACTCTCTGCGGCTGCCGATGGATTACCGGAAGAAAGATATTGGTTCCCCTCCATTTGATACTTGGCGGACTCAGCAGCTCTTGGCAGTGAGGAAGTCGCGCCCGACGCGCTCTGTGGAAGTGGGAAAGCTCTATTTGCGAAGCAACCAGCGATCAGCAAGCCAAACAGAATCCGGCTGATTTTTGCTTTCTCAAATTGCTTGATCGCAGTTTTCCCATTCCTCTCGAATTTCACTCAGATTTAAACGAAGATTTTTGAACGAAGAAATGTTATTTCCCACTAGAACCTGCACCCTGAATCTTCACCTGACTCACACCATGTATTTTGCTTTTATCGACTCCTTCGCCTTCGCGCAACACATAGTACTGATTCGCCGGAAGATTCGATAGCGTTTCCACCAACCCGCTTGGCCATCGAATGACGACTTTCTCCGCTTGCGCTGCTTTACCCAGACCAAAGTGAAGACGCAAATCGCTATGTGAAAGATAGCCATCCTGGCTGCGCACTTCTTTTGTGTGCTTATCTTCGCCTTGTTCCAGCGTAACCACCGCGCCGATGGCTGCGCGGTTAGACTTCATGCCTACCAACTGCAAGCTAATCCAGTTTCCAACTGCAGCGGTGTTGTAGTAAAGCGATGGCGGTTCGTTCATATTGTTTACCAACGCTTCCTCGTGCCCATCGTTGAACAAATCTCCTAACGCCATGCCACGGCCGGAGTGGAATTCACTTAACGCACCGCCTGTCCGCGAAGTAATGTTGGCAAATTTTCGGTCATGCAGGTTGTAATACGCGACTCGAGGCTCGCGATAACTCGTGCCCAACCCCTTACCTTCGATCTCCGGATAGACATGGCCATTCGCAACAAAAATCCCGGGCCAGCCACTGTTGTCGAAATCGTAAAACTGCACTCCCCAACCCAACCAGGTTCGAATTCGCCCCAACCCGGCCGCATACGTAATATCGTCAAAATTATTGTTGCCCTGATTGAGATACAAGGTCAGCGTATCGTCACTGAAGTTAGTTTTGATAATGTCTTGACGTCCACTATGGGTGAAATCGTCGGCAGAGATCCCCATGCCAGCCTGTTCCGAACCATCTTCGTTGTAGGCCACACCGGCGCTCCGACCAATTTCAGTAAATGTCCCATCATGGTTGTTGTGATAAAGCAGGCTGGCCGTGGAATCACAAGCGACATAAATATCCGTCCAGCCATCACTATCGAAGTCTCCGGTCAAAGAGGTGAATCCGTAGCAGGCGGAAGTCTTGGTCACTCCCGATTTTGCCGAGATATCCGCAAATGTCCCATCTCCTTTATTGCGATACAGAGCATTCACTCCTGCCTTGAGCCCGCGTGGGCCGCAGAAAATACTGACCCCTTTCCATTGGCACCATCTTCCTTCGCCAGGATGCGGCACGGAGTCGTAGCTGAAATCCACGTAGCGGACGAGGAAAATATCCACCTTGCCGTCGCGGTCATAATCCAGGAAGCTGCATCCCGTGCTCCACTCATCGCCGGATGTTTTCAATCCGGCTTTTTCAGTTACGTCACTGAATGTTCCATCGCCATTATTGTGATAAAGAACATTCTGTCCCCAATAGGTCACGAGCAAATCGAGGTTGCCGTCATTGTCATAATCGCCCACACAACCACCTTGGCCCCATCCGGGCTTCACCAGACCGGCGTGCTCGGTAACATCCGTAAATGTGCCGTCGCGATTGTTGTGATACAGGTGCCCGGTGGGAGCTTTCCCTTTCGCGAACCCCTCGACAGTTGATCCGTTGGGAAGAAAAATATCGGGCCAGCCATCGTTGTCGTAATCAAAAATGATGGCCCCGTTTCCCGTGGACTCTAAAATGTATTCTTTATGCGTATCGTTCCCATAGACATTGAGCGAGGTAAGTCCTGTCTGTGAGGCAATCTCAGCGAAGTGAACTTCCCCCGGCTGCACGCTCGCAGCTTTATTGGCGGTTTGCGGAGTCTGCGCGATCAGTAAGCTCGTGAGCCCAAATAGCGTGAGCATCCATGTTCTGGTGAATAGCCTTGCGCACGCCTTGCTTAGGCAAATTTTCATGAGTTCCAGTAGGTGAGTATGCTGGTGCCGGGAACAGGACTTGAACCTGCACGCCTTTAGGGCACTGGATCCTAAGTCCAGCGCGTCTGCCAATTCCGCCATCCCGGCACGTTTTAAAGTCAATAACTTACGGCAACAACAATGTCGGCAACGCCTCTTTGTGCTTGATTTGTACTTAAATTTTCAGCGCGGCTTTTGCCACATCCGAATCGTGCGCCGAATCGTAATCCTCGAAAATCTGCCGGGTTAGGTGCCCGGTTATTTTCATGGCGACCGCCGTGGGGATTCCCCGCTGGCGCATACGCCTTACAGCCGACCGTCGCAGGTCGTGAAACAACAGCCCCGGCACGCCAGCCGCCTTGGTTGACCGTTTCCACGCGGCGCGAAAATCTAAAATGCGGTCGCCGTTGGGCCACGTAAACAAATAGTCGTCGGCTTTCTTTCCCGACGCACTCCCCTCAAGAGCTATGCGCACGTCGTTCGGCAAAGCTACAGCTCTAGCCTTTCCGTTTTTCGTGGCCCCAGCGAATAGTCTAAGCCAACCAGATTCAAATTGCCTAACCAAAATGTTCTGTAATTCGCTCTTGCGAAAGCCCAGCCGATAGGCTGTAAGCACCATAGCCCGTAATCCGGGTTCGGGGAAGGCCGCGTGGAGCTTTTTGAAAGCGGCATCTTCTATGAATCCTGTGCGCGCTGATTCTGCCATTCGCTCCGGGAACTGCGGCAACTCCTGAACCATCTTCGGCTTTGTTTCATAGCCCAGCCGATACATGCGCCGCAACAATTGCAATTCACGATTGACGGTCGCGTGCTTGGCGCGGGCTTTCAAACGGGCGACCACGTATTCATCGAAATCGGCGCGTGTTAATGAGGACGCTTTGCAGCTACCGAATACCGGGAGCAAATGCTTTTTCCAGCGTCCTTCGGTTAACGCCAGCACCTTTTCAGCGCGCTCCAATCGCCATAGGCGCGTGGTCGCTGGCAAGTTTTCAGGAATTTTGCGCAATGATTCTGCACGTTGGTGTTTGAAAAGTGCGGCGGCCAAATCTTCAACTAGCGTCCGTCGCGCCTTTGGGCTGGGTAGTGTTCCCGCCTCATTTTCGCCTATGCGCTTGGCAAGAAGTTTTTGTGCTTTGGCTTCACTTCGCTCTTGATGGCATAGGCAGGCGCGGGCATTTTCCGCCCGCTGGACACCAGACTTATCGTAAAAACGAATCCACCATTCGCCCTTGGGGTGTTTCTTAGATTTTCGGAGCCACAGGCTACCAGTGCCGTAAAGGCGCGCCATGAACGGGAGCATACCAAATGACGGGCTTCATTGGCACTCCGCAAAAACCGTTGCTACTTCCCGGCTTTTGCTGGCCTTCGTTTGTTGAAGAGTTGTTGGTTTTGAAATCCCTCATAGAAAAGACAGTCAATCCAATTTTCAACCTGCGGTTCAGGTTGCCCTTGCTCGTGGTTAGTTGCGTGTTTAATGCCGCAGATGAATGCATCGTGCAGGTCTTGCTCCGTGTAGATTTTGTCAGCCATGATTCCCTCTGCCGCCAGTATCCGGCGCACGCCGGGCGCGGGCAAGGTTACGTCGGTCATGTCTTAATCGTGCGCTGCCCCGTAACATTTTTCGTGGCAGTTTGGTTCACTTTCAAAACCCAACTGAGCGGCGTTGAGCCGCCCACCAACCCAAGATGCCCCGGATGCCACCCCGCTGCCGGGGCATTTTGCTTTTTAATCCTAATAGTCATGCCCAAACGTTGCTGCGGGTTAAACGGACTGCGGTTTATACTGCGAACAAGCACTATGGGCCTCCTACCTACATTCGCCTTGAATTACGCACATAAGAACGTTGGGGAATCGCTAATCGTTCACGCCGATTGTTTTGAGTGGATGGGCCGTATCCCTGAGAACTCAATTCACGGAATCGTGACTGACCCGCCATACGGGGTTAAGGAATATGAGTTTGACCAGCTTGAAAAGCGGGCCAATGGTAATGGAGGAATCTGGCGAATACCTCCGTCCTTTGATGGTTCTGTGCGGCAGCCCCTACCACGGTTCACGGCCTTGAATCCTAAAGAACGCAAGCAGCTTGCGCAATTCTTCACCGAATGGGCCAAAGTTGCGGTGCACGCTCTGAGGCCGGGCGGCCATGTATTCATTGCTTGCAATTCTTTTCTTTGCCAAATGGTTTACGGAGCATTGGTCGAGGGTGGTCTCGAATTCAGAGGGCAATTGATTCGCGCAGTACAAACGCTCCGGGGAGGCGACCGGCCAAAGAATGCGGAGGAGGAATTTCCCGACGTTTGTTCGTTGCCGCGCGGAAGATATGAACCTTGGGGAATTCTTCGCAAGCCGCTGCCGTCCGGGATGAAAGTATCAGATTGTTTGCGTGAGTACGAAACAGGAGGCCTACGCCGACTGCCCGAAAATTTACCGTTTACGGATTTGGTTTCCTTCGGGCGAACGCCCCGTGCGGAACGAGCCTTAGCAAAACATCCAAGTTTGAAACCTCAAGCTCTGCTGCGTGAGCTTGTCTACGCAGTATTGCCGCTCGGCAAGGGAATCGTGTTGGACAGTTTCATGGGAAGTGGTTCTACCGTGGCTGCTGGAATCTCAATAGGCGCAAAATGTATCGGCGTAGAAAAGCACAAAGAATATTTTGATGCGGCCCCGGATTCTATTAACAAACTCTCCAAAGTAGCGGTTCCGCGTGACCAATTAGAATTACTTGTTTCGTAGCTCTTTACATTTATAAATCCAATTTGCCATCATTTTGGCAGCCCCTTCTGGCTTTACACTCGCAGTAATTGTGCGGCGACTAGTTTCTGACCGTCCAGAGAATTGCCAATCCTTCTTTGAAAGCATTGCGCCTGCAACTAGCAAAAACTTGAATGCCTGTGTATTTTTGACTTTCGGCCCCTCCCTTCCGCTTTGAAAGACAAAGACCATGAGCCACACATCCTCGGCATTGTGCCCTTGCCACCCTTGTAAGTAGCGCGACGCTTTGATTTCGATTCCGTCGCTGCCAGCATGTTGTGCGGAATTGTTGGGATACTTACCCGCAGGCAACATATCGGGATGACCGTTGTGATACATATTCTTTACGACGGTAGGGCAATGCTTAGGAATCCGCGCGCCCATCATCTCCCCAACGAGGCTGCTAAAGTTTGCCTGCATCATCGTGTTCTCTAGGCTGGCCATATCCTTGCTATAAAGTTGTTTGTCAATCAATGTCAAAAACTCAATGAAATCGTGCATGGCAGCATGAACATGGGCGGTTGTGACCCCGAACGGAATCGTGGCCTTGGAATTGAATCCGTCTTTATCGGGCGGCTCAGGTAGTAAAAGGTCTGCCATTTAGGAAGGACAAGAATACCTCCCAGCCACAAATTTGGACAGCCAAAAAGTTATGTTCGCCGCGCCGTCGGCGTAAGCCCCGAAACACGCGCCGGGCATTGCGAGGAGAAACTCCAATGTCACAAATCTTTCCCAATTTTGAAACCAGCTCCCAGCTTGGCAGCAACGCTGCGCCCATTCAAACCAAGCGCGTGTCTTTCACTGGCACCGGCTCAGCGCAATCGGTCAGCCTGACGTGGGACGTTGCGTTTGCCGACACGAACTACACGGTTGTGTATTCAATCGAGGTCACGGCTGGAAACGCTATCACTTCGCAAGGAGTCCTGGTCAAATCTGCCAGCGGCATTCTGATTGACGACATCGTTGCGAATTCCGGCTATAGCTACGTGCTCCACGCGGTTGCTTTCCACGACTAAGAGGTAATCTCGCCCTGAGTTACCTAAGCTGTTCGAGATTCTCCTCGCCACCGGGTGGCTCTTGTGCCAGAGTCGCTCAGCTCGGAATCGCCGGGCAAGGGGACTCAAAATGAAATGGACGCAGGAACAACTTAGCGAGATTAGTTTGTTGCAGGAGAAGCACAATCTCACGCGCAAAAGCGCAGTCCAACGGTTGCGGCGCAACCTAAAGAAAGCGGCCCCGGTACAGGGCACGAAACCCGGCAAGCCGGAAAACAAGACGTGGGCGTAGCTCCACGGCGCACGCGCGGCCAGCATGTTCAAGGCTGGCAAGACCATTCCAGAAATTGCCGAGCATTTTGGCGATAGAAGCCGCCAGAATCGAGTCCGCAATGCGCTCAGTGCTTTGGGCCTGTATCGAATCAGACCCCGCCAGACCGCAAAGAAATCCCCAAAACGATAACGAGCCACACGCCGGGCGGATACCCGGCGCGCGGCCCTAACCACAATGCCACAGGAGGGCATCATGGCTGTTCACAATCATATTCGTCCAGTGTTTCACCACACGTTGCATGGGAAGATTCGCGGCGGGCACTTAACGCTTTCAATTACGCGCGCTGAGGCTGCCGCAATCATTAAGAAATGGTCTGCTGCGTTGAAACGGGCAAAGCGCGGGCATCGTACTTATTTTCTGATGCACGTTCACAAAGGCTTTGCGTATGACCGGCTCGTGGTTGAAACGCATCTGCACCGCGAGAGGAAGCGCAAAGAATCCGTCCCGCGTGCCCGCGCAGCACACGCCTAAGCGGAAATCAGGAAACCCAATCAGGCCCGGCCACAGTGCCGGGCTTTTGTTTTGCGCCAATCTTTGTAAAGGGGTTTGTAGCGAAAATCACGATGCAGCCCCATCTTTTTCAGATTCGTGCGCATCCCCTCATAATGAATTCCGAATTTCTTTGCCAGCGTTCGCGTCGTTTCCCCGGCTTCCAGCATGGCAGAGATTTCGGAGCGCGTGGTCTTGATGATTGGGTTGCCAGTAATCCGCTCCGGGTGTTTGAATTTTGGGCTGCGTTTCCCCACGTCATATCCCAGCCGCGAGGCCGTGCGCTTGAGATTGTGAAGCGTGGCTTTAACAACACTGCGCTTGATTCCGATTGCCGCTGCAACATCTTTTGTTCCCCAGCCCAGCCGCCACGCCCGGTACGCAATGCAACTTTGAAGCTGTAGATACGAGCCAGCGGCGCGCACGGCCTGCTTATGAGCTTGCGTTCGAGGCGTTGCTTTGAGGTTGAGGGCTTTTGCTGTTGCCCGCTTGTCTAATTGCTTCCAATCCGCTTCGGGGTCAAATCTTTTTTCAACATGCAAATATTGCCATGCACGCAGATACAAAACCGTTTTCAGTTTTTCATTGTCGTTTGCAAACGGCGGGACCCAGCAACAATGCGTGGCCGCAAGGGTGCGCAGCATCATGCCCTGCTCATACGAGCCACCATCTAGCCCAAGCACAGTGCCGTCGTCTTGGGTGAATTGCTGGCGGACATACGCCACTACTTTCATGGTTTTCGCCGCCCGCGACAGCCGCAGCTCTTGCTTGTGCCGTGCACAAGCTGATAGTGGTATACGGGTCTAGTTTCGCCGCAATCGCAACGGCACGTCCATTGGTGGGTTTTGTCGGCAGGACCCGTCACCGTCCAATGCCCAAATTTTTTGCCTATCGGCGGATTGCGTGGCCCATGTTGAATGGGCCGCTGGTAAAGCCCTTGGGAGCAAAGAAATTTAATAACACTCTTTGCGGTACTCCCGCATTCATCGGCAATCGCTTTTACGCTTTTTCCTTCGCGGCGCAGACGTTTAATGCGTTCGCCATACTCATTTTCAAACTGCTGCGTATCGCGCCTCTTGGCGGCGGGTTTGCGTTGGCTCAACGGCTCTGGCTTATAGCCGAGTGATTCCGCAATCTTCGCCATTTTGTAGCACATTTGCCGGACATGGGGCGGTTTCAATCCCAGCTCGTCCGCCGTAGCGACCGAATTAAATCCCATTCTGAAATACAAATGAATGACTCCGGCCAATTTCGCGGCGAGGCTGTCGTTCACAATTAGCTGTGTATCAAGATTTTCGATTTCGACCTGTAGGCTGCGCAACCGGGCTGCGTCGGGCTGCTGAGAATTTTTAATGGCGACATAAGTTTTGCTCAGACCGTCAAGAGTGGCTATAAGCATGGGTCGGCGTTGCGCGAGGAGCTTTTGCGCAGCTTCGAGCCGAGCATTGAGATTGCCAACGGCAGCGATGGTTTGCCGATTACGACTGCTGACGCGGGCCTCGACGTAACGGGTGATGATTTCGCGCAAGGCCAGGTCATTTAAAGCCCACGCAGGCGTAGCATAACGGCGGCCCGAATCGAGCTTGCGTGTGTGAGTGTACATGCGCTCGTAATCTTCATAAGAGAGGCCGGGCGACGACCACTCATCTTGCCCGTGAAATTCCGCTGCAACAGGAAAATGTGTTTGTTCAATCATTCAAAATTTAGGGAAAAGTGTTAGGCGCGCGTTGGTTGTGGCCTATTTTTGTAAACGAAAATTAACGGCGGCGGGGTCGGTGGGGCGGGATTTTCCCGGAGGATTGCCAAACAAACTTTGGTCAAAGGTTTGACGCCAACCTTTTTGCAAAATTCAAGATAGCTTTCGTAGGATGAGAGTTGCATTTGTAAGCCACCTTTAAAATTCGCGCCGCCAATCCTGTGGTCGGTTAACCAAAACAGGCGGCGGCGCGTTTCCACAATGAGCCTTGCAGAAATCGTTTAATCCAACGTAATTATTTCTGGATGCGGGTTTCCGTGCAGAGATTGCGTGCCAGCCTTGGCAGGTGGCGCAATCAATTCTGCATCGCCGCGTAGCAAAGCGGCAAGCGCGGTTTGAAAACCTGTCGCCA
>Ga0070738_10001778_pt1 | contig 39214 bp, 33 predicted proteins | sample Coa_R2_2_FD_66446 | JGI IMG/M metagenome (GOLD analysis project Ga0070738, IMG submission 66446) | Surface soil microbial communities from Centralia Pennsylvania, which are recovering from an underground coalmine fire - Coalmine... | ecosystem: Environmental > Terrestrial > Soil > Unclassified ...
GAATCGAGCGGGCGCTGTTGAACACACATTGGCTCGCGGATCAGGTGCGGGAGCATGTCGCGGCATCGCCATGGCGGTCACGCATCGACCTTGTCCATGAAGACGAACTGCTCGGGACCGGCGGCACGGTGCTCGCTAATCGGGACTGGTTCGGCAATGGCGCGTTCCTGGTGGCGCATGCCGATAATCTCACCGATTTCGATGTGACAGCCTTCATCGCGGCCCACCACAATCGTCCTCCCGGCCATGTCATGACCATGCTCGGATTCCGTACTGATGACCCATCCTCTTGCGGGATTCTCGAACTCGATCGGCAAAACACCGTTTTCGCTTTCCATGAGAAGGTCAAAAACCCGCCGGGAAACCTCGCCAACGGCGCGGTCTACATTTTCGAGCCCGAGGTGATCGCGGATATTGCTGGGATGGGAAAAGCTGTGGTCGACCTCTCCACCGAAATCATCCCGAATTACACGGGACGAATTTTATGTGTCGAGACAGCAGGTTATCATCGGGACATCGGCAGTCCAGAAAGCTTGCGCCGAGCCCATTCTGAGTTTAAGCAAAAGCCGCGCCATGAGCGGTTGTCGGCGGGCGGTCATGATCAAATTCCGTGATCGCAAGGCTTGGTCTCTGTCACAGTGGGACAGCGTATCGCCGCTGGCCGGGCGCGGGGCAAATTTCTAGGAGCGACAAGACGATGAAGATCTTCGTGACCGGCGCATGTGGCTACAAGGGTAGCGTCCTCGTTCCCAAACTGCTCAAGGCCGGCCACAAGGTGGTGGCGTTCGACGTCATGTGGTTCGGCAATTTCCTCGAACCGCATCCGGATCTCACTGTCGTCAAAGGCGACGTGCGCAACCCCGACGCAATCGATCTCACTGGCGTCGATGCCATCGTTCATCTGTCCAGCGTCGCCAACGATCCCTGCGGCGATCTCGATCCGAAGCTGACATGGGAGATCTCCTGCCTCGCCACCATGCAGCTCGCAGACCGCGCATACCGTCATGGCATCAAGCGCTTCATTTACGCCTCCTCCGGCAGCGTCTACGGCGTGAAGGAGGAGGAGCAGGTCACCGAGGATCTGGAGCTGTTACCGATCTCCGAATACAACAAGACCAAGATGTGCGGCGAGCGCATCGTGCTGTCCTACAAGGACGACATGGTGGTGCAGATCGTGCGACCCGCGACGGTCTGCGGCTACTCGCCACGCCAGCGGCTCGATGTGTCCGTGAATATGCTGACCATGCAGGCCCTGATGAACGGCCGAATCACCGTGTTCGGCGGCGACCAGACCCGCCCCAACATTCATATCGACGACATCACCGATCTCTATTTGTTCCTGCTCGACCACCCCGAGCACACCGGCATCTTCAATGCAGGCTTTGAGAACATCTCGATCCTCGATATCGCGAAGCTCGTTACAAAACACGTCAAGGCCGAGGTCGTGGTGACGCCGTCCAATGACCCGCGCAGCTACCGTGTCAATTCCGACCGCCTGCTGGCGACCGGCTTCCGTCCGAAGAAGACCGTCGAAGACGCGATTAAGGAACTGATCGGCATGTACTCCCAGGGTCAGCTCAAGAATGAGGACCGCTGGTACAATCTGAAGTGGATGGAAAAGGAAGTCGTGTCATGAACGCACCCGCCTTCTCGACTCCGAGCAAGTTGTTCAGCGACTATTCCAACAGGCTTTCCGCTCTTCTTAAAAGCTTCGACTGGAGTCCCGTCGAGCGCCTCGCCTACGATTTGCGCGACTGCTGGCAAACGGGACGCCAGGTATTCTTCTGCGGCAATGGCGGCAGCGGCGGCAATGCCAACCACCTTGCCAATGACTTCCTCTACGCGCTCTCGAAGACGCCGGGCTCGGGCCTGCGCGTGCATTCCCTCTCGGCCAATCCGTCCGTCATCACCTGTCTTGCCAATGACGAAGGCTACGACCAGGTGTTCGCGCTCCAGCTTGCGGTGCTCGCGCAGAAGGGCGACGTGCTGATCGCCTTCTCCGGCTCCGGCAATTCGCCGAATATCGTGAAGGCGCTGGAACAGGCCAAGAAGATCGGCATGACGAGCTATGCCGTGCTCGGCTATTCCGGCGGCAAGTCCAAGGCGCTGGCCGATGTGCCGATCCATTTCGCGATCGATGACATGCAGATTTCCGAGGATGCCCAGACAATCATCGGTCACATGCTGATGCAGTGGCTGTACCGGCAGCGCGGTGAAATCGTGCGGAACGTAGGCTGAAAAAGCGGACTATCAATGGTGGGGCAAGAGAAGTTTCTGATCTTGGGCTCGAACTCGTTTTCGGGCGCAACCTTTGCCGATTATCTCGCGGCCAAGGGCTATGAGGTGCTGGCCACGAGCAGATCCGACGAGCCACACGATGCATTCCTGCCCTATAAGTGGCAGAAGCGGCCGGGCAAGGTCCGCTTCCAGCGCATTGACCTCAATAGCGATCTCGACACGCTGAAGTCGGTGCTTGCGACCGAGCGTCCGACCCATGTCGTCAACTTCGCCGCCCAAAGCATGGTCGGCGAGAGTTGGCTCTATCCGGACCAGTGGATGATGACCAATGTCGTCTCGGCGGTCCGGCTGCACGATATCCTGCGCAACTATGACGGGCTGGAGCGCTACGTCCACGTGACGACGCCCGAGGTCTATGGCTCGACCGAAGGCTGGGTGAGGGAAGATGCTCCCTTCAATCCGTCGACGCCGTATGCGGTGTCGCGCGCGGCGGGCGACATGAGCCTGCGTACCTATTTTGCTAACTACCAATTCCCTGTTGTCTTCACCCGCGCGGCCAATGTCTACGGCCCCGGACAGCAGCTCTACCGCATCGTACCGCGCACCATCGTCGCCGCGATCGGCGGCCAGAAGCTGCGACTCGACGGCGGCGGCAAGTCGGTTCGCGTCTTCATCCACATGAACGACGTGTCGGATGCGACGCTCAAGATCGCGCAGGCCGGCGCGCTCGGGGAGACCTATCACATCTCCGGATATGAGCTGGTCTCGATTCGAGCACTGGTCGAGATGATCCTCAATCGCCTCGGCAAGTCGTTCGCGGACCGCGTCGAGATCGGCCCCGAGCGGCCCGGCAAGGACACTGCCTACACGCTCGATAGTTTCAAATTGCGCACCGAGCTCGGCTGGCGCGACACGTTCTCGCTGCAGCAGGGCATCGACGACGTGATCAAATGGGCCGAGCGCTTCCGCACTGAGCTTCCGAAGCTGCCTACCAAGTACGAACACAAACCTTAAAGACCACGTGCCCTTGAGGCGCGTGACTGGAGAGCACGATGAACGTTGCAGTCCGGACAACCAACGCGCCAGTTGATGCTGGCGCGCTGAAGCTGCAGGCGGCGCGGCTTCGCGGTAAGATTATCGAGATGTCGCATGCCGCCCAGGCTGCCCATCTGGCGTCCTCGCTGTCCTGCGCGGATGTGCTGACTGCGGCCTACTGGCATGTGCTCAATGTTGATCCGGAGAAGCCGCGCGATCCGCTACGTGACCGGTTCATCCTGTCCAAGGGCCACGCCGCCGCGGCGCTCTATGCGACGCTCGCGATGAAGGGCTATTTCCCGATGGAAGAGCTCGACACCTATTGCAAGGATGGCGGACGGCTTGCCGAGCATCCGCCGGCGAACCTGTTGCCCGGCGTCGAGGCCGCGACAGGCTCGCTCGGCCATGGCCTGCCGCTCGGCTGTGGCATGGCGCTGTCCGGGCGCATCAAGGGCGAGAGCTTCCGCGTCTTCGCGCTCCTGTCCGACGGCGAGAACAACGAGGGCTCGGTGTGGGAGTCAGCGATGTTCGCCGCCGCCCAGAAGCTCGAGAACGTCTGCGTCATCGTCGACTACAACAAGTGGCAGGCAACCGCCCGTTCCAACGAAACGCTGATGCTGGCGCCCTTGCGCGACAAGTGGCAGGCGTTTGGCTGGGATGCCCACGAAATCGACGGACACGATGTGCGCGCGCTGGCGGAGGTCATGCAGCGCATTCCAAATGGCTCCGGCAAGCCGGTCGCGCTGATCGCGCACACCGTGAAGGGCAAAGGCGTGTCGTTCATGGAAGATGACAACAACTGGCATTACCGCGCGCCGACGGCCGAAGAGGTCGTCAAGGCGCACAAGGAGCTCGGCCTTCAATGAGAAATGCATTCGCTGACGAACTGACCAAGCTCGGCAACGAGGATTCTCGTGTCGTGATGCTGTCGGGCGATATCGGCAACCGCCTGTTCGACAAGTTCAAGGACAAGCACCCGTCCCGCTTCTTCAATTGCGGCGTGGCGGAAGCGAACATGATGGGCGTTGCCGCCGGCATGGCCATGAACGGCCTGCGCCCGGTCGCCTACACCATCACCCCCTTTGTCACCACACGCTGCCTCGAGCAGATCCGCACCGACGTCTGCTATCACGAAGCACCGGTGACCATCGTCGCAGTCGGCGCCGGCCTTGCCTATTCCGGCCTCGGCCCAACGCATCACGCCTGCGAGGACATTTCCTTCCTGCGCTCGATCCCCAACATGGTGGTGATCTGCCCGGGGGATGCTTTCGAGGTTCGCGGCGCCTTGCGCGCAGCTATGCAGCAGGACCGTCCGGTCTATATCCGTATGGGCAAGAAGGGCGAGCCGGTGGTGCACAAGGGCGCGATCGCCGACTTCAAGATCGGAAAGGCGATCACCATCGCCGACGGGAACGATGTCTGCCTGCTCTCGACCGGCAACATGTTGCCCGAAGCGGTCGAAGCCAGCCACAAGCTGAAAGAGCATGGCATTTCGGCCAAGGTCGTGAGCTTCCATACCGTGAAACCGCTCGACGAAATCTGCCTTAAGGACGCGTTTGCGCGCTTCAAGCTGGTTGCCACCCTGGAAGAGCATTCCCTGATCGGCGGTTTTGGCGCTGCCGTCTCTGAATGGCTCGCCGATACCGAGACCCAGCCGAAGAAGTTCCTGCGCTTTGGCACGCCCGATGCCTTCTTCAAGAAATCCGGCGAGCAGGAATATGCCCGCGAGGTGCTGGGCCTGACAGGGCACCAAATCGCCGAAAAAGTTCTCCACGCATTGTCCTGAGAAAAACGCGTAATGAAAACCGAAGCCGCGCTTCTTGTCCAAACCGGAAAACCCCTGGTTCTGGCGGAAATCGAAATTCCCGCTCTCAAGCCTGGCCAGGTGCTGGTCGAGATCGCCTATTCCGGCGCCTGCGGAACGCAGGTGATGGAATGGCGCGGTGACAAGGGCGAGGACAAGTGGGTGCCCCACTGCCTCGGCCATGAGGGCACGGGCACCGTTCTGGAGACCGGCAGCGCCGTCACCAAGGTGAAGGCTGGCGACAAGGTCGTGCTGTCCTGGATCAAGGGCACTGGGATCGAAGCCGGCGGCGCCGTCTATGAATGGGATGGCAAGAAGGTCAACGCCGGCGGCGTGACTACCTTCCAGCGCCACGCGGTGGTGAGCGAAAACCGCCTCACTCTGCTCCCCGCGGGTCTCGCAATGGATGTCGCCGTCCTGCTCGGCTGCGCAGCGCCGACCGGCATGGGCGCGGTCTATAACGTCCTGAAGATGCAGCCAGGCGATGCGGTCGCCGTGTTTGGCACCGGCGGCATCGGGCTCAATGCCCTGATGGCAGCTTCTCTCGCCGGCGCCATGCCGGTGATCGGCATCGACCCCAATCCAACCCGCCGCGCGCTCGCCAAAATCTATGGCGCGACCCATGTGCTGGATGCGTCCGAAGGCGATGTCATCGCCGAGATCAAGAAGATAGTCCCGCAGGGCGTGGACCTTGCGGTCGAGTCCTCCGGCATCCCGACCGTGATGGATCAGGCGATCAACGCCACGCGGCAACAGGGCGGCCGCGCGGTCGTAATCGGCAACGCCAAGCATGGCGCCGCGCTCTCCCTTAACCCTGGCGTCTTCAACCAGGGTAAGAGCCTGCTCGGCACCTGGGGCGGCGACAGCTTCCCCGACCGCGACTACGGTCGCTATGGTCGCCTGCTCGCGTCCAACCGCTTCCCGGTGCGCGATCTTCTATCGAAGCCGTACAAGCTCGCTGACGCCGACCAGGCGCTGCAGGATCTTGCAAGCGGCAAGATCGGGCGGCCCCTGATCGACATGTCGCTGCGCTGAGGTGAAAAGAGCCGTTCATGCGGATCGGGATTGACTTCGACAACACGATTGCATGTTACGACGGCGTGTTTCATGCGGCGGCGCTCGAACGCGGGCTGATCCCGCCTGATCTTGCGCGCGACAAGAACAGCGTCCGCGATCATCTCAATGGCAGCGGCCGCAAGGACGATTTCACGGAGCTGCAGGGCTATGTCTATGGCGCCCGAATGGACCTGGTATCCCCCTTTCCCGGCTTTGCCGAGTTCATCCGCGTTGCCCAAGGCGCCGGACACAGGCTCTTCATCGTTAGCCACAAGACGCAGCATCCGATTCTCGGACCGAAGCACGACATGCATGCAGCCGCGCGCGGCTTTCTTCAGGCGCGCGGGCTGATCGGCGGAGATGCCGCGCAGATCGATCCGGCCAATGTCTATTTCGAGCTGACCAAGGAAGAGAAGGTCGCGCGTGCCGCGGACCTTTGCGTCGATATGTTCATCGACGATCTTCCGGAGATCCTGGCATCGCCCGGATTCCCGCAATTCATGCGCAAGATCCTATTCGATCCGGATAACCAGTTCGCCGGCCGCACCGACGTCGACCGCCGCTCGTCCTGGGCCGCGATCTCGGCGGATATTGCCCGTGAACAGAGCTGAGCCGCTGGTCGACGAGACCCTGCTTGCCCTGGCGAGCCAGCTCGCAGGAAAAGCGGGCCTCGGCAAGGCGCGCGCGCTGTCGCGGCTTGCCGGCGGCAAGAACAACCAGGTGTTTCGCGTGGAGACGGAGGCAAGCCGGCCACTGGTTCTCAAGCGCTATTTTACCGACCCGCGCGACCCGCGGGACCGGCTCCGCGCCGAATGGGAATTTTTGCAGCACGCCTGGTCACGCGGCATTCGTGCAATTCCAGAGCCACTGGCCCGTGATGCCGCAGCCCACGCAGGGCTCTACAGCTTTGTCGAGGGTCGGAAACTTCTGCCCAACGAACTGAAGCCGGCCCATATCGATGCCGCCATCGACTTCGTGCTCGCGGTGAACGTGCCGCCGCGCGCGTCGCTTGCGCCGGCATCGGAAGCCTGTTTCACGCTGGCCGAGCATATCGCGACCGTCGAACGGCGCGTGGCGCGTCTCGCGACGCTCGACCCCGACGCGCCGCAACTCGGCGAGGCGCAATCCTTCGTTTCGACGCGGCTCTTGCCGGCTTGGAATGCGGTCGAGTCGCGCCTTACCATCGATGCATGCGCCGCGGGCCTTTCGATGAATGAGCCGATTGGCGCCGACGATCGCTGCCTGTCGCCATCGGATTTCGGCTTTCACAACGCACTGGTCGATGAGAGGGGCCGCGTGACCTTCCTCGATTTCGAATATGCGGGGTGCGACGATCCGGCGAAGCTCGCCTCCGACTTCTTTTGCCAGCCGGAAATCCCGGTGCCGCTCGTCCTTCATGCGACCTTCATTTCCCGCATGGCGGAAGGCTTCAAACTCGACGAAAAGGGCCAGGCGCGCTGCCGCATGCTGCTCGACGCTTACCGGATCAAGTGGACCTGCATCATCCTCAACGACTTCCTGCCGCTGGGAGCGGCGCGCCGCGCCTTTGCCGACGCAGGCGCCTGGTCTGCACGCTGCGCGGCACAGCTCGCTAAGGCGGAAGCACACCTCGCGGGCCTGAGCCCGTAACAGCCGCCATCGACACAGACCATTCCCACCGGAGAGACCTTATGGCCTATCGTGAGTTCGTCAGCCTCGTCCACAAGTCAACCAAGCGCGATTATCTCGCACGCGTCACCCAGCGCGACAAGGCCGACGTCGCCGAGATGGCGATCAAGTTTGCCTACGACTATTGGGACGGCAGCCGTGAGACGGGCTATGGCGGCTACAAATATGACGGCCGCTGGCGCAAGGTCGCGGACGCCATGATTGCGGCCTATGGCATCAAGCCGGGCATGCGCGTGCTCGACGTCGGCTCGGGCAAGGGCTTTCTACTGCACGATTTCCGCGAGGCTGTGCCAGGCCTCGAGGTCGCCGGCATTGACATTTCCTCCTACGGCATCGAGCACACGATGGAGAGCGTCAAGTCGTTCTGCCAGGTCGGCACCGCGGCGAAGCTGCCCTGGCCTGACAAGCATTTCGATCTTGTGATCTCGATCAACACGTTGCACAATCTCTACAATTACGACCTCGATGCCGCATTGCGCGAGATGGAGCGCGTCGGCCGCGGGGCGAAATATCTCTGCGTCGAGGGCTACCGCAACGAGCGCGAGAAGGTGAACCTGATGTATTGGCAGCTCACCTGCCGCATCTTCCACACGCCGCAAGAATGGGAGTTCGAGTTCCAGCGCTCCGGCTACACCGGCGACCACGAGTTCATTTTCTTCGAATGAGCGAGGCATCCACATCGCGATGTCGTTTGTGCAAGAGCGCGCTTGGCACACCCGGGCTGTCGCTCGGCCGGCTTCCGGTCGGCAATCGCTTTGCGCAGACAGCCAAGGCCGACACGCTGGTGGATATCGACATCGTCGAATGCGAAACATGCCGGCTGATCCAGTTGCGCGACGCCCCGGCCGTAGACGCCCTCATCCCGCGACTGCCCTGGATCCGATATCGCGAACCGGAAGGTCACCTCGACGTTCTCGCCGACGCGGTGCTTGCGTTTCATCCGCAAGCGCGCAAGGCGCTCGGCACAGGCCCCTTCGATCAGCCCTTGCTGACACGCCTCGCGGCACGCGGTCTTTCGACCGCAGCGCTCGAACTTGAGGTCGCACCAGCACAGGGACGTTACCCCTATCTTGAGAGCTGGCAGGCCAGCCTCAACGCGTCCCGGCTCGCGGCGATTGCGGCCCGGATGGGCACCTTTGACGTGGTCTCCTGCCGTTACATCGTCGAGCATTCACCCGATCCGGTCGCAGCGCTCATTGCGCTAAAATCCCTGCTTGGGCAGGACGGCCTCCTCCTCATCGAGGTTCCCGACAGCAGTAAATTCCTCGCCGCGCGCGACTACTGCTTCTTGTGGGAAGAGCACAGCTGTTACTTCGTTGAAGAGACGCTTGGCCGGCTCGGCGAGGCCGCGGGCTTCCGCGTGCTGTCTGTGCTGCGTTATCCGGGAGCCCTGGAGGACGCGCTGGTCGGAGTCCTTCAAGTCGCGAAAGACCTTTCATCGCAACCTTCCGCGCAAGGCCCCTCACCGCTATTTGCGGCCTACCGCGACCGGTTTGGCACCACGCGGGAGCGCTTGCGTGTTAGGCTCGCCGATGCCGCCGGACCTGCGAAGGACCGTCTTGCCCTGTTCGGGATCGGTCACCACGCCATCATGTTCGTCAATGCGTTCGGACTTGGTGCCGAAATTGCACTTGCGGTCGACGATGATCCTGATAAGGCAGGCTTTTTTCCCCCGGGCTTCAACGTGCCCGTGGTAAACTCGCAGGCGCTGCTGGAGGACGAGCGGATAACAACCTGCCTGTTCGCCGTGGCGCCTCATATCCAGGCCAAGGTGCAAGCCAAGCTTGCGCCACTCGCAGCACGCGGGGTGGCCTTCAAGTCGATCTATGCGGCGCTGGAGGATTCGATCATGAAGGATCTTGCGTGATGGCTCTGGTTCAGAAATCTCCGGAAGTGTTCCTGGCCGAGGGCCCCATCTCGGCGGTCGGCAGGTCCGAGCTCGAGACGCTGAAGGCCGCGGTGAGGGCGAGTGCCAAGCGGCGCGCCCGCATTAACACCCATCCCGACGGCGAGGACGCGCTGCACGAGATGATCATCGCGATCGATCCGAGCTCCTATATCCGTCCGCACAAGCATCCGGGCAAGAGCGAGGCCTTCCATATTGTCGAGGGCGAGGTCGATATTGTCGTCTTCAAGGACGATGGCCAGATCGATCAGGTCGTTCCGCTCGGCGCGCCAGGGGGCGAACGATCGTTCTACTACCGGATGTCGCAGCCGTTCTTTCATACGCTTATCATCCGCAGCGACGTGCTGATCGTACACGAAATCACGAACGGCCCGTTCCGGCCGCAAGGGACGATTTTCGCCGATTTCGCGCCCGAAGATTCCGACGCAGAGAAGGCTGCAGCTTATCAGGCCGATCTCGTCCAACGGGTGGCCGCGCTGCAGGGAACGGCCGCATGAGCGAGCAGCACGCTGTCGTCGTCGGCGGCACCAAGGGCCTCGGGCGAATCATCGTCGAGAACTTTCGCGCGCGCGGATGTGTCGTCAGCGTGGTGTCACGAAGCAAGCCCGAGGAGTTTGCCGAAAGTCCGCGCCTGCGGCATTTTGCAGCTGACCTCGAGAAGTCGGAGACCCTTACCGGCCTGCCGGGGCAAATCCAGGATGCACTCGGGCCGATCAGCTACTTGGTGCTGAGCCAGCGTTTCCGCGGCGAAGGCGATCCCTGGGTCGGCGAGATCCAGGTGGGGCTGACCGCCTCGCGGGACCTGGTCAACGGCTTTGCGCCGCATTTCGCGGGCCACGGCGACCGCGCCATCGGCGTGATCAGCTCGGTCTATGCCGAGTTCGTCGGCAGCTCCCAGCCGGTCGGCTATCATGTCGTCAAGGGCGGCCTCAACGCCATGGTCCGCCACTATGCCGCAACGCTTGGGCGCAAGGGCATCCGTGTCAACGCCATCATGCCGCTGACCTATCTGAAGCCGGAGTCGCGCGCCTTCTACGAGAAGAACGAAAAGCTGATGGACGTCTATCGCCGCCTGGTGCCGCTCGGCCGCATCGGCACCGCCGAGGAGTCAGCCGCCGCAATCGATTTTCTCTGCAGCGAGCGCGCCTCCTTCATCAACGGGCAGTCCCTGTTCCTGGACGGCGGCGTCTCCGTGGTCTGGCAGGAAGAGCTTGCCAAGAGTTTTTCCGGGCTATGAATCTGCCCGCCAATTGCCTATTAGAGCACTTCCATTCGCCCGCAAGGATCGTCGAAATATGCAGAAGCACGTGAAGCACAAGACCGATTGCCGCCTGTGCGGATCTTCATCGCTGGAGCATGTACTGCCGATCAAACCCTCGGCGATCGGCGACGCCTTCGTCACGGCCGAGCGCAAGAACGAGCCGCAGGACCTCTATCCGCTCGACTGCTACCTGTGCCTCCATTGCGGCCATCTGCAGAACCTTGACGTCGTCGATCCCGACGTGCTGTTCCGCGACTATACCTATCGCACCTCCGTTTCGCTCGGCCTGGTCGAGCATTTCAAGCAGTACGCACATTCGGTAGTTGAAAATGTCGGGATTCCCAAGGGCAGCCTGGTCGTGGAGATGGGCAGCAATGACGGCTCACTGCTGAAGGCCTTCAAGAACGAAGGTATGCGCGTCCAAGGTATCGATCCGGCCCGCAATATCGCGGCTGCGGCCACGGACGACGGCGTCCCCACCATTCCGGATTTCTTCACCAGCCAACTCGCCGGGAAGATCAGGGACGACCAGGGCAAGGCTGCGCTGTTCTGCGCCAACAACGTGTTCGCCCATATCGACAACATGGCTGATGTCGTGAAGGGGATTCGCCTGTTGCTCGCGGACGACGGCGCCTTCGTCTTCGAGGTCTCCTATATCGTCGACATGATCGACAACATGGTGTTCGACACCATCTATCACGAGCATGTCTCCCATCATGCGCTGATTCCGCTGGAGACGTTCCTGAACAAGCACGACATGAGCCTGTTTCATGTCGAGCGGACCGGAACCAAGGGCGGCTCGATACGAGCCTTCGCACAGCCCAAATCAACCGGCAACCGCCCGCGCTCGGAAGCGTATCTTAAACTGGTGGCCGAGGAGGAGCGGCGCGGCATCACCAAGCCGAAGATCTATCGTGACTGGTTCGACGCGATCGAGGCCCGCAAGCGTGCGGTGCTTTCCTATCTCGACAACGCTCGCGCGGACGGCAAGATCGTCGCCGCCTATGGCGCATCCACCACCACCACCACCCTGCTCTACCATTTCGAACTCGAGAACCGCGTCAAGTTCATCGTCGACGATAATCCGCTCAAGCAGGGCCGCTTCAGCCCCGGCGCCCATATCCCGGTGCTCCCCTCGGCGGTGCTTGCAACCGAAAAGCCCGATATCGTCGTCATCCTGGCCTGGATCTATGCCGAACCGATCCTGAAGCGGAATGAGGTCTATATCGCGGCGGGCGGCGTATTCCTGGTGCCACTGCCGGAGCCGCGGTTTGTGGATAAGGCCGGCTCGCAGCCTCTCTAGGTCAAACCCCTCCCCGCCGAGACTTCCGCTCCGAGAGCCAGGGATGTGCAGAAGCGACGGTTTGGGCCTCCCGAGCACCGGCGGAGGCGCGATTCAGCCCGGAACTGGTTGACAGGGGCCTGCTAAAATGGTGTCCAGCAGGCACCGAAAAGCGGCATAGGACGCCGCTCGGAGCTTTATCGGCAACCAATTCGGGGTGATCCCTCTTGATGAGACCGCGCCCATGACGTCCCTGGCCAATGAACACGAAGAGCGCTTCGTGATTGCGGAGAAGCGGCGCTTCAGCTGGGCCCGCTGCCGCGCGGACATTGCGCCCTTCGTAACGCGCCACGTGACCTGGCGGGCGCTGGCCGCGGGCGACATACGATCGAAGTACCGGCGCACCTTTCTCGGCCCCTGGTGGATTACGGCGACCAACGGCCTGACCGCGGTGATCATGGGCCTGGTCGCGGGACGCTTCCTCGGCGCCGATATCAAGACCTATCTGCCAAACTTCATGGTGAGCATCACCATCTGGAATTTCATCGCGTCCTCGCTCGGCGAGTCCTGCTATACGATGATCAATGCCGGCGGCATGATCAAGGCGGTGGACATGCCGATCCTGATCCATGTGATGAGAATGGTTCAGCGCAATCTGATCATCTTCTTGCACAACATGGCGATCGTCCCGATCATCTGGCTGATCTTACCCTGGCACATCGGCTTTAATGTCCTGTTCTGCTTACCGGGCCTTGCCATCGTTTACGTCTTCGTGGTCAGCGCCTCCATGATCGTCTCGATGATCTGCGTACGGTATCGCGACGTGCCGCCGGTCGTGGCGGCTGTGCTGCAGCTCCTGTTCTTCGTATCGCCGATCATATGGCAGCCATCCCATATAAGGGGCGGCGAGATCGTCGTTCAGCTCAATCCGATCGCCTATCTGCTGTCGATCACGCGCGACCCGTTGATGGGCAATCCGACCGGCCTGATGAGCTGGTTTGGCGCACTGGCTGCGGTTGCGATTTTGACGGCAGGGATGATCTACATCTACACACGTTATCGTTCGCGCGTGGTTTATTGGGCCTGATGGTGGTGGCTAGCCTGTCAGGATGGAAGCATCATGCCTCTGATTGAAGCCCGCAATATCGGCATCGAATTCCCGGTTGCGCCGCCGAATGCGCAGTCGTTTCGGCATCTGGCCCTGAGCACGGCCTCGCGCGTTGGCGGCAAGGTTCTCAAGAATCAGGGTTCGTTCCGGTTCGTCCAGGCGCTCGACGATGTCAGCTTCACGTTGCGCCGCGGCGACCGACTTGGCCTGATCGGTCATAACGGCGCCGGCAAGACCACGCTTATCCGCGTCCTCGCCGGCATCTATGAACCGAGCAGGGGATCGCTGCGCACGGTGGGGCGCAACGTGCCGATGTTCGACATCGGGCTCGGCATGGACGAGGAGGCTACCGGTTACGAAAACATCCGGATCCGCGGCCTCATTCTCGGACTGACGCCCGAGGAAATCGAGGAGCGGGTGGCGGAAATCGCGGAGTTCGCCGAGCTTGGCGATTATCTGGAGCTGCCGATCCGGACCTATTCGTCGGGCATGCTGCTGCGCCTGGTCTTTTCCATCGCCGCCTCCATTCACGGCGACATCATCCTGATGGATGAATGGATCGCTGTCGGCGACGCGCAATTCCGCAAGAAGACCCATGATCGCCTGCTCGACATTACCAATCAGTCAGGCATCGTGGTGATTGCTTCGCACGACCATGGTCTGTTGAAGGACCTTTGCAATCTCGGTCTCTATCTCGAGGGAGGCCGGGTGCGCGCCTTTGGCCCGCTCGAGGACGTGCTGAAGGAACTCCCGGCGGCCTGAATGGTCGCAGACACGTTCGCCGCTTAAGGTGTCGACTACCCGCTGTTGGAGCCCGATGGACAAGCAGATCGCATCCACTAACCGGCCCCGCGTGACACTTGTCGTTCCCAACTACAATCACGCGCGTTATTTGCCGGAATCGCTCGGCAGCATTGCAGCGCAGACGCGCGCGCCCGATCGCGTACTCATCATCGATGACGCCTCGACCGATGACAGCGTGGCCGTCATTTCGCGGTTCATCGCCGACCGTCCCGGCTGGGAGTTGATCCGGCACGACAAGAACAAAGGCGTCGTGGCGGGGCAAAACGAAGCCATCGGCCTCGTCGATACCGATTGGATCAGCTTCCTCGGCGCCGATGATGCGCTGCATCCGACTTATATCGAACGCACCCTGACGCAAGCAGTGGATTTTCCGGACGCAGGTCTCGTCTGCGCCTGCACCGAGATCATCGGCAAGAGAAAGGCACGTGCACTGCGGCCAATCATGCTGCCCCAGCGCCGCTCCGCGTTTCTGAGCCCGGACGAAGTGCGCGAGGCGCTGCGTGTCGGCGACAACTATTTTTCGGGCACCGTCTCGCTCTACCGGCGCAGCGCACTCGCCGCGCTCGGCGGTTTTGACGAGAAGCTCGGCTCGTTTGCCGATTCCATTCTGGCGCGCCAGCTGGCGCTGACCTTTGGGGTCTTCTTTATCGCGGAAATCCTCGGCTACTGGCGGATCCACGGCTCTAATTATTCCGTGACCGCCTCAACCGATCCCAAGCTCCTATCGGACCGGCTGCGCCAGATCCGCCCATTGATCGCCGAGAGCACATTGTATCCGCAAGGATATGAGGACGTGTTCGAGCGCCGCACGCGCTTCGGCGCAGCGCGCATTGTCATCACCACCGCAATGGAGCCGTCTGCCAGGGCAGACCGCGCTGCGGCACTGCTGGGCTTCGGTGCGGTCGAACGGTGGTGGCTGGGATTGTTGCTGTCTTTTGGCAGACTGGGGCGACCTGCTGCGCTCGCCTGGGCGACGTTGCGGACCCGACCAATGTCGTTCGCGCGGCTGCTGAGCCAATGGCCGCGCCGCCGGGCAATCGTTGCGGCGCGCGCCGCCTACCGCCGCGTATGACCCCGCTCCCTCCCGTTGCGAGTTTTCGGCATCGCCTCAACCACTCCAAGGCCTTGTCGGTGGGCCCGACGGCGCCCCGACAACCGATTGCCGCACCGCCAACGCGACCGCCGGCGCGCCTGACGGGCCTGGCATTCCGATTGTATGGCTTCCTCGCCGCGCGGCGGCGCATGCTGCTGCCGTTCACCTCAAACGCCAGTACGCTCGTCGATCGCCTGCTGATCGACGGGGCGGCCGGCGGCACCCTGTTGCGCTTCGCGGATCGGGGGCTTGCCAAGGGCTCGCTGATCGCGCCGCTCGCGAGCAAGGTTATTCTGCTCGGCTTGGCGGCGGCCGCGCAAATCCACGTCGCCGCGAGTCGAAAGCCGGCCGCGCTGCGCGCGGTTCGCCTGATCAACCTGATCTTCCGCGGCGAGGTGCGGAGCCGCATGGGTCTTGCAGCATCCGTCTATTTCGGCACGCTGGGGCTATGCGAGGCCTATGACCGGATTGTCCGCGAAGTCCCCCGCCCGGAGACGATTGACAGTTTCGCGCTGAATTTCGCCCTTGGCACTGCCCATATGTATCGCGGTAGCTATGCGGAAGCCCTGCACTTCTTCAACGCCGCGGGGAAGGGCGGCGATAGCAATGCACTGCGCAAGCTCGGTTGCGTCCATACGCTGATGAAAGACTACACGAAGGCAGCGGAATGCTTCCGCGCCTCGGTCGAACGCAACCCACGTTCGGTGATGAGCCATCAGAATTACGCCGCGGGCTACGATCCCTCGACCTATACGCCGAGCAAATGGGAGCTCGAGAACGCGGGCGAGCTCCTGATCTATGACAACCTCGTTCAGCTCGGCGAGAATTTCTATCACCAGGGCCGCTACGAGGACACGTTCAGCTGCTATCAGGCCGCGCTCGACCACCAGGATATGCTGGTGCGAAGATGGTCTATCCCGCAAGGCTTGATCGCGCGGATCGCTTCGGCCAGTCCCAACTTCAAACCCGAACTTTCAGTCCGGCTGTTGGGCTATGAATGGGTCACGTTGATCGGCCACGTCGGCTTCATCGACTGTCATTTGCGGATGGCCGAGCTTGGTATCCTGCCGCGCGCGAACTATGTGTTGCTCGCACCTCCGCAGAAGGTGGTGAATCCTGCGTTCGTCGCGCTGTTCGCGCCCCATCTTTGCATCATCGAGGATCAGGCCCTTGTCGACGAGCTGTTGCCCTACCAGCGCCTGGTCGGCGACCAGTTCATCGCGGTGCGTGGCACCGGCACATCCGCCGGACGATCCTTAGCCGAACCTTGGGCGCATGCGGCATCGCGCGCCCAGATCGCCTGGGCGGAAGCGAAACGCGCGCCGATCGTTTCGATCGACGAAGGCTTGCGCGCGCGCGGCCACGCGGCCTTGCGAGGGGCCGGAGTGAGGGCCGACTGGTTCGCTGCGCTCCACATCCGCGAAGGCGGCTACCATGGAGACGGACCGGGCACCACCCGCCAGCACCGCTCTGCCAATGTAAGCGACTATCTCGATGCCATCGCCCAGGTCACCTCTCGCGGCGGCGCGGTGGTGCGGCTTGGCGACAAATCGATGACGCCACTCAAGGGCCTACCCGGCGCTTTCGATTACGCCCACAGCGACATTAAATCGGCGGAGATGGACCTCTTCCTCTGCGCCGAGGCGCGTCTGTTTATCGGTACGACATCAGGCCTGACCACTGCGGTCCAGGCGCTGGGAACGCCGATGCTGCTGGTGAACTGCATCTCCAATGACTGCCAGTTCTGGCACGACAAAACCGATTTCACGCTGCGGCTGGTTTATGACGGTCGGGCCGCGCGCTATCTTTCCCTGCGCGAGAATTACCGGCAGCCTCTGCAGGCGCTCCTGATCGACACTGCCCCGCTGACGCGTCGCGGGCTTGAGATCCACGCCAACCGACCGCAGGACATTGCGGCGGCCGTTGCCTACAAGCTGGACTGTCTGGACGGCAGGATCAAGCCGTTGCGCGAGGGCGGTGAGTTGCTTGAACGCTACCAAAGGGCGCTCGCGGACAACCCCTGTAATTTCGGTGCCGCGCTCCCCGTGCCTGCGTTCCTTGCAGCCTATCCGGAATTGCTTGAGAGCTAGATTCCGCACTTGAGGACTAGCGCGCTTCGGCCGACGCAGACCGGTCATTCGCTATCTGCTGAAAGGTCGGCGACTTCTCCAGCGCCGTTATCAGATCGGTGGTGAACTTTTCGCGTCCGTTCGATCGAGATGCCCCTCCCCGTCACGAATTCTCTACGCTGCCGGTCAGCACGAGATCGACGCCGAGCTTGTCCGCGAGTTCGCGCGCCTGGTTCCCAACAATAGGTGTTCGGGACAACCGTCAGCACCACCCTGCAGCCGAATGTTGCAGCGATTGTTTGCCGATCTCGACCACATTTTCGCTGGCGTGGTACGGGGCGGGCTGCAAATGGCAGTTGTCAGTTAGACTGTTATTCGGCGTGTGGTCCGCGCCGATCGGCGGCCCTAAGTGATTGATTGACCGCGCGAGTGTAGGGTCAATGTTGGTGCCGATTTGCGAGGCGCCCTTTCCCGCCGCACTTCTTGCAAGTCGGGGAATATATCGCCTCAAGCTTCACATTGCACTTCATCAACAGCAGCGCTATTCACCGCCCTATTCTCCCATAGCCTCATCTCAGCAGAATTGCACTCAGCCGCGTCTGAAAATCCCTTACCTGCGGCAAGGCAGCGATCCGCTCGGCCCCGTGGGGAAGCAGTCGGACAGCGTCACGGAGATCGCTCAACAGGTGTACCAGCTCGCGAGGGTCTGTGCCATTCGGCAAATGCTTTGCGCTGTCACTCATCTCGCTCTCCCTTATCTCTTGAGATGTCAGGGGAGGCAGGATCGTCGCAATCAATGCATCGGTACTTCCGTCCCCCGGTTTTACCGGTAGCCACTTCATGGGCTTGCCGCACGTCTTGCAGATAGGCGGGGCATGTTCTTCGGCATGAGTGCTCTCTCGCTGTATGGCGGGAGCGTTACCGTTGTCTCAGTAACCGAAAATTTGCCGAGGCGGGCGGTGATGCCTGACTAGGCGCTTCTTGTGTTTCCAAGTCCAACTAATTCGCGCCACAGCGGTCCACTGCTCCCGCGCTAGAGGCAGTTGAGGGTCCTCGGCTGCGCCTCGATGATGTCGAGCACCGTCTGCGGCAATCTCGGACTGCCAGCATTGGACTTCTCGCGGGCTTCGGCTGGAATCGTCGAGATGCCATCATTGAGGTCGCCCCGTCTCATTATGGCGACCTTATCACGCCGTTGGGCGGTCAGCAGTAGTACCTTCACGAGAGCGCCGAAGGCGCCTGCCTCGCCACAGGCTGGCCACAGCGTGTGGATTTCCTCGTCATTAAGGATGCGCTTGCCGTCGGTGCAATTGCTGCGATGCATGCCACGCACCGCAAGCGAGCAGATCGATGGTCCTGGTGGTTGCTTCCAGGATGAGGGCTTTCCAAGGCCCGAGCCGCGGGACAGCCGCGACAGCCGGGGGTTGGAACCCTGCCTGGAAGACAGGCCGAATGCTTTAAGGGTTGCCCCTCTGAACTGCACATCCGCCCCCGGCCAATATAGGTCGGGTCGGAGCCACACCGCCAAGTGCGTCCGTTGTCGGCGGCACGCGAACGCACCCTGACGTCGCCGCGGCCTCGACGCCAATCGAGAGCATGATTCTTAGACGAATTGCGGGTATTCCAGGTCCGGGTTTCTAAGCCCACGACCATCCTATCACTGTTTTGGTAAAAAAAATTCCCCTGCGCGTGGAAAGTGTGCTCATTCAGCGTACATTGTCGGGCTCTGGGCATTCGAAGAACAGATGATTTCTCCTCATCCTCGATTTTGGTCCACACTCGCCGGCTTGCCCTTCTTGTTCGCGATGTGGGTTCTGTTCGACCATACCTGTAATTTTGGTCCAGCCGACCTGGCGATCCCCGTCGTGACGAAGAGCGGGCTGATGGCCGTGATATGCTTCTTCGTCATCTCCGGGTTCAGCATTCGGCAGTCGATCGAGACGAAACCGACAGGCTACTTGCGGCGCCGCTTCTGGCGGATATTCCCGATCAACGCCCTAGCCGTCTTCATCGGTTGGTTCGCCTGGTCGGCATTGGGCCTGTCCGGCGGCTATGGCACGCCGCCATTCAAGATCACGACAAGGGATTTCGTCGGCTGTCTCTTACTCCTTGAAGCGTTCCTGCCGATTATGATTCCGTTCTTCTTCCCCGCATGGTCGCTCTCGCTTGAAGCGCCGTATCATGTCTGCGCTCCCCTCCTGCAGCGAAGCCCCTTCTCCAGTGTCCATAGCAGCGCCGAGGCCGCCTACGCCGACCGCCGCGCCATGCTTAACGGCGGTCGGATCATCCCGCACCTGATGGCTCGCTTGGCCGCGCTCTTGAAGTATCTGGGTGAGATCAGTTATCCGATCTACCTGCTGCACTATCCCGTTCTCTTTGTGCTGACTAGCTCGGTGCTCAAGACGTATGCGCAGTTCAACAATGGCGCCGTCCATCTGGTGGTCGCTCTGCTCGCTGCAGCGCTTGCCTATCAATATGCTGACAAACCGCGGCGAACTTTTGGGTCGCAGGCTAAGACGGCTGCTCTTGGATCGGAATCTTAAAGCGCGCCACGGTGAAGACGCCGAAACATTTAGAAACTCAAGTATATCTACTCGGAAAATTTGTTTGCTGTTGAAGCCCAATAATCAGCAACGGAGGAACCTGAGTTATGAATTCAGCGATCAATCTAAAAAAGCTAAGGCTCTCAGGTGAAATTTAAGCAGTTAGTCTTGCGGCTGTTGCCAGCAATTGTCCTCGCTATTCTATTTTGGAGGCTGTCTGACAACGACCACTTCGCGGCGATTCCGCTTGGTAACGACAAGAGTTGGTACCTAAACGCACACCTCGGCTCGACGCGAGAGATACAGGACCGCGATATCTTCTACCACAACATTGGGCAATCAATCACGAATGCGCGAGCGGCGGATATCATTGTATTAGGCCACTCGATGGTAACCATTGGCCTTCGATATGACCAAATGGACGAATTCAGCAAAAGGACAGGTGTGAGGATTTTCAACATGTCCCTGGAGGGCATCGCAAGCGGTGAGTTCGCGAGACGAATAATAAAACGCTGGAATTTGAAGCCTCGGCTTTGGGTAATCAACGCGGACGATACCGGGCAAAGCTTCTTCAGCCCCACCATGGACGACTTTGGCGGATTCGAAGAAAGCTCCGCACTTCGCATCGTAAACACGAACCGCTTGGAAGGCTATCTTCATGTCGTTCGCAGAAACATCGAATGGCGACTGCAAGATCTTCTCAACCTGGATAATGTAAGCGCCATCTTCAAATCGTCTTATCCAAATCTGCCAACCAATCAGAGCTGGAGGAGCGCGATCACTGGAAATGTCCAGGCTGATCGCGTCCCTGAATATGCTTCGCATCACGACGGGCTTACTGTTTTACGCGATCAGAACTGCCATGCGGGCGAACAGGAAATCGAGGCTGCGCGACAATACATTCAACAATTAGGGGCACCTGTCGTGCTGATGCTTGCACCTCATCAAAACTGGTGCCCTATGAGAGTAAGAGAGATCGCTGACGCAATCGGTGCCGAAGCATTGATCCCGGAAGACGCCCATGACTATTCGACTATTGACGGAGTGCATATGGATAGGAACGGCTCGATAGCCTTTACGCATACCTTTCTCGCCTCGCTCGAAAAGAGTTCAGCATTCCAGTCCATCAAACATTAGCTGCCTGAGCTTACAGGTCGCCACGGAAGGGTCACGACCGAGCCCGAGCTGCCGGAGGCGCCGGCGCTGCGGAACAAGAAATACAAGCTCGTCCGCTAATAACATTGCGCTTTCGCTCGCCCACCCATTCAGGGTGGGTCGCCTTTAGCACCGCGAGCCTCATGTCCATCTCAATCTCGGGTCGTTACCCACAAAACCCCAACGCCAGCGCTGGCTGGAGCTGCACGAGAGCAGCACCTATGTCGGTTCCACCGAGGCGGGCGCCGCGCAGTTCGCCTGACCAAAAAATCATGTCGCGGAGGTGGGAACTCGAACGGGCGCCAGGTGGGAGTTACTCTTGCTTCCTAACCACCAGGGCAGAATTCATGCCGACAGGGGAACGCGTCTATTCACAATTGAACTTGAGGCAGAACGGTTTGGTTACAGCACGCCGGCACCTGCGCTATTTCCTTCTTGGCGCAAGACCATTGTTTATTATTGTTGCTGCGGAGCTACATACCTTTTCGTGAACTCGACCTAATTTAGAGTGTGGCCTGAATTGGTCAGTTTCGGAAAGTTGCAGGTATGAAAAGGCTCTTGATTGCGGCAACTATCGTAATTGTCGGCATCGTCAGCGCCGAAGCAGCAGATTTGCCCGCGAGTATGTACACCAAGGCACCGCCGGCCGTCGCTGCGGCTTATGATTGGACCGGGTTTTATGTCGGCGGCAACATCGGATATGGTTGGGGTGAGAACACCGACCCGAGCTTGACAGTCTTCAACCCGGGTGCCGTCGGCAATATTGGCCCGTTTTTGACGACTGGGCTTCCAGGCTTCCCAAGCGGAAATCTGTTCCCCAACCTCAGGCCATCTGGTGTATTCGGCGGCGGACAGTTTGGTTATGACAAGCAATTCGGACGCTGGGTACTTGGCGCTGTGGCCGATATCCAAGCATCCGATTTCAAAGCGAGCGCACTGGTGACGACACCGGCAACGACATGCTGCAACGCCAACGAGAGCTTATCGGCGAAGACCGACTGGTTCGGTACGGTTCGCGCCAAAATTGGCTACGCGGCAAATGACTGGCTGTTCTACGGCACCGGTGGACTTGCCTATGGCGACGCGAGGAGCACCATTGGCCTTACCTGTACACCTGGCGGAGTCGCCTGTACGGGTGTCTCTTTCGCCGGCAGTACATCGGAAATCAGGGTCGGCTGGGCAGCGGGTGCGGGGATCTCTAAAGCTTGGGGTAACTGGAACGTCGGGGTCGAGTATCTGCACATGGATCTTGGTCGATCGTCAGTAACCGCCTTCTCCACCAACGGATTGTTCACACCGACAGCGATTACAGAAAGCCAGCGGTCCGCTGAAGATATGATTCGGCTTACCGTCAATTATAAGTTCGGCTGGGGCGGCCCAGTTGTAGCCAAATACTGATCGACGTCCCGGTCGAACTTAAAGCGGGCGGGTCGGCGGCTGTTTTAATCGAGAGGGCCTCTGATGGACCCTCAGTATGTTTCATCGGACTCGGACTAGCACTACTTTGGTAGAATGTCGGTTTTGCTGTTCTTTATAGGATTGAACGAAGCCGCTGGCGCGGCATTTGAGGAGAGGTGGTAACGGCCGCCTCCTGTCTGAGAGGATCGAGGGTTTTCAAGCCCAACCCTTCAGACAGGAGGTTTTCCGATGGCCCAGGTGAGCCCTCTCCGCCGACGCATGATCGAGGACATGACGGTCCGCAATTTGTCGCCGGCGACGCAACGATCGTATCTCAACGCAGTATCGAAGTTCAGCCGATATTTTGGCCGATCGCCCGACCATTTGGGCTTAGAGGACGTTCATGCGTTCCAGGTTCATCTGGTGGCGATGGGGATATCGTGGCCTGCACTCAACCAGATCGTCTGTGCGTTGCGCTTCTTCTATGGGGTGACGCTCGGCCACAGCACAATCCCGGAGCGCATCGCCTACGCGCGGGAGCCACGCAAGCTGCCGGTCGTGCTGAGTGCCGACGAGGTGGTGAGCTTTCTGGAGGCGATCCCGAGCCTGAAGAGCCGCATAGCGTTGACGACAGTCTATGCCACCGGATTACGCGTGTCGGAGGTGGTTTTCCTCAAGGTCGCGGATATCGACAGCCAGCGGATGGTGATCCGGGTCGAACAAGGCAAAGGCGGCAGGGACCGTTACGTCATGCTCTCGCCGCAGCTTCTGAAGATTCTAAGGGCCTATTGGCGGCTAACCCGACCGACACGCTGGCTATTTGCCGGCCGCGACAGTGAGCGGCCGCTTGATGCGACCGTGCTGCACGCGGCATGCCGCTCGGCCCACATCGCAGCCGGTCTGAACAAGCGCGTGACGGTGCACACACTACGGCACAGTTTTGCGACCCACCTTCTCGAGAACGGCGCCGACATTCGTGTCATCCAGGTGCTGCTCGGCCATGCCAGCCTGCAAAGCACGGCACGCTACGCCCAGGTTGCCACCAAAACGATCAGCCAGACCCCGAGTCCGCTTGACCGGCTGCGATTGGAGATCGTTCCACCCGGCTGATCGGGTATCATGGGGCCGGCTTTGGAAGTGGCGGACATATTCCACCGCCACGGCGAAGCTTTTCGACAGGCGCATGCCGGTCACCTCGGCCGCGTCGAGCGACGCGTGATGGGCGCCATCATGGCGTGTCGGACGGCGGTGCTCGGTGGCCACGTCGAGCAATGCGACGACTACGGTGCGACGCGCATCGCCTACAACTCCTGTCTTATGGGCAAAGCCGGTAATGGGGAGCTGGCAATCGCGATTACCGTATTTTCCTGTGTATTGCCGCTCTCGAGCTCTCCATTACAAGTCGCCCGTGCGGCCCCGTTGGGTCGGCCACTGATGGCCGGTCACATACGGAGACGGACATGTTGGAGACGTACTTCTCGGCAGCGAAGATGCTGGGGCATCTGCGCAGTGGGCCGAGCGGGCCTTACCTTGACGGGTTTGCAGCGGCGCTGGAGCAGCAGGGCTATGGCCCCGAGACAGCGGTACGCTATTTGCGAGCGGCGGCTCACGTCGGCCATGTCATGGCCGAGCAAGGCGCGGGCCTGACGGACGTTGATCTCAGCGCGTTCGGCGAGCACCTGCGCACTTGCCGGTGTCCGCGCGCCAAAGGCGGCCGGCGCAACCACCACACCATCTACGGTGCCAGGCTCTTTCGTCGGCACCTCGTCGAGCTCGGCCTTTGCCGGTCCGCGGCCGTGGGGGCAGCACCCGCCGAGCCGCAGTTGGTCGCCGACTTCAAGACATGGCTGCGCAAGCATCGTGGCGCATCCGATGCCACCGTCAGGCTCTACGCCCGCGACGCCGCGGGCCTGATGATGGAGCTTCGATCTGACCCGGCCGGCTGGAGGCCGAACGATGTCCGCAGTTACTTCCTGGAGCGGGCGAGCAATAGCGGGAGTGGCACGATCGAGAAGATTACGACGAGCCTGCGGGCTTTCCTACGGTATCTCGCAATCGCAGGCCGTTGTCAGGCAGGTCTCGACGGCGCCGTTCCGGCCTACGCTCATTGGCAGCTTGCCGACATGCCCCGGTATCTATCGACCGAGCAGGTCGACCGGCTGATCGCTGCCTGTGACGGCGATGCCGGTGCGCGCCGGCGTGATCGTGCGATCGTACTTTTGTTGGTGCGCCTCGGCCTGCGGGCCGGTGACGTGGCGCAACTGCGTCTCACCGATATCGAGTGGCAAACGGGATCGCTGCGGGTCTGCGGCAAGTCGCGCTACGAGGTCCGGCTGCCGCTACCGCAAGACGTCGGGGATGCGATGGCCGCCTACCTCGAATGCCGGCCGTCTACGCGCCGGAACGATGTCTTGTTCCTGCGCACGATCGCGCCGTGCCGGCCATTCCGACGAGGCGACGGCATCTCGTCGGTGGTGAAGCGTATCATGAAGCGGGCCGACATCGTGCCGCCGGTCAAAGGGGCCCACGCTCTGCGGCACACCGCGGCGACCGAGATGCTGCGCCACGGCGTGCCGCTCGACAAGATCGGCCTCGTCCTTCGGCATCGCGGCATCGACACGACGGCCTATTGCGCAAAGGCCGACGTCGCGCTGCTGAAGCAGGTTGCTCAGCCCTGGCCGGAGGCGCTCTGATGCTCGACGCCATCGAGACCTATCTCGCGCTCCGCCGCACCACGGGCTTCGCGATGTCGACCGCGGAGTACCTGCTGAAGAGCTTTGCCGCCTTCGCGGCCGAGCGCGGACAAACGTACGTCGAGACAAAAACAGCGATCGACTGGGCCGCGCTCGGACCATCCGTCGCGCAACGCGATGCACGGCTAAGAGCCGTCTGTCGGTTCGTACGCCATGTCCGGGTGGAGGACGTCGGGCACGAGCTGCCGCCGGCAAATCACTTCGGAGCCCGTAAGAAGCGTCGCATGCCGCACATCTACACTACAGACGAGATCAGTCGGCTGGTCGAAGCTGCGCTGCAGCTTCGGCCAATGCGCGGCTTGCGCCCGCACACGCAAGCGACCTTGATCGCGCTGCTCTCATCCACCGGGCTCAGGATCTCCGAAGCCCTGAAGCTGACGATCGCGGACGTGACCCGCGACGGTCTGCTGATCCGCGAGACCAAGTTCCGCAAGACGCGACTGGTGCCGCTGCACGACACGGCGGCCGCCGGCTTGCAGCGATACCTAGCACGTCGCGGGCCCGGCACAGACGATCCGGTGTTCATCGACAAGCGCAATCGGCCGCTACACTACATTGCTGTCAAGGAGACGTTCGACAGGCTGGTCGACAAGGCTGGCATCAGATCGACGTCGGCTCGCCGTCCTCGCCTGCACGATCTGCGGCACACGTTTGCGGTGCGCGCGCTGCAAGGCAGCCCTACCGGCCGAGGCCGGTGCGGGGCACACATGGCGGCACTCGCGACCTACATGGGTCACGTCAACATCTACGCGACCTATTGGTACCTCGAGGCCACGCCCGACCTCTTGCGCGATGTCGCCACGGCCGGCGAAGCGTTTATGTCCGAAGGGAGGTCATCATGACGCCGATCGCTCCCCTCATCGAGACGTTCCTGCGCGACACACTCGCTCGCCAGCGGGGCGCCAGCCGGCACACGAGGGACTCCTATGCCTCGAGCTTCCAGCTGCTGTTCGTGTTCGCCGCCGACCGGCTCAAAGTCAAACCATCGGCGCTTACGCTCGAGCAGATCGATGCCGGGCTCGTCAGCGCCTTCCTCGAGCATCTTGAGGACGAGCGCAAAAACGCGGCCGTGACGCGCAACGTTCGCCTGGCGGCGATCAAGTCGTTCTTTCGCTTCCTCGAGTACCGGCAGCCAGCAGCGCTCGAGCAGATCCGCCGTGTACTGGCGATCCCGTTCAAGAAAACTGACACGCGCCTGGTGCCCTACCTTCTGCGCGAAGAGCTCCAAGCCGTGCTCGACGCTCCCGATCCGGCGACACGCGATGGCATCCGCGATCTCGCAATGCTGCACGTGGCCGTCTGCGCAGGGCTGCGCGTCTCCGAGCTGACGGGCCTCAAGGTCGATGACATCGACCTGCGTTCGATGAGCATCCGCGTGCTCGGCAAGGGACGCCGGGAGCGGACGCTGCCGTTGTGGAAGCCGGCGGCCGCTGCACTGCGTGCCTGGCTGGCCGTCCGCGGGCAGGTCGCGACACCCGAGGTGTTCGTCAACGCCCGCGGTGAGCCGCTGAGCCGATGGGGCTTTGCCTATCTGCTCAGGCAGCACGCCGCGACTGCGGCTCGCAAGCAGCCCGGTCTCGTCAGGAAACGCGTCTCGCCCCACGTGCTTAGGCACACCTGCGCGATGATCGTTCTGCAAGCGACCGGGGACATCCGGAAGGTGTCGCTGTGGCTGGGCCACGCTACGCTGACGACCACCGAGGTCTACACGCGCGGCGATCCGACCGAGAAGCTCGATGCGATGGAGGCGATCGTGCCGCCCCACCTGCGGCGCGGCGTCTTCCAGCCCACCGACCAGCTGATCGAACTCCTCAGGCGTACCTCGTAATGGAGAGCGGGTTGGCGGTGATTGGTGCAGGAGCGCGATCAAATTGCCGCCAGCTCCCCATTACCGGCTTTGCCCATAAGGCAGGTAATGGGCGTCGCCCATTACCTGCCGCAATCGGCACTGTCCGAAGTGTCAGGGCGCGGCACGCGCGCAATGGCTTGCCGAGCGGCAAGCCGAACTCCTTCCCGTGCCGTATTTCCACGTCGTCTTCACCTTGCCGGCGCCGGCCAGAGAGGTTGCTTTCCAGAACAAGGCGCTGGTCTATGCCATCCTGTTTCGCTGCGCGGCGGAGACGCTCACCACCATCGCGGCCGACCCCAAGCATCTCGGTGCCCAGCTCGGCGTGACCGCCGTCCTCCATACCTGGGGCCAGACCCTGCAACACCATCCGCATGTCCACTGTGTCGTGCCTGGCGGTGGACCTTCGCCCGACGGCACACGCTGGGTTGCTTGCCGGCCCGGCTTCTTCCTGCCGGTTCGCGTCCTCTGTCGGCTGTTCCGCCGCCTGTTTCTGCAAGAACTGCAAGCTGCCTTCGCGGCTGGCCAGTTGGGCTTTTTTGGCAATCTCGCCCATCTCGCTGATCCCGCCGCGTTCACCCAGCGGCTCGATCAGCTCCGACGGACCGACTGGGTCGTCTACGCCAAGCCACCATTCGGCGGGCCCGAACAGGTGCTGGCTTATCTCGGCCGCTATACGCATCGCGTCGCCATCGCCAACAACCGGCTGATCTCACTCGCCGACGGCAAGGTGAGCTTTTCATGGAAGGACTATCGGCAGAATCGCAAAGCCAAGGTGATGACGCTCGATGCCGGTGAGTTCATTCGGCGCTTTCTCCTGCACACCCTGCCGGACGGCTTTCACCGCATCCGCCACTATGGCTTCCTCGCCAATGGCGGACGCAACGATAAAATCGCCCTTTGCCGTCAACTCCTTGCTGTCCGCAACGCTCCGGCTGATCAAGAAGCCGGCGGCGATCCCCTCGTCAAATGCGAGATCCCCGTCTGCCCACATTGCGGCGGCGCCATGCGGCGCGTCGAAGTCGTCCCGCGAGCCGGCGGGCGCGACCATCCGTTTCGTTGTGATACGTCATGACCTACGCCTGCACCATCCATCCCTTCCGTGATCACTCCCTCGGTGGCAAGGTCCGATGTCGCCGTGGCCGCGTTCGTCACCAAACATCCCGCCAGTCGTTCGGCCACGCATCCCAGCGAAAACAAATCCCTCGCTGGAGCGGCCCCATTGCCCGATCAATGGGGCCGCTCACATCAGCTGAATGTCTTGCCGACGCGCTACGACCACAGGCGCGCTTTCTCCGCAGCCGCACTGGCTGCACTATCCCCATAGCGCCCACAACTCCGCGGCTTCGTTCAATCCGGCTTCTGTGAGGTCGCACGCTACGACAGAGCGCGCGGCTGGCCTTTGCCCCGCGACCTCACAGAACCCTCAAGATTCCCGAATCAATTTTTCAATGATTCATGGGTGGTCGGCTCTTGGAGGGCTGACCATGGCGGAATGGGAAGACGAACTCGAACGCTGGCTGAAGCCGTTCCTGGATCGGTTGGGTCATAAGACCCGACAGCGGGTGTGCCCTCTGTATGTTGCGGGATTGATCGGTCCTGGCGATCGCAAGAGCGTTCAGCCGATGGCGGAGCGCCTTGCCATGAGCAGCTACGACCAGCTGCACCATTTCATTGCGGACTGTGTCTGGGACGCGACGCCGCTGGAGACGGAGCTGCTCAACCAGGCGGACCGACTTGTCGGCGGCAGGGATGCGGTGCTGGTTATTGATGACACCTCACTGCCGAAGAAGGGCGAACGCTCGGTTGGTGTTGCGGCTCAATACGCGTCGGCTCTCGGCAAGACGGCAAATTGCCAAACGCTTGTGTCTTTGACGCTTGCGCGCGGCGAAGTGCCAGTGATGGTCGCGTTACGTCTCTTTCTGCCTGACAGTTAGACAAGCGACGTATCTCGTTTGAAGCGCGCTCGCGTGCCAGCCGAACACCGAACGCCACGGTCCAAGCCGGAAATTGCTTTGGCCGAGATTGACCGCGCGATGGCAGCCAACGTGCGCTATAGAACGGGCGCCAGCGGTCGCGCGCCGCTTTGTCACGACATCCGCGCATTCCCATGCCGAGCCGAACGTCCATCCAGCAACGAGATCGCCTGCTCGCCAGCTACACGGGCTGAGCAGCATCATCGCGGCAAGCTTCGGCTGTTCGATGTGAAGGAATTACTTGAGCATGCGGGACCACGCGTAAGGGAAGCCGCCCGCTTCTTGACTTGCCACCGCCAGAGACGAGTTTGATCCAATCGCGGGCCTAGGCGTGGTTTTTGGATTCCTTCAATCTCGGCCACGTCTTATCTCGCGGACCCCCGTCGACCCCGGCGGGGGTCTCTTGTGTCGTGCCGCGACGGATAGCAGAGCGCCTATTTCGCCACCCCGACGGTCGCGTGCTCATGGGCCAACGTTCGAAAGTCCTTCGCAATCAATTGCTCAGGTGTCGGCGTTTGTTCAAGGGGGGTGGAAGCTGGCCGAGGAACTGGCGGGGAGGAGCCGTCATCCATTGTCTCGTTCGCCGCCACGTTAGGTCCCATCGAAGCCGCAAATGCTTGGCATGGGGCGAAGAGTGTGGTGACGGACACTGCCGACGGCTGAGGGCATTGGTCAGGGTTGTTGATCATCGTATAGGCTGCCGCTCCGCAACCGACTACGAAGCAGACTATTGCAGTCGAGACGAGCTTTACGTGGTTCATGGCGAGGGCCCTCCACCGCCCGCGCTACGTAACTCTGGCCTTCGTTCCTGGGTTCCAACTCGTCCGAAGGTTCTTGCGTTTGCTCCCGCGGATTGCCGTCTCCATCCTCCGAAGACGGGGCTTCGCGCTCGTGCAAAGACCAACGGGAGATGATGGCGGCCAAAACTAGAGCGCAGCCAGCGACTATCAGCCCGGGGCCTAACGTGTTCATCTCGGTCACCGTCAAAATGGCATCGTAGCGCTACTTGACCAATGCCCTCTGGTTGCGGCACCGTCGGCCGCCCGCTTACAGCGCTCTCGGGCGTGGCGGGATGTTGCAAATCGCGGGGAGGGGAAGATTTTCGAGGTTGAGACAAGACTATTCGATCCAGGTGATCGAAAACCTGCCGTGCAAGCCGTGGCCGTCGCATGAGGCCCCTCCCCTCGGCCGCTATAAATTCCGTCAAGCGGCGGCCGAATGGGCCGGGCACCTCTTCCTGTCAGCCGATTGAGTTTTGCTAGCTGACAGACCAGGCCGGCCAAATTGGCTCCTCGGAGGGGCGTCTGGAATTAAAGACTCAGTTAACGTGAATGACGCAGGCTGGGCTGCTACGGCATTCAGCTTCGATTCTGACGGAGTCGCAAGAGCCCTGGCCGCCGACCAAAGTACGATCCGGAAAATCGAAGTCCCTTTTTCCACTCAACCACGGAGGGATGAGATAACCATTCCTTCACTTGTAATCGATTCATGATCTAAGACTGCGTGACGGACGAAGCGATGACGGCTAAAATTAACTTACACCATCCCCTGGACTCCTCCGATCCCTCGGACGGCAACTTCTGGAACAGCATTGACGATTCTTTGCTGGCTGCTCAATCCACCACGCCGGGATCATACTTGGCGACTCCTGAGATTGCACAGCCGCAAAGAGCTCTGACACTGACCCCCGTGGTGCTTCCGGACGAATCGATCCAGGCCGAGACTGCGGTGAGCGGCTCGGGTTCCGGCGGCGTGGGATCGGTCGTCGCGGAGACCTCAGGCGGCCTTACCATCAATCTGATCTTCGACGCCGCCGCAATGGCAGCCCCGGCAAGTTTCCGCGCGGGCATCGAACAGGCCGCGGCGCTTTTGAGTTCGGCGATCTCCGACAAGATCACCCTCAACTTCAATATTGACTATAGCGGCACCGGTGGCGGCGCGGCTGCTGGGCCCGATAACGGGCAATGGGTCAGTTACTCAACCGTCAGATCGGACCTCATAAGTCACGCCTCGCCAGGCGATGCCAGCTTTAACGCGTTGCCGGCCGGATCGACGATCCAGGGCCAATCCGAGGTCGCGGTCTGGAATGCGCAGCTAAAGCTCTGGGGGCTACTCGCGGCAAACGACACCACGACCGACGATGGCAGCTTGACCTTTGCGACCGATATCAATCCGAGCCTTTTGGTCGGTGTCGCCCTCCATGAGCTTACCCATGCGATGGGTCGAGTCCCCTATGGATCTCAGCCGGACGTTTTCGATTTCTACCGCTTCACCAGCCCGGGCACGATGTTGTTCACCAACAACATCCCTGCGTCTGCCGCATATTTCTCCCTCGACGGTGGCAACACGAAACTTGCGGACTATGGCCAGAATTCCGATCCCAGCGATTTTCTGAACAGCGGTGTGCAGGGGCCGAACGACCCATTCAACGAGTACTATACAGCCAGCACGCTGCAGCAGCTCACAGCGATCGACCTGAAGCAGCTGGACGCTCTTGGATTTCACGTGACGACCGCGAACGCATCCACGGTGATCCAGACTGACGGTACGACAAGCCTGGTTCACGTGGGAAGCTTGTACTATCTCGATAACGCAAACACGCTGAGTGGGCCCGAACTGAAGTATGGCGGCTCGCCGGTTACCGCCGGCCAGTTTGGTAGCATCGCTCCGATCGGCGCCATCCAGACCTCAAGCGGCTATGAGGTCGCCTGGAAGATACCGGGCACCGACCAGCTCACGCTCTGGACGACCGATAGCAACGGCAACTACACCGGAAACGTCACCGGTCTCGTGTCAGGGACTAGTTTTGCGATTGAGTCGGCAGAGACGCAGTTCGGGCAGGACCTCAACGGCGACGGCACGATCGGGGTAACAGCGTCACTGATCCAAGCCGCCGGATCGACCGACCTGCTGCAGATTGCGGATAATTACTATGCCTACACCAACGGATCAGGACCCGAACTGAAATATGGTGACTCGCCGGTGACGGTCGGCGAATTCGGCAACATCAACCCCATTGGCGCGATCCAGACCTCCTCTGGTTATGAGATTGTCTGGAAAATCCCGGGCGCCGACGAGTTCACGTTCTGGTCGGTCGACAACAACGGCAATTACACGGGAAACATTACGGGGCTCGTCCCAGGCACGGACTTTGCAGTCGAACAGGCGGAGACTTTGTTTGGCAAGGACCTGAATGGCGATGGCACAATCGGCGTCACGTCCGCGCTGATCCAAGCCAACGGCTCGACCGATCTGCTGCAGATCGCGGACAACTACTACATCTACACCAATGGGACGGGGCCCGAACTGAAGTATAGCGGCGCGCCGGTGTCGGTCGGCGAGTTCGGCAACATCAATCCCATCGGCGCCATCCAGACCTCTTCGGGGTATGAGATCGCTTGGAAAATCCCTGGCGAGAACGAATACACATTCTGGACGACGGACAACAATGGCAACTATATCGCCAACTTGACCGGACTGGTCTCGGGAAGCGATCCTGTCGCCCAGCAGTTCCAATCGATCTCCCACCAGAGCTTCGGCGTGGACAGCTCCGGTGGCGCGACGGTCACAATGGTCGCATCATCTGCTCCGACCACGACCATCACATTCCCGACGACATTCGAGGGTACCAATCTCACTCTCGAGCAGCCTTCGACCTTCTTGGGACAGATCATCGGCTTCACGGGAGACGGCACCCTTTCCGGATCCGACAGGATCGATCTGTATAGGCTGGACTTTAGCAACTTTCGTTCGAGCCTCGACACATCCTCCAGCACGCTGTCGGTGAGCGACGGTTTGACCACGGCCACGCTTCACTTCCTCGGCCAATACGGGCAGGACAGCTTCCATTTTGCCGACGACGGCAATGGTGGCACTCTGATCATCGCGGCCTCCTCGCCGGGCCAAAGTACGGCTACCAGCCAGGCCTCTAGTCTGGCGGCACACGATGTGTTCGTCTTCGCGCAGAATTTTGGTCAGATCAACCTCGCCAATTTCACGCCCGCCACCGACATGCTGCAGTTCAGCAAGTCTGTATTTCCCGATCTCGCAACTCTCACGGCTGCAACGCATGACAACGCATCCGGTGATGCCGTGATCACCGATGCCGCGCATGACATGATCACGCTGCTGCACGTCACCACGGCCCAACTGCTGGCGCATCAAAGCGATTTTCACTTCGTTTAATTTAGACCCCCTTTTTCGCCAGCCTGGCTGCGGCTACTCAGCTTCCTTTCCCAGGCGAGGGCGTGGCCGACAATGGTGTCGAGGTCATCGTAGGCGGGTGACCACGCCAAGAGTTCTCGAAGACGTCTGCTGTCGGCGACGATGGCTGCCGGATCGCCAGCGCGCCGCGGCAGCGGCGTCGCTTTGAGATGCCCCGCCTCACGGCCTCGACGATTTCTCGCACCGAATGGCCGTGCCCGTAACCGCATTTGAGCGTTGCGATTGCGCCGCAGCCACGCAGGTAGTCCAGCGCCTTGTTATGGGCGCGGACGAGATCGCAAACGTGGATGTAGTCGCGGATACCGGTGCCATCGGGTGTCGGATAGTCGGCGCCGCCAGTAACCAAAATCGCTATTTGTCACTTTCCAGGCGACAAAACATACTGTTTTCCAAAGTTTCCGGCTCACTCGTAGCAGAATTGCCGTCCTGAACTCCATCGAGGCAAGCGCAGCGTTCGTTGCTTGAATGAACCAATGATTTGAAATACCTAGGCAGCGGTGAAGAACGAGCGCCGAACTTCCGCGGCGGGTGGGCAGATGGCGCCATACCGACGGCTGGAACAGCCAATCTGGTACGAGCCCGCCCTGTCCGCCCCGGGTTGGTAGGGAAAAGATGCAGGCACAGGACAAGAAGCGGCGCGTGGCGCTGATTACCGGCGTGACCGGGCAGGACGGTGCATATCTGTCCGAGTATCTGCTCGGCATGGGCTACAGCGTGCATGGCATCAAGCGGCGCTCGTCCTCCTTCAACACCGCCCGGGTCGATCATCTCTACCAGGATCCCCATGTCGGCAACGTGCCGTTCCTGATGCACTATGGCGATATGACGGATTCCACCAACCTGATCCGCCTGGTGCAGCAGATCCGCCCGACCGAGATCTACAACCTCGCCGCCCAGAGCCATGTCGGCGTCAGCTTCGAGAGCCCGGAATACACCGCCAATGCGGATGCGATCGGCGTGCTGCGCCTCCTGGAAGCCATCCGCATCCTCGGCATGGAGAAGGAGACCCGCTTCTACCAGGCCTCGACCTCCGAGCTCTATGGTCTCGTCCAGGAAATCCCGCAGAAGGAAACCACGCCGTTCTACCCGCGCTCGCCTTACGGCGTCGCCAAGCTCTACGGCTACTGGATCACGGTGAATTACCGCGAGGCCTACGGCATGTTTGCCTCTAACGGCATCCTCTTTAACCATGAGAGCCCGATCCGCGGCGAGACCTTTGTCACCCGCAAGATCACCCGCGGGGTCGCCCGCATCGAAATGGGGCTAGAGCAGACGCTCTATCTCGGCAATCTCGAAGCCAAGCGCGACTGGGGTCACGCCCGCGACTATGTCGAGGGCATGCACGCGATCCTGCAGGCCGACAGCCCTGACGACTTCGTGCTCGCGACCGGCGAGACCCGCTCGGTGCGCGAGTTCGTCGAGCTCGCCTTCGCCGAGGTGGGTCGTAGCATCGAATGGCGCGGCGAAGGCGCCGAGGAGACCGGCATCGACAGGACGACCGGCAAGACCGTGGTGCGGATCGATCCGGTCTATTTCCGTCCGACCGAGGTCGACCTGCTGATCGGCGATTCCAGCAAGGCGCGGCAGAAGCTCGGCTGGAGGCCGAAGACAAGCTTTGCGCAGCTGGTGAAGGAGATGGTGGCGGGCGACCTGAGCGAGGCCCGGCTGGAGGTCGCCAATGGCAAGCGCGCCGTTTGAGCTGAAGGGCAAGAGGGTCTTTGTCGCGGGTCATCGCGGCATGGCAGGCTCCGCGATCGTCCGCCGGCTGGCGAGCGAGGATGTGAACATCCTGACCGCGAGCCGCGCCGAGCTCGACCTGCGCGACCAGGCCACCGTGTTCGACTGGTTTGCCAGGATAAAGCCGCAAGCGGTGTTCCTGGCAGCCGCCAAGGTCGGCGGCATCGTTGCCAACAACACGCTGCGCGCCGAATTCCTCTACGACAACCTCGCCATCGCCGCCAACGTCATCCACGCGGCGCATCTCAATGGGACCGAAAAGCTGATGTTTCTCGGCTCCTCCTGCATCTACCCAAAACTCGCGCCGCAGCCTTTGCGCGAAGACTATATGCTCACCGGTCCGCTGGAGATCACCAACGAGCCCTATGCGGTTGCAAAGATCGCCGGCATCAAGATGGCGGAAGCCTATCGCAGCCAGTATGGCTCTGACTTCATCAGTGTCATGCCGACCAATCTCTACGGTCCCGGCGACAATTATCACCCTGAATACAGCCACGTCGTGGCCGCGCTGATCCGCCGCTTCCATGAGGCGAAGCTTTCGGGCGCTCCGACCGTGGTGGTCTGGGGCACCGGCACGCCGCGCCGGGAGTTCCTCTATGTCGACGACATGGCCGATGCCTGCGTGCACCTGATGAAGGTGCATTCGGGAAGCGACATGGTCAATATCGGCACCGGCGAGGACATTTCGATCGCCGAGTTCGCGCAAACGGTGGCGCGCGTCGTCGGCTATACCGGCACGATCGGCTATGACAGCTCGCGCCCGGACGGCACGCCGCGAAAACTGCTCGACGTCAGCCGCCTCAATGCGCTCGGCTGGCGCGCCCGCACTTCGCTGGAAGACGGCCTGTCCCTCGCCTACCGCGCCTTTCTCACCGAAAGCAAGCAGGCGGCGGAGTGACCGATGGGCTTCCCCCGATGAGCTCTGGTGAACGCGATAAACCGCTGCGCCTCCTCTACGTCGTCAACGAGGATTGGGCCTTCCTGCTCAACCGCCTGCCGATGGCGCGCGCCGCGCGCGATGCCGGTTTCGAGGTTCATGTCGCGACGAATGTGAACAAGGGTCGCGCAGCCATCGAGGCGGAAGGCTTTGCGCTTCACCCGATTCCCTTCAAGCGTGGCGGGCTGTCGCCGCTCGCCGCGATCCCGGCGATGCTTGCGATCCGCAAGCTCGAGTCCGCGATCGAGCCGGCCATCGTGCATCACTCCGGCCTGCAATGCTGCGTGTTCGGCTCGCTCGCCGCGCTCGATCGCGACGTTCCGACCGTCAATGCCATCACCGGGCTCGGCTTCGTCTTCACCTCGTCGAGCCTGTTGTCGCGCCTGTTGAAACAGGCGGTGGCCTGGCTGTTGCCGAGGCTGCTCAACCGCAGGCGCAGCACCATCCTGGTGCAAAACCCTGATGATCGTGACGCGCTGCTTGCCCTGGGCGCCAGCGCCGCGCGGATAACCCTGATCCCCGGCTCCGGCGTCGATGCCGACAGGCTCAAGCCGCTGCCCGAGCCTGATGGACCGATCACCATTGGCTTTGCGGGGCGTCTTCTGGTCGACAAGGGCATCCGTGCGCTGGTCGCGGCTCATGACCTGTTGCGTGCGAACGGGCACAATTTCAACCTCATCATTGCGGGCAATCCGGATCCGGCCAATCCCGCGTCCGTGTCGCGCGACGAGGTGGAAGGCTGGACCAAACGTCCCGGCATCACCTGGCTCGGCCATATCGACGACATCGCAACACTGTGGCGCGCCGCGCATATCGCGACCCTGCCCTCGCATCGCGAGGGCCTGCCCGGCGCGCTGATGGAGGCGGCCGCCTGCGGCCGGCCACTGGTTGCGACCAATGCTCCCGGCTGCCGCGAGATCTGCATCGCCAACCACACTGGGCTGCTCGTCCCGATCGAGGATCCCCCGGCGCTCGCCAACGCCATTTTGACGCTGGCACAGTCACCGGAGTTGCGCGCCCGCTTCGGCGCTGCCGCGCGAAAGCTCGTCGAGGACAAGCTCTCGGCGCGCATCATCGGCCGCTCTGTCGTCGAGCTCTACACCAAGCTCGCGCGCGAGGAGCATGCCGCACTCTCGGCCGGCGTCTCCCGGCTCGCACGTTAAAGTGCCCAAACGATGAACCTGCTCAGCCACCGCCCCTTGCTCGTGCTCGCCGCACTCGCGGCCTCCGTGATCTCGGCGGGTCTGATTGTCCTGTTGCGGCCGCTGCTGCAGCGCTATGCGCTGGCGCGGCCCAATGCACGATCCTCGCATGTGGTGCCGACCCCGCAAGGCGCGGGCATTGCCGTGATCGCCGCGACCATCGGGGTCGCTTGCGTCCATGAAGCCGCGGCCGACCTGCAGATCCCGCTCGTTCTGTTTGGCGCCACCATCTTCATCGCAGCCACGGGCTTTGTCGACGATGTCAGGCCCATTCCGGTGCTGCCGCGGCTCCTGCTGCAGGCAGCGGCCGTGGCCGCGGTCATCTTCACCGCGCCTGCCGATTTGCGCGTGGTGCCGGCGATCCCCTTCGCGCTCGAGCGCGCCGGGCTGCTGTTTGCCGGACTCTGGTTCGTCAATCTCGTCAACTTCATGGACGGGCTCGATCTGATCACAGCGGCCGAGGTCGTGCCCGTGAGTGCTGCGATCGTGCTGGTTGGATGGGGCGGCGATCTCCCGCTTACGCCAACGATCATTGCGGCCGCACTCTGCGGCGCCATGCTCGGCTTTGCGCCCTTCAACCGGCCGGTGGCCCGGGTCTTTCTCGGCGATGTCGGCAGCCTGCCGATCGGGCTCTTGCTCGGCTGGTGCCTGCTCGAACTGGCGTGGCATCGGCATATCGCCGCGGCACTGCTGCTGCCGCTCTATTATCTGGCCGACGCGACGCTGACCCTGCTCCGGCGCATCGCGCGCCGCGAGCCGTTCTGGGCCGCGCATCGCACGCATTTCTATCAGCGCGCCACGGACAATGGCTATGCGGTGATCGAGGTGGTGACTGAGGTTTTTGCCCTCAATATCGTGCTCGCGGTACTGGCACTGGTATCGGTCTGGCTGAGCTCGGTGGCTGCAGACGCCGTCCTGCTGGCGCTCGGCGCGGCGGCCGTCGCCTGGCTGCTCCATCGCTTCTCGCAGCGAAAGATCAGCCCGGCCTCACCTCGCGTTTGAGCCGAATTCCTGCAAGTCCCCTTTGGCACGGAATAGTTGAGCTCGAACGCGCGGTCGACTCCGGTCATGCGAACTCAAGGGTTCTTCTCCATGATCGGACGCTGCAATCCGTACAGAGACTGGCGCCGGCAACGACCGAAGCAGATCCGAGGGGCGTAACTGTGGAACACGCGGGCATTGATTGTCGGGGCGTCAGGTTGCACTATCGCTCACTAGCTTAAAGCTCCGCGGGCCGAAGCCATTTCCCCAGACGCAACAACGGGCCAGCTCATTGAAATGTGGCATTTCAAAGATTTCGTTCGCCCAGGAGCCCGGATAGGTAAGCTCGCCATTGCGGCGACAGTGCCACTCCTTGTGCAAATCCTGTGTGCTTGCTCCGAGCTGCCTCAATCCGCTCCTGCCGCAGTGACCGACTCCCCATCGCGTTATCTGGACCTGAACGCGCCTCCACCAAGCAGACCGTCCCTGGCCGATGAAGCGGGAACGGCAAAAGCCGAACTGAATGCGGCGCGCGATAAGCAGGAGCACGCCGCAGCACGCAACAGATCCCAGGAGTAGCGAATTGGTGGGGCGTTCACCACGATATTGGAAGGTTGGCTGCCGTCAGCCGGCCTTATGCCGCGTTTGAGCCGAACTCAGGCACGGCGTCCTTCAGCACGGCCTTGATGGTGGCGGGGTCGTCGCGCGCGATCGCCTGGTCCAGCGCTGCGATCCACTTCTTCAGGGTCTGCATCGGCGGCTCGTTGGGTTTTGCGGCCATGATGCCGGCAACACCGATGTCGACCGCCGGCTCCTCGCTGGCGAACAGGATCTCGTTGAGCCGCTCGCCCGGCCGCATGCCGGTGAATACGATCTCGATGTCATAGCCAGGCTGCAGGCCGGAGAGGCGGATCATGCGCTCCGCAAGGTCGACGATTTTCACCGGCTGGCCCATGTTGAGCACATAGACCGAGACGGTCGGCCGCTGCACGCCAAGCGCGTGGCTGGCGGCCGTGATGACGAGATCGCAGGCTTCGCGAATGGTCATGAAATAGCGGACCATCTCGGGATGAGTCACGGTGACAGGGCCGCCCGCCTCGATCTGCGCCTTGAATTTCGGCACCACCGAGCCGTTGGA
>Ga0070738_10001779_pt1 | contig 39186 bp, 27 predicted proteins | sample Coa_R2_2_FD_66446 | JGI IMG/M metagenome (GOLD analysis project Ga0070738, IMG submission 66446) | Surface soil microbial communities from Centralia Pennsylvania, which are recovering from an underground coalmine fire - Coalmine... | ecosystem: Environmental > Terrestrial > Soil > Unclassified ...
AGAAGTGGTGAATCGCCTGAAGATTCACGAGAGATCTGAGCACATCTCTAGTCTCCAGGGAGGTCAACCGCGTTCGAGCCGCCTCGAATGGATGCAGCAGAGCTGGACTCCTTCGTTGCGTTTGGGCGCAGGCGTTGCGGGAGCGGGTTTAATGGCTTACGGCATGCGCCAGGGCGGCGCTCGCGGACTGGCCGCTAATATGGCGGGGGCCGCTTTGCTGGCTCGCGCGGTTTCCAACCGCAAGCTTCGCGATATGGTGGGAATCGGTGATAATCCGCGTGTGATCGAGTTTCAAAAAACCGTGCATGTGCAGGCGCCGATCGAAGACGTATTCGCATTTTGGTCGGATTACTCGAAGTTTCCCCGTTTCATGTCGCATCTTAAAGAAGTGCGGCGCTTGGGCGATGGCCGCTGGCGCTGGGTGGCTGACGGGCCCGCGGGAATCCCGATATCGTGGGACGTGGAGATGACGCAGCTCATTCCGAACAAGCTCTTGGCGTGGCGGAGCATTCCCGGCTCCAAGGTGGATACCGAGGGCACGATCCGCTTCGACGAGAACTCCAAGGGAGGCACCCGCATCACGATCCATTTATGCTATAAGCCGCCCGCGGGCGTGCTAGGGCATTTTCTGGCTTCGCTGTTCGGCGCCCACCCAAAACGGGAGATGGACGACGACATGGTGCGGCTGAAATCGCTAATCGAATTAGGCCGTACGCGCGCCCACGGCGCAAGGGTCACCCGCGCCGAACTTGCGGGTGAAACCCTGCATTAACGCCAACCATTAGAACTGGAACCTGGCGACGAGTTGTCCTTGCCGCGGGCTGGTTCCCGCGCCGTTCACGGTGCTGACATAGCCAAAGCCGTTGGAAAGCGCTCCGGGCTGGCCGTTGGCGAACTGTTGGGTGTATAAGACGGGAGCTGTCGGATTGGTGGCCGAAGGCAACGACAACCGCACGCGGTTGAAAACGTTCTGGAACTCCATCCGGATTTGCAACGTGACCTTGCCTTCCTTGGCGAGCGGGAAGAGACGGCCCAAACTCATATTCTCCTGGGGCTGGCGCTGCCAGCGGTAGTTGTTATAAAACCCAGCCGCCGTGCCGAACTGGCCCGCGGGAACATCGGACCATGCGGCCGGATTTAACACCAGCGTCTTGGTGGGGTCAAAGCAGTGGCAGTTGGGGTCCACAAGGAAGAACGGCTGGCCGGTCAGGTTCTGCGTCGTGGAACCGCCGCCCCAAAGCGCCGGATTATTGGCGACGCCGCGCTGCAATTCATTCAGCAAATTATTGTTGGAGTTCGGCGTCCCGAGCAACTGCCCGCTCTGATATTGGAGGAACGCGCCTACTACCCAGTCCTTGGTGACCCAGCCCAAAGCCTTCATGCCTGTGCTATCGCCCGGAACCTTGGGCGTTTGGTAGTTGAGAGAAATCACGCTAACCAGCGGGCGGTTGAAGGGATTGAGCTGTTTATTCTGGCCGTAATTGAAAACGTCGTTGATGCGCGGATAAGCCGTCACCAGATAAGAGGTGTCGTTGCTGACGCCTAGCTCGAGATCTTTCTGCCAGGAGAAGGAATACTGAATGTCGAGCCCATGGGAGTAGCGCTTGGTTACCTTCAACTGGAGCGCGTCATACCAGGTGTCGCCGAGCGGGGGACCGAGGAACGGCGGTACGCCGTTCCATTGCGGATAAGGACGGAGCGCCTGGCCGAGCGTTTGGGTAGCGGGGAAGCTGGGATAAACCGAAGGCACAACCTGAAGAAGATTTGGAAGCGTCACCACCTTGAGGTTTGGGAACCGCGCTTGGACCAGGGGAGAAGTGATGGGCAAATTGAGAAGCGACAGATCGCTGGAGCTATTCGGATTCAAACCGGCCGCCTGAACCATGGCGGGCGTGAGAGCATTGTAGGCAAAAGTGGAAAGCAGTGGAGCGGTCCACCAAGCGCCTCGATTGCCGACGTAGGTGAGGTCCACCACCGTTCCGCGAATCACTTCGCGTTGCACGCCGATGCTCCACTGCGTGATGCGCGGAAGACGGCCGGCGTTGCGGTCGATGGAAATGAACGGCGATTGGGGAGGCGCGTAGCCGGGCGCGGTCTGGAACGGATAGTGCGGGGAGAAGTCCGGCCATGTGAGCGGCGGATTTCCGAACGGGTTGCCAGGCGCGAACGGATTGCCATTCTTCAGCAGCCCTGCAGGCACGCCCGCCGCCGGTTGGTCGCTATAGGAGTAGAAATCCGGGACGCTGTAGGTCAGGTAGGCATTGTTAGGCGAACCCCCATAGGAGATGCCAGAGCCAATGCGCAGCACCGTCTTGTCGTCGATCTTGTAAGCGATGCCCAACCTCGGTCCGAAAGCCAGGGGGTAGTTGCCGTTTAATTGGCACTTGCAGTTGCCTCCGTAAACCACGCCGCCGATGCGTCCCGCGATGGCTTGGTTAGGCAGATTGAAGGCGGCATCCTGCATGCGCCCGTGCTCTTCCGAAAGGAGCGTCGCGAAGTCCCAACGCAGGCCGTAATCGACGGTCAGCCGCCGGGTGGCCTTCCAGGTGTCCTGCGCATACAAACCAAAACTGTGGTTGCCCAGCTTCAGCGTATCCTGCGGGGAAAGCTGAAGGTTGTTGTATTGGCCGAGCAAGAAACTCGCGAAAGCGAACCCTGTCGCGCCGTTGGTGTAGGCGATTTGGGTCGCGTAGGGATCGGCGGTCTCCGCTTGACCAAAGGCAAACTCGCCATTGGAGCGAGATCCGTTGGCGATCGGCAAACCCTCGAAGATCGCTTCGCCGCCGAACTTGAACGTATGGTTGCCTTTCACCCAGGTGAAGCTGTTGTTGAACGTCGGCTTGGTGTCCTTCTGCCATAGGGCTGAGAACCCCACGCCCAATCCTATGTTAGTTCCGCCTTTGGTGGGGTCCGAGATGCCGGAGATGTTTGGGAACTGATTGGGAATATAGAAAACGTTATTTCCGAAAAGCGCGCTCTGGTTAAAAGTGGCCGTCGGCAGCGTGTAGACGGTAGTTTGGAGCAGGCCCGCGCCCACGTGCATCAATAGAGTCGGCGTAATGGACTGATCGTAGTTCACCCGCGTGGTCTGCGACAAACTGTTGGTCGGCTCAGCGGTGCTGAAGGCCTGCGTATACCCGTTGTTTGCAGGCGAATAGATCCGGTTGGCGGAATAAAACACCGAGACTTTCTTTGTCGAGCTTAAGTTGTGATCGAGCTTCAGAGTCGGAAGCTCGGTGTGCGTGTAGTTGGTATAGCTGGGGACCGCGTAGTTGTTGATGAGCGCGCTGGTGTTCGCGATGTTTGGCTGGGGCAACAGAGCCAGGATTTGGGCGGCCGCCGGATCGAACCGGGATACCGGGATCTGGTTATTGGGGAAAGGCTGCCGCACCACGTACCCGTTGACGGTGGTCTGCGTCAGCGGATCGAAAATCTGGTTGCCGAGAAACGTATTGCCGAGCGGATCTGGCGTTGTCGAGACCAGCGTCGGATTGAGCGCCGAGGAAAAATTGCCGTTCCGGTACGCCGCGGTAGGAACGGTATTCAGGCCGTTGGTGGTAAGCGAGTTTTGAAGATACTGCTCATAGCTGAAAAAGAAAAAGGTCTTGTCCGTTCCGTTATATACGTGAGGAATGCGCACCGGTCCCCCGAAAGTGCCCCCGAGATCGTTGCGGCGAAGCCGGTTACGCACGTGCTGGCCGTCCTTAAGCGAGTTCGTCAGCCCGGCATCGGTGAAGGGCAAACCGGCATTGAACGCTTCGTTCACCAGGTAATCGTACGCCGAGCCATGGAATTGGTTGGTTCCCGACCTCATCGTGTAATTGATATAGCCCCCGCCCGCCTGGCCGAATTCGGCCGCGTAGTTCGAGGTCTGCACCACAACTTCCTGAATTGCGTCGACGCCGGTTTGATTGGTCGAGTTAATTTCCTTCCAGAAGCCGTTGGTGGCGTCCTGGCCTTCGATGCGGATGGATTGCGAACTGGAAGGCATGCCATTGATGCGGAGCGTAGCGTCGCTGGAGAAGCTCGTCCCTGGCATCAATTGCAGCACCGCCAACGGATTGCGGACGCCCGCGCCATCGCTGCCGATCGTAAGAATGGGGAGGTTGTCCACCCGGTCCACCGTGACGTTATGGCTTAGCTCTCCGCTCTCTGTCTTTAGCAGCGGAGCCTCCGCCGTGATCGTCACCGATTCCGTCGGCGCGCCCACTTGCAGCGTAAAGTCCACGCGGAATGTGGTTTGGGAAACCACTTCGACGCCCGTGCGCACCGCTTTCTTGAATCCGGGCGCGCTGACCGTGATCTCGTAGGAGCCCACCGGCAACTCCGAGAGCGTGTAATTTCCCGTGCCGGAAGTAGCGGAAGGATATGTTAAGCCGGTAGCCTGATTTTTGGCCTCGATCGGGGCATTGGCGACCACCGCGCCGGCCGGATCGGAAACCGTTCCCGTGATCGTGCCCCGGTCGGACTGAGCAAAAGCCGCAAAACCCGAGACAAAAAGACACACCGTTACTGACAAGGAACGCATGTGACAACGACTCCTTGAAGCGAAGCGTTTAAAGCTGAACTAGTCTATAACAAAAAAAATATTTCGGTCAAGACAAATTTTGTAAAAACTTTGACTTTCAGTCAAGCGCGTTACTAGGATGCTTGTTAACGGCCGCGCGCTTGTAAACTGGTGTTTCATGCTTTTCCCAAGGCGCACACAAGGAAACCACGCGGCGCCGCCGTCCGCCGTACTCCCCTTTGCCGCCCCGTCCCGTGGGCTCACGCGGCGCTCCTGCCTGCTTTTGCCCGCGCTGGCTGCTTGCGGCCGCCGCTCCGTCGACGCTTTTCGAGGCTATGCCTTTATCGCCAATCAAGAGGGAAAAGCCGTGGCGGCGCTGGATTTGGAAGTCATGGCGGTGGCTCGCCATATCGCTCTGGAGGGCGCGCCCACCCAGATGCTCGCGCCCGCGAACAAGGCGGCTGTCTACGCCTTAACGCCGGAAACCGGAACTATCCACGAAATTCAGGTTTATCGCTTGAGCCTCGCGCGCAAAGCGTCGATTGCATCTTCGGCGGTTTCCATGGCTCTCGCTCCCGACGAACGTTCCCTGTACTTGCTCGCCCGAGCCCCCCGGTCCGTGATTTCCGTCTCGCTCGAAAGCTTGCTCCCGCAATGGCGTTTGAATCTCACGGAAGATCCCGTCGATTTCGCCGTGGCTCCGGCCGGCGGCAAGGCCGCCATCAGCACTACTCAGGGCGTGTGGCTTGCGGACCTGCCGAACCGCCGTCTGATGGGACCGCTTGCTCGCGGAGATTTTGGCGCGCTGCGGTTTCGGTCCGACGGCAAGATGCTCATCGCCGCTAATCGCGGCGAACGTCGGTTGTCGTTGTTTGATGCCGCTACTGGGGGTCTGATCGCCCACTTGCCCGTCTCCGTCCGGCCCGATTATCTCTGTTTCAACGCCGACGGTGGACAACTGTATGTCACCGGCGAGGGCATGGATGCGGTGGTAATTGTGTATCCCTTTCAGACCGAGGTTGCAGCTACGATTTTGGCGGGCCGGGCTCCCGCCGCGATGGCCGCCTCTTCCTCCTACTTGTTCGTGGCCGGTCCCGAATCCGGAGGCGTCACCATTTTGAGGGTCGCCGACTATAAGCTCATCGGCCTGTTGCAAACCGGCGAAGATCCCGGCTATGTTTCCATCACTCCCGGCGAAGAATACGCCTTGGTGCTCAATCGAAAGTCGGGAGATGTGGCGGTTTTGGATCTGCGAAGAATCGGACTCAACAAGTCGCTTGGATTGCTGACCGTCATCCCCGTGGGTTCGCGCCCCGTGAGCGCGGCGGTGAGGAGCGTGTGAGGCTGGCTCCGCTTTTGCTGCTCGCGGCCGCGATGGCCGCCGCCCAAACCGCTCCCGTCCGTTCTTATAAGGTCGTCGCAATTTATCCTCACGATCCCAAGGCTTTCACGGAAGGTTTGGAATATCACGACGGCTTCCTTTACGAGTCCACCGGCCTCAACGGCGAAAGCTCCATCCGCAAGGTCGATCTGGCCACCGGCGCCGTGCTCAAAAACATGCCGCTTTCCCCTGTCTATTTTGGCGAAGGGATCACCTTTTTCGGCGGCCGTCTGTTCCAACTCACATATACAAGCGGCGTCGGCTTCATCTATGACGCCAAGACCTGGCGGCCCGCGGGCGCCTTCCACTATCCCGGCGAAGGCTGGGCGCTTACGCACGACGACAAGCGCCTGATCATGAGCGACGGCAGTTCCGCGCTTCGGTTTCTTGACCCCGCGACGCAGCGCGAGCTGGGTCGCGTCGTGGTTCGCGATGGAGCCCGCTCTGTGGCCAACGTGAATGAGCTGGAATATATCGCCGGCGAAGTGTGGGCCAATATCTGGCAGACTGAGCTCATCGCCCGTATCGACCCACGCTCGGGCCAGGTGAATTCCTGGGTCGACCTCGGAGGCTTATTGCAGAAAGCCGGACCCCGCCCCGAGGCGGATGTCCTGAACGGCATCGCTTACGATGCGCAAAACAAGCGGATTTTCGTCACTGGCAAGCGCTGGCCGAAGCTGTTCCAGATCCGTGTCGTAGAACGGTAATCCGACAGCGGCAGAATTGGCCGCTATCTTCCCTTCCCGGCGAGATGCTCTTACGGCCCCGACTAGCTAACGGAACGTCGAATTTAATCCTTCTTGAAATCCAATGCGGCCGAGTTCATGCAATAGCGGAGTCCGGTGGGCCGCGGGCCATCCGGGAACACGTGGCCTAAATGGGCGTCGCAGCGGGCGCAAAGCACTTCCGTGCGGATCATTCCATGCGAAGCGTCCCGCTCGGTGTGGACGTTCTCTTCCTGGATCGGCGCGGAAAAGCTGGGCCACCCGGTGCCCGATTCAAACTTGGTCTCCGAGCGGAACAGATCCGCTCCGCAGCACGCGCACCGGTAAACGCCCGTCTCGTGATGATCCCAGTACTTGCCGGTGAACGCCGGCTCGGTGCCCTTCTGCCTCGCTATGTAATATTGCTCCGGAGTGAGCTGCCGCTTCCACTCCTCGTCGCTTTTGACGATCTTCTCCATGCCCGCTCAGCCTGCAAACCCAGGTTAGCGCCGATCGGCCGCCCTGCGCTTGGGCCGCGGAGTTCCAGAGCTTGGCCCGGCTACCGGACCCGGGCCAAACACTTGAATGCGTCCCCTGTCCAGCGTCAGCGAGCTAGACGCAGAAGAGCCAACCGACACGACGGTGAAGAAGACATCGAACGTGCCCGCGCTATCGGGCTTCGGCGGACTTCCTCCGAAAACGTTGCTCGTCGTCTGGCCAACCACGTAGGCGTTGCCGTTTGAATCGGCCGCTACGCCATACGCAATCTGATAGCCGGCGCTCGTGATGTAGCTTCCATAGGCCAGTCCAGCCGCGGGATCCAACACGGCCAGAAAACCGTCGATGTTTTGTCCCACCGACGTCGGGTTAATCGCGCCGCCTGTCACGGGAAGATTCTGAGAAAGCGTGTATCCGCAGAGGAAATATCGGCCGGATGGATCGCGGCTGAATCCGTAGGTGATTTCGTCGTCGCTGCCGCCGTAGTAGCTGGAATAGACCAGCATGGTGGCTCGGCTTTGGGCGGCAAGATTGAGCTCGGTGACGAATGCGTCGTTGGTCGAAACCTTCTGCGCGGCGCCGCCATTTGCCGGTTGCGCCGCATTGGCCGTGACCGGGAAGTCAGTCGAGGAAGTATACCCAGCCACAGCCACGCGCCCCGGAGCCTCCACGATAACGTTGGTCGCCACATCCGCGCCCGAGCCGCCCAAATAGGTGCAATAGTTGATTACGCCGGCGACCGGATCGATCTGCGCCAAAAACGCGTCGCCCCCGCCGACAAAGACGGGCTGATAGGCGTTGGACGTGGTGGGAAAATCCGTAGATAGCGTCATGCCCGCAACGTAAATGAGGCCGTTGCTATCCGCGGCGATCGAGTTCCCGACGTCGGTGGAATAACCCCCGAGATAGGAGGCGAAAACTAGGGAGGCGGTCCCGCTTTGGGCGGGATCGAATTCGGCTACAAACGCGTCGTAGCCAAACGACTGCATGGCTTGAAAGCTGTTGCCCGCCAAGGGCAGATCGTTGGAATTGACGTAGCCGGTGGCGTAGATTTTTCCGCCCATCGTGGCGACGCTGTTGATCTGCGTGATCTGGCTGCCGGCGTAATAAGTGCAGTACGTCAAGCCGGCTGTTCCCGCTTGAGTAGTGTCGATGACGGCGACAAATCCCTCGTTGGTGGCGTTGGTATTGGACAGCCCGGTGGAGAAGGCTCCCGAAGTCGTCGGCAGATTCGAGGCGATGGTCGTGCCTCCGAAATATACGAGGCCGTTATTGTCCACCGCCATGCTCGTCAGGTTCGTGTCCAGGTTGCCGCCGAAGTATGTTGAATACAGCAACTGATCGTTTGGATCGGAGGCGAATGGGTTAAGCTGCCAAATCCACGCGTTGCGGTCGCTGGCCGTGGGAAATAATTCATAGCCGTTGGAGCCGATTGGAAAATCGCTGGAATATGTATAACCGCCAAGGTAAACCAGACCCTGAGAGTCCACGGAAACCGAGACCCCGGCGCTCGCGTTTGTGGAGGTCAGATATAGGGCGTACATCACGGCCGGGTCGATAATGAGAGGCTGCGTCCGATCGTAAGCGCCAAGCGCCACTCCGATTTCGCCATGATCCAGCCACCGGTAGCGCGATTCCACTCCGGCCACTTCGCCCGCTACGTTCTTCTGATAAACCGATGGAGCTCTTTGCACGATTTCGCTTGCTCCCAATTTGAGAACAATATCGCCCTTCTCGTTGACCCGGATGCCGTCCGCGCCTTCAAACCGCATGCGGATCAGGCCGGGATTCGCGCCCGGGTGCAGCTCGAAATCGTACTCCAGCCGCTCTCCGTCGCCGTAATACGCGACGTCGATTCCGGGATAGATGCCGCGCCGGCAAAGCCGTGAATATCCTGTCGCCGCCCTGTATTGTTTTCCGACGAAATAGTTGGTCTTCGTCCTAAGCGGCGCCGATGGCGCAAATGCGGCCTGCGAATTTGAGCGGACGAAAGTCAAGCGCACCGCGCGGTCCGCCAGCCGCAGCGACGTAGCGGTTTCGTCAAACCGCATGGCGAAAGCCGGACCATGCGCCGTCCATCGGCCCTGCGCGTCTTGCTCGAATCGGAGCGGGAGCTTCCGCAGCAACTCCGCGCCGGCCTTATGGTCGCCAGACGCGGAAGGCGCCGCAGCCGCCGCCCAACCCGCTAAAAACAAACATCCGAGCAAACGCATGTGATTGAGACGTAAGGATGCCATCCGAAGTTGCACCGGAAGCGAGAAACGGTACTGCCTAGTCTAGCAGGCTTCCTAGCGTGGAAACCGAAGCCGCCCGCGTCAGTTCAGGAAATAGGTCCGGTACAGCGAATCGCGCTGCTTGGGGATGAAGCCGGCGTCGCGGATCAAGCGGCGCAGCTCCTCTTCCGTGGCGCGATGGTGAGTCCCCGCTGCGCTTACCACGTTCTCCTCGATCATGATGCTTCCCACATCGTTGCCGCCGAACCGTAGTCCCAATTGGCAGGTTTTCAGGCCTGGAGTGACCCAAGAGGACTGGATATTTTCGATATTCTCGAAATACAATCGCGAAAGCGCCAGCATCTTTAAATATTCCACCGCCGTCGCCTCTTCCTTTACAAACCGCCCCAGAGAGGTGTTTTCCCGCTGAAAACTCCACGGAATAAAAGCGGTGAACCCGCCGGTCTCCTCCTGGATTTGCCGGACGATATCGAAATGATTCAGGCGCTGCTCGATCGTTTCGCCCGTGCCGAACATCATCGTGGCGGTCGACCGCATGCCGAGCGCGTGACAGGTCCGGTGCACGTCGATCCAATCCTTCACCGACGATTTCAACCGGCTGATGCGCCGGCGAACGTCGTCATCCAGGATCTCGGCTCCGCCGCCCGGCAACGAATCGAGCCCGGCGTCGCGCAGCCGGCTCAATGTATCGCGCAGAGAAAGGCCGCTCACCTTGGCGATGTTGACAATTTCCGGCGCCGAGAAACAATGGCACCAAATATCGAAGCGCTTCTTGATTTCCCGCAGCAAATCCTCGTACCATTCAATGCCCAGATCCGGGTGTAAACCGCCCTGCATGAGAATTCCGGTGCCTCCGAGGGCGATTGTCTCCTGGATTTTTTCGAAAATAACTTCCTTCGAATGGACGTAGCCTTCGGCGTGTCCCAAGGGCCGATAGAAAGCGCAGAAGCTGCAGTATTCGGTGCAGAAGTTGGTGTAGTTGATATTGCGGTCGATGATGTAGGTGGCGATTCCGTGGGGATGGATCTTGCGGCGCACCTGGTCGGCGGCCATTCCCAAGCCGATCAGATCGTCGCTGCGATAAAGATCGAGAGCCTCGTTCCGCGTCATCATACCGTTGCCCGTTCCAGCCGCAGCGCGGATTCCAGATACATTTTCATGCCTTCATAATCCCGCTCGCCCAAATCGTAGACAATGTGCCGCGTCAAATATTGCCCCGCCAGTTCTTCGGTGATTCCGCGCAGCGGCGCTTCCTCGCGGGCTATCTCCAACGCATGCTCGATTCCGTAACGGAGGGATTCGTTGAAGGCCCGCTCGTACCGCGGCTTCATGGCATCCTTTTTTCCGGCCCAAACCGCAAAAACCATAGGCAAGCCCGTCATCGCGTTCCACTCCCCGCCCAGGTCCAGCGCTTCCAACGGCAACGTCGAAGGATCCAAGCGCAGCGCCGGATCGCCGATGATTAACGCCGCGTCGGCGTGCGCGAGCATGGCCGCCAGATCCGCCGGCTGCGTATAAAGCTTCGGCTCGGCGCCGAACCTTTCCGCCAAAATCACCCGCGCCAGCATCACCGAACTGCGCGAGCCGGCATCCGTTGCAAGCGTGCGGATCTTGCCGAATGGAACTTTGGAGATCAATAAGATGCTGCGGACGGGGCCATGGCAAGCGATCCCCGCCCCCCGGAAATACTCGAGCTTCTGCCGCGCCATTTCGATCACCGGCACAATGCCGATGTCTGCTTGCCCGGCGGCGAGCCGGTCTGAACAATCCGAAGGCAGCGCGAATTCGAGGTCGAACAGGGAGCGCAACTCCTCGTCGGGCGAGCGCAACAAGCCCCAAATCAGGGGAACCGTGTTGAGATAGCTGACCGCGCAAACCCGCGGCCGGGCAGTGAAGTTCGTGGAGCGCAATCTCTTAGTCTATCAATATGGAGATTCGCGACGTCTCCGGCTATCCGGGTCATGCCAAGCAGCTTTTTTCTCCTCGCGACGAGGAAGAGCTGGCGGAGATTTTGAAGCGCGCCTCGGCCGATCGCGAGCCGGTGACGGTCATGGGCGCCCTCACCGGACTGACCGGCGGGGCCTCGCCGCAAGGCGGCTGGGCAATTTCCATGGCGAAGTTCCGCCGATTGGAGATTCAGCCCGGACGGGCCCGCGTGGGAGCGGGAATCGCGCTGAAGGAGCTTCAGTCGGCTGCCGCCGCGAGCGGACAGTTCTACGCACCCGATCCCACCGAAAACACCGCCTCTCTGGGCGGCAACCTGGCGGCCAACGCCAGCGGCTCGCGCAGCTTTCTCTATGGCGCCACCCGGCGGCATGTTCTTGCCCTGCGAGTGGTGGGGATGGACGGCCGCATCGCCGAATATCGCCGCGGAATGGCGATCGATTTCGATGTCCCGCGAATTCCGCTGCCCAAGACCACGAAGCATTCCGCCGGATATCCGCTCGCGCCCGGCATGGACTTCGTCGATCTGTTCGTCGGCAGCGAAGGGACGCTGGCGATCGTGACCGAAGCGGAGTTACAACTCCTGCCCGCGCCAAAAGAGATCATGATGGGCGTGGTGTTCTTCCCATCGGAAGATTTGGCGCTCGAAGCGGTGGAGCGCTGGCGTCCCGCGCCAGGGCTCCGAATGCTGGAATTTCTGGACCCGGGGTCGCTCGAAATGATGGAGGAGCCGCACCGGGCGGCGCTCATTGTGGAGCAAGAAGGCGAAATCGATCTGGATATGAAGGGTGCTCTGGAAGACAAATCGTGGTTTGCGACTTCGGCCGCCGACCGCGAGCGCTTCCGCCGCTTCCGCCACGCTTTGGGCGAGCGAGCCAACGAGCGCATCCGCCGCGGCGGCTTCATGAAGCTCGGCACCGATTACGCCGTGCCTCGCGAGCGCGGCCGCGAGATCGTCCAGCTTTATCACAAGACTCTCGATGGCGATCTGAAGCTGCCCTATGTAATCTACGGCCACATCGGCGACGCGCACGTCCACATCAATACGTTTCCGGCAACCAAACAGGAATTCGATCGCGCCAAGGCGGTGCTGGAAGGTTTGGCTTATCCCGTCGTGGCCATGGGCGGCACGGTGGGCGCCGAGCATGGATTGGGCAAGCGCAAAGCCCATTTGCTCTCGATCCAGTACCGGCCGGACGCGATTGAAGCGATGCGGGCCGTAAAACGGCGGTTCGATCCTCAGTGGCTGCTGGGCCGCGGCAACCTGCTTTCCGAAGCGTCCTGACTGTCAGGAAGGCTGCTTGCTTGCGCGATTTTGTTTTATGGCCGGGACGGCGGCGCCCGTCTGGCGCGCCGCAACTTTGCGGCAGGAACGACTTGGTAATCTGATAACGAACTCATGACTGCGGCTTCCGACTTCAAAACCCTCCCTGCGCGGTATTACACCGATCCGGAAGTGTTCCAACGGGAATTGGAATCGTTCTATTGCCAAAGCTGGGTCTGCGCCGGCCGGGCGGACACGATTCCCAACTCCGGCGATTATTTCGTGCGCGCCGTGGCGGGCGAAAATATCATCGTCTTGCGCGATGCGGACGGCCAGGTCCGCGCGTTCTTCGACGTGTGCCGCCATCGCGGCGCCCGATTGTGCGATGCGCCGGAAGGCAATTTTGGCTCTCGCATCCGATGTCCGTATCACAACTGGACCTACGCGCTCGACGGCCGTCTGCTCGGCGCGCCCCACATGGACGGCCCCCTTTGCGCAGGATTCCGGCGCGAGGATTACCCGCTGCATTCCGCCGCCACGGCTCTTTGGGATGGCCATATCTTCATTCATCTCGGCGAAAATCCAGAGCCGCTCGAAAAACAACTCGGCGATCTTCCAGGGAAATTCGCCCCTTGGCGCATGGAAGAGCTGCGTCTTTACCGCCGCATCGTCTACGATTTGAGCGCCAACTGGAAGCTCTTCATCCTGAATTACAGCGAATGCCTGCACTGCCCGTCGGTTCATCCCGAGCTGAACCGGCTCACCGATTATCTCGGCGCCGACAACGACCCTCCCGCATCCGGCTATATCGGAGGAGCGATGGGATTCCGCAACGGCGCCGAAACCATGAGTTTCACCGGCCAAAGGCGTCGCGATTTCCTTCCCGGCCTGAACGAGGACGAGCGCCGAAAAGTCTGCTATTACGCCGTCTACCCGAATCTGCTGCTCAGCTTGAACCCCGATTACATGATGATCCACACCCTCTGGCCGAAAGCCGTGGACCGCACGCAGATCCTGTGCGAATTCTACTTTCACCCCGCCGAGATGGCCAAGCCGGATTTCTACGCAGACGACGCCATCGAATTTTGGGACCGGATCAATCGGCAGGATTGGCGCATTGTGGAGATGTCCCAAGCCGGGATTCAGTCCCGCGCCTACCGGCCAGGTCCATATTCGCACCGCGAGCATCTGCTGCATGACTTCGACCAGGTTGTGCTGGCGCGCGAACGGGCCGCGAAATAGCCCCTCGTGTCCCTTCCATCCATCGTCATCGTTGGCCGCCCGAATGTCGGAAAATCCACTTTGTTTAACGCCATTCTGGGAACGCGCCGCTCGATCGTCGGCGACGAGCCCGGCATTACGCGCGACCGCATCCATGGCCAAGCGATGCATCGCGGCCGCAAATTCGAGCTGATTGACACGGGCGGAATCATTCCTAACGACGCGGAGCTGATTCCGAGCCAAATCCTGAAACAAGCTCGCGTCGCCTTGGGCTCGGCCGCGCACGTCATTTTCCTGATCGACGGCAGGGCCGAAATTTCCGCCGCCGATCGCGAGCTTGCGGCGATGCTGCGCAAGCTGGGAAAGCCCGTGGCTCTAGCGGTAAATAAGATCGATAGCAGCCGCCGCGCGGATCTCGCGCACGGATTCCACGAGCTCGGATTCGAGCATCTTTTCCCTGTTTCCGCCGAGCACCAGCTTGGACTCGCTGCACTGCTCGATCACGTCACGCGTGAAATTCCCCCCGCCGAGGAAGCTCCCCAGGCGCAGGCGGCGCCGATCAAGGTCGCCATCATTGGCCGCCCGAACGCCGGAAAATCGACGCTGCTGAACGCGCTGGCCGGCTCCGAGCGCGCCATCGTTTCGCCTGTCCCCGGCACCACGCGCGACGCTGTGGATGAGACCGTGACGTTCGAAGGCGCACAATACGTCTTCGTGGACACCGCGGGAATCCGCCGCAAGGGCAAAACGAAATTGATGGCCGAAAAGTTGAGCGTGGTGATGGCGCGCCGGCATCTGCGCATGGCCAGCGTCGCGCTGATGGTTTTGGACGCAAGCGAAGGAGTCGCCGCCTTGGACGCCACCATCGCCGGCTATGCCCACGAAGAAGGCCGGGCCGTGATCATTTGCGCAAACAAGTGGGATGCATCCCGAGAGCCGAGCAAGCGCAAATTCCTTGAAACCATCCGCGACCGCCTGAAATTTCTTGATTATGCGCCCGTCGTTTTCCTTTCGGCCCTGAAGAGGCAAGGAACTCGGACGTTATTTCCGTTAATCCGCAAGGTCCATCGCGCCGCGTCCCATCGCATCGGCACGGGCGAGCTGAATCGGTTTGTAGAGACGCTGCGCTGGGAGTACGAACCCAAGATCCTGTATTTAACGCAAGCCTCCATCCGGCCGCCGACCTTCGTCGCTTTCACGGATCGGCCCAAGAAGCTTCACTTCTCGGCGGAACGCTATTTGATCAATCGGCTTCGAGAAAAATTCGGATTTGAAGGAACGCCGGTCGTGGTGAAGACGAAGCGAGGGTAGCGCTCACTCTTCTACCGGAATATCCGCCAAGTCCTCCGCCCGATTCTCGAACCGCGTGAACTGCCCCAAGAACCTCAGCGGCACCACGCCAATCGGGCCGTTGCGCTGCTTGGCGACGATCAGGTCCGCTAGACCCTTCAGGTCCTCGCGGTCGCGCTTGTAGACTTCCTCGCGATAGATGAACGCCACGAGGTCCGCATCCTGCTCAATGGAGCCGGAATCGCGCAGGTCGCTCAACTGCGGCTTGTGATCGCCCGGCCGCGTTTCCGAAGCGCGGCTCAACTGCGAAAGCACCAGAAACGGGACGTTCAAATCCTTCGCCAGCAGCTTCAGTCCGCGCGAAATCGCGCTCACCTCCTGGTTGCGGTTTTCCGCGCGCCCCCTGCCGCTCATCAGTTGCAAGTAGTCGATCACCACCAGCGCCAGCCCATGCTCATTCTTCAGCCTCCGGAGCTTGGAGTGAACGTCCATAAGGTTCACGCCCGCGGTGTCGTCCAAAAACAGCGGCGATTGCATGATCTCGAACAGCGCTTCTTGCAGCTTCCGGCGCTCTTCTTGATTTAGGAACCCGGCGCGGAATTTATGCTGATCCACGCGCGCCGCCGCGCACACCAAACGCGTCAGCAGGCTTGCCGAAGACATTTCCAGCGAAAACACCGCCACTGGTTTGCGCATGCGCGGATGAGTCGCCACATGCTGGGCGATGTTCAGCGCCAGGGCGGTCTTTCCCATCGAGGGCCGCGCCGCCAGAATAATTAATTCGCCGCCGTTCAGCCCGCCCGTCATTTCGTCGAACTTCGCGAATCCCGTGCTCAATCCGCGGACGCGCTGGCTGGGATCCAGAAACGCGCCTACGCCGCCGGGGAACTGCTCCACGATGGCCGTGGGCGAGCTCAATTGGTCGCGCGCACGGCCCTCGCTCAGCTTCAGCAGGCTCTCTTCCGCCGACGCAAGGATCTCGTCCGGCTCGCGCTCGCCTAGCAAAGCTTCGTGAATCACTTTCTGCGCGTTGAAGATCAGCTTCCGAAGCGTGGACTTGTCCTTGACGATCCGGATGTAATCATCGAGATTCGCCAATTCCGGCAACCCATCGTCGAGCGAGATCAGATAGGAAAGCCCGCCGACCGATTCAAGCTGACCTTGCTTCATCAGCTCGTCGGCCAGCGTAATGCGGTCGATCCGGGAGCCGCGCTCGTACACCTCTTTCATGCGCGCGAAGATGCGCCGGTGTTTTTCGAGGCTGAAATCGTCCGCCTCGAGGACACTGGACGCCTGCAAGAACGCGGAATCGTTCAGCAAGATCGAACCGAGCACATATCGTTCGGCGTCTGGATTGGAAGGCAGTCCCTTTTCAAATGCAAGATCAGCAGGTGAGGCCATCGGCGGAGCGCCGGGGGAGGATTTCATCTTAGCCTAACTTTGCTGAGATTGCCAGAACTTTAATTCGGGTGACCTCAGTTACTTCTTCGCGCCAGGCGCAGTCTTGCCGGCAGACGCGGGTGCAGCCTTGCTGTCGGGCGCTGGCGTCGCTACAACGGTGGCGCTCAGAATTTTGTCGAGCATTGGAAAATTCTTATCGGTGTATGCTTTGCCCTCGGACTGTAAGCGCCCCTGATCTGGCTGCTCGCCGTAGCCCGCATAGATCTTGTCGACGACATCCATCCCCTCGACTACTTGCCCGAACGGCGAGAATCCCTGGCTATCCAGGCCTGCGTTGTCGCTGTAGTTGATGAACAATTGCGTAGTCCGAGTATTCGGTCCGGCGGTGGCGAACGTGATGGTGCCGCGCTTGTTGCTTTGTTTCACGGGATCATCCGCGAGATTGGCCCTGAACCAGGCTTTGGCCACATCGGGCCGCGGACTGATGCCGAACTGCACGATGAATCGGGGCACGACGCGGAAGAAGGTGACGTTGGTGAAAAAACCCGCGCGCACCAAGTTATAAAACCGGTCCGCGCCAATCGGCGCCCATGACCGGTTGATCTCCAGGATCACGTCGCCCTTGGTGGTCGCGAGCTTGGTGCGGAAAACTTCCGGCGCTCTGGCCTTCAGCGTGGATGGATTCAGCAGGTCCGGCGCGGCAGCCTTCGCCTTTGCCGGCGCGGCCTTCGCGGGGGAGGCGGCCTTCGGAGCCGGCGTTTGCGCGATCGCTGCGCCCGCAAGAATCAAAACGGTCAAGATTTGTTTCATAAGCCTTGTATTTTACCGCGCGCGAAACTTGAATTCGTGCTGTTTCATGCGCACTTTGCCGTTGCTGAATTGGACACCTTCGGCTTCCAGCCTCAGTCTTTGCTCCATGCCGCTCGCGCCCGGCAGCCGGATGTGGCCGCCTGCTCCGAGCACTCGATGCCATGGCAGCGTTCCTTCCGCGCCGCGCAGCGCCCAAGCCACCTGCCTTGCTGCTCCTTCGTAGCCCGCCGCGCGCGCCACCATCCCGTACGTCGCGACTCTGCCTTTCGGAATTTTCGCCACGATTTTTCGAATTTCCGGCAGCATCCCTTGTTACTATACAGGCGATGACTGGGGACGCCATTTGGCGATCGGCCGCGCTGATTTTGGCGGCTCTGCCGGCGCTTCCTCTGCGCGCGCTCGACCCCGCCGAGCCCTCCCGCGTGGCGATCGTTGCCGCCGCGGCGCGCGCGGTCGGTTCGCACGATCCCGATCCTTTCACCCGGAATCCCGATTGGCTGGCCGGCCCGTTCCTCAGCCCTTCCGAGTTGGCGCTGATCTTCAGTCATCCCATCAATCGCGCCGTGGATCAGGACCCGCGCATCTCCGTGCTGGATCCGGATAATCTGCCGCTCATCCGATTGAACGACGTCCGCACCCGCTTTATCGACGACCGCTTGCAGGAGTCCATTCGCGCCGGAATCGCGCAGGTTGTGATTCTGGGCGCCGGGCTGGACTCGCGCCCCTATCGCTTCCGCGCGCTTCTTGAAAAATCTAAAGTAATCGAAATCGATACGCCCGCCACCCAGGAGCTAAAGAAGCGCCGCGTACGCGACATCTTCGGCGCCACTCCTGCGAACCTGACCTACGCGCCCGCCGACATCGACCACGAAAAACTCGGCGATGTTCTCCGCCGGGCCGGCTTCCGCTCCTCCGAAAAGACGTTTTTCATTTGGGAAGGCGGCAGCATGCGCCACGCCGAACCCGTGGTGCTGAATGTTCTCCGCGCTATCGCCCAATCGGCGCCCGGTTCGCGGCTGCTGATGGATTTCGCTTATGACGACGACGTGGCCCGCGCCGTAAAGAACCCGAATTCGCCCGAGCAGCGTTTCGACGCCGCTTGGGGCGAGCCGTGGCTTTTCGGCATTCCTCGCCAAACCGGAGCAGAATCCTTCTTTCGCGGCCTTGGCCTCGAGCCCGCCGCGATCGTGCCGGTGCAGGGTTCCGGCGCGGTCCGCCGATACCTTACCCACCGCGACCTATCCGTCATCGGCGGACCGGCGGTCGACGATTCAGCCCCCATATCTCTGATTGAACTGCTAATCCCGTGAGATGATTTGCTCCCACTCTCCACTATTCCGATATGGGGCGGCGAAGCCTACTCAAAAAACTTGTGCTGGCCATCGCAGCCACGGCGGCGCTGAAGGCGCAGAGCGATGACCCCGCCTTTGCTCCTCTGGCCGCCGCCTACCAAGCCCTTCGGGCCAAAGACTACGACGCAGCCATCGACGGTTTCCGGCTAGCCGCGACGCTCGCTCCGGATCGTCCGGCCATTCGTGAAGATCTCGCCTATACGCTCCTCAAGACCGGAGACACCGAGGCCGCGCGCGATCAGTTCGCGGAAGCGCTCCGGTGGGAGCCCGCCAATGACCAGATCGCCTTAGAATACGCGTTTCTCTGCTATGAAACTAGGAAGCCAGTCGTGGCGCGCCGGATCTTTGAGCGGCTGAGCAAAGCCGGCAATTCTACCGCGGCCGAAGCCTTTGAAAACATCGACCGTCCGCTGCGGGAAGGCATTGCGCGCTGGAGCGACGCCGCGGCGCTCGACCCTGGCAACTTCAGCGCGCACGAAGAATTAGCCCGTCTTGCCGAGCAACGTGACGATCTTGCGCTGGCGTCGGAACACTTCGAAACCGCCTGGCGGCTGCGTCCGGACCGCCGCGACCTGCTGCTTGATCTCGGCCGCGTCTGGAAAGGGATGGGACGCCAGGAAGACTCCGTCGCCGCGCTGATCGCGGCTTGGCGCGGGGCTTCGGCGCGCGTCTCCGAGCAGGCACGCGAGCTTCTGCCGGATCGCTATCCCTACCTCTCCGAATTCGAGCACGCGCTCGCGCTCGATCCCGCCAACACGCAGCTCCAGAAGGATGTTGACTATTTCCGCAACGTGAGTTCGGGCAAACCGGCGGAGGCCGCCGCGGCGCCGGCTCTGAGAACGCGCCAAGAATCTGCGCCCCTCGCGCCCAATGCAAAAGAGCTCGGCATCAAGAGCCTGGACAAGGGCTATCTGGGCGACGCCCTCAAATATCTGCATATCGCTCACGAAGACGACCCCCAGGATTATGAAGTCATGCTGAAGCTTGGCTGGGCTTACAACATCGTCAAAGACGATCAAGACGCGCTGCGCTGGTTCGATCAGGCGCGTCAGAGCCCGGACCCGGCGGTTTCCGCGGAGGCTTCCCAGGCCTACCGAAATCTGCTGCCCGGCCTCAAGCGCTTCTCCACGACTTTGTGGACTTATCCCATTTATTCGACGCGTTGGCGCGATGCTTTTGGCTATGCTCAGATCAAGACGGAAACCCGGCTGGCCTTCCTTCCGCTCCGGCCTTATGTCTCGCTGCGCTTGGTCGGCGACCTTCGCGGATCGGTCCAAACCGCATTTGGCCCGCAATTTCTCTCGGACCGCAGCGCGATCGCGGCGGCGGGCCTTGCCACCGTCCCTTTTCATAACCTCACCGGATGGTTTGAAGCGGGCGAATCTATTTTTTTCCGTCAAACGCCGCAGGACCGCTCGCGTATGAAGCCCGACTATCGCGGAGGCGTTTCCTACGGCGCGGGCTTCGGCCATCTGCTCGCCTCCGGCTCGCATGGCGTTTTCGAGGAGAGCAATATCGACGGCGTCTTCGTGAGCCGTTTCGCTAGCGACTCGCTGCTGTATTCGCAAAATCGCTTTGGCTATACTTTGCGCGGCGCCGAAGGCTTCGGCGGCTTTCACCTGCAAGCGCTCTGGAACGCCAATCTCACCGCCGACGCGCAGCGCCAGTATTGGGCGAATTTCGTTGAATCCGGTCCGGGCTTTCGCTTCCGTTTCGATTCGCTGCCCGCGTCGCCCATGGTTTCTGTCAGCCTCTTGCGCGGAGCTTATCTGATTAACGACGGCAATCCGCGCCGTCCCAATTACAACGAGTTGCGGGTGGCCATCTGGTATGCGATTACTCGTTAGCGCCCTTCTAGCGTCCTCCCTGATATGCCCCGGAGTTACGCTCAACTATCATGTCCTCGGCGCGGATTCCGGCCCGTGGCCCGTGATTTTCTCCTCACTTGGATTGACCGCCGGACCGGTGGAAAGCGCCGGAGTGGTAGTCGCGCGAGCCGGAGCCAAAGCTCCGCAAATCGACCCGCAGGCAATTTTGATTCTGGAAGGCGAATCGCCCTTCGCTGCCTCTCTCGGATTTCGTCCCACTGCCAACCGGGTCGCCGTCCGCGGCATCGAAGATCTTCGGGCGCCAGGGCTCAAAATCGTTTGGGAGGAATCAGCCGATCTGCCTGTTTTCGAAATCCCCGAACAAGCGCGCGTCTTCGCCCGCGAGCGCTGGCTGCGAGCGCCTCTGATGGCCGGATTCAAACGCGGCGGGGGCGCGGTTTTGTGGATCGCCGCGCCGCCGGGAACCCGCGGCTATGAGCGCTTTCCTTATCTGCCGCAGGCTCTCGCGGAACTGGGCCTAGATCCGCCCTTTCGTGCTCGCGATCTGTGGGCGTTTTTCGATTCCTCCTACCGCCTGCGCGCCGATCCGGATTATCTCGCGCCGAAATGGCGCGCCTCCGGGATTGCGGCGCTCCAGGTGGCGGCCTGGCACTACTGGGAATCCGATCCCGCCTCAGACGGCTATCTTCGCCGCCTGATCGAGGCGTGCCATCGGAACGCGATCCTAGTTTATGCGTGGTTTGAGCTGCCCCACGTAAGCGAAAAATTCTGGGACCAGCATCCGGAATGGCGTGAAAAGACGGCTCTGCTTCAGGACGCGCAGTTGGATTGGCGGAAGCTGATGAATCTCCACAACCCCGAGGCTTTCGCGGCGGTCGCGGAAGGCGTGCGCGGGCTGCTCGGCCGCTTCGATTGGGACGGCGCCAATCTCGCCGAGCTCTATTTCGAGTCGCTCGAAGGCGCCGCCAATCCCGCTCGCTTCACGCCCATGAACGCCGACGTCCGGGGTTCGTTTTTTCGAGCGCAGGGTTTCGATCCGGCCGATCTCTTCAAAATCGATTCGCCGCTCTATTGGAAAAATAACTCGCCCGGATTGAAGCAGTTCCTCGATTTCCGCGCCGCCCTCGCCGCTCGCTGGCAGCAAGCTTGGATCGAGGAGATCGAGCGGGTTCGCCAATCCAAGCCGCATCTGGATCTCGTGCTGACTCACGTTGATGACCGCTTCGATTCGAGCATGCGCGAAAAGATCGGCGCCGATGCTTCGCGCCTGCTTCCCTTGCTCAACAAGCACGATTTCACCTTCCTGATCGAGGATCCGGCTACCATCTGGAATCTCGGTCCTCAGCGCTACCCTCAAATCGCGGCGCGCTACCGTGAACTAACTCCGCGGCAAAACAAGCTTGCCATCGACATCAACGTGGTCGAGCGCTACCAAGATGTTTACCCTACGAAACAACAAACGGGAACGGAACTGTTCGAGCTTGTCCACCAGGCTTCCGCGGCCTTTCCGCGCGTGGCTTTATACTTCGAAAACTCGATTGCGAAGATCGATTGGCCGTTGCTGCCCGCCGCTGCTTCCACGGTCGATCAGGCCCAATTTCAAGGCGGCAAGCTCACCGTTCACGCCTTGCGCGGAGCGGGCGTTCGTTGGGGCGGCCCCGCGCGGGTGGATGGCCGCCTTTGGCCGGTGGCGAACGGCGATACCGTATGGATTCCCGCCGGAACTCACACCTTGGAAGCCGCGCCGAACCCGCCTCCCTTACTCCTGCTCGATTTCAATGGAGAATTGACTTCCGCCTCCGTTTCCACGGATTCGATCCAGCTTGCCTATCGCAGCAGCGGCCGCGCCTTGGCCATCCTGGAACGCGCGCCGCAAGGCGTCGAAATCGACGGAGTCGACGCCCATCCGCCCACGGACGGCAATGTCCTCGTTCTGCCTCGCGGCCAGCACATTGTCTTGCTTCGATAGCTAAAAGCGGTTATGCGACAATCGATGGGCAGTGCAGCCGGCCCAAGTCGCAGCCTCGCAAGCAAGACGGCGCAACTGGTTCACTCAACTCGCGCCCCGGGAAAAGAAGGCGTGTGCGGCTTGCATCGGCGGATGGGCGCTGGATGGTATGGACGTCCAGCTTTACAGCTTCGTCATTCCGGCGCTGCTGACCGTCTGGGGCCTTACCCGAGCCCAAGCGGGAACGCTGAGCACCGCGGCTCTGCTGGTTTCCGCCGTCGGAGGATGGCTGGCGGGATGGGTGGCGGACCGGACCGGACGGGTGCGCACGCTCCAGCTTGCCATTCTGTGGTTCGCGGTCTTCAGTTTCGTGTCGGGACTTGCTCGGAACTACGGACAGCTCTTCGCGGCCCGCGCGCTGCTAGGCTTGGGCTTCGGTGGAGAATGGGCCGCGGGCGCCGTGCTGCTGGGCGAGACCATACGCCCGGAACACCGTGGTAAAGCCCTGGGGTTCATGCAAGCCGGGTGGGCCGTGGGATGGGGCGCTGCGGCGCTGCTTTCCGGCTGTTTTTTTTCGGTGTTCCCTCCGGCATTGGCTTGGCGCGCCTTGTTCTTCACCGGAATCGCTCCGGCGCTGCTGGTGTTTTGGGTGCGGCGGAACGTCGAGGAGCCGCTGGTCTATCTAGAAACCAAAGCGCGTCTGGCGGCACGCGGAGATCGGCCGTCGTTTCTTGAGATCTTCCGTCCCGGATTGCTTCGCATCACCGTGATCGGAGGGCTGATGGGAACCGGCGCCCAGGGCGGGTATTTCGCCATTACCACCTGGCTGCCGTCTTTTCTGCGCGCAGACCGTGGCCTTTCCGTGCTCGACTCTACCGGTTACCTTGCCGTGCTGATATCCGGCGCATTTTGCGGGTATGTCGCGGGCGGGCTCCTCGCCGATCGAATCGGCCGCCGGCTCACGTTTTTGGTCTACGCCGTTGGGGCGGGCGCAATCGCCGTAATTTACACCACGGTCCCGCTTGATAACCGGGCTATGCTGTTTTTGGGCTTTCCGCTCGGCTTCTTCGCTTCCGGCGTCTTCAGCGCCATGGGCCCCTTTTATACCGAGCAATTTCCCACGCGCGTGCGCGGCGTCGGACAAGGATTTACCTACAACGTGGGCCGCGCTTTGGGCGCGTTATTTCCAGCGCTGGTGGGCTTCCTTTCGGCTAGAATGCCGCTGGGCCACGCGATTGGCCTCTTCGCCGGAATCGCATACGCCGTGATGGCGGTCGCGGCGTTTCTTCTTCCCGAAACGCGCGGCAAGGCGCTGGCTGTTTGAGGCCGTCGCCGCCGGATCAACCCATTCTCTCGGCAACCCGTCTAAACTATCTTCTGGAGGTCCCTGGATGATCCGAAAAGCGCTCCTGGCCGCTTTTATCCTGTCTTCCGCGCTCTTGCACGCTCAGGCCAAGCTGCTGCGCTACCCTACGTACTCCAAAGGAAAAGTCGCATTCAGTTATTTAGGCGACGTTTGGATTGCCAATGAAAACGGTTCTGGCGTCGAGCGGCTCACCGACAATCACGCGCGCGACATCTATCCCCGTTTTTCGCCGGATGGAAATTTTATCGCCTTTTCCTCCAATCGAGCCGGCAACTATGACGTCTATGTAATCCCCGCCGCCGGGGGCAAGCCGCGGCAGCTCACGTTTCACTCGGCGGACGACATTGTGGTAGGTTGGACTCCCGACGGCCGTGACATCGTCTTTTTTTCGAGCCGTGGGAGGGGCGCCTTTCCGACCGTCTCGACGTTGTTCGAGGTGGCGGCAAGCGGAGGGCTCGAGCGCGCCATAGACACAGACTGGGGCGCATGGGGAAGTTTTTCGCCGGATGGCTCCCGCCTTGCGTTTACGCGTCATCCCAGCGTCTGGTCGCGCCAGCATTACCGCGGCAGTTACGCGGCCGATCTTTGGCTGATGGACATGGGGGCGAAGAAGTTCACCAAGCTCGGCGACGACGACTACAAAGGGAATTATCTGTGGCCCATGTATGGCCATGATGGCGAAATTTATTACGTCGCCGATGAGCTGCCCAATGAGAAAAATATCAAATTCGGCAGCCCGGAGGTAATGAAAAGCGTTAATAACATTTGGAAAATTCCTGAAAAAGGCGGAAAGCCTGTCCAGGTGACGCATCACGCCGATGGCAACCTGTTTTTTCCCAGCATGTCCGCGGACGGCAAAACCATCGTTTATGAAGACAATTTTGGGCTGTGGAAACTGGACTTGGCGAGCGGCAAGAGTTCGGAGATCCGAATCGATATCAAGTCCGACGTGAAGGAAAACGAGGTGGCCCTGGTCGGCATTTCCAACGAAGCCGACAGCTTCAATCTTTCGCCTTCCACCAAGCGCGCGGCGATTGCCGTACACGGAGAAATTTTCACCATCGCCACGGATCGAGGAGAAGTGCAGCGCGTGACCGAAAGCCCCTGGCGCGAGGAAGATCCGAGGTGGTCGCCTGACGGGAAATGGATCGCCTTCATTTCGGACCGGAGCGGCCGCGAAGAGATTTGGATCGCCGACGAACTCGGCCGCCATCTTAAACAGCTTACGGATATCGATTCGGAGAAAGGCCCTCCGGCGTGGTCACCGGATTCGAAATCCTTGCTTGTGTTTGGCTCCGATCACAAGCTCCGTTTATTGAATGTGGAAACTGGCGCGATGGAGATTCTTGCCAGCAATTCAAAGGGCGATATCGATTCGGCGCAATTTTCTCCGGACGGAAAATGGGTTTCTTACGCCAAAGACGATGCGGCCGGACGCAGCCGCGTATATGTCAAGGAGCTTGCCACTGGCGACGAGCATTTGATCGGCGGTGAGGACATTTTGATCGCGACAGACGCCAAATGGACTCCGGACGGAAAGACGCTTCTGTTTCTGGGAGGCGTCGGCGCTCCCTCCATGGCTTCTTTGAGCGATGTTCCGATGCAGCTCTACGCCGCTCCGCTCCAGCCCGTCGAAAAGAATCCGGACGACCGCGATATCGACACCGAGGCGCAAGCGAACGCGCCGCCGGAAACCGCCTCCTCAGGCGGCGGGAACGGTCGCGGAGGCGGGCGTAATGGCTTCGGGCGCGGCGGCGGCGCGCGCAGCGCGGAGGGCGGCGTGGAAGTGAAAATCGATTGGGACGGCCTGGACCGCCGCATCAAGCAGGTGGTGCGAGTGGCCGGTTCGGTGAGCAGCGTGAATCCCTCGCCCGACAGCCGCATCTACGCGCTGGTTTCAGGCGGATCGGTTTACACCGTAGTAGACGACGGCTCGCGACTTATGCGGGTTCAGGTTAATGCGAATGGCGAGGACGGCGCCGGGCGCGGCGGATTCCGGGGCGGATCGGGACAGCCGCAGTGGTCCAAGGACGGCCGCAGCCTTTATTTCCTTGAGCGCGGCAGCCTCTACACCGCCAATATTCCTCCCGCTCCTTCGGGTGGAGGCGGGGTGGGCGAAGCGAATGCCGAGAATAACATTGGCGGACGAGGCGGGCGAGGAGGCGCTGGGCAGGGCGCCGCCGCCGCGAACGGGCCCACGGCCCGGCGCGTCCCATTCACCGTCCGGATGGAGATCGACCAGGCCGCCGAGCGCAGGCAGGTTTTTGAAGAAGCTTGGCGCACCATGAAATACCGCTACTATGACGCGGGCATGCACGGCGTGAATTGGGAAGCCCAGAAAGATATTTACCAAACCTTGCTGCCTAACGTTGCCGATGTGGATGAGTTGCATAACGTCATCATGATGATGATCGGCAAGCTCAATTCCTCGCACACCGGCATTAGCGGCGGAGGATTGCTTCCCGGGCAGCAACCTCCGGAGCGCGTGCAGACCCGCTATCCCGGCTTCGAAATGGAGCCTGATTCAACGGGTTATTTCAAGGTTTCTTATATCTACCGCAAAGGCCCCGCCGATCACGACTACGTGAAGTTGCAGGCAGGCGACTATATCTTGAGCGTAAACGGCAAGGATCTGAAAAGCGGCGAGAACTACTGGCAATATTTCAATGAGCTCCCGGGCCGCAAATTCGAATTCACCGTGAATTCAAAACCGGAGATGGACGGAGCATGGAACCTTAGCTTGGACCCGATCAGCCAAGCGCAGCAGGACAACCTGGAGTACGACCGGTGGGTGGATCAGCGGAAGGCCATGGTAGATAAGTTGTCCCACGGCGAGATTGGCTACCTCCATATTCGCGAGATGAACGCGGCGGCGTTAAGAAAATTCCAGCGCGATCTTCTCGAAAATCAAGACAAAAAGGCGCTCATCATCGACGAGCGCTTCAACAGCGGCGGCGGCATCGATCAGGAACTGCTCCAAATTTTGAATCAGCGCAAGAAATACCAGATCACGCGCGGGCGCGATTCCGTGGATGTGCCTCGCCCCAGCGAAGCCTATTTCGGACCGATGGTGGTTTTGCAAAACGAGCGTTCGGCGAGCGACGCCGAGATGTTCCCGGAGGGCTTCCGCGCACTCGGGCTTGGTAAGGTGATCGGCGTGCCAACCTACGGCGCCGTGATCGGAACTGACTCTTACCGGCTCTTGGACGGATCGCAGCTCCGCACGCCTCAATTCGGCGTGTTTTCAGCGGACGGCCGCGACTTAGAAAATTACGGCGTTCCTCCTGACGTATACGCCGACAATACGCCCGCGGACTTTCTCGCCGGTCACGACCGGCAGATCGAGAAGGCCGTCGAGGTGTTGGCGGCGGAGATGAAGTAAACCGGTCAATATCTCAAAATCGCTGCGGCCGGGGCGGCTTGGCCCATCGTGGCTTGAGGCAGAACGAAGACCTGGCCGCCTCTGCGAATCGTCTCGACTGCCATTGCGTTCAGCACGTCCTCGCCTTGCATCAAGTCCTGGCGATGTGAGGTTTGCATGGCGTGAACCTCGCCCTCCTCCGCGATGAAAAGCCGATGGAGGCGGCCCTGTTCGGCGGCTGCGAGGATTCTGGAGCCGCCAACCAACGTCCTTGTGCGGTCCGGCATTTCGAGAAATTCGCGGAATGCGGATTCGGCCCGTTGGCGATGCGACGCCAGAACCGCGGCATAGGCCAGGCCAGCTACGGTTTCCGCGTCGCGAAATTCGGAGCTTCCTTCAGATGCCGCTTGCAATAAGTTCAAATGATGGGCCGCCTTGCGAAACGCTGCGAGATCTTCGGCCACGCCCATCAGGAAAACGGGCGTATTCTTCGCCAAGGGACGTAGTCCCCGGTCGATGCGCGAGAAATAGTGGTGTAAATATTCCGGCGCTGCTTCGCGATCCGACAGCGTTCCAAACTTGACAAATCCGGTCCCGGTGGAGGCGCCAGAGGCGGAACGGTTCTGGAGATCGTGGTCGGGTTGGTCGAAGTCGAACGCTTCGGCAAAATTCTTAGGCACGCCAGGCGGGAGTTCCTGTTCCTCGCATCTGCCGCCGGCGCAGCGGAATAACCGGACATGCTTGCGGCTGATGCCTAAAGCGAAGACCTCGCGCGGCGCGAACGCTTCAAGCAGAAGAGGGCGAATGAACGGATGCAGCGCAAGAATCGCTTTTTCACCCGGCTGGCCGCTCACGCGGCAGCCGGCGGTGAAGCCGCGCGCGCGGAAAAGCGCCAGCCCTTTTCCGCCTTCCATAAATCGGCGGTCTTCCGCCAATTCGTGCAGCGGCTCAAGCAGAGCCAGCGCGTCCTGACCCAATTTCGACGCCACAGCCAGTTCTTCTGCGACTCGGATCAAGTGTTTCAGCGGAACCGATTCCGGCGCCGATTGCGCGGCGGGGCGATAAGGAGGCAAAAGCATGGTGAAACAAAGGCCCCGAACCATGCAAAGCCTCTCTATCCAAGCGGCATCCAATGGGGCGTCCAGACGCAATGTCGCGTCCAGGCGAGGTTTATCCACCAGCGGCGGCAAAGTTCCCGGCATAAATAGAACCTCCCTTACAAAGCGGTGCAAGCGCCTTGCCAGGAGCGGGCGTCTCGCGTTTCTGATTGTGCGGCTGTAACTTAGGAGATATGAACGGCGGCTACCAGGAGCTCTTAGGCAACGCAATTTTAGGAATCGACACGCTCTGGGGCGGCGACGTGATGTGTCCGTCGGGAATGGGACGCTTCATCGCCGACTCCTGGTTTTCCGATGAGCCGCTGCCGCGCGCTTACAGCGATCCCGCGGCGGCCCGGCTTCGGGAAACCGGGGGCGTTTCGGCGAAGCAGCCCGATCGCGAAGCGATCCAGGCATACCTTGCTGTCGTGGACATTCCCGCGGCGATCGAGGGATTGAAAAGCCAGGCGCAAGCGTTCGGGGGACTGCGGGGCGATTACGTCGCCGGGCTTGCCGAATGCTTCGAGGTGATGTGGGATTTGGCAATGGAGGCGGTTGGTAGAGGACAAGCTCCCTCTTATGAACGTTGCGTGCTCGCGTCAACGGGACGGACGCCCAGCCGTTCCGACCCGCAATCGAAGCGCGAGCGCGTGGAGGAGTTGCTGGGAAAGGTGGGAGCCACATCTGTGGATGAATGGAGAAGGCGGCATTTGATTCCTATGGCTTCCATCCGGACTCTTGGGGCCGCGGTCATCGCCTATTTCGATCAACTCAGCGAGCGCAATGTCGCCCGTTATCTTCCCCCGCCGCTGTCCGGAGTCCCGCGGGCGAACATCCGGTTCCTGCCGATCGAGGACGCGTGGTTCTCGGGGTCGATGAATTATCTGGGGCGCGCGCGGCGCGCCAATGGCTCGCCCGAATACGAAGCAACATACGAGATCAACGCGTCGTTGGAAATTTCCGTGCCGGAGTTTCTTCAGCTCGTCAGCCACGAAGTGGTCCCGGGGCACGTCACCACTTTCTCCTATTTGCAAAATCTGTACTGGCGCAACCTGGTGGGATTCGAGGCATCGGTGCTGACGATGAATACTCGAGCCGCCGCTTTGTTTGAAGGAATCGCCAACAACGCGATTTTAATCGCTCACGGCGTGACGGAGGCCGATGCATTGGCGGATCCCGATCTGGAGATTGGAGTTTTGCTGGCGCTTCTTCAGGACGACGCCAAAAACCAGGCGTCGTATTTGACCTGGGAAGAGGGCCTTTCCAAGCCGGCGGTGGCGCATGCATTGCGCACGGAATTTCTGGTTTCGGAGGAGCGGGCCGACAAGCTATCGGGGGCGTGGGCGCGCCATCCTCTGCTCGGGCGCATGTATCTTCCCGCTTATCGGGCAGGTACGGAGAGAGTGGCCGAACTCCGGCGCAGGCTTCCCGACGCCAAAGCAATCCCGCTTTTGTATGGATGCTCCGGATTGGTGGATGTTACGACGATCGACAAAGCGCTGGCGTCCGAAAGCGGCGCCGTACAATCGAATTGACCAATGCGCCCTCCGGCGAAGGCCGCGTTCTCCGATTTCGGCGATGTTCCCGATCGTCCCGCGGTTTTTCTGCTGTGGGCCGTGGAGGGAAAGCCCTATCTGGCCCGCACCGCATTACTGCGGCGCCGGCTGACGCGGCTGGTCTCGGACCGCGAGCGCATTTCGCGCGTACTGAGTCTGCGCGCCGTGGCGGAGCGAGTCGAGTATTGGCTCACGGGATCACAGCTTGAATCGGCGCTGATCCATCTGGAGCTTGCGCGGAAGCATTTTCCGGAGGATTGGCCGCGCCTTACGCGGTTGCGCCCGCCGGCATTCCTGCGCCTGACGCTGGATAATCCGTTCCCCCGAACGATGATCACCTCCCGGCTGGGCCGCGGCCTCTCCTACGGGCCATTCTCCAGCCGCGCCGCGGCGGAACGCTTTGAGGCCGGCGTTCTGGATCTGTTCCAAGTCCGCCGCTGCGAAGAGAACCTGGCGCCCTCGCCTGCGCATCCGGGCTGCATTTACGGCGAAATGAACCGTTGTTTGCGGCCGTGCCAGCAAGCCGTTTCCGCTTCGGAATACCGGGCCGAGGCCGGGCGGCTGGAGCGATTCTTAAAGACCGGCGGAGCATCGCTTAAAGAAGCCGCCGAAGCGGCGCGCGACCGGATGAGCGCCGAAATGCAGTTCGAGGAGGCAGATCGCTGGCATCAGCGGCTGACGCGGATAGGCGAAGTGCAGGCGCTGTGCGGGGATTTGGCGCGGCCACTCGACCGGCTTCATGGCGTCGCGGTGATGCCTTCGGCCGAACCGGAAGCGATTGAGTTATGGTTCTTTCTGGGAGGGCGCTGGCAGGAACCGCGGCGAGTGAGCCTTTCGGAAAACGCCTCGGCGGGATCGTCGCTGGATCGGCGTTTGCGCGAGTTGACCGGCGGGCTCGCGCCGGCGGGCGAACCCGACCTGGAACACCTTGCGATTTTGACGCGCTGGCGTGGATCGAGCTGGCGGGATGGAGAATGGATCTCCTTCGACGATCTCAATCAAATTCCCTTCCGCAGATTGGTGAACGCCCTGGGCCGAGTAGCGCACTCCCGCAAGGCGGACGAGCGGCTGGTTGGGAAATCGTGATCCGGTTTCTCAACCTGCTTCGCGAGTTGCGGCTCTCGCTGTTTCAAGGCCGCCAGCTTGTAACGCGAGCGGGATGGGGTTATGCCGCCGCGCTGGTGGCCGTAGCGTTTGCAGCCTTCTTTTCGGCCAATAACATACTTATCCTGATTCTGGCCGTGATGTTCTCCACGTTCCTGATTTCGGGTTTCGTGAGCAGGCTCGGGCTGGCTGGACTGGAGTTGGATTTGATTCTGCCGGAGCATATCTCGGCGCGGCGGAAAACGCACGCGGTGATCCGCGTAAGAAACCTGAAGGGATGGATTGCTTCGTTCAGCATTCATCTGGCGGGCGCGGCCGAAAGCGGATTCGATTCCATTCTGTATTTTCCGGCGATTCCCGGCGGCGCGACGCTGCAGGAATCCGTGCAACTCTATTTTCCCCACCGCGGAGCGCAAAGCGAGCGCAGTTTTCAATTCTCCACGCGCTTCCCTTTTGGCTTTACGGAACGCCGCGAAATGGTCACATTGCGGCACGAGATCATCATCTATCCTTGTCTGGATCCGCAGCCTGGCTTTCAGGACCTGCTGGATTCCGTTGCCGGAGAAATTGAGGCACGGCAGCGCGGACGCGGCCACGACTTCTACCGCATCCGGCCTTACGAAGCCTTTGAAAACGCTCACCATGTGGACTGGAAAGCGACAGCTCACACGGGAGTCTTGCAGGTTCGGGAATTCGCGCGCGATCGAGACCAGCGAGCCGTCATCTACCTGGATCTCGACACTACCGAATCGGACTGGTTTGAGAGTGCGGTTGAGCGTTGCGCATTCCTCGCTTACCGGCTCAGTGAAAAGGGCATTGGCTTGCGGTTCCGCACGCAGGACTGCGATATCTCCGTGCCCGAGGAAGGCGATATTTATACCGTGCTTAAATATCTGGCTCTAGTGGCTCCGGCGCCGGGAAAATCTCCGGAACCTCCTGACGAACCCGGTAGTTTTCAGCTTGTGTTTTCGGCCAATGCCGAGCGGATGGCGGCGCTCGGCTGGGATCGCATTCCCTCATAAAGCCAGAAAGGGACCCTTGCCTCGCGGACGCGGCTCTGAAGGGTTTCCTGTAACATGTTTCTGGAGCTTCTTATGCGCTGCTTTAGCCTCCTTCTGTTATGCGTGATTGCGGCCGCGTCGTCTGCGACTGTGTCGGCGCAGGGCTATACGAGCCCTCCTGCGGAGACATCCACTATTATCGCCGGGAAAAAGATCCACATCTCCTATTACGCGCCTTCCATGCACGGCCGCAAGATCATGGGCGGACTGGTTCCTTACGGCGTCGTATGGTGCACCGGGGCCAATTACGCCACGCAAATCGATACGGAGGCCGACCTCGATATGGGCGGCCTCAAGATACCCAAGGGGAGCTACAGCATCTGGACGCTTCCCACCGAAAGGGAATGGATATTGATCATCAACAAAGAGATTGGGCAGTTTCACCTGGATTATCGGAGCAACAACGATTTTGGAAGGGTCAAGATGGACCTGAAAGCGCTGGCTGCGCCGGTGGAGACCTTCACGATCCGCCTCGCCCAAACAAGCGCGAGCCAAGGCCGGCTCTCGCTCATTTGGGAAAGGACGGAAGCCTCGGAACCGTTTACGGTGCGTTAGCTATCGGCCGCAGCGGACTGAGGTCTGTTGCAGGCTGCGGCCTTGCTCCACGGCACTACCGGCGACCGCCGCGGAATCCGGCGGACGGCGAAAGTCCACCACGTACAACCGCAGCGCCGCGCGGAAAGCCTCCACGGTAGAAGCCATGACCGTAGAAGCGCGGGCCGCCATAGAAGCCGAAGTATACTGGCGAGTAAAAACCGAAGCCGAACGGATTGTACACAACGCCGTACGGCGGCAGAAAAGCCCAAAATGCCCAATATGGATCCCAGTACCATCCCGGGCCGTACCAACCGTTGTTGATCACAACCGTTCGAGCGGTCTCCAGATTTGCCTGGGCCTCGTATTGAGACCGTAGTCGGCTCCAACGCACAAGAGCCGTTTGGTCCACCGCGTTCTTATTGAAATCCTGCGACTTCGGCAGCCCGGACGGCGTTTCCATCACTTCGCGGCCGTCGCCAGCGCTTACCATCCGATCATTCAGAGCAACGCTGGCCTTGCCTTTATAGACCTGCACAAAAGGCGATTGGGCGTTCAACACGTAGAAGCCGCGCTTAAGAATGTCTGTGACCGCCGTGCCTTGCGCGATTTTGAGGCGAGTCTCTTTCGGCCAATAATCGGCCTCGACGGTGGCTTGGCCTCTATCGAGCGCGACCTCCACGTCCGCCAGACCGTTCATCAGCATGCGGGCCTGGCTGTTGTCACCCAAGCGGAGAAAAACTCCGGGAGTAAGCAGAATTTCCGCTTTACCATTCGCTGTGGTGAGAGTTTGGCCGGGCTGAACCACGTTTCCTGCGGGTTGGCCCTCTAGCGATTGTCCATTCAAACTGACCTGTCCTTCGGTGTAATTCACGGTTCCGGGGACAGGCGTGGCGTTCGGATTCACATTCGGAGCGGCGAACGCTAGCGCCGCCGAAAGAATTACCGCGGCGGACGCCCGCAATACCCGCGTGTTACCTAGGAACTCTTTCATAAATCACCTACTTATTGGACGCGCCGGGGCGGCAAGGGTTGCCGGCGGCGAAATACAGGCCTGGCGGTAGGTTACAGGCGGCGCGCCAGCAGGAGGGTCATATCGTCCTGGAGTTCGTCGGAGGCGGTCCACTGCCGCACGCTGTCCATGACAATCTCAATGATCCGGTCCTGCTGATGATGGGCGTTTTGCTCCAGCAGAGAAATAAGGCGATGCTCGCCGAACATCTCTCCGTAAGGGTTTTCCGGCTCGGTGACGCCGTCGGTGTAGCAGACCAGCAAGTCGCCGGACTGAAGAGCGAGATGGCTTTCATCGTACTGCGCGAAGGAGAAGGCCCCGACGACGGTGCCGTTCACATTGAGGCGGGTTACCTCGCCCCCTCGCACCAGCAAGGGCGGGAGATGGCCTGCGTTGGTGTAGGTGAAACGGGAGGCCGGTTCGTCGTAGACGCCAAGGCAGAAAGTGGCGTACTTTTCGGAAGACGTGGTGGCGTGGAGCTGCCGGTTCAAATTCGAGACCAGCCGCGATGTGGATAAGCTAGCAGGGGCGGCCAGGCCGGAGGAGACTCCGGATTGGGAGAGAGCGGCGCCGGCGCTTTGCCGCTCGCGCACGGCCTCCAACTGCGTCCGCAGCGAGCTTTGCAAGGCGGCCATCAACAGTGCGGCCGAAATCCCTTTGCCAGCGACGTCGGCGATGGCCAGGGCTACGGTTCCCGGGCCAATGGCTTCGTAGTCGTAATAGTCGCCGGAAACCAGCCGCGCGGGGCGGCACACGGCTCGAACGCGCAGCGTGGGCAGCTCCGGCGCTTCCTTGGGGAAGAGCTGGTTTTGCACCTCGCGCGCGATCTCAATTTCGGACTGGAGCCGCTCTTTCTCCTTGGCCACCACCAGGAGCCGCTCGATGTTCTCGGTCATGCGATTGAAGGAGCGGCTCAATTCGGCAAGCTGATCGTTTCCCCGCACCTCGATGCGGTGCGAGAAATCTCCTTCGATGGCTTTCTGCGTGCCTTCGTAGAGGCGGTGAACCGCCTCGGTAATGGTGCGGGTCATGGAAATGCCAATGATCCAGGAGACGATCTCGACGATGACGAAGACGATGAAACCGGCGATCAGCAGGGATTTCAAGGTGCTTTGAGCGACGTCGGCGGTGCGGTTGAACACCGCGGCCAAGACCGCGGAGACGCGCGAGCGAACTGCAATAAAAAAGCCATCTCCCCCTTTGCCGGGATGGCTCCAATCGGCGGAAGGGAGGGTCGCGAACCAGACGACGTCGGCGTCTAAGCGGTTGGCGGCGGGCGGGAGCGCGCCGGCGGCGGTGAAATCGCGGGCTTGCTCTACTCTGGCAACCGGTCCGTTCGGCGTCGCTCCCGCATCCACCAGACCCAAGTTTGGAACTAATCCATCGAGGAGTTGCTGGGTGACAGGAGCCGTAATCGTGATGTCGCCGGAGGAAGTTTTGCAGTAGCTCCACAGATAGAAGCGGCCGTCGCGCGCCAGTACGCCTTTGGTGGGCTGCCAGCCGGGGAGAGGGGCGGGCGCGGCGGCGCCTTCGGGATAACGAATCTGACGGCCGCCCGCCTCGCGCAGCAGAACTTCAATGCCGGGGTAGCTGTTGCGATAGGACAGGTCGATGGTGCGCTCCATCACCGCGGGCCGGCTCTCCGGATCGGTTCGCGCGATGGCGTCGGCCAGTCCGGCGAGAGCGTCAATGCGGCGATCCAGTTCGCTGGTGACGAGATAAACGGCGAGTTGGCTCACCAAGGAGTAGCCGCCGAGAATCGCCAACGCGGCGACCAGCATGATGGGAACGATGGAGATGAAGAGATAGGTCACCAGCAGCCGGTTGCGGAGGCGCCAAATCGTGAGGCGCATCACGCGCCGCGCCAGGCGCACCATCAGCCAAACGCCTGAAATCAGCAGCCCGACGCCAATCGCCAGCCGGAATCCGGCGGGGGCGATCCAGCTCAGCGCCACAAACAAAATCAATAGGACAAGGAAGACGATCCCTAACCGGCCGGTCCATTCGAGGGTGATCTTGAAAGATTCGCGCACGCGTGACTATTTCCGGCACAGAGGCCAACTCAGCCTGCGGCTTCCTATCATACCCTCGAACGGGCGATGGCGGGCAATTCTTTGTCCGGCTCCAAATAATACTTCGTTAGCCCCGTCTCTAGCAGCCTGAAGGCGGTTTCAACGTCGTCGGCATATTCAAACAGGCTCAAGTCCTCTTCCGCGATCATGCCATACTTCACGAGTGCGTCGAAATTCAGAATTTCTTTCCAAAAGGAAGTTCCGTAGAGAATCACGACCATCTTCTTTTCAAGCTTTTGGGTTTGCACCAAAGTGAGGATCTCCATAAGCTCGTCGAGAGTGCCGTAGCCGCCCGGAAAAACGACCAAAGCCTTGGCCAGATAGGCGAACCAGAACTTACGCATGAAAAAGTAGTGGAATTCGAATCCCAAGGAGGGGGTGATGAAGGGATTGGGGCGCTGCTCAAAGGGCAATCCGATATTCAAGCCGATGGTTTTTCCGCCGGCGTCGTGAGCGCCGCGGTTGGCGGCTTCCATGATTCCGGGTCCCCCGCCGCTGCAAATGACGAAGCGGCGCGAGTGTTCATGGAGGCCGTTGCACCACTCGGTGAGCCGGCGCGCGAGCTCGCGGGCATCGCGGTAATAGTGGCCGTACTTTCCGTTCTCAAACGTCCGCGCGGATCCAAAAAAAACGATGGTGTCGCGGATCCTTTCCTTGCGGAAATGCGAAAGGGGATAGAGGTATTCGCTCAAAATGCGCAATGCCCTGGCGTCAGGGGTGTCGAGAAATTCCTGGTTGCGATAGGCCAGCGGCAGCCGGCCTGGCTGATCGTATGGTTCATTCATGTCTTTTGAAAAGGCGATCGCACTAACGGTATTGGCTCCCCTTATGAGCCGGCTCTGTCGCGGATTCGGTCCGCGCGAGCTTCTCTTCCAATCGTCGCATTGTCTTCAATAGATCCGGCAGCTTGGGGAAGGCCGTGACGGCGCGGAGCCACTCACGGTAGCCGAAGGCGGGCGAGCCGCTCACGGTTTCGCCGGGGGCGACGTCGCCGCCGACGCCGCTTTGGGCGTAAACGGTGGCGCCGTCGTGAATGGTGAGATGCCCCGATATGCCCACCTGGCCCGCCAGAAGGACACCCTTGCCCAAGACGCTGGACCCCGCCAGTCCCGTTTGCGCGCAGATGATATTATCTTCGCCTACCACGCAGGCGTGGCCCACTTGCACCAGGCTGTCGATTTTGGCTCCGCGTCTTACGCGAGTTTCGCCGACCGTGGCGCGATCAACGGACGTGAGGGATTGAATCTCCACATCGTCTTCGATCACGGCGACGCCGCTTTGGACGATTTTGGCGTGCGTGCCATCGGCGCGCTTGGCGAAGCCGAAGCCGTCGCCGCCGATCACCACGCCGTTTTGGAGGGTTACTCGATTTCCGATCCGGCAAAATTCGCGCACCACGGCGTGGGAATGCGCGTAGAAATCGTCGCCGATCTGTGCTCCTTCATAGATCACTACGTGCGGATGAAGGACCGCGTTATCGCCCAGGACCACGTTGTCGCCGATAACCGCAAAGGCGCCGATGGAGGCGTTGGCGCCAACGCGGGCGGACGCGGCCACGCAAGCCAGCGGATGGATGCCAGGCTTTGGCCGCGGCGGCTGATAGAAAAGCGCCAACGCGCGCGCGAAATCCAAGTAGGGATTCGCGGAGATCAGTTGAGCCGCGGCCGACTTTTCCAGGGGCGCCGCCGTCAAAATCGCTCCGGCGCGGGTTTCTTTGACGCGATGGGCGTACTTCGGATTAGCCAGAAAGGTGAGTTCGCTGGGCTGCGCGTGGTCCATTCCGGCAACACCGGTGATTTCGATGGAGCCGTCGCCGGCGAGGCCGCAGCCCAACCGCGCGGCGAGGTCGGATAACTTCATTTCTTTAGCTTAAAGGGCCCGGTAAGGAGAACCGGTTGAAAACAAAGCCAGCGCCAACGGGCTGGAACTCGAAAAAACGAAGCCAAGGCCATCGCGCAAGGGCGCAAAGCTCGCAATGGAAAGACGAAAAAACAGCTCCTCGCGCTAGCGTCGCACAGCGGGGCGCGGCAGCACAGGGTTGAAGTGGAGGTTGTCGGCTGACGGCATTTGTCCCATTTCGGCCGCCGCGGCCCCTTCTATGTCAGGACCGCCATTCTCCTCAAAAAACCCTCCGAAGCGCGACTTGCCTTTGAGGCCTGCTCTCAGGGCGCGCAGCAACCCACATCCAATTCAAGAACCAGGAATCGATTGTCATCGAGCTTGACCTCGCAGCGTGGCCGCCGCTACTTCAACGGGATCAAATCCCGCCATGACGTCAGATTCCAGTGGGGCTCGCGCGCGGGGGAGAGAATCGCCTGCTCCACAGCGTCCGCGTCGGCTGACCGTTGGGCCACGATCAGACGTGGAAAAAGCCCTCCCAAGACGACGAACAACACGCCGGCGGCAAGAGTCCAACGTTCGCGCGGCAACGCATCGGCCACGAAAGTAAAGCCGGTGCGGCGCGTACCCAAAAACAAGCGAGTGAATAGACGGAACACGCTGACGGCGTTCATCGCGGTGGCGATGGGCAACAGCAGACCCGTGAGGGGATGGGACATGAGCGTTCCATGGATCAGCAGGTCTTGGGAGCAGAAGCTGAGAGTGCCTGGCAAGCCTACGAGAGCCAATCCAAACACGGCGAATGAAACGGCCAGTCGCGGTGCGTGTTCGGCCAAGCCAAGGTGATAGCTCGCGGTGAGGTTTTCGCCAAAACGGACCTCCAGAAGCCGCAAAATCGCCAGAAGGCCCAAAGTGGAGACCGTAACTACGAACCAGTGCACCAGCGCGCCCGTAATTCCTTCCGAAGTGCGGCTCTCCAATCCGGCCAGGATGCAAGCGGACTGGCTGAGCGCGATAAACGCGAGCAGCCGGCGCGGTGAATTCTCTGCAAGCGCCCGAATAGCGACGTAAAGCGCGGTGGCGATGGCGAGATAAGAAAGAACGGGAAAGAGATTGCCGGCAGTGCGCGGAAACAACGGCACGATCAACTTAGCGACCAGTAACGCTCCGAAATGGCCGTTCAGCAAGAGCGCAGTGGGAATGACGGGGCCGCGCTCGGCTGCGTCGGCAACCCAGGCGTGCGCGGGGCAAATTCCCTTCCGGAACATGACGGCGGCTACAAGGAGCGCGAACGCGGCCATTCCCCCAGGGCTTTGACCCGTCAGGCCGTCGATCGAAATCGCGTGGCCTCGGACGGCGATGAGCGCAATCGCGAGCGCCAGGGCGAGACTTGAAAGCAGCAGTCCCGCGACCGGCCGCCAAGCTCGGACGGCGCGGGACCGGTCGGCCAGCAGAAAAGGCGCCGATGATAAAATCCAGGCAGCGAACAGCACGAGCAGGTTTTCGGTAGAGTATCCCAGGAGCGTCGACCCGAGGGCGAAGAGAATTCCGCTCATCGTTGCCGGGGTGCAATCGCGCCGCGCCAAAACGAGCGTGGCCGCGGCCGTGAGGCAAGAGAATAGCAACATCAACGCTTGGTATAAGGATTGCCCGTGCGGCGCGGCGTCTAGGAGAAGAGCGCTTGCCGCAACCGAGACAAGGGACGCGCAAAAGCCGATCGGGCGCACACCCCGGCGATATAGCGCAGCGAGGACCGCAGCGAACCAGGGCGCAACGATGGCGGCGGTCCTCGCTGCGCTAT
>Ga0070738_10001781_pt1 | contig 39106 bp, 26 predicted proteins | sample Coa_R2_2_FD_66446 | JGI IMG/M metagenome (GOLD analysis project Ga0070738, IMG submission 66446) | Surface soil microbial communities from Centralia Pennsylvania, which are recovering from an underground coalmine fire - Coalmine... | ecosystem: Environmental > Terrestrial > Soil > Unclassified ...
GGAGGCGAAGGCGAGAAGTGGCGATGGAGGCGAAGGCGAGAAGTGGCGATGGAGGCGAAGGCGAGAAGTGGCGATGGAGGCGAAGGCGAGAAGTGGCGACGGAGGCGAAGGCAATAGGACAGAGGATAGCCTTGGCGGCTGCCCGGGCAACCGCCGCGCAATCCTGACGGACGAATCACACAACGCGCCGCGTCAAACGCGTGTGCCTGTTATTGCCCTCATTGGCAATCGGGGGGCAGAGATAGGCGAAGTGTCTAGGCGAGAGATGACCATACATCTAATCGAGCAATTTTACATCCCTCGATAAGTGTGGCAAGAGAAAAATGAAGAATTTTTTCACGGCCATGCTTGTCGCCGCCGCGAGCCACGCCATCGTTCCGATCCCTTTGTATTGTCAGTATTGGCCCCTGAACGGGAACACTCACCGTGGATGGAGCTGAGCCCAACGTTTCCAATCCTCGACCGTCGAGCCGGCGTCTGTCCCGGTTAGCTCGCGCAGCGCGAAGAAGAGGGCTTGCGGAGGTTCATTCACCGTGCTGGGAGCGGGGGGTGGAATGAGGCGTTCACGCACCAGGAAATCGTAGCGCTGCGTCGCCGGCCATTTGCCGTGTTTCTCCACGGTCAGGGGCACGGAGAAATCCTGCTGGAAATAGGTCACGTCGGCGCGAACGAACTGGCCGGGCCGACGCGGGCCGTAGTATTCGCGCGTGTATGGTGGCGGCAGCGGTTTGCCGATTATCGGCTCGAAGCCGCGGAGTTTATCGCTTTCTTTCAAGGAAGGAGCGTGACAGAGTAGGCAGTTGTGCAGATGATTGATGCGCACCACTTCGCGGACGTACAACTCGTCTTTGCCCGCCTTCTTGTGAGCAGAGGCGGGGTTGGGCTGATCGAGCAATTTGAGGAGCGCCGGCACACTTTCACGCATTTCCAGAGCCACCAGCGCTTCGGCGGCGTGATCGGCGACGGCCGGCCAGGGATAGGCGAAGCCATCGAGCAGCACTTGCCGATAGTCGCGGCGCTCGCGTTTGGCGAGGGCGGCCACGGCGCGGCGGCGGACATTGGGATGCAGATCGAACAAGGCGCTGCGGGCCAGGGCGACGCTGGCACGCGGGCCATCGATCTTCGCCAGTCGCTCGACCAGCACTTCGCGTAGGGAAGCGGCTTCGCCCATGAGAAGCTGCTGCAAAGCGGGGATGGACTCCGGCCGGAGCCATTTGTCGCGCGGAGCGTCGTCGGCGTCAAGGAGGGAGCGAAGCTTGTCGGCATCCGCTTCCGTGCCGCCGCCGGCTGCCTCGAACAAGGCCGCTCGCAGAGCCAGCGCGGAGCTTTGCAGCCGATCGGCTGCCTTCGCGTCGAGCCGATTCTCGTCACTCTTATGTAACGGCAATCCCGCGAGATCGGGCCGCTCCTTGATGATTTGCGCTCCGAAATCCCAAGGCGTGCCCTCGCGCACCGCCGTGTCTGCTAGCTGGCGTACACGTTGCGCCTCGGTGCGGTCGTCGCCGCGATCCAGCGAGACGTCCGGAAATTGGGCCGCCTCCCGACGCAGCTCTTCCTCCGTCGTTTCGCGGCGATGTTTCGCGGCAATGGAGCCGGGCGAAGACGGCTTGCTTGCTTCCGGCTTCGATGCTTCGGCATCGGGCGGCGCCGTGGTCTTATCGCCCTCCCTGTTCTCAGTTCCGGCAGCGGCATCGATGGGATGCTGAGGTGCCGTATCGGTAAGGAGGATCCAAGCAATGATCACGCTGGCGAGGACAATCGCGGCGACAGCGATGCCGGCTAAGAGATAAACATACTTGCGCGGAAAGGGCCGGGGTTTCTCGACGGGGGCGGTTTTCTCCTTCGCGACAGGCGGCGCTTGAGGCGAAGGTTCAAAAACGAGGGGATTCAGGGACGGATCGGAAACGGGAGAAGGAGCGACCGCTTCGGGCAGCGGAGGGGGAACAATTGGCGGCGCGGTAGTGATTGCGTTTTCGGGCGAAGCCGGCGGCGCATTGGTCGTCAGCCACCACGCATCGGCCGGCGGCGGTGGCTCCAAGTTTGGCGGAAGGACGGGCGGTGCATCCAGCCACCAGGCTTGACCGGCATCCGGCAGCACGACCGTCGTTGTCGGTACTTGTACCTGCGTCCGCGGCGGCACCGTGATGACGCGATCACACATTGGACAATGAATCTGCGTGCCGCCCTGGCGGGTGCCAATGGCCAGCAGTTTGTCGCAATGCGGACAGCGGAAGTGGATCGGCACGGCACGGACCTCCGAAGTGATTCCTCCTGTCACTATAGACCATTGGATAGGCGGTTTGGAACAGGGTCAAGGAATTTCCCGTGCGAACGGTCCGGGATAGCCGGTTGACCATCTTGTGGTTCTCGAAACTTGCATCACGCTCTCCCAACTTGCCGATATTAAACATGCTGCGCGCGGGACGCGGTTGCATTTCCATGCGCTTCAGTTATAGTCGCCAGGCTGGAGCGAAGGATCGATTCTCCGCGATCGCGAGCAAGGAGGCGGTGATGGTCTTGCAGGTCCACCGGCCACCGACCGGCGGGACGCCGGTCGCACCGGAAGAGGAGCGGACGAGCCGGCTCGATAATGCCCGGCAGATAATCCGCGCCGAAGCCGCCGCCCTCGAACTGGTCGCGCAGCGGCTCGATGAGTCTTTTCTGCAAGCGGTCGATCTGCTCCAACGGCTAACCGGACGCGGCGCGGGCCGGGTCTGCATCACCGGCACCGGCAAGTCGGCCGATGTAGGTCAGAAGCTCGCCGGCACCCTCAATTCGACAGGCACGCGCGCCTATGTCCTCGATGCCACACGGGCCATGCACGGCGACCTGGGCATGGTCCACCCGGATGATGTCGCCCTGGTCCTGTCGCACAGCGGCGAGAGCGAGGAAATCGTGCGGCTGCTCGGTCCGTTGCGGCCGCTGGTCCGGGGCATAATCGCCCTGACCGGGAATGCCCGCAGCACGTTAGCCCGCAAGGCGGATGTGGCCATCGTGTATGGCCCGCTGGAGGAAGTGTGCCCGCTGGGATTGGCCCCCAGCGCCAGCACCACGGCCATGATCGCCCTGGGCGACGCACTCGCCTTCGTTCTCAGCCAGCAACGCGCCTTCACACACGAGGACTTCGCGCGGTTTCACCCCGCCGGCAGCCTGGGCCGCAAGCTGCTCAAGGTCGAGTCCGTAATGCGCCAGCACAGCGAATTGCGTATCGATTCCGCGAACGAGACGGTGCGGAGCGTTTTCGCTCATGCGCGGCATCCTGGACGGCGCACCGGGGCTGTCATGTTGGTGGACGACGGCGGGCGGCTGTGCGGCCTGTTCACCGATAGCGATCTGGCCCGTCTCATCGAGGCGCGGCGCGAGATGGCCCTGGATCGCCCCATCTGCGAAGTGATGACCGCCAATCCAATCACGGTATCGCTCGGCGTCCGCGTCGGCGACGCCGTCGAACTGCTGCGCCGCCACCGCATCAGCGAATTGCCCGTGGTCGATGGCGACGGCAAGCCGGTTGGATTGCTCGACATCACCGATCTCATTGGTATTGTACCGGCGGAGAATGCGGAGCCGAGTGTAGGTCCGGCGAGCCGAGCCGGACCCGCGGTGCCGCTCGGCTCGCGGCACCTACCCGATGCGAGGATCGGCGCATGAAGAGGCTGCGCGAGCGCTGTAACGCCATCGAGTTGCTCATCATCGATGTCGATGGCGTCTTGACGGATGGAGGCATCGCGTATGGCCATCCGGAATTGGAAATCAAGCAGTTCCATGTCCGCGATGGCTCCGGACTACACCTTTGGCATCGAGCAGGCAAGCGAACGGGTTTGATCACCGGCCGCAGTTCGCCGGTGGTCGCGCGGCGGGCGGCGGAGTTGGCCATCGGTTTCGTGATTCAGGGAGCGGCGGAGAAATTGCCGGCTTACCGGTCTTTGCTGGCGGAGTCCGGCATCGAGGATGAGGCGGTGTGCTACATCGGCGATGATGTGCCCGACCTACCGCCGATGCGATCGTGCGGTTTATCCGTGGCCGTGGCCGATGCCTGTGCCGAAGTCCGGGCCATCGCTCATTACATTACGCAAACGCCGGGCGGACACGGCGCGGTACGCGAAGCCATCGAGTTAATTCTACGCTGTCAAGACCGATTTATGATTTCGGATTGATGATTTGTTTTCAATCATCAATCCGAAATCATAAATCCTTGAGGGGACGGAACGATCATGTGGACTCCCAAACGGATCGTCCTGTTAGCCAGCGGCTTTGTGTTGTTCGCGCTGGTTTATCTTCTTTACTCGTTGACCACGCTGGGCCGTATTAACACGCTGCCGCCTCTGCCGGAGCAGTACCGACAGTCCGAGGGCGACGATACATCGTCGGTTACTCACTCTCTCCGGCCCTTCAAGCCGACGCCGCTGGAACAAAAGCTGGAGCTGGCCTTCCACCGCGGCTGCGACGAGTTGAAATGGCCCGTCCTTCTCGAATTGAACGCGAAGAGCATGGTCATCGCCGCCTGGAAATTTGAAATTGCCGATGGTGGACGGGTCAAGCTGGAGCTGATGAGTCTTGCCATCTTCGGCAAGAAAAAAAACGATGGCCGCGAAATCGAAATCAACACGCTCAAATGTAAGCAAGCCTACATCACCTTCGATCGCCCTGTTACCTCGTTCAGCCCAAGCGAACTTAGTGGCCGCAAAGTTATCGCGGCGGAGCTGTTCGGCGATTCCAAGACGCCAATCCGCATAACCAACAATCGCCGCACTTCCGTCCGCGAGGACGATCTGGTGGTCAGGATCACTACGGGGCCACTGTACTACTATGAGAAAACGCAGCTCGTCAAAACCAGCGATCACGTCAACCTCATCGATGGCAGCTATGTGGAACGCAACGGCCGGCTCATCCCGCCCAAGGCCGTCATTGACGCCGAAGGTATGGAGATGGAATTGACGACGTCGGCGCCGCCGCCTCGTCCCGGTTTCCTCCCCCCACCCAAGCCGAAAAACGAGAGCATTTCCGGTGTCAAGCGAATCGTGCTGAAGGAAGCCGTGAGAATGGACCTGCGCGTAGCTAGCGGCTCACCGTTCCCCACCAACGACAAGACGAACGGGACAAAGGCGGCGGGCGAGACGAGCGAGCCTAAGAGTGCGGGCGGACCGCCCACGCTCCGGAACGCGGATGAGAGGGTCTCGCAACGGAGCGCGGGCGGCCCGCCCGCGCCAACTCCGGAACCCGCTCGCATTCGCATCGAAACGCCCGGCCGCTTCGAATACCAGCTGTTCAAGGACCACGACGAAGCCCGCTTCGACGTGCCCGAGAACACCGATATGCCCAACAGCCCGCAGGATGTCACCGTCACGCGCATCAACGACCAAACGGGAAATAATGATATGTTGGTGTGCAAACATCTGGAGTTGCGTCTCAAGCGGCGAGCAGAGGACCGGCGAGACACCCGCCCCACCACGGGTGACCGGCAGGACGCCGGTACCGCTGAGCAGGGACTGGAGATCGAGACGGCCCACGCCACCGGACCGGATGTCACGCTCACCTCGGACGCCGAGAAGCTCGACGCCCACGGCACGGATTTCTTTCATGATGCCTCCACGAAGCTGAGCATTCTCAAGGGCGTACCCTGCATGGAGGCCAATAAGGAGGAGAGCCTTATTCAAGCGCCGGTGCTGCGCATCCAGGAGGTTCCTTTGCCGGTCTCCGCCTCTGCTGGCGAGAAAGGAACCAATTCGCCGGCCAAGACCTATCAACAGATCCAGGCGATCGGACCCGGCAGCATCCACATGACCAACAAAACCACGGGCAAACAAACTACGCACGCCTACTGGAACGAGAAATTGGTGTCCAAGCGCGACGAGGATGGCCGGGATTTGTTGATTTTGACCGGCTCAGCCCGTTTCAAAGATGACGAACACGACCAATGGCTCAAGGCGGAAGAACTGAGGGTGTGGCTGGATGGAGACGAAAAGAAGCCGCAAGCGAAGACAGCGCCTGTTGCGGCGAAAAAGGGCGACCCGGCAGCGCCGGCCAAGGTGCCCACCGCGCCGGCTTCCTCGCGCCGGCCGCATCGTCTGGAGGCGCTTCGCAACGTCCTGGCCCATTCTCCAGACCTGAACATCCACGACGCCGCTCGGCTCGTCGTCCACTTCCTCGATGTGCCCCCCACGCGCATGCCTCCGCCGTCCAGCAAAAGCACGATGCCCGGCGCCGCTCGTTCCTCAGAGGTCAGAGGTCAGAGGTCAGAGGTCAAAACTAGATCTCAGCAGGATGGAACCCGGCTTGTTGCGCCGAACCGCCAGACAACCGAGCCGCGACCATCGACAAGCACTACCAGTAGGAGTGGTGGGACCGGCGTCCCGCCGGTCGCTGGGAATAGTGGGACCGGCGTCCCGCCGGTCGCGAAAGGCCGAGCGCCAGAGGCCGCGCCGGAAGCCGACACACCCCGGCCGATCGATCTTAGCGCCCGCTCCATCGAGGCCAAGGTGCTGCGCTGCGAGGAGCGCATGGCGTTGGACCATCTGTGGGCCGAGGGCGGCGCTCTCGATGCGCTCGACAAACATGGCGGCGTCGTGGTCCGTCAAGCGCCAGCCAAGCAGGGGGAAGAGGGCGTCTACATCGAGGGCAATACGCTGGACATGAGTTGCTCCGCCGACGGCAACATCTTGGTGGTCACCGGCGACTTGGCCCGCCTGAAAATGGACAAGATTTTCATCCTTGGTCCGGAAGTGAACATCAATCAGGTGTCGAACAAAGCCTGGGTTTACGGCGGAGGCGCAATGGTGATGCAAAGCGCCACCACCCTGGAAGGCAAGCCGCTGGCCCGCCCCGTGCCGCTGACCGTGCATTGGAGCGATCGGATGGTCTTTCAGGGCAACTACGCCGTATTCGAAGGCAACATCCAGGCCGAGCAGGACAATGCTCGCATGGCTTGCCAGTGCTTGCAGGTGCTCTTCGATCGACCTCTCTCGCTCAAGGAAGGCATGCGCGGCGATCAGCCGGCCAAGGTCAGCCAGCTCGTCGGCGACAAAGGCGACAGCGACCAGGACGTGCGTGTTGAGGATCAGACTTTCGAGGGCAAAAAGTTAGAAAAATATCAACTGCTGATGGGTAAGGGTATTCAAATGAGAACCCTTCCGCGCGACGATGTAGAATCGCGTCCGGGCGTTAAAAACAACGACGCCAACCAGGTGACGCTCTCCGGTCCAGGCAGCGTGCGCATCCTCCAGCGCGGCGGCGCCGAGGTAGGCCCCACTCCCGGCGGAATGGACCGGCGCCCCGCCAATGCCGGGCAAGAGCAGGAGATGAAGCTGACCTACATCACATTCGAGAAGCAAATGCAGGCCAATAATTTGACCAACGTGGCCAGCTTCTGGGAAGCGGTGCGCGTCTTTAATCTGCCTTGCGATGATCCCCATCGCGAGATCGATTTCGACGCCATCCTGTCCACCGAACTGCCCGAGGGCGCCCTGTTCCTTCGCTGCAATGTGCTCAAAGTCGGCACCTATCAAAAACCGGTCCCCGGCAGTCCCGATCCCAAACAGCTCCGCACCTATCAAGTGATGGATGCGCATGGTCTGGTTTTCGTGCAGGGCCGCGACTTCACCGCCCAGTGCGATCACCTGACGTTCAACGAGGAGAAGGACCAGGTGATTTTCTTTGGCGAAGGGGATAACCTGGCCGTCTTTTCCAAGAGAGTCGTCAAAGGCGAAAAACCGAAGACCATGCGTGCCAAGAAGATCTTCTACAAACGCTCGACGGGCGAGTTCAACGGCGAGGGGATTCACTCGATTGGCGGGTGATGGGAGGAAATTGGCGAGAGGGGCGTGTTAACGCCCCTCTCGCTAAAGCGAAGCGATGTCTCACTCCTTCCTTTCCGCCGGTAGTTCGATGACCTCGATTTTGCGGAACTTAACCACGGTGCCCGGATCGTGTCCCTGCAAGGCGAAGTGCCCTTTCTTGAAGGTGTTCTTTGCGTCCACGTAGTCCACGGTCGTCTTGCCGTTCACCTTGATGACAATGTGGTTGCCTTGCGTAATCACCTCCTGCGTGAACCACTCATTGGGTTGATACAGCCTCTCCTTGATGATGATTTTGCTGTTGTCCTCCCTCGGCGCGCCGAAAGACGGATACAGGCTACCGCCACGGATCGTATCGCCGTGCGTACTGTTGATTTGGGCCTCGTAGCCCTTGGGAAAGCCCGGGCCGAACTCGGTACGGAAATACTGGCCGCTGTTGCCGTGATCGTTAATCTGGGCCTCGACGCGGTAGCGGAAGTTTTCGTAATCGCCGCGCTCGCTGAACAAATGAGTGGACGGCCCACTGCCGATAAGGATGCCGTCCTCGACACGCCAGAGCGGCACTTCCTTGCCCTTGTTCTCGCCGCGCTTCAGCTTGCCGTAATAGGCGACGACTTTGCCGTCTGCTTCCTTCTTGATGATTTCCTCGATCTGCCCCGGATTGGGATTGGGGTGAATCTTCCAGCCGGTGAGATCCTTGCCGTTGAACAGCGGCGTCCATTTTTCCGTGTCGCTGTCGGCGGCGGGAGCGAGAGCGAACGGCAGCGCTGCCAGCCCGGCCAACAACACGGCAAACTTCAACAGATGTCGAAACATGTGCGGATGCTCCTTGGAGGATATTGCCAAATAATTCGTTACCGCTTGCGCCTGGGTTCGACTCTGGGCAACTCGCTCGCGTGTGGCGCAACCTCTTTCAGGTTGGGCTTCACTTCGGCATCGACGCGGCCGAGTGTCCAGGCTAAGGCTCCAGTGAGCAGATTTTTCATGATCTCGCTCTGCCAAACGTCCTCGCGATGGCCCATCGACGTGAAAAAGACTCGGCCTTTTTCGTGCTTGCGCGCCCAGGTTGCCGGGTACTTGGGCCGTTGATAATCAGGATTTCTCATCCCCTGAGTATCCTGCACGAGAATTACGTGCAAGTCCGGCGCGAAATTCTTGAGCGAGTACCATTCTTCGTGCATCTCGAAATCTTTCTGATCCTTGATGCCGGGGAAGTTCGGATCGACGACGCGCATCCACGCCTTTTGTTGCTCGCCGTGGCGGATGAACTCGCCGCCGACCATGGCGAGGTAGGGATCAACTTGATCGCGGTTCTGGTTCTGCCACTGAGCACCCTTGCTGTGGAAAGTGTCGCTGGCGCAGTGACAGCCAATGAACCCCTTGCCGCCGGCCACGGCGTCAAGAAGCGCCTTCTTGCCGGCTTGTGTCATCGGAGGCGAATTGTCCAGGCTTTTCTCGCTGAGAAGGTCGCCCTGCGTCTCGAACAGGAAACCGTCGAACTTGGGGAACTCGGCCGACTCGAAGATTCGGCCGTCTTTCTCGCAGACGACATCGATGTTGTTCTTCTTGCCCAACTCGGTGACGATGCGTTCGGCCAGCGCTAGCTCGCCGCCCTTGCGGGCGACGACGGAATGTTGGAAGCCGACCGAGCGCGTGTACATGAGTAAGCGCCCACGCTTCGAGGGATCGTCGGCGGCGCGGCTTTCCGGCAGAAAGCGGCCGGCGCCGAGAACGAGGGCGGCGAGGGAGGACTGTTGGAGCCATTGGCGTCGATTCATGGGAGTTCTCCTGCTTGTGGCGATGATGGAAGTACGGAGGGATCACCTTCGGTTCGTTGTAATACAGACACTTAGCGGCGGCTGTTGACGATAACTTATGCCGCCGCGTGAGAGGCGACCACGTTTTTGAAACCTACCCGCACGGTCGCGCACGGTCCACACCAACCGCGTCAACGAGTACACGACGATCACCACGGCTGGCATCGCTGACAAGGAAAGTCACTGACCTGCGCCTTTCTCGTTACCTGCTCCGGCCGGACACAGCGGGGTAGGTTCGCGTCAGGGTGTATAGTGCGGAGGTCAAGAGGTCCGCTGCTGATTGCCGGGACTTCGTTGGAGGTGGCGGTGATTCGCACCGCTGCGCGCAAGCCCTGCACTCTCCAAAAAAACGTCTCCACCCCGAACGGGAGCCCAATCCTACCGGTGGTGCCTCGCCGGAGGTGTGGCAGAGTGCTTCACCAAGGCGGCCATGAATATCAGGGAGGTGCGGCAGATTTCGTGAGCTCTCTCTACGAGTGACTGGCCAGGGTGGCCCTGGGATTTCTCGTCAGAATGATGAATGCGCCTTTGCGCTTTCTCCCCTTGCCGTTTCTCCCGTCGAACGCTTCTCATTAGGTTTTAATTTGACGAGGGGTAAGCCACTCCTTAGATTGGTGTTTGGATTTGCTACGTTTACGTAAGAAATGGCATGGGAACCATGACATCGGGACGTGAGCTTGCCCGCGGACTCCGGGCCGACTATCTGGCCCTGCACCGCCCGACTAACGAATGCTTTGTCAAGGACGGGGTAACGGCCGACCAGTTCGTGCTGCTTTCGGCCATGGCAGACTCCGACGCGGTGACCCAGCCGGAATTGGTTCAGCGCATCAACCTGTATCTCTTCGTGCGACGCATTTTTCGCTGAAAACTGTGTGTCCCCGGTAGGGGATCGTGTGTTAAAGGGAGGTGTGAACGTGGAAAAGGGTAATTTGTCGCGGCGTGGTTTTTTGCAGCGTTCCCTGGGAGCGCTGGGCGCCGCGGGGCTGCCGGCTTGGTATTCCCGGCAGCTCCTGGCCGCCCACGAGGAAGGCGCGGCAAAAAAAACGTCCGCCAACGATCGCCTCGTCATGGGCATCGTCGGCATCGGCAGCCCACAGAGTCGCAGCTTGGGAGTCGAGCGCGAATCGCGTTCCTGCGTCGAATCGGGACAGTTGACTTTCACCCTCGGCTGCGACGTGAATGCCGCACATCGCAAACACGCCGCAGAGGTGATGCGCCAAAGGGGATACAAGGACTTCGAGGCCAACACCAAGGATTATCGCGACCTTATTAACAACAAGTCGCTCGATTGCCTGCTGATCGCCACGCCTGACCACTGGCATGCCCAGGTGGCCATCGAGGCACTCAAGGCCGGAAAGGATGTCTACTGCGAGAAGCCGTTGACTCTGACCGTCGCCGAGTCGTTGGCGCTTCAGAAAGTGGTCAAGGACACCGGCCGAATCCTGCAAACCGGCAGCCAGCAGCGCACCGCTTTCGGCGGCTTGTTCCGCCTGGCGGTCGAACTGGTCCGCGCCGGCCGCATCGGCAAAATCAATACCATCGAGTGCCGAGTTAACGGCAACCCGAAGAGCGGCCCGATCCCGGAAGCGCCCATTCCCGAGGGGCTGGACTGGGACCTCTGGCTCGGTCCGACCCCGAAAGTGCCCTACCGCAAGAAGGGTAGACTCACGAACTGCGTCTATGAGTTCCGCTGGTGGTACGAGTACTCCGGCGGCAAGATGACCGATTGGGGAGCGCACCACCTGGACATCGCGCAGTGGGCGTTGGACAAGGACGGCAGCGGTCCTATCGCGGTGGAAGTGCTCAAGGCGTCGGAGCCTTACAAGGGCGGCGACGGCTACAATTGCCATCCGGAGTTTCAGGTACTGTACACCTACGACAACGGCACCAAGGTCATCGCCATGAGCGGCGGCGGTACCGATATGGGCAATAAACTGGTGAACAAGGACGGCAAGGTGCCCGAGTTGCGGTTCGGACCGAACCGAGGCAAACCCATGCGAGTAGGCCCAGACGAGAACGGTGTCCTCTTCCTGGGAGAGAATGGCGCCATCTTCGTCAGCCGCGGGGTTCTGATGGCAAGCGATGCCAAGATCCTTTCAGAGCCGCTCAAGGAAGACCCGAAGGTTTACGATGGTCGGCCGACCAACCACATGCAGAACTTCGTCGATTGTGTCAAGAGCCGCAAGCAGCCCATCTGCAATGTCACGGTCGGCGGCGGCTCGGTGATCGTCTGCCACATCGGTGTGATCGCGCTGCGCAACAGCAAGAAGAAGCTGAAGTGGGATCCGGTCGCGCATCAGTTTGATGACGCGGAGGCCAACCAGATGCTGTCCCGGCCGCGCCGCGAGCCTTGGCTACTCAAGGTATAGGCGACAGGAAGGAATACTATTATGCGACTCCGATCTTTTGCGGATGGACGGAGCGGGTCCCGCTTTCGGCTTTTCGGAGTCGCGCTGTTCGCCCTGTTGGCGGCATGGCCGGTCCGTGCATCCGAACCGGCCGTGCCGGACAAGGCCTTCGTTAACGACTACTGCACGCGCTGCCACAACGACGCGGACCAAAAAGGCCGGCTCGACCTGACCGGTCTGGCATTTGACTCCAAGGATTCCGTCAATCTGGCCGTCTGGATCAAGGTGCATGACCGCGTGAAGGCCGGCGAGATGCCGCCGCGGAGCCGGGCACGCCCCGACGCGGCCCGGCAGAGGACCTTTGTGGAAGGCCTCGCGCAGTCGATCGTTGCCGCCGAGCGGGCTGCCCTGGCGGGCGAAGGGCGGGCGATTCGGCGACGGCTTAATCGTCAGGAGTATGAAAACGCCTTGCGGGATCTGCTCGGCGTCCCCTGGGCACCGATCGCCAACAGGCTGCCCGAAGACGGCGAAGCCTACCGCTTCAACAAGAGCGGCGAGGCGCTCGACGTGTCTTACCTCCAGATCGCGCGGTTCATGGACTCGGCCAATTACGCCCTGCGGCTGGCGATGGCGACGCGCCTGGAGCGGCCGGCGAAAACGACGCGCAAGCTGTATGCCCGCGACGAGTTCAGCTTGCGCAACTGGCAGCCGCGCGAGAACGGGACCCTACCCGACCGGCTGTCCTTCCCCGTGCTCGACTCGCACGCTCAGCCGGATGTGCGCGCGGGCCGTGCCCCGGCGACCAGCCCGGAGACGCGGGAGCGCGAGGCAGTCGGCAAAGTGTCGAGTATTTTCAGCGACGCGGGCGGCTACAGCTGGACCGGCTGGCGAGCGCCGGTCGCGGCGCGCTACAAGCTGCGGATCGCTGGTTACACGATCTGGGTCGCCGGCGGCGGCGTGGCGCGATGGTTCTATGAAGGCCAGGGCGCCGAAAAGACTCCGGTGTATCACACACTCCTCTGGCACCGCCCGAATCTGGACGAGGTTTATCCCGGCCGACGCAATGAACCGATCGGCGTTTACGCGCGAGGAGGCAGCCAGACCCGCCCGATCGGGTCCGTCGATTTCACGCCCCGACCGACCGTGAGCGAGATCGAGGTCTTCCTGCTTCCCGGCGAGGTTATCCGGACCGATGGCTCCCGGCTCTTCCGCACGCGCGTCAACGGCACGGACGAGCAGTACATCAATCCCCTGGCGACCCAAGACGGCATGCCCGGCTACGCTATTCAGTGGATCGAGATCGAAGGTCCGTTCTTTGATGACCCGGTCGGCGGGGAGGGCTATCGGCTGTTGTTCGACCGGTTGCGGCTGGTGCCGTCGAAGCAGGCGCGGCTGGCCGTGCCGCTGGAGATAGGCCCTGAGCCGGCGCCAAACCCGACTACGGCAGGAGGACGCGGCTTCCGCCGGGGACGCGGCGGGCCGGGGGGCTTCGGCCGCAGCCCGATCCGTACAGCGCTCTATGAGGTCGAATCCGCCACGCCGCGGCAGGACGCTGAGCGGCTGTTGCGCTCGTTCTTGAAGAAGTCGTATCGCCAGCCCGTCGTGGAGGCCGACGTACGGCGGTTCTTGGCGCTCTACGACGATCAATTCAAAAAGGGCGAGAGCTTCACGCGGTCGATGCTGACGGCGTATACGGCCGTCCTGTCATCGCCGGGTTTTGTGTTCGTCGAGGCGAAGCCGGGCCGGCTCGACGATCGCGCGCTGGCCATGCGGCTGTCGCTGTTCCTGTGGAACTCGATCCCCGACGACACGCTGCGGTCGCTGGCGGCGCGCGGCGAGTTGAGCAAGCCGGAAGTGCTGCATGCCCAGACCGAGCGGATGCTCGACGATCCCAAAGCGCGGCGCTTCGTCGAGGCGTTCACCGATTACTGGCTCGACTTACGGAAGATCGACGACACAGCGCCGTCCACCACGCTTTACAACGATTACGAACTCGATGAGCCGCTGAAACTGGCGGCGCTGGAGGAGACGCGGCTGTTCTTCGCCGAGCTGCTGCGAGCCGACCTGCCGGCGCGAAACATCGTCGCTTCGGACTTCACCTTCCTGAACGAGCGCCTGGCCGATCATTACGGCATCCCCGGCGTCTCGGGCGTCCACTTCCGCAAGGTGAAGCTGCCATCCGATAGCCTCCGCGGCGGCATGATGACCCAGGCCAGCGTCCTCAAGGTGACCGCCAACGGTACTACCACTTCGCCAGTGCTGCGCGGCCACTGGATCACGGAGCGAATCCTCGGCCTGGAGACGCCGCCCCCGCCGCCGACGGTCCAGGCCGTCGAACCGGACATCCGCGGCGCAGTGACAATCCGCCAGCAGTTGGACAAACACCGAGCCAACGTCAGTTGCGCGGCTTGCCACAGCAAAATGGACCCACCGGGCTTCGCGCTTGAAAGCTTCGACGTGATGGGCGGTTATCGCGAGCGCTACCGTGCGGTGTCCGACAAAGTGCCCCCGATCAAGGGCTTTGGCATGAACGGGCAGGCGTTCGCCTTCCATTACGCTTTGCCGGTTGACTCGGCCGGCACCCTGCCCGACGGCCGGCCGTTCAAGGACGTGCGCGAACTCAAGAAGCTGCTGGTCCAAGACGAAGTGCCCCTCGCGCGGAACCTGGTTCGGCAGCTAACGATCTTCGCCACCGGCGCCCCGGTGCGGTTTTCGGACCGGAGAGAGATTGAGAAAACCCTCGATGCGACGAAGGCCCACCAGTATGGGGTGCGCAGTATTATCCATGCGATCGTGCAGAGCGAGCTGTTCCAGAACAAGTAGGTGGGGGCACTCGATCTGGGAGCCGCCATTCGGCGATAGGTACAAGAGCATGAGCGGGCCCTCCTCATCCAGTTCAACGAGCGAACCAACGGTGAGGCTCTGGCACGGAACGACTAGACTGCGAGCTGAGCACCTCCTGAACAATGGTCCCGCCCCTAATTTGGTTGTAGGAGGCGATACAGCAAATGGGCTATCGACAGCCCTTCCGCATGGTCCTTATCCCCTAGGGGATCCTCGGAATTATGCCCACGGGAAAGCTCGTCTCTTCCCGCAAGAGGGCGGACCGGCTATTCTGGAGATCGATGTGCCGGAATCGATCGTCGCCTTGGCTCTCCATCCCAGCGGAGAGGTCTGGTTCGGTCCGGGATTTGGTCTAGAGGAACTTCTCGCGGCCTGGCCAAGCATATCGAAGAGGGTCATCACACCATGAGTTTTGAAATCAAGATCAAAGGGTTAAGCGATCGCTATCTTGCTGATGTCCGCTCGCCTGACATTACGGGTTTTGTCGATCAACTCTTCTCCGTGGCAGCCGAAACCGGCACGGTGGCATGTGTCTTCGACGGAGGCAAGAGACTGCAGTTCTTCGTTCGCCCAACGGAAACTCGCGTGATGGGGGCGGCATCTCGCCCGGCTCAAACGCCCACGACGTGCATCGTGGAGCGCGAGGCTGCCCGAAGCATCTTGCGAATGATCTGCGCTCGCCTGGGTGTCATCTGCAAAGAGCACACTACCACGGACATTTCGCCGTATGGCGCCAAAGCAGTGCTGAACTACGATGTTCAAGACCAAAAGCGTTGGAGTATTTCTTTCACGAACACACCGGAGCGCCAAGAATTTCTCATCGAAGCAGTGTAGGGTGTGGAAGTCGATCCAGGAGCAACTACCCAACTTGCTGGAAGGTGGCGACTGACGAATTCAAGAGAAAAAAAGAGAGTCGCGAGTCACACCGGACAGAGGTAGAGCGAAATGACTCCATACCCCCTTTTCCTCGGTGACAAGGAGAGGAAGAAACTTGTTGAAGCAAGGAGTGTTTGTCGTTGCGGCCATCCTTTCTGTCTTGCCGCTGGGGTGTTTCGGCGGTCCTTCGCGGAGGGTTGTGTATCGGTGCCGGCTTGGCTCCTACGAACTCAGAATCGTTAGGGAGAAGGAGGACCTGGAAAACCCGCATCTGTTCTACGAAGTGATTGGCCCAGACGGTGTCGTCAAGCACAGATCATATCTGGCGACAGAACGTTTTCGTTCGTTCACGTTCTCGTCAGTGGTGGATGAGCAAGCCGGAATCGTCGCGATCGTCGAGAATTACCGTCCAACAGTTTTTGTCGCGGCGTTCGACCTCAAGAACCTTCAAGTGTGGCCCGATCGAGACAAGACATTTGCAGACAGACAGGCGATGGAAGATCGAGTCGCGAAACAACTGGCGAGTTTCACGGGAAGGAGTGGCTGGAGGGGAGGTGAGCCTGTTGGGATCGAACCTCCAACCGCTCCCGAATGAGTCCAGCATTTGGTAAAGACACCATTACAAAACAGTCCATGCAATCGTGCAGAGCGAGCTGTTTCAGAACAAGTAGGGAAGACCCGCGATGAACCCGCAAACCGGCTCCCAGTTCACGGTCCCATTCGCCTCTACGCGGCGGCCGATCTCTCGGCGGCGATTCCTCCGCGGCGCGGCTGTGGCGCTGGCGCTGCCGCTTTTGGAATCGATGCAAGCGCCCTTCGCGCGAGCGGCGGCAGGCCCGGAGCCGCGGCGGATGTTTTGCATCTGCAACAACCTCGGCGTGCTGCCGGAGCCGTTCTTCCCCAAGGACGTCGGCCGGGACTACGCCCTCTCCCCGTACCTGAAACTGTTGCAGGAGCACCGCGCCGACTTCACCGTGCTGAGCGGCGTGTCGCACCCGTTCGTGGACGGCGGTCATCCGTCGGACATTAGCTTCCTGACCGCGGCCCCGCACCCCGCCAGCAGCTCATTCCGCAACTCGATCTCGCTCGATCAGCTTGTGGCCGAACGGATCGGCACTTTGACGCGGTTCCCGTCGCTTACACTCGCGGTCAACGGCGGCCGCAGCCTCTCCTGGACGCGCACCGGCGTGGCAATCCCGCCGGAGGGCCAGGCGTCGCGGGTGTTCAACCAGCTCTTCCTACAAGGCTCGCCCGCCGAGATCGAGGACCAACTCCGCGAACTCGATACGGGACGAAGCATCTTGGACGTGGTTGCGGGGCAGGCGAAGGACCTCCAGCGGCAGGTCGGCAGCCGCGACCGCAGCCGGCTCGATCAGTATTTTTCCAGCGTCCGCGACCTGGAACACCGACTCCAGGAGTCGCGCGGCTGGGCCAACAAGCCGAAGCCGAAGGTCAAGGCCAGCCCGCCGACTGACCCGACCAGCCCGGCGCAGTATATGGCCAAGGTGCAGATCATGTACGACCTGGCGCGCCTGGCCTTCGAGACCGATTCGACCCGCGCCATCACACTGATGCTCAACAGCGTTGGTACGCCGGTCGTGCAGATCGCCGGCGCGACGATCACCGACAGCTATCACAATCTGTCCCACCACGGCAAGGCCGAGGAGAAGCTTGCGCAGCTCAAGGTCATCGACGAATGGCACATGAAGCTCTTGGCCCACCTCCTCAAAGGCTTAAAGTCCGTAAAGGAAGAAGGGACGACGCTCCTGGACTGCACGATGGTGCTTTACGGCTCGAACCTAGGCGACGCCAACGCGCATTCGACGACGAACTTGCCGACTCTCTTTGCCGGCGGCGGTTTCCGGCATGGCCAGCACCTGGTCTTCGATCGCAGCCGCAATTATCCGCTGCCGAATCTGTTCGTGTCCATGCTGCAGCGGATGGGGATCGAGGAGACGAGCTTCGGTCCCTCAACGGGCACAATGCGCGGGCTAGAAAGGGTCTAAGCCATGAAGCACGCTCCGACGATCAGCTGCGTGGCCCTCAGCGCACTAGCCATGGCGGCGCCTGCGGCTGACCCGGTGATCCTCACTTTCGACAAGGTCGAGACCGGCAAGCCGGTGTCGAGCTACACGGACAAGGGCGTTGTTTTTACCCTGGCGCACGGGTTGACCAAGAGTAAAGGTGCCGGAAAGGTGATGTTTTTCCCGCACCTAAAGACATCGCGGAAGGGCATCCTGAACGCGATCGCGAGCGAATCGATCCCCGTCCAGGTCCGCTTTCCCAAACCGGTATCGAGCGTCACGCTGGTGTTGTGGGGTTCGATTGGCAGCGCGGCTCTCGTCGAGGCATACGACAAGGACGGACAGGTTGTGGACAAAGCATCGCGGGAGAAAGTGCCGGAGCGGACTGGTCCGGAGCAGCCGATCCCGAGCTTCGAGCTGACGGTGAAGGCAGCGGCGATCTCGTCTCTCCGCTTCTCGGGCGCGCCGCCCGGCGGCTATCTGGTGTGCGACGAGGTGCGCTTCACGCCGCAGTCCGAGGTTCCACCCTTGAAAGAGGCGTTCAAAGGCAAGTTTCTCATTGGTGTCGCGTTTGAAGTCCGAGGCGGACAGCGACAGGCTTCGCTGGACATCGACATCGCCACGACGCATTTCAGCGCCTTCACGCCGGAGAACAGCATGAAACCGATGTTTACCCAGCCCGCCGAGGGCCGTTTCAACTTCGCTGCTGCCGACCGTCTCGTGGAACTCGCCCAGAACAGCGGTGCCACTCCGATCGGCCATTGCCTCGTCTGGCATTCGCAAACGCCGCGCTGGTTCTTCCAGGGACCCGACGACAAACCTGCCGATCGTGATCTGGCTCTGGCCCGCATGCGCAAGCACATTGCGACCGTCGTCGGACACTACAAAGGTCGCGTCAAACAGTGGGATGTGGTTAACGAAGCGATCAGCGACAAACAGGATCAACTATTGCGGCCGTCTCCCTGGCTAAAAGCGATCGGCGAAGACTACATTGCCGAGGCGTTCCGCGCCGCCCATAAGGCCGATCCCGACGCAATTCTCATCTACAACGACTTCGGCATCGAGCGACGGGACAAGCGCCACAAGGCATTGGAGCTGCTGAAATCGCTTCGTCAGCAAAAGGTTCCGATTCATGCGGTGGGCATCCAGGGCCACTGGCGCCTGGAGAGCCTGGATCTGGCGGAGGTCGAAGAGTCGATCAAGCAGTTTGCCGCGCTGGGCTTGAAGGTCATGATCACGGAGCTGGACATCAGTGTGCTGCCGAGACGGTCGGAGAGTGCGGATATTTCGAGAACAGAACGCCCTGGTGCGGAACAACGCGCGAAGATGAACCCCTACGCCGAAGGCTTACCGGATAGCGTGGCGCAGCAGCAGGCCGAGCGTTATCGGCAGGCCTTCGCGATGTTCCTGCGCCACAAGGACGTTATCGGGCGCGTTACGTTCTGGGGCATTCATGACGGACGCTCCTGGCTCAACTTTTTTCCCATTCGCGGACGCACGGACTATCCCTTGCTGTTCGACCGCCAGGGCCAGCCGAAACCCGCCTTCTTCGCCGTGAGGAAAGCTGCACTGGATTCGAAGTAAAACATAAAAGCTCTCGTTGCCGGCGGTGGTATGTCCTACTTGCACACGGGCTTCATACCAGGATTGCCGGCTCATTCTTGTTCCACCGCGAGCGAGATTTATCTCTCCATCCCGAAGTTTTGCATTTGGCGGATATGTGAGCCAGACTTTGTGCGGACATTAGCGGTCAGCCAAGAGCACTTTCCGCGAGCGGCGCGGCGTCAGCCCGCCGGTGCCGCCCAACCCGCGGGCTGACGCCGCGCCGCTCACCTAATTTTTGAAAGGAGCGGACAAGGAGGCCGGCAAGGAGAAAGGGATCGTCGTGTTTGAGCTAAGGAATCGAATCGCACCGTTGGACGGCCGGCCTGGGCCAACTCAAACGGCAGAAAACCCTAGAGTTTGGCGGTGCAACATTGCTCCTTCCGTGAGAAAAATCGCCCTGGGCTTCGGGGCTGCCCTGGTGCTTCTGCTGATTCTCGTCAGCGCTTCCTTCTGGACCATCTCTCGTCTCATCGACACCGCCTCCTCGGCCGCCCACGCGCACCAACTGGTGGAACTCATCACCGAGATGCACGCCCAAATCGAACGCGAGAATGCTCGCGTCCAGGTCTACCTCATCGGCGGCCGGCCGGAAGACCGGGAGGACGTTCAATCCTTCACTGAGGGGAGCTGGCAATCGTACACCGAGATTCGGAAATTGACGGAAGACAACCCTGTCCTACAGGAGCGGCTCAATGGTCTTGAATCTCTCCTGACACAGCGGGATGAGTTGTACGATCGGCTCCTCGCTCAGCGGCGCAACGATCCCGTTTCGCCGGAACGCTTGCTCGCCTGGCGTGAGGCGACGCAGGATCTGCGGAGGAAGCTTCATCGCACGATGGATGACGACATCGCGGCCGACGAGCGCGCCCGCCTGGCCTTGGACATCCAGGGGGCCAACCACAACGCTTCGACCGCCCTGTACGTCATCGGGTTCGCGGGGTCGGTCGGCATTGCCGTAGTGGTGGTGGCGGCTTTCCTTACCATCCGCGACGCCCGCGGTCGGCTGCGTGCCGAGGAAGCCAGCCGCCGAGCCGCCGCCGACTTGATCGCCTTGATAGAGACTCCCACCGACGTCATCTGGTCCGTCGATTCCGAGCTGAAATTGACGATCTATAACTCGCCCTTCCATGCTCTCTTCGTCCGGATGTTCGGGCAAGCCCCACGCCGTGGCCTCGGTGTCCTCGACTTCGCCCATGAGGACTGGTATGCCCGGTGGAAAGGATGGTACGAACGCGCCCTTGCCGGCGAGCGATTCATGGTTGAACACGAGAGCCAGCCAACGCCGGGCGGCGAGCAGTTTTGGTACGAATTGTCTTTCAATCCCATCGTTTCCGGCGGTTCCATCGACGGTGTCTCCGTGTTCGCCCGCAACATCACGGCGCGCAAGCGTGGGGAGGTCGAGCTGAACCGGGCCAAGGAAGCGGCCGAGGCAGCCAATCGAGCCAAGAGCGAATTCCTCGCCAACATGAGCCACGAGATCCGCACGCCCATGAATGGCATCCTGGGAATGACGGAGCTGGCCCTGGCCACCGACCTCAAACCGGAGCAGCGCGAGTTCCTGGAAATGGTGAAGCTCTCCGGCGACGCGCTGCTGACGCTCATCAATGACATCCTCGACTTCTCCAAAATCGAAGCCGGCAAGCTAGAGCTGGACGAAGTCGATTTTGATCTGCGGGAATGCCTGGGCGACGCCCTCAAGGCGGTTTCCATCCGCGCGCATCAGAAAGGGCTGGAGCTGAATTTTCACGTTGAGCCGGACGTTCCGCGCGGCCTTTTCGGAGACGCGGGGCGGCTGCGGCAGGTAGTGCTCAATTTGATTGGCAACGCGGTGAAGTTCACTGAACGCGGCGAGGTAAATCTGCACGTCCGCACCGAATCGGCCAACGGTGATTCACGGCTCCTGCATTTCGCGGTTTCGGATACCGGGATCGGCATCTCCGCCGACAAGTTGAAGGCGGTCTTTGAGCCGTTCACGCAGGCGGACGGCTCGACTACGCGGCGGCACGGCGGTACTGGGTTGGGATTGACCATATCGACCCGCCTGGTCGCGCTGATGGGAGGTCATCTCTGGGTGGAGAGCGAAGTCGGCAAGGGCAGTATCTTTCACTTCACCGCGAAATTGCGGCCGACGCACGGTCCTGTCGCGCGTTCCGAACCTCTGCCCATCCACGGCTTGGAGGGCCTGCGTGTCCTGGTGGTGGACGACAATGCCACCAACCGGCGCATCTTGCAGGAGCTGCTGTCTGTCTGGGGGATGCAGCCGACTTCGGTGGATGGAGGGGCGGCTGCCTTGGTGGAGCTAAAAAAGGCCGCGGCCGAAGGCGAACCGTACCCGCTCGTATTGCTGGACGCCATGATGCCCGAGGTGGACGGCTTTGCCTTGGCCGAGCAAATGCGGCGCGATCCGGACCTGGCCGGCGCGACGATCATGATGCTGACCTCGGTGTGCCATCACTCCGACGCGGCTCGCTGCCGTGCGCTGGGGCTGGCCGCCTACCTCGTCAAACCCATCAAGCAATCGGAGCTGCTGCGGGCCATTCGCACCGTATTGGGGAAATCCTCCGCGTCCCTGCCGCCTGCTACCCCCTCGCGCCGCCTAGCCGGGGCTTCCGCGAACGGAACAGGCACATCGCTGCGCATCCTGCTGGCGGAAGACAATGCGGTCAATCAGCGTTTGGCTATTCGCCTGCTGGAGAAAAAAGGGCACGCGGTCCTCGTTGCGGAGAACGGAAGGCAAGCGCTCGATCTTCTCGGCCGCGAGCCGGTGGACCTGGTGCTAATGGACATTCAAATGCCCGTCATGGACGGCTTCGAGGCTACCGCGCTGATTCGCCAGGGAGAGCGCGGGACTAGCCGGCATCTTCCGATCCTCGCCTTAACGGCGCACGCCATGAAGGGCGATCAAGAGCGTTGCTTGGAGGCGGGGATGGACGGCTACATTTCCAAGCCCATCCACGCGCAAGATCTCCATCGCGCGATTTCGTCCCTGTGCCCCTGTTAGGTGGTTAGGTAGTTAGGTGGTTGAAAAAAATCCACTCAACTACCTAACCACCTAACTACCCAACCACCTAAGATCCTGGCAACGGTTTATCCAAGATCGCCACGCGCGGTGTTTCGTCACGGGACGTAATGAAGCCGCGCGACATCTGCCCGGCCAAGCGATTGTAGGCAACGTGAAAATCCCCCGTGGGTGCGAGAACGATCGCTCCGCCCTCCGCGCCGGCCTTTTGCAACTCTTCGTTAATGACGCTTTCCGCGGCCTCTTTCACTGAACACCGCTTGTACTTGACGCGGGCCGTGATGTCGTGGGCCACGGAGTATCGAATGAAGTATTCGCCCCAGCCGGTGCAGGAAACGGCGCACCCGTCATTGTCGGCGTAGGTGCCCGCGCCGATGATCGGCGAATCGCCGACGCGGCCGGACCACTTGTTGGTCATGCCGCCCGTGGACGTGCCGGCCGCCAGATTACCATCGCCGTCGAGAGCCACTGCCCCGACTGTGCCGAAGTGCCGTTGCCGCGCCGCAGTCTTCCCCCCCTCGCCCCGCTGGGGAGAGGGGTCGGGGGTGAGGGGCCGCTGCTTCTGTTCCTTTTTCAAAGCGTCTTGCAGCTCCTTCCAGCGCTGCTCCGTTCGGAAATAATCCGGATGTACAATGTCGAGTTTGTGCTTGATGGCGAAAAGCTCCGCGCCGCGGCCCATAAGCAAAACGTGCGGCGAACGCTCCATGACGGCGCGAGCGGCGCTGATGGGATTCTTGACGATGGTGACGCCGGCAACCGCGCCGGCCTTCTTGTCTTTGCCTTCCATGATCGAGGCATCGAGTTCATTGCGCCCCTCGTGCGTGAAGACCGCGCCTTTGCCGGCGTTGAACAGCGGCGAATCCTCCAATACACGAATGGCCGTCTCCACCGCATCGATGCACGCGCCTTTTTTCCCTTCTTTCAGCTTGGCGTAGCCGCGCCGCAACGCTTCCTCCAGCACTTCCTTGTGCTTCTTCTCCAGCTCCGGCGACACCTTTTCCGGCAAATCGCCCTCTCCGCCGTGTACAACGAGGACCAGCGGGCGAGCGGGTTTGGCTTGCGGCTGCTGCCCGGCACTGGTCAGCATCCAAGCCGCCAGCGGCAGCATCGCCACAAGACACAGCAAAAGAGATCGCATCCGTAACCACATGAGCGGAACCTCCTGCGTTGGATCGTCTTATCCGTTCTTCTTTCTCTTGCGTCGCACCTTGCTCTGAGGGGGCAAGCGAGCAAACAGCTGAGCCAGCGGCAGCGAAAAGCCGGGCAGGACGGCGCCGCCGTCGAGTGTTTGCCGTTCGCTCAGCTCAACGCCCCGGTCGGGACTGGTGTAAACGCGCACGGTGCGCCGCTGTGGATCGATATACCACACTAAACGCGTGCCGCAAAAAAAGTAATCGCGGAGCTTGCGATCCATCTCGCCAGGCGTGTTGCCCTCGCTGAGAATTTCGACGGCCAGGTCCGGCGTCAAGTCGGGCAGCGCTTCATCGGGAAAGCGGCGCTCCGGCAAATGCTCCCAGGAAACGAAAGCCAGATCAGGGATGCGCACCAACCCTTGCATGAGCCGCAGTGCCCCATCGGCGCCGGCCAGGATGCCCAGGTCGTGTTCGGCGATGAAGTTGCCAAGCAACCGACCCAATTCAATCGCCAAGCAAGATTCGGAGAAGCCCATGATTTTCTCCACAAGGACCCCTTCCACCAGCTCATAGAGCCGATCTTCACGGTCGTGAATCTCAATGACGTGAAGTTCGCGCGCTTTCCCGGGTGCAGGTCGCAAGCGGATGCGCTGCGGCGAGATGCCGCCCAAATGCTCCAACAAATCGGCGAGGTTCCAGGTGGCAGGAAATGCTCTTGGGACACGAATCATCCCGGTCTCCTTGCAAATCGAGTTATGCCTACCGCGGCTGGTCCGAATGTCCACGAAGGTCTCGAATGTAATGTACGTAAACCGAGCCTGAGGCGTGAGCGAAGGCTCTCTGGCAAAGCTCTTCGCTTACGCTTCAGGCTCGGATAAGGTTCTTCGTTTACGCTTCAGGCTCGGATTTCACCCCTTGGGACCGCGTACGTCCGCGGAAAGCTTATCTTCAGGATGATCGACAAAATTCCACTGACCCTCCGCGTTCCACGGGCCGCGTGCATCGGTGCCCAGACCCTTATCCCCCTCGCCGTCGTGCGACAGATTGTAATATGTGTTTAGCTCCGCCTCGGGCTGGACCACGCCCTCCATCGTCCGATCGAGGCTTTGCAGCGCCAGCATGAACATCTTCTGATGCGACAACTCGCGCGTCATTAGGTAGTTGAGCGTCTCCTGACAGCCCTTGTCGTCGGTTAGACGGATAAGCCGGTCGTAGGCCATCTTCGCCCCCGCCTCGGCGGAGATGTTGTGCTTGAGGTCGGCCACGATGTCGCCGGAGGCGCGGATCCAGTCGCTGGTCCAGGCGTTACCCATCGAGTCCATGAATTGCGGGCCTTTGCCCATCATCGAGAATAGGGTGTCCTCATACGCCTTCTCGCGCTCGGCCCCGCGCAAGAGCTGCTCCACCATCAAGCCGACCATTTCCAGATGGCCGATCTCCTCGGTGGCGATGTCGAGCAGCATGTCGCGGATGGCCGGCTTGTCACACGCGAAGCTCTGCACGAAATACTCGGTCATGGCGGTGAATTCGCCGGAACGGCCGCCAAACTGTTCCAGCAATTTTTGTGCGAACTTCGGGTTCGGTTCGCCGACGCGGACGGGAAACAAGGGTTTCTTCCGATGCACGAACATACGAGGATCCTCCACGGGGTTAAAGAAACAGCGAGCACCTTACGCCTCGGAGAAAGGCTCTGGGAAATTATGCGAATGGCGCGCCGGGGTTTGAGTCTTGGCGAAGGGAATAGATGAAAATCCGTTGAGGAACGTCTATTCCCGGAGTCATCGGGCGAAGGCAGCGCCCTTTCGCCCTCTCATAGTGCTTTAATTGTCAATGGGTATAGTAAATGGGGCGACGAAGCCCGGCCGGCCGCCGCCCCGCCCGGCCAGCCTCGGAGAGAATCAATCATGCGCTTACTGCTTATCGAGGACCACAAACCCCTTGTCCGCGCCCTTCGGCAAGGGCTTGAGGAAGAAGGCTTCGCCGTGGATGTCGCCACCGATGGTCAGGAAGGCGATTTCAAGGCGCGCACGGCCGAATACGATGTCATCATTCTCGACGTCATGCTGCCGAAGGAAGACGGCCTCTCGCTGTTGCAGCGCTGGCGCAAGGACGGATTGACCACGCACATCCTCATGTTGACGGCACGCGGCAGCATGGAGGATAAAGTCAAGGGACTCGACCTCGGCGCCGACGACTACATGATCAAGCCGTTCGAGTTGGAGGAACTGATGGCCCGACTCCGCGCCCTGATTCGCCGCGGACATCAGGTCAAAAGTCCTCTCATACGCGTTCTCGATCTGGAAATCGATACCGCCAGCCGCACCGTCAAGCGCGCCGGCCAAACCATCCACCTGACGCCGCGCGAATATTCCCTGCTGGAGTTCCTCGCCTTCCATTGCGGCAAAATCGTCACGCGCTCGATGATCTGGGAACACTTGTACGACGACCGGGACGAGACAACCTCGAACGTGGTCGATGTGTACATACGCTACTTGCGGAATAAGATCGACAAAGGGTTCGACCCGCCCCTAATTATGACACGTTGGGGCGAGGGGTACATGCTGAAAGGCGACGACACATGAGATCGATTCGCCTATCGCTGATGGTTTACTTTTTGGCGCTGTTGGCGGTGGCGCTCGTGGCGGCGTCGCTGCTGATGTACGGCAACGCCGAAACAACGCTGGCGTCAAAACAACAAGCGATGGTGGAACTCATCAAGACCCAGTATAGGGATCACTGCCAAGAAGAAAACATGCGGCTCGATAACGCCCTGCTCTTGCAAGCGCAATCCCTGGCTCAGTTGGTGAAGGTACAGTTCGATTGGTCGCGGGGCGAACTCCAGCCGTATTTCATGGCGGGGATGATTGGTCTGGATACGTATGCCTACGCTCAGGTGCCGTTCTGGCTTGCTGAGGGACTTCCTCCTCCTCCACCTGGGCCACCAGGCCAGCCGATGCAACGTGGAGATTCGCCGCGTCTCGAACCGCCTCCTCCCGAACCAGCCCATCGTGTATGGCGCACGATACATTATAATCTGTTGACCACTGACGTCACACTCAAGGATGACGTGCTTTTGAAGGGCGATAATTACGCCTATGCCTGCGACTACTTCCAGGTCGACGCTCTTCCTCGTGGCGAGCCTTGGCTTTCCCAGTCGATGGCAGGTCGCCAGTTCAAGCTAGACACCTCCGCCTTTCGACCGGATATGCTCATCCACGCCGTTTATGATGAGCCAACACTTGAACCGAACACGCACGTTCGCCGGGTGGTGCTTAAGGCTTCCGGTGTGGAAACCATCATGGCAAACAGGCGTTCTGTTGGGCGCCGCGATCCGCCGAGAGGGCAGCGGGGCCGTCAGGGTCCCACGATCTACGTTCATTGCGCGGCGGATCTACACAAGCGCGACGCCGCCCTCGCGCGTTTTGCCCTGGAACGCGATAAGGATCTGGCCAAGATCGCCGAGGAAACCCACGACTCGCTCCGCGATCTGCGCCAATGGCTTTGGGGCATCAGTCTCGCGGTGTTCGCCACCACTGCTGTGGGCGGCTTTTGGCTGGTTCGCCTGGGCCTGTCGCCGTTGCGACGGCTGTCTCACGCCGTCAGTAAAGTGTCGGCCAAGGATTTCCGACTGCCCCTGGAGGACAGCCCCCTGCCGCAGGAGTTGCGGCCCATCGCCCAGCGCTTGACGACCACGCTCGAACTGCTCAAGCGAGCCTTTACCCGCGAAAAACAAGCGGTAGCGGACATATCGCACGAGTTGCGCACGCCTCTGGCGGCTCTCATGACCACGACCGAGTTCGGCCTGCGCAAGCCGCGGTCGCCCGAACATTACCGCGAGTTGCTCGGCGACGTTCACGCCAGCGCTCAGCAGATGCACCAGATCGTCGAACGGCTTCTGACTCTCGCCCGCCTCGATGCCGGGGTCGATCGCTTGCGTCTGCAAACCGTCGATGTCTCCACGCTGGCCCAGCAATGCGCCGACGTGATTCGACCGCTGGCCGAGGCGCGGGGGCTGAAATTGAACGTGAAAAATGGAGACAAGGAGACCGGGAGACACGGAGACAAGGAGAAAGGAGCCAAAGCCCCATTCTCCTTGTCTCCGTGTCTCCCGGTCTCCTTGTCTCCTCTGATGGTGCGATCGGATCCCGATAAGCTGCGCGAGATCGTCACCAACTTGCTGCACAATGCCATTCAGTACAATCGGCCCGGTGGCGCGGTCGATTTGCGCGTGGGCCGTCAGAATGGCACGTTGGAACTCGAGGTTCAGGATACCGGCATCGGCATCGCCCCCGACGCACGGGAACGGATTTTCGAGCGTTTCTATCGGGCCGATCCGTCACGAGGCGGCGAAGACTTGCACGCCGGCCTGGGTCTGGCCATTGTCAAGGAGTACATCGACCTGATGGGCGGGTCCATCGGCGTCGAGAGCACCGAGGGACAGGGCAGCACCTTCCGCGTCCTGTTGCCGGTGCGTTAGGCGGTTTCTTGGCCAGCCCGCAGCGCCAGCAAGGGCAACCCTTGCTGGCGCTGCGGGCTGGCAATCTCGTTGTGGAAATCAGCTCATGCCGGCTCTCACACTACCTGCCCCCGCGAAACGTCGTCGCCGTTCTGCACGCACAACATCTTTTCCCCACGCGCGTGGGGGTGGACCAGACCGTTGGTTGAACGACCCGGAAGTTCGGCTCATGTTGCGAGTGCGGGACGGCGACCACGACGCTTTCCGCCAGCTAATGGAACACTACAACGCGCGGATTTTCGGGTTCTTCCGCCGCCGGCTCGGCGATCGCCAGGAGGCAGAGGATCTCACGCAAGAAGTGCTGCTTCGCCTGTTCCGTTCGCGGCACAAGTACAAACCGCGCGCTCTCTTTTCCACCTGGGTATTCCACATCACGCAAAACGTGGCCCGCAACGCCCTGCGTTTTCGGCAGCGCCATCCTTGCGTGCGTCTCCCGGCAGCGGCGAATGAGGAGCATCTGCCGGACGGCCGGCGCTCCGGCAACATCGACACGCCCTCTGGGCCTTTGGAACGCGCCGAGCTTGCCGGCGTGGTCCGCGCCGCCATTGCTGCCCTGGGAGAACGCCAACGCGCCGCCCTAGAGCTTCACCAATTCCACGACCAAAGCTACGCCGAGGTCGCCGCCCAACTCGATATGACCCCCAAGGCCGCCAAGAGCCTCCTCTATCGCACCCGCAACCTGCTCCGCGCGCGACTGACGCCGATTCTGGCGAGTGAGGAGATTTTTCCGAGCCATGCACTCAGCTCAGCGGAGTAAGTGTCCTTTTTGGGCGGCCGCTTGCTCCGCTGCGCTGCGTGCATGGCTCGGATTTTTACCTTACCCGTAGTCGCACCGTCACCGGCAGATGATCGCTGACGCCGCGCTCCGCCAGCGGTACTTTCTCTTTCTCGTTGCCGAAGGCGAGCGGATGTCCCTTATTGCGGCCGCGCGGGACGACAAAGCGATGCTTGACGATCGCGGCCGTATCGATCAGGCACTGCCAGCCGCCTCGGCCGTTGACCATGCCCGGCGAAACGACGATCTGATCGAAGAGAAACGCCTTGCCGCGATAAAAGTGCGAGCCTATGCCCTCTTTCTTCTCGCTCCACAGGTTGGCGAACAGGTCGTACAGCGGAGGTGGATCGCCGTTCGCCTTGACGCGGTCCAGATCGCCCGTGGCATGCAGGTTCGTCGTGACACTCGGATCGTCCGGGTTATCGTTGAAATCGCCGCAAATCAGAAGCGACACATCGGCGTTGGCCCTGTGCATGGCCCGGAATCGGCCGTAAATCGCATCGGCGTACTTGTCGCGTCCTTCGCCCTGCTTGTCCGAAACGCGCGAGGTCCAGTGCGTCGCCAGCACGGCCAGGTCCCGGCCGTCCACTTCGATGTGGCCTTCGAGGATGCGCAGCCGTTTGCCGTGCAGCTGCGTACGATCCGCAACCACGGGCAGGCGCGTAATGATGGCCGTGGCGATGTTGCGGCCGCCGTGCGGATTTTTCATCAAAATGTGTCGATACGGCGGAGTGCCCGGCTTGAGGGCCTTGTTAAGCGATTCCTTGAGCGCCTCGGCCGCCGTCGATTCGGTCTCGACCTCAGCGAGCGCCAAGATATCCGGCCCTTTGCCCTCGTTGAGCGCCGCCAGCACCTCAGTCAGATTCTTGATCTTCTGTTCGAACAACGCCCTGTTGTCGGCGAACCAGCGATCGAAGTCCTTGTCCGGCTCGTTGTGCCAGCCGTTGACCTTGTTGTCGAAAAAGTTTTCGGTGTTCCAGAAACAGAAGAGATAATCGCCGTCCGTCGGCGTCGTCGGCGGGGCGGGCGCGTTGCAGCCGGCCGCGACGACAAGCACCATTACCAGCCCGAAGCGCAAGCAAGGGCGATTGCGAAAGATGGAGGACATGAGCAACCTCGCTTTTGGGGACTTGGCTTGAAGCCGTGCAAAAGATTGTTATAGTGCCGCCCGCGCTCGTGAGCGAAAACTTGTTTGGCCACGCTTCTCCGAAGCGTATGGAGGCTAGGCGATGAACGACAGGCGACGATGGCTGTGGTTGACGGCGGGATTGCTGTTGGGCGCGATCGGCGCCGTTTGCTATTACTGCCAGCAGCCGCGGGCGATTGCCGGCAACAACGATCGCTACGACGATTACATTCTCTGCACCGGCTCGGTTGCCAGCAATCCGAAAGCGCCGACCGATGGCGTTTGGTTGCTCGATTATCGCGCCGGCAAGCTGCTGGGCACTGTCATCGATCGCACGGTCGGCAAGATCGTCGGCTGGGCCGAGCTGGACCTGGTGGCGGAGTTCAATCTACCGCCTCGGCAAAACGTGCATTTCCTCATGACCACCGGCCAAATCTCCCAGGGCCAATCGGCGCTGTACCTCGCCGAAACGACCACGGGCAAGTTCGGCGTTTACACGATGGGCGTGCGCCTCGACAACCAGCCGAACGTCTACATCCGCCGGCATGACCTGGTGCTGTTCCGCCAGAACCCGAAGGGCAAACAATAGTTTTGGTTAGCCGCGACGCGCAGTCGAGCGCGTTGCTTTCGCGCTCCGTTGCGCGTCGCGGCTAACCGAAAATGTTGAGTCATATCGTTGCCACCGAAACTCTGCGGTGGTAGCATCAATTTCGACTCCTAGACACGTTCCTCTGGGAAGTTCGCAGTGATGTCCATGTTGTGTCCACACTGCCAGAATCCGGTGGACGCCGCGCCTACGGGCGTGAAGGAGATTCTCTGCACTTCCTGCGGGGCCAGCTTCCGGCTCGAATCCGAATCCACCGTGGCCTGGCATCCGCCGGAAGAACAGCGCACGCTCGGCAAGTTTGAGTTGCTCGGCCAAGTCGGCGCTGGAGCTTTCGGCAGCGTGTATAAAGCCCGGGACACGGAACTGGGGCGGATTGTAGCCGTCAAGGTGCCTCGTGCTGGCAATCTCGGAAGCAGCGGCGGCGCTGATCGCTTCCTCCGCGAGGCCCGCAGTGTTGCCCACTTGCGCCATCCTTCCATCGTGCCCGTCTTCGAGATTGGCCAAAACAACGGCCTGCCCTACTTGGTTAGCGAGTTTGTACAAGGCATTACGCTGGCCGACTTGGTCACCAGCGAACGCTTGCCGCCCCGAGAGACCGCCACCCTGGTTGCCGACATCGCCGATGCCCTGCAATACGCCCATGAGCAGGGAGTGATCCATCGCGATGTCAAGCCGTCGAACATCATGCTGGAAACGTCCGGTAAGGAGGAGGCATCCCGGCGGTACGTTCCCCGCTTGATGGACTTCGGGCTGGCCAAGCGGGACGCCGGCGAAGTCACCATGACGGTGGAGGGCCAGGTGCTCGGCACGCCGGCGTACATGTCGCCGGAGCAGGCGCGGGGCGACTCACATTCCGTAGACGGCCGCAGCGACGTATACAGCTTGGGGGTCGTCCTCTACCAACTGCTGACAGGCGAGTTGCCGTTCAAGGGCAACGCCCGGATGCTCCTGCACCATGTTCTGCACGACGAGCCGAAGCCGCCGCGCCAGCGCGACGCGAAAGTGCCGCGGGACCTGGAGACGATTTGCCTGAAAGCGATGGCCAAGGAGCCGGCGCGGCGCTATGCGAGCGCCGGAGAATTGGCTGCGGACCTGCGGCGTTTCCTCAACAACGAGCCGATCCGGGCGCGGCCGGTGAGTCGAGTGGAGAAGCTGTGGCGCTGGACACGGCGGAACCGAACCGTGGCCGGGCTGACAGCGACGGTTTTCGCCCTTCTCGCCGGATTCGCGATCCTCAGCATTTGGCTCCTGGGATGGATTCCGGAGGCGCCGCCTGTGCCACCAAGCGCGAGCGATACCCAGCCAGCCACGGCCGAAGACGAGTTGCTCAAGGTTGTGACCGAGCTGGATCGCATGGACCCCGGCTGGCGGCTCGAGGACATAGACAAGAGCCGCCAAGGGGGAATCATCCCGAAGGCTCCACCAGAACGCGATGGCGTGGCCCAGGTGCGTGCGATTGCCGGTCTCCTGCGTTCAAAGCACTGGTACTCCGCGACTGCTGAAGTGCGATTTCATGAGATCTGGAATCGACCGCTGCCCGTACAAATCGGCGAAGAAGATGGGCGGTTTCTGCGCAGTGAGCTGGGTAAGGTTCCCGAAGCGCTGGCCAAGGCGCGACAGATGTACAAGTATCCTGAAGGACGATTCCCGATCGTTTGGAGCCGCACAGGCCTCGATTCGCTCTTGCCGGAACATCAGGACACCCGGAGCGTGGTAGGTTTTCTGAATTGGGATGTGTTCCTGCAACTCCACGATGGCCAAATCGTTGAGGCACTTCGCGATTGCCGGGGCCTGCTCACCTGCACCCAACTCTTGGACGATCCGATCCAGCTCGTGCAGTTAATACGAATATCCTGCGCCAGCATCGGCGTGGCAGGCCTGGAGCGATCCCTATCGGGAGGCGAGGCGCAGGATGCGGAATTGGCCGAGGTCCAGAAACTTCTCGCCGCGGAGGCCGCCTTCCCTCGCCTATTGGTGGCAGCGCGCGGCGAGCGCGGTTCTATCCACTGGCTCCTGACCGCTCTGGGTACGGGAGATTACGATCCGGCGAAGCTCGCAGCCGCCATGGGCGTTGGCGATTACAAACCGACGAACATTGCAGCCGCCTTAGAGCCGGAAATGAGAAACAAGCTGGCTCGGGTTCCGCGCGGGCTGGCCATCCGGCCTTTCCACGCTGCTCTCTTGAAGGAGATAACCCGTTGGGTGGAGATCACACGCCTGCCATTGCACGAGCAACGCATACTTGTGGAGCGTTGGGATCGCGAAAAAGGAGAGCGCCTTGGTGATCAAGCCTTTCTTTTGAGCAATTACCCTGCTGTTCGGCTCACGCATTCGGCCCAGCGAGTGCAAGCGCAACTGCATGCCGCCCTGGCCGCCGTTGCCGTCGAACGCTTTCGCCTGGCCAAGAATGACTGGCCCAAGGACCTGGCCTCGCTCGTGCCGGAATACCTCGATGAAATCCCGACGGATCCTTTTGACGGTCAGCCGCTGCGCTATCGCCAGGTTGCCGACGGCGTCCTCATCTACTCCATTGGTCAAGACCGCGTGGACAACCAGGGCGCTCTCGATCACACGGGCCGGATGCCCGACGGAACCGACATCGGCTTCCAACTCTGGGACGCGGCCAAGCGCCGCCAGGCTCCGGCCGCGGTAGGTATGCCTATTCGACACTAGCCCCAAGCCCTAGCGACGGCGGCTTCGGCTAGCGGTTCTTTTCCGCGTCGAGAACCTCGCGGACTTTTCGCGCCAGGTTGATGGGGGCGAACGGTTTTTCGAGCAGCGCGACGGTTGCCTGATCCTGGCCGTGGCCGCGGATGGCCTCGTCGGTGTAGCCGGACATGAAGAGAATGCGCAGGTGCGGTCGGGTTTGCACCAGCAGCTCGGCAAGTTGATGGCCGCTCATTCGCGGCATCACCAGATCCGTCAAGAGGAGATCGATGGAGCCTTGGTGTTGCTGGGCGATGGAAACCGCTTCCTGACCGTCGCCCGCCTCCAAAACCGTGTACCCGCACGCCTTCAAGACGATCTTGGACAGGCTCCGAACGGCGTCCTCATCCTCGACCAGCAAGACCGTCTCGGTGCCCTTGGGGATGGTAGGATGTTCCGCGGACGATTTCGGAGAGGGCGTTGTCTCCACCGCGCGCGGTAAGTAGACGCGAAACATCGTGCCCTGGCCTGGCTCGCTGAAAACCTCGATGTGTCCCTCCGATTGCTTGACGAAGCCGTAAACCATTGCCAGGCCCAGGCCCGTTCCCTTGCCCAGCCCCTTGGTAGTAAAGAACGGCTCGAAGATATTGGCCTTGATCGCTTCGTCCATGCCGTGCCCGGTATCACTGACGGACACGCAGACGTAGTTGCCCGGCCGGACGTCCGGATGATGCTCGGCGTAGTCCGCGTCCAACTCGGCGTTGTGGGTTTCGAGGATCAGTCGCCCCCCGTGCGGCATGGCGTCGCGAGCGTTGACGGCCAGGTTGATGATGGCCTGCTCGAACTGTCCGGGATCGACCTTCGCCAAACCCAAAGCGGGGTCCGGCACGAAGTCCAGCTCAACGTCCTCGCCAATCAGTCGTGCGAGCATCTTGAGCAAATCCGTGAGCAAAGCGTTGAGACTAACGACTTGGGGTTGAAGCATCTGCTTGCGGCTAAAGGCCAGTAGTTGGCGGGTCAACTTGGCAGCGCGCTCGCCGCACTTGAGGACCTCAGCGAGCAATTGGCGGTTCGGATCGTCCGGGTTGATGCTGTCGAACACCAGTTGGCTGTAGCCGTTGATGATGGTGAGGATATTGTTGAAGTCGTGGGCCACCCCGCCGGCCAGCCGGCCTACCGCCTCCATTTTCTGTGCCTGGAGGAATTGCTCTTGAAGCCGCCGACGTTCACTAACGTCGTGGAAGACCAGCACCGAGCCGGTAATTCTGCCCTTGTCATCGATGATAGGCGCGCCACAATCCTCGATGGGGATCTCGCGGCCGTCGCGGGACAGGAGCTTCGTGTGGTTGGCCAGTCCGATTACCTTGCCTTCGCGGAGGATCTTGGCCACGGGGTTCTCGGCAGGTTGCCGAGTCTGCTCATTAATGATGCGGAATACCTCATGAAGCGGTTGGCCGACCCCCTCCTCCGGGTGCCAACCGGTCAGTTTGGCCGCCGCCGGGTTCAAAAACTCAATTCGAGTCTGACTATCGGTCGCGATGACGGCATCGCCGATGCTCGACAGGGTAACGGCGTAGCGGCGTTCGCTCTCGCGCAGTTTGCGCTCGGCTTGGTGTTTGTATAGGGCCATCTCGATGGCCGTGCGCAACTCGCGTTCCTCGAAGGGTTTGAGGAGATAGCCGAACGGCTCGGTCACGCGGGCGCGGTCGAGCGTTTCCTCGTCCGCGTAGGCAGTCAAGTAGATGATCGGTAGATGAAGGTGATTGCGGATTTCCTGAGCCGCGGTCACACCGTCCATGGCGCCCTCAAGGCGGATGTCCATCAGGACCAGGTCGGGATGCAGCTGGGCCGCCAGCTGGATCGCCTCCTCCCCAAAGCGCGTCACGCCAACCACGGAGTACCCAAGGAGAGTCAACCGATTCTGAATGTCCCGGGCGACGATCCGGTCGTCCTCGACGATAAGAATCGTGGCTGCGTTCATGAGCGAGAGTCCTCTTGGCAACGCGCCGGAAAACGGATGGTAAAAGTCGTTCCCCCCTCGCGGTCCAGGCCAAGAGTTCCACTCAATTGTTCTGTCAGATCTGCGACAAGTTGCAGGCCAAGCGAGTCGGAATGGCCCGGCACCAGGTCCGGGGGAAGTCCCACTCCGTTGTCGGACACGACCAAAATATAGCATCCCGTGCGGGGCATGTCGAGTTTTACGAGGACACGGCCGCTTCGCTCGCCGGGAAAGGCGTGCTTGAAGACGTTAGAAACCAACTCATTAACGAGAAGCCCCAGGCGGATCGACCGATCCAGATCCAGCGTGACATCCGCGACCCGAAGATCGAGCTTGATCCGGTCGGGATCGATGTTGTACGAACGAAGAAGGTGGGCGCAGAGACTGTCCAGGTGTCCAGACAGGCGGACCGAGGCCAGGTCGCCGGTACGGTAAAGGTTTTCGTGGACCAGCGCGATGGATCGGACCCGATTCTGGCTTTCGGCGAAAGCCTCGGCGGCCGCGTGGTCCTTCATCTTGCCGGCCTGCAAGGCCAATAAGCTGCTGATGAGCTGAAGGTTGTTCTTGACCCGGTGATGAACTTCTTTCAGGAGAACATCTTTCTCCCGCAGTGAGGCGCGCAAGGCTTCCTCCGCCGCTTTCCGCTCGGTGATGTCCTGAGTCACGCCCGTGATCCGTATGACCCGTCCCTCGGCATCGAGTTCCGGCTCCGCGCGAACGTTCACCCAGAGAAGCTTTCCATCGACCACCAGCCGGTGTTCGATCTCATACGGGGCGCCGTCCAGGGTCGCCTGCCAGGCCGTTTGCATGCGGGGAAGGTCGTCGGGATGGACAAGGGCAATCAATTCTTCTCCACGGTGAGGGCCAGACTCCCAGCCACACATGCGGCAGCCTTCTTCCGAGCCGATGAACACGCCTTCCTCCACGTCGAAAACCCAACTGCCCACGTGGCCGATCCCCTGGGCTCGCCGGAGCATTTCCTCGCTGCGGCGCAGCTCCGCCTCGGCCCGCCGAGTGGCGGTGACATCGTGCCCGATTCCGATGAGGCGATAGATTCGGCCGGATTCGTCGCGCACCGGGATGAGAGTTGTGTGGAAGCTCTTGCGGCCGGTCGGCAGATCCAACTCCTCGTCATAGCTGATGAGCGTGCCGGCCTCGACGCACCGGCGGTAATTGGGGATAACGGCGGCGGCGAGGTGAGGAGGAAGGACGTCTTCAATGAATTTCCCGGCAACTTCCGCGGAAGCAAAGCCGGCAGCTTTCTCCTCGGTAGGATTGAAGGCCGCGAACCGGAACCGGCCATCGGGCGACACGTCAATCAGGAAGATGCACTCAGAGGAATAGTTGAACACCTCGCGGTAGCGCTGCTCGCTTTCGCGCAGAGCAGCCTCGGCTCGTTTGCGCTCGGTGATGTCCATTTCCGTCCCGACGTACTCAACAAGCTCGCCAGTTTCGTTGAAAAACGGATGGGCGACCAAGTGGATGTGCTTGATTGAACCGTCTGGGAGGATAGATCGATACTCGAACTCACATGCGGTTCGTTCCTGGATCGCCTTCTCAATGGCTTCGAGGCATCTGGCTCGATCTTCCGGATGAATGGAGTGCGATGCTTCTTCCCAGGAGGGAATCCCCTTTTGGGGATCGAGTCCGTGCAAGATGTAGTGCCCCTGGGACCAGTGAACGAACTCGCGGGTTGCCACGTTCCAGGCCCAACTGCCGGCTTTGCTCAGCCGCTGTGCCTCCGCTAGATAAGCCGCGCTTCGCCGCAACTCCTCCTCGGCCCGCCGTTTGTCGGTGACGTCGCGGACAACGCTCAGAACGTGCGGCTTGCCCTTATATTGCACACGCCAGCCGCCCCCCTCAAGAATTCTCCAGGAGCCGTCCACTTGGGCAATGCGATAGGTGGCGAACGCTTCGCCCTTGGCCCAGACTTCTCGCCACGCCCGCCGCGCCGCCTCGAAATCCTCGGGATGAATGCTCTTGACAAGCGCCTCCGGATCTCTGTCGAAGAGGCGGCGGAAAGAAGGGCTTACGTAGACAGGGCGGCCCTCTTCGTTCCGCAGCACGATGGCATCGTTGGTACTTTCCGCCAGGAACCGAAAAAGCTCTTCGCTCTCACGCAGCTCCTCCTCGGCCCGTTTGCGTTCGGTGATGTCGCGCGTCAGGCCCAGAACACCGATGATCCGGCCGTGCTCGTCCCGTTCGGGGATGTGGCGGACCTCGAAAACCCGCTCGCCTTCCTTCGTCGGCCACCGCGCTTCGAGCGTGTTCGGGACGCCGTGCTCCAACGCCCGCCGAATCCCCGCCTCCAAGGCCTCGTTCTGTCCGGGCGGCCCGGCGGGGGACATCTCGTGAAGTGTCTTGCCGACGAATTGCTCCAGCGGCATCCCGAACGCCCGCGTAACCGAGGGGCTGACGTAGAGGTGGCGGCACTGCCCGTCGAAGCGGGCGATGTAGTCGGGGTAATGCTCGATCAGGGTGCGCAGCTGGTTTTCGGCGTGCCTCAGCGCCTCCTCTGCCCGTTTGCGCTCGGTGATGTCACGGCTGACGCCGAGGGCATGCGGCTTGCCCTTGTACTGCACCAGCGAGCCCCACGCTTCAAAAATCCGCCACGAGCCGTCCGCGTGGGAAAGGCGAAAGGTGGCGAACGACTCGCCCTTTGCCCAGACCTCCCGCCATGCCCGCTGCGCTTCCTCGAGATCGTCGGGATGAACGTCCTCGAACAGGGCGATCGTGGGATCCCTGTCGAGCAGGCGGCGAAAGGCAGGGCTTACGTAAACGGGGCGGCCTTCCTCATCCAGCAGCATGATCGGATCGGGGTTCTTTTCGGCCAAGAACCGAAAAAGCTCCTCGCTCTCGCGCAGCGCCTCCTCGGCCCGTTTGCGTTCCGTGATGTCTACCATAATGCCGCGGAGCTTGGTGGCGACGCCCCCTTCCACGGTCACGCTAACAATGTCCCTCAGCCAGACGACCCGGCCATCGGCGGCGATCATGCGGTATTCCATTTCGTGAGGGCGCTTCTCGCGCGTGGCCTTCATGCAAAACTCGTAGGCCCACTCGCGGTCATCCCGGTGAAGGTGGTCCAGCCAGAACCCCGGTAAGAACCATTGCCCCAGGGGATAACCCAGCAAACGCTCCGCCTGTTCGCTCACGAAGGTAAAGAGGAACGTGGCAACATCGACCTCCCACACAATCCCGTTGATGCTTGCCACCAGCTGCTCATACAGCTGCCGGGCATCACCTTGGATGGGTATTCCATTTGGCTTGGGCATCACGATCCACCTTCCGATGCTGTCGGAGAGCGATTTGAATTCATTGTTTTTGGAGCGAGATTTGGTCTTTTTGCACGTCGATCAATCCTTTGGACACCATCGTCCAGCGGCTGACGGCCAGGATCAACAGCGTCGCCACGCTCGTCATCACGAAAATCGTCATCGCCAGGCTCATGGCACCGGTCAGGACTTGCCCCTGCCGCATCAAATCGATGAACTTGCCGCTGCACATTTGCACGCCCGCGGTCATCGTCGTGGCGATGACGAAGAGCATCGGCAGAACCGTCACGGGGGCATAGCGGCCGCGGCCGGTGTTGAACAGGAGCGTCGTTACCAGCGCCAGGGCGATCACAGCCAACAGTTGATTGGCGATGCCGAACATCGGCCAGATCGTCGCCACGGATCCCGTTGCCACGAGCAAGCCCCAGCCCACTGTCACGAGAAATGTCGCCAGGAGAGCGCTCGGCCACCAATCCGTTTGCGCGAATTTCGGATGAACACGGCCCAACGCTTCCTGCACGAGAAAGCGGCCAATGCGCGTGCCGGCGTCGATCGTCGTCAGGATGAATAGCGCCTCGAACATGATGGCGAAGTGATACCAGTATTTCATCAGCGTCTGGAACGGCAGACCCAATTGCGACAGCGGTTTGGTGAGAATGTGCGACATGCCGACGGCCAAGGTGACGGCCCCGCCAGTGCGGCCGCGCAG
>Ga0070738_10001783_pt1 | contig 39045 bp, 33 predicted proteins | sample Coa_R2_2_FD_66446 | JGI IMG/M metagenome (GOLD analysis project Ga0070738, IMG submission 66446) | Surface soil microbial communities from Centralia Pennsylvania, which are recovering from an underground coalmine fire - Coalmine... | ecosystem: Environmental > Terrestrial > Soil > Unclassified ...
TCTGCGCCGTGAAGCTGAAACACATGCTTTGCGATATCCAGCCCGATCACCTTCACTGCCATCTCTGTAGAACCTCCTCAGCCCAGTCAACCACCAGGCGGGGTCCATACCATCAGGTCAGCGTTCTGGATACGCGCGAGGGCGAGCGTGGCGGATTCGAACGCGGGGATGCGATGAAGACGCCATTGCGTGTCGGCGATGGACTGAACTAAGAGCTTTTCGCGGTGATCGGCTGGTTGCCAGGCGGCGAAGATGTTCGCGACGTGCTGTTCGTAGAGAGCGGCGTCTTCGCAGGGCAACACGACGGTTGCGCCGGTGAGTCCGTTTTTCACGGCGTTGTGGGAAATCTTGGCTTTGCCTTCGGCGGTTTTGGGACCGGTGGAGAGTTGGGAATTGGCGCGATTGGCGTTGAGCTGAGCTTGCGTGGACATGAACTGCCTCCGCGCACAGAAGTAGCATGGCGAAAAGCGAACATCTGGCGAAAGCGGGAGTAAGTGGCTGAAAAGGTTCAGTCGATTTTTGTGGTTTGGTTGTGAACGGGCCGGCGTGATGCATGGAGGCAAGGCCCGCGGCGGGTTGGCTGACCGCTCCTGGTCGGAGGCGCCGCGCAACCCCTCTGATTACACTGCAAGGTATGCGCCTGAACGCTCCTCTCACCGAAGAGAAGCTCTACCAACTCGCCTCTCAGATCAAAATCCTGCTCATGGACGTCGACGGCGTCCTCACCGACGGCCGTCTCTACCTGCTCCCGGCACCCGACGGCAGCATGGTCGAAACCAAGGGCTTCGATTCGCAGGACGGCATCGCCTTACGCTGGCTCGAATGGTACAAAATCGCGAGCGGTGTGATCAGCGGCCGCAACTCTCCAGCCACGACCGAGCGCGCCCGCCAGGTCGGCATGCGCTGGGTCATTCAGGGACACATCGAAAAGATCCCGATTCTCGAGAAGATCCTCGCCGAAGCCCAGACCGATCCGCAGCACATCGCCTATATCGGCGACGATCTCACGGACGTGGTCATCATGCGCCGCGTGGGTCTCGCGTTCGCAACGGCCAATGCGCGCGAGGAAGTGAAGCGCTCCGCTATGGCGATCACCGATGCAGCCGGCGGCTCCGGCGCCGTCCGCGAAGTGATCGAACTGCTCATGAAAGCGCAGGGCCACTGGGAAGAGCTGCTTAAGAAATACGAGGTCACCGCGTGAGCAACGGGTCCTCGGGCGGCAAAGTCGGTCTGCTCATCACAACCGTCAGCGGACCCGGTGTGCTCCATCAGCTCACCGGCGCCATTGCGCGCCATCAGGGCGATATCCGCTCCGTGTCGATCGTCGAGGACCGTCCCGCCGCCACCCGCGTCTACTTCGAGCTCGATCTTCCCGGTCTGCTCGAAGCCCTGGTCGCCGATCTCAAAGAGTTGCCGGTCGTGCGCTCGGTCGAGCTGGTCGAATCCCTCCAGCAGATCTACGGCAAGCGCATCATTATCATGGGCGGGGGCGCGCAGGTCGGCCAGGTCGCCCTCGGCGCCATCTCTGAAGCCGATCGCCACAACATCCGCGGCGAGCACATCTCTATTGACACGATTCCGCTGGTCGGCGAACAGACGCTCGCCTCGGCCGTCCGCGCCGTACGCCGTCTGACCCGCGTGCGCGCGCTCGTGCTCGCCGGTTCGCTCATGGGCGGCGATATCGAAGCCGCCGTGCGCGAGGTCCGCTCCGATGGTCTGTTGGTGATCAGTCTCAATATGGCCGGCAGTGTTCCCGATGCCGCCGATCTGGTCGTCACCGATCCCGTACAGGCCGGCGTGATGGCCGTGATGGCCGTTGCCGAGACCGCTAAGTTCACCATCGAGCGATTAAAGCGCCGAGTCTTCTAGTACGCATCACATCTGGCGCCGTTGCTGCTGCTCATCGGCCAGCGCGCGCTCGGCCTCCCTGGCCGCAATCAACGTATCCGGAACCCGTATGGCGCGATAGATTATGGCCGCAATCGCTGCCCCGATCAGCGGCGCCACAATAAAGAGCCACAACTGCCCGAGCGCCCAGCCGCCTACGAATATCGCCGGCCCGATGCTCCGCGCCGGATTCACCGAGGTATTCGTCACCGGAATCCCGACCAGGTGAATCAGCGTAAGCACCAGTCCGATCGCGAGGCCCGCAAAGCCGACCGGCGCCTTCACATCCGTCGCGCCAACGATCGTGAAAACGAGGAAGAAGGTCAGAATGCACTCGGCCAAAAATGCGGCGAGCAAACCGTAATGACCTGGCGAATGATCTCCGAAGCCGTTCGCCGCAAATCCTGCAACAGAGGGCGAATATCCGTTCGGCGTGCCCGAAGCAATCGCGTAAAGGATCGCACTCGCCAGTATCGCGCCGGCAATCTGCGCGATCATGTATCCGGGAACCAGCCGGCCGTCGAACTTCCGGCTCAGAAACAGGCCGAACGTAACCGCCGGATTGAGATGACAACCCGAGATGGGGCCGATGGCATAGACCATCACCAGGAGGGAAAGACCAAAGGCAAAGGCAACGCCGAGCCAGCCGACTCTCTCGCCGGCCAGCACAGCCGTTCCACAGCCTCCAAAAACCAGAACGAAGGTTCCGATCACTTCTGCGATGTAGCGATTCATAGGCACCCTTTCGGAAAGAGCGCTATGTAGCGTGTCAAATCGCCGGGCCGCTGTCAAGCCGCCCGGGATTCGTTTGAAGCGATCCACTCGCTGGTTCGATCAGTTCGCTATTAAGGATAAGTGCCGGCGCTGTTGATCAGCCTTCGGCCTGGCGTGCCTTCGGCGGCCGCCCGCGGCGCTTTGGCTCCGCTTCTGAGGCTCCCTCAGAGGCAGCCCCGTCCGCCGCTGCGGCCGCATCCTTCAGCCAAGCCGGCGGTCGGCCGCGACGCCGTCCACGCCCGCGCGCCAGCCGCTCCAATGTCAGAATCGCCTCTTCTATCTGCTCCCGCTCGAGCCGCAGCTCGGCAAGCATTTTATCCACGTCCACGATAAGTCACCTTCCCTGCCCTGCCCTCCGCGCACCGGAGCGCGCTAAAAGTTAAAGGCAGGTTTAGACGAATTTTACGGCCTGCTTTGTAGGAAATTCAACCGATCTGTGGAGAAGAAATTGATTAGTAGTCCTAGTACCGAACTCGGCAATTCTGCTCAATTCCTGAAACTATTTCCCGTTTTTCAAAATCTTGCTGCGATCGGATTTTTTCCAGTAGAAATAAAACGGTATACCTAACGCCATCATCCCCAGCCCCATGGCCGACTCCCGCGGCCGCGTTCCCAGCGTGCTCAGCAGCAGGAAAAGCGCCACCACGACGAAAAGTACTGGAACAACCGGGTAGCCAATCACACGGTACGGCCGGTCCATGGCGGGCTTCTTCCGCCGCAGCACAATCACCGACGCCGCCGTCATCCCGTACAGAATCCAGGAGCCGAAGATCACAAAGTTGTACAAATCGTCGAACCAGCCGCTCAGCACCACTACACACGACCACAGGGAAAGGTAAATCATGGCATTGCCCGGCGAACGAAAACGCGAATTCACCTGCGCCGCGCTCCGGAAAAAGAGACCGTCTCGTGCCATCGCATACGGTACCCGTGAACCGGATAATATGGAGCCATTAAGCGCCGCCAGAATCGAAATTAAAACCGCAAAAGTCACGCCGGCGACTGCCACCCGACCGCCCACGCGTGCCATCATATCGGCCGCCACCCGGCTGCTTCGGCCTACTTCGGCCGGAGTCAGCACGTAAAAATACGCCACATTGATCAGCACATAGACCGCAATTACCGCCAGGGTTCCGAAAATCAGCGCCCGCGGAAGATTGCGCTGCGGCCGCTGGATTTCGGAGGAAACCATGCTGACGTTGTTCCAGCCGTCAAACGCCCACAGGGCGCTTACCATCGCCGCGAAAAACCCGCTCACGCCCGCCGCCGCTGGAATTCTGCCTGCGAAATGGGAGAAATCTCCCGCACCGGCAAACAATCCGACGCCGATCACCGCCGCCAGCAGCGTGAGCTTCAGCGCCGTCACGAAGACCTGCACGGCGCCGCCTGCGCGAATACCGAGATAGTTCACCCCACACAGCAGCAGAATGAGCCCGATGGCAACGAATTGTCCGTAATGAATCTCCAGCCGCGATCCGCCCGGCCCGATATGCCAGGGAAACCGCATCACCGTGCCGCCCAGCGGAGGAAAAAAGACCGTCAGATAGGTATAAAATCCGGCCGCAAGCGTCGCAATCGATCCGCTTTTCGCCACCCAGAACTGCGTCCAGCCGTAAAGATATCCCCAGAACGGCGAATACGCCTCGCTCAGAAACACGTATTCGCCGCCTGCTTCCGGCATGGCAGCCGCCAGCTCGGCATAGGTCAAGGCGCCAAACAGGCTCAGCACGCCCGACACGATCCAAACGATGAAAAGCGTCCGAACCGATCCGACCGAGCGGATCATGCTCGAAGGCACCAGGAACACGCCGCTCCCGATCACGGTGCCGATCACGATCGAGGTCGCGCCCCACACCCCGAGCGCGCGCTCCAATGTCGGCTGGCGTTTCTCTGTGATGACGCGAGCCGGTTCCAATCTGCGTTACTCCTTCTCTGCCATCGCAGGCAGCGCATCCTGCCGGGGCGCGCCTGCCACAAAGCTGAAGGCGTATCCAACGAGGAATGTCGCCGCCGAGCCGATCAGCACATACCAGGTGTACGCCACCTCGGTCCGGACGAGCAGCGTGACGGCAAATCCCGCGCACATGCCGGCAATCGCGCCCGACTCGTTCGCCCGCTTGGTCAGCACGCCCAGCAGAAAGACGCCCAGCAGCGCGCCGTAGAGTACAGACGCAATCGAGAGCCCGGCTTCGAGCACGCGGCCCCAGTGCCGCGCCACCAGTCCGATCGCAAACAGCAGCACGCCCCAGGCGACCGTGGCCCAGCGCGACAGCTTCAGGTAAGACGATTCGCTGTGCTCGGGCCGCAGCGGCCGCACGAAATCCATGATCGTCGTGGAAGCAAGTGCATTCAGCGCCGCGCTCAGATTCGACATGGCCGCCGCCAGAATCGCGGCAATCACCAGCCCCGCCACGCCCACGGGCAGATGCCTCCAGATAAATTCCGGATACGTGCGCTCGAGCACCGCCGGCGTCGCGCGCCCCGTATCCCGGTAATACACAAACAGCAGCACGCCGATCAGCAGAAACAGGCAGAACTGCGCAAACACCACCGCCCAGCTGCTGAAGAGGGCCCAGCGGCTTTCGCGTTCGTTACGCGCTGAAAGCAGCCGCTGCACCAGCAACTGTTCCGTGCCGTGGCTCGCCGTGGTCAGAAAACAGCCGCCCAGCAATCCGGCCCAGAAGCTATAGGTGCGGTGGAAGAAGGCGGCAGTCACGGAGAATCGAAAATCGAAGACCTGAAATTTGCCGGCCGCCCCGGCCACCGCCGCCACATGCGGCCAACCGCCTGGAATGAGGTGCAGAATCACGAAAAAGCTCACCAGCGCGCCCGCGATGTAGAGGAACATCTGCACCACATCCGTCCAGATCACGGCTGTCATGCCGCCTTCGAAGGTGTAGAACAACGTCAGGCAGACAATCACCGCAATCGAGGCAACCTGTCCGGTTCCCAGCACGATCGAAATGACAATCGAGATCGCAAAAACGCGCACGCCTTCCGCCAGCGCACGCAAAACAAGAAACGTGCCTGCTGTGAATCGCCGGACTCGCGGGCCGAAGCGCCGCTGCATCAGCTCATAGGCGGTAAACATCTCGCCGCGAAAATACTGCGGCAGAAAAAGCACTGCGATCACAATCCGGCCGAGCAGATAACCGAGAATGAGTTGCAGAAAACCGAAGTTTCCGGCAAACGAGAGCGCGGGAGTGCCGATCACCGTAAGCGTGCTCGTCTCGGCCGAGACGATCGAGAAGGCGATCGCCCACCAGGGCGCGCCGCGGCCGCCCAGAAAATAGTCTTTGAGCGTGGCCTGTTTTTCTTTAAACTGTGCTCCGAACCAGGTGATGAAGACCAGATAAACCGCGATCACCGCCAGATCCGCGAAGCGCATGGAAAGGTGGATGATAGCATCTATCACAATATGGAAGCCGCGTTCTTCCCTACTGCTGGTACGCCCGCGCAGGGAACAAGTTCCCTTACATCGGCATCTAGAACAATAGGGAAGGTTGCGGCCCGAAAATGAGTTCGTTATACTCCGGCTTTGCGCACTTGTTGACGCGCACAACCCGGGCAGCGGATCGCCCGGCGAGTGCGTCCGGACTGCGTGAAGGCGTTTTCATCTCGCACGCATTGCGAAGAGTACAGAATAGAATTTCCTCTTTAAAGGGAGGCAAAGAAGTGGAGTCACGCTTTTTGAGACCGAGCAGAATACTAATCGCCACCGGCACCATTGCTCTTTTGAGCGGAGTTGGAGTATACGCGCAGGATGCCGGCGCACAGCAACCGGCCGCAGGCGCACAGCAGCCCGCCGCGGGTGGCCAGCAACAGGGCGCCGCCGGCCAGAAGAACTGGAAGGATCGCGCCGAATACGATCTCTTTCAGAAGATCACCCAGACACAGGATCCGAAAGCCCGACTCGATCTGCTGAACCAGTGGTCCGATAAGTACCCGCAATCGGACTACTCGGATTATCGGAATCAGTACTACGCCGTGACCTTGGGCCAGGTCGCCCAGGCCGATCCATCCAGCCGCCAGATGGCCGTCACCAAGGCGAGCGATCTGCTCAAAAACGACCCCAAGAATCTTCGTCTGGCCAGCGTCATCGCGCTGTGGGGTCCCGCAGTTGGCGGCAATAATCCGTCTCCGGAATTGCAAAGCCAGGTGCAGGCCGGTGCGCAGGCTGTCATCGATGATGCTCCCACTGCCTTCGATCCTTCCAAGAAGCCGGCAAACGTCAGCGATACGGATTTCAACAACGCCAAGAATCAGGTGCTCGCCATCGCTCATAATGCGCTGGCCTGGGTTGCGACTACCAAGAACGACAAAGCCACGGCTGAAAACGAATATAAGGAGAGCCTGACCGCCAACCCGAATCAGGCCAATATCTCCGCCGTTTATGGCAAACTGCTCGTCGAAGACAAGAAGGTGCCACAGGGTCTCTATGAATACGCTCGCGCCGCCGAATACAGCGGACCGGGCGCTCTCCCCGATGCCACCAAGAAGCAGTTGATGGATTACTTCAACAAGGCTTATAAGGATTACCACGGCAGCCCCGATGGCGCCGATCAGATTCTGAATCAGGCTAAAACGGACGCTCTGCCCCCGGCCAGCCTGAATGTCACGAGCATCGCCGATACCGAGCAGGCTCAGGCGGATGCCATCAATAAGCGAATCGCTTCCGACCCCGCGTTCAAAATCTGGTTCGGCATCAAGCAGCAGTTGCAGGGCGATCAGGGCCAGCAGTTCTTCGATAACAATCTGAAGGGCTTTGAGGTGCCCGGCGGTGCGGAGGGCGTGAAGAATTTCACCGGCACGGTGATCTCCATCGATCCGCCCGAGCGGCCGACCAAGGTGACCCTCGGCGTGCAGGATCCGAAGACAGCCGATGCCACGCTGACCTTTTCGCAACCGCTGCCCGCTTCCGCGCTCGACAAGATCAAAGTTGGCCAGACGCTCGAGTTTTCTGGTGTGGTCGACAGCTTTACCAAGGATCCGTACATGCTGACCTTCGGTGATCCCACCATTCCCGGCGTGCAGACTACCGCACCGGCTCGCAAGGGACGCGCGCGCCGCGGCGGCAGGTAAACAAGAGCCAGTCTCTAAGACAAAAGGCCCGGAGAAGCCAAACTTCTCCGGGCCTTTTTGCATTCGAAAATCGCTACATCTTGTACCGGCCCAGATCCTCGTCGTTCAGATTCTCCAGCCATTTCCGCAGTTCTTCGTTATTAACCTTCTCGGAAACGCTGTTGGAGTTGCGCGACGACTGCAGCACCCGCTCTTCCACGTAAATGGGACAATCATGCCGCAACGCCAAAGCCAGCGCATCGCTCGGACGCGAATCGATGCTCATCAGTTTGCCGTCTTTTTCCAGCCAGATCAGCGCGTAAAACGTTTCGTCTTTCAACTCGCTGACCACCACCTTGCGCACCGACGTCTCGAGCCCCATCAGCAGCACTTTGATCAGATCGTGCGTCATCGGCCGCGGCGTGCTCACCTTTTCGATCTCCAGCGCAATCGCGTTCGCCTCATAAATTCCGACCCAAATCGGAAGTACCGAATCGCCGCTCACATCCTTGAGCACCACAATCGGCATGTTGGTCATCGGGTCCATCATGAGTCCCCGGATTTTCATCTCAATTTCCATTTGCCCTCTCGCCCTCCTTCCCTAGGCGGCCCTTTCGCCCGCCAAGCTGTTCGGACCCGCTCTCGTCACCAGCACCTGCGCATATCTCCCCACCAGCGTTTCACCATCTTTCGGAGCGGGCAGCTCGGGGTCGGTGAAATTCAGCGTCTTGTTCTGCGAGGTGCGCCCGATCCACTGGCCCGTCGCCAGGTTGTAGCCTTCGATGTGCACTTCTTCGGTCGTGCCCACGTATTTCGCATTGCGCCGCAGCTGAATCGCACGCTGCCGCTCCTGCAAAATCAGAAAGCGGCGCGTCTTCTCTTCTTCGGGAATATGATCCTGGTACGCTAGCGCCGGCGTATTCGGCCGCTTCGAGTACTTGAAGATGAACATCGCGTCGTACTCGACCTCTTCGATCAGCCGCACCGTCTCTTCGAAATCCTTTTCGGTTTCGCCGGGAAATCCCACGATGATGTCGGTCGTGATCGCGATATCGCGGTTCGCCTTCTTCATCCATTCGATGCGCCGCATGTAATCGTCGCGCGTGTACTGCCGCTGCATGCGCTCGAGCACCGCCGTCGAGCCCGACTGCACCGGCAAATGCACGTGGTTGCACAGCTCGGGTTGTTCGTCGATGGCATCAATAATTTCTTTGACGAAATCGCGAGGATGCGAGGTGGTAAACCGCACCCGCCGCATGCCGGGGACGTTGCCGACCGCGCTCAGCAGCTTCGCGAAATCGAATCCGGCATCGGAGGGATCGCGATAACTATTCACGTTCTGCCCGAGCAGCTGAATTTCGCTGTATCCCAGTTCGGCCAAGGACTCCGCCTCGCGCAGAACACTCTCTCGAGTTCGGCTCCGCTCGGGCCCGCGGGTAAACGGGACAACGCAGTAAGCGCAGGCTTTGTCGCAGCCCTCGATGATGGTGATGTAAGCGCGATGCGGGTTGTCGCGGCGCGTGTACGGCGTGTCGAAGGTCTCGTTCGTGTCAAGACTCAGGCCGGTGACGCGCCGGTTCCCGCTTTCCAGCTGCACCAGCAGTTCAGGCAGCCTTGTATAGCTCGCCGAACCCGCCACCAGGCTCACGTGCGGCGCACGCTCGAAGATCTTCTCGCCTTCCTGCTGCGCTACGCAGCCCAGCACGCCGAAGATCTTTCCCTTCCCGGCCTCTTTCTTGAAGCTCTGCAGGCGGTTGAAAACCTTCTGCTCGGCCTTATCGCGAATGCTGCAGGTGTTGTAGAGGATCAGCTCCGCGCCGGCCGGCTCATCCACCTGCGAGTAGCCGCGCTCGAGCAGCGTGCCCACGACTTTTTCCGAATCGTGGGCGTTCATCTGGCAGCCGAAAGTCTCGATGTAGAACGTCTTCATGCTGGATCAGCCGTGCAGAAGCTTCATGAACCAGCTGATGCCGAACAGCGCCAGCAGAAACCAGCCGAAGCATTGTGCGCCATAGCGCAGGCGTTCCCGGTCTGTGCTTTTCGTTGTCAGGCCGAGGATGACGCTCGAGAGCAGCGCGAACAGAATCGAGGTTTGAAAGTGGTCCAGGTTCAGGGTCGGCATAGCTCAATCTTTCTGACGGGTAGCAATTTCGCAGGCATCCACCATCGCCAGGATGTTGATGACGCCTGCCGCAACCAGAAATTTCGATCCGTAATCAGACATGTGCGTCGGTTCGTCGGCAGGCCAGTAGCCAAGCCCAACAGCAATGAAGTAAAGCAATCCAGCCGCGAGGTCGCCGACGAATCCGGCGGTCTGGATCAGCCGCGAGAGTACGTCGCCCGTGGTAGTGGGCTGAAACATGGGCCCGCGCATCAGCGCGCCGACGGCGAAGGCAATGATCACGCAGGCAAAAATGATCAACGCGCGCCCCCGCTTTCCGAGCAGAAAATGTCCCGCCCCCGGCACCAGCCAAGCCAGAATCACCGTGAGCCAGGGCGAGCGAATAGGCTTCTGCTGGACCGCAGGAGCAGTAGAGGCAGGCATCAACTTCATTCTAGCGACCGCGAACGGGCATGCATTACAATGAAGTTCAGTCGCTCAGCGACCTTCCATCGCTCCTCGTGCGGATGTGGCGGAATTGGCAGACGCGCTAGATTCAGGTTCTAGTACGGGCAACCGTGTGGAGGTTCAAGTCCTCTCATCCGCACCAGAATCAAAAACTTGCGGATACCTCCCTGCACGATATCGCCGCGCACTAGATTATCGGAGCGCGATCACATCGCCGGATCCAATCGTTGAAGTGGAAGTCAAAACACTCGACGATCTTCAGCAATGACAGTTGTGCACGCTGAGCCCCTCATCCGGGTGCGAACTTCGAGCAGGCTTCGATTTGACAGGTGGACCACGAGACCTGAGCGAAGCACGTGCTGAATTATGAGCAGCCATCAGCAGTAGTGATGGCTTGGTCCGCATTCGCTTCTTGGCCAGCGAGCCAAAAGGAAAAAAATCCGGCACTCTATCGATCTCTATTCAGCGTTCACCGCCCCGCAAGCGTCCGCCGCGCGCTCGGCTTCGTTCTGACGGCCATGTGTTTACTTCCCACTGGTCGATCGGCATCGGATCTGGCGTGAGGACCACGCGATCACGCGGGCGACGTTTCCTGGTACTCAATTGAGCCCTGTCTCTGCCAATCAAGCGCAGAATGTTGCCGCCCAACACCAACGCCTCGTTTTCAGGAGAAAGGCCAAGCAGTCGTATCTTATGAATTTCGACACCGGGATGGAGATATGGCCCGTCCGAGCCGAAGAGAACTTTTCGAGGGCCCGCACGCCGAATGGCCTGCACGATGTAGTCGTAGTGGCGAACAGATGAGGTATCGGTAAATACATTCGGATGTCGGACGATCTGGTCGATAACCTGCTGATGCGCTTTCCAGTCTCCGATAAAACTGCCAAGATGCGGCACGATAAAGTTCACATCTCGATACTGGGGCGCGAGCATCTCGATGATTTCCGGTTTCAGGCCGACATCGACCAGTACGGGTAGAGCGAACATTCGAGCAGCCTCGCACAACTCTCGCGTGGGCGATGCCTCCAGACCATGCACCTTAATCCCGCGGAACTGCCAGGCGTCGACCGCTGTCTTCACCATCCGGCGAATGCGGCCCGCATCACGACGCGCGTGAACCATGACAAATCCGATCAGGCGATCCGGATGCTGTTCGACAATCCTGGCAACACGGCGGTTTGCCTCGGCGTAGTTGGTGTGAAATGCGGAGAAAACGATCGTTTTGTCGATGCCTGCGGTACGTGCTCGACGCAGGTAAGGAGCAAGCGGCGCGTCCGTGTTCCAGGGCGCAGTCATGCGATCGCCCTGACCGGCATGGCAATGGCAGTCGACGATCATAAACTGAGCTCGAATTGGCGTTCGCAAACATTGCGCCGACCCATGCAACCCACCCGCGCCAGGAAGGAGATCGATGTGCGAATCCCGGCGTGGAAGTTGGGCAGATGTAGCTTTTCGTTAGGTGCGTGAATATGGTCGTCCGGTAACGCAAAGCCCATAAGCACGGTAGGGATGCGAAAGACATCGTGCAAGGTGCTCACAATCGGTATCGTGCCACCCGAGCGAACGAATACCGGCGTTGCGCCAAAACCGGATTGATACGCCGCGCGCGCGATTCTGTGGAATGGGCCGTTGAAATTGACGATCACCGGACGCGCGGTTCCGAGAGTGCGCAGATGGGAAATGACAGTTGGCGGGGTGATTGCAGCAATGTGCTTTTCGACCAGCCGCTCAATTTCGCGAGGATCCTGGCCCGGGACCAGCCGAAAACTGAGCTTGGCTTGGGCACGTGCCGGAATAATGCCCTTGCCTCCCGGCCCCTGATAGCCGCCCGTGATGCCATTAATGGTGAGCGCGGGCCGAAGAGTGGTGCGCTCGTACAAGCTGTAGCCGGGCTCGCCCCAGGATTGTTCTACGCCTGCGGTGTTCAGCACGTTTTTGTCACATGGGCCGGTACGGGCCATATTCTTGCGCTCCTCCCGGTTCGCGGGGCGTACGCGGGCGTAAAATCCCGGAACTGCGACTCGCCGTTGATCATCGTGCAACCTGGCGATGATCTCGCAAATCGCCTGAATCGGATTGTGAATAGCGCCGCCGAAGCTTCCGGAGTGTAAGTCCTTTTGGGGGCCGCGTACTTCCAATTCCATACTGAGTACTCCGCGCTGCGAGTAACTGATTGCCGGGCGGCCCGGACCGAGCATCTTCGTATCGGATATAACCGCGACATTCGAGTGCAGGGCACGTTGGTTGCGCAGCAAGAAGGGCGCCAGATTGGGGCTTGCGATCTCCTCTTCACCTTCGAATATGCACTTGACGTTAACCGGCAGCGCTCGTTCGGCCCGGAGATAGGATTCGAGAGCTTTGAGGTGCACGAAGAGTTGGCCTTTGTCATCGCAGGCGCCGCGCCCATAAAGGTCGTTTCCGCGAATGTTTGGAGTAAATGGAGGCGAGATCCACTCTTTCAGCGGCTCCGCGGGAACAACATCGTAGTGCCCGTAGATCAGTACAATTGGTGCACCCGGTACGCCCATCCAATCGGCATAGACAATCGGGTGCCCTGGCGAGCGTATGAGTTTCACGCGAAGGAGACCGATCCGCTGTAAGTGGTCTGCCAGCCAATCGGCGCACCCGGCAACATCCTTTGCATGCCGCGCTTGCGAACTAATACTCGGAAAGCGAAGGAAGTGCTTCAGTTCGTCCACAAACCGGAGGCGGTTTCGGCGTGCGAATTCGAGAGCTCGCGCTGGACCCATTCATCGCCGACCGCGCCGCTACGCCTCATACTCGAATTCAAATTCGGGTTCTCGCGAGCGCGAGGAAGGCCGGCCGTTCGATCCGCCAACTTTCGGTCGACCATTAGCGCGCACCGGGCTCGGCGCGGCTTGGTCCCAGGGCAGTACTCGCGCCGTTGCCGGACGGCTCGAAAGGCCCATCGCCTGCGCGCTCGTCAGCCACTCTTCGGCCTGTTCCGCGATTTGCAGCAGAAGCGTCTCAAATTGTGACCGCGTGGTTTGCAGAATATGCGGCTGCGCCAGCCAACGCAGAACTTCGCGTCCGGTGACGCCCATTCGCTGACGCGGGGAGGTTACCAGCTTTTCGTTGAAGTAACGAATGAGCACTTCTTCCAGGACGTCCCAACCGGTATCTGCGCCAAAGAGCCGCTTAACATCGTTAGAGTCGAGGATCTTGAATGCCTCTTCGAGTAACTGCATAACCTCCACGCGCAAAACATTCAGATGACCGAAAGAAAGCCACTTCAGGTTATTGCGCAAATCGAGACCGGCGCGCCGGACAATAGCAATCGAGCCAAAGCTCGGATCGTATGCCCGCTCCCGAATTACATCGGAGATGCGTTTGTCGCGCCAGAAGAGAGTAACCTGATGCACAAAGTGTGTAAACAGCTTGTGAAAGTCGGTATTCGCACGCGATCCGGTTGGAACGGGTCCGCCCCCGTAACCAAAGATTCTCTTGTAAGCCGCGAGGCGGTCGCGTTGCGTATAACGGAGTACTTCGCGCCGATCAAATTGATACAGTGCATAAGCACCAGGGCCACCGGAAAGACGAACCGTTCCGGCGCGGAAGAGCTCCTGTAATTTCTGTACTACACGAAATACGCCGATCTTTTCGTGCTGCCAGAGATAGTAAACATCGCCCACCGCAATGATCCGCTCAGACGTGATCGTTTCGTCGTAGCTCTCGACGCCCGCCGGGATGCGTGTTGCACCGAGCTCCGGAGCGGCTTCCGGACCCAATCCCACCAGGGCCGCCAAACCCTGGTCCGGCGGCGGCGGAGTCTGACGATCCGCGTTGACCACCGACTGCAGCATGTCGTCGATCTGCTTGGTGAGTGCATCCGCGAGCTGTGGATTTGCAATCAGATCCGACGACAGACGGTTCGCGACCTGGTCCCGCAAACCCGCAATGCGGTCATATAGAGCTTGATAATCCTTTTCCAGTGCCATAACTGACTCTCCTTACGGGTTGCGATCCACCTACTCTCACCTAGCCTTCGGGTAACGGCTGATACTGGCGCCCACCGAAGAGACTACCGTTCCCTATCAACCTGAACCCTCCCATGCGGCGCGCGTATCGCTAACGTGAACCTAAGTTGTAATCCGCAGTGCGCCGATAAGCGCAGGGGTAACATTGTTCCCTCCGTTACTCACGTTGACGTCGTAAGTACCAACCGCTGTGCTCGGGATCGTTGGCATAGTTAATACCAGTACACTCTCCGACTGGAAGTAAGCTGTTGGAATAAGCGTATTGCCGCCGTTCGCCGTAAAGGTAACGGCGGTATTAACATCGCTCACAAAGCCGTTGCCGCGCACGCGAAGCATGACCGACTGATTAGGCACGAGCGTTCTTAGCGATAGCGAGCTAGGCGCCACGCTACTCACTGTGAATGGCAAACCGAAATCAGGCTGCGGCGTGATTACATGCGAGATCGGCTTAGCCAGTCTTGCCAGATCCTTGAGTTGTTCGCTCAAGTCGCGGAACGAGAGCTGCACGCGCTGCGTAAAGAATCCGGGCGGCAAGGGCGGGCTGGCAATTTGCGCGTTAATAATCTGATCGATGGTGTCGGAGAGCTTCGTCGCAACTTGCACGAACGTATTCTGCACGCCGAACTTACCACCATCCTGAATCAACCGTGGCCCCTCTTCGGTAGCAAAGTTCTGGATCCACGTGAGCAGGTCCTCCAGGAAAATCGGCGCGAATCCAGTATTGACGAAGTTGAGTTTGACCGTCTGCCGCTCCGCCGGGCCGACGAATACGGAATCGAGCGTGAACCGGACCTCGTCCACCGACTCCGCTACGACCGAGAGCTGCCGCGAGAGCAACACCAGTTGCGTGCCGAAGAATGGAGTGGTCGTGTTCAGGTTCAGATAGTTGATATTGTTCAGCCAGCTTTGGGCGAGCGAAGTTACGTAGTCGGAAATTACGCGAAAGTTCGACAGATTTGCTTCATCCTCAACGGAGTTAACAAAGTCCTGGTTCGTAAAGCTAAGCGCAAGCAGGTCCCGCAGATTTCCGAGCGTTCCCTGAACCTGATCCGCGTCGTTTTGCAGTAGCGGCGCAAAAGCTGTCGCAGGCAGCGGATATGTTGTGCTGCCAAGCAGTAAATTAAAGTACTGGTCGACACGGGTGATTCTCGGACCACCTACAAAGCCGAGCTCATTGACAAGCTCAGTTAGCTGGCTCTTTACGACGGCCTTGATCGCTGCCACATCTTCATCAGTGGCCTCGGGATCCAGCTTGTAGAGTCCATCCAATAGCGGCAGAGATTGGTCCAGAGCCACCTTTCCGCGCGAGAAGATGCTCGCCTGAGCGCCGGCGATCTGGCCATTCAGGTCCGTCTGAACCGTGTACGTACGCGGTACCCAGGTAGATTCGGTATGCCCATCCACTTCCTTCAACGTAAATGCCTGTGTAAGTGCACCAACGAACCCCTTCGCATCTCCCGGTTTGACCTTCCAGCCGAGCACGTCGCTAAGAGCACGGTTGATCACTTGTCCGAGCGAGGAACCCGCGCCCGTTGAGGGTACTGGCAGACCCGCAGCAGACGGGCGCGCCAGCGGAGAGGGAGCATAGCCCACTTCTTCAGTGAGCACTGGATAGGCTGCGATATCCGTCAAAGGCTGTTTCGCGGCCTTCGCAGCGGCATTCATCCGCTTGGCTTGAATTAGTGTCGGTGCTGTTGAAAGTGGCGTGGGTCTTGTCGCCATGGCCGTTTCTCCTTCAATTCACAGTGATCGTTTGGGTCGGAAATGCGAAATCGCCAATCGGACTTACGATATAGGCGCCTTTCGGCAAAAAGCTTTGAATGTTGCCGGTCTCATCGGACATCAACTGCCGGACCTGGCCGGACTGCTGGCTGACGACCTGAATTTCGCCCTGAATGGGTTTGCCATCGTCGTCGACGATTTTCAGAGTGAGCTGCCCCAGGCTGCTCTTTCCAACTACCGGAAGCTGGGCACAAATTCCGGCACCGGTGGCGCGCTCCTGCAGCATGCGAAGCAGGCTCAACCCCGCCTGCAGCAAGGGAACGGCTTCCCGCGCCGGCGGCTGGTCCGGATGCTGAAACCAGTTGCCGAGCGATTGGAAACTCGAGCGCAGTATTCGGACCTGCTCGGCGACAATCACGCCCCGGCGATCGAGAATCGCATAGAGCCGCATCGGAAACGAGCCCAGACGAATCCAGACGCGGCGATCGAAACCATCCAGACTCTTGTTATCGAGCGCGGTGATCTGCTTCACCGCTTCATCGATCAGTTGCCGGTGCTGCGCAGCGAGTGATTCGTCACATCCGTAAGGATTCGCCGATAACTGGTCCGACTCGGTAAGACCCTGGGCAATGATTGCATCCAGAGACTGCGTCGCGTTGTCGAGGCAACTCGCAGGCGGACAAAGCTCGCGCTCCTGGTACCGGGTGAAGGCGCGCTTCACATTCCCCGAAACATACGCCTGCATATCGGACCAAACGGTTTTCAGCTGAGTTCCCAGCCCTGAGCAGGGCGCCTTCAATTTATGAATGGACCTTAGCGTCGCCGCCGCATAAAAACCGAAGTCGTCCAGCTCCGCTTGCAAAACCGTGAAGGAAGCCGGTTGCGCGGTGCAGCGCAGCTGTTGGATCTGGCACTGAACAGAATCGTACTCGTACGAAACTGTCGTGGCCGCGTCGCGGACACTGTTGAGAAAGGTGTAGACGTCCATGGGATCGCAGGATGTCGATGCGGCTCGGCCTCCCGCCAACTCGCCGACGAGAGTGTCGACGGCCTGTACCAACGGCGCAACAGGATGAACCGCAGCTGCACCGGGACGCGGTGGTCCGATAACGCTTTCAAACGTCTCTTCCAGTTGAGTCGCGAGTGGAGTGAGCCGCCGCGCAAATTGCTCCGCTTCGAGCAGATCCTGACGCGAGAAACAACTGTTAAGCTCGTTTTCGCGGCTGTATTGTGGTCCGCACTTCCCGTTGCCCTCGCGAGTCAAAACGCAGATGTCCTCTACCGCGTTTTGAAACTGCTGTAGCCATTCATCGACGGGCTCTCGATCTCCAAAGCCCTGTGCTCCAGACCGCACCAATATGGCTACTTTCGAATAAAGCGCCGAAACAGCATTAAGCGTTTGTGCTTCCGATCCGTCGCCATCGAGATATAACTCGATGAGGCGATGTCCGGTCTCGCATTCGCTTCGAAGAATACTGTCCGGGTCAAAAGGATTGTCCTCTAAGCTTTCGGCCAATTGCTCCCAAATGAACCTGCGCGGATTCTGAAACGATCGATACTCCTCCCGTGCTTGAGCCCTGGCTGTCCGATTCGAGCCAGCTGCTCCGTTATGCGGTGGAGGCGGTGCGGGCGCTGGCGCGTACGCCCGTGCGTTGATATCCGCCTGTAATTCGTCGATCTTCTCCCATAAAGCCTCATGCTCGTGCTCACGAAGAGCCTTTTCGATTTCCGCCATCTTCGCGTGCAGAGCTGAAAGATCACGCGCTTCGATCGACGCGCCCTTTCCGGGTTTATCGGCCGGGCCATCCCCTTCCACTGACGACCTTTCGCCTGCGAGCGCTTCTGCGGGCGCGATCGGAGGCGTGGGAATCGCAGAACTACCGCCCAGCAGCGGACCATCGCCGGTCGCGCCAGGCACGACCTCCCCGGCGCTCGCGGGCCTGGGCGGTATCGGCGTTGCGCTGCTGCTCAAGGCTGCTGGCGTCTCTTCAGGAGCCAGGCGCTCCTCCGGATGCTCCGAGGGGTCGCCCATCTTCTCTTTTGGATTTTTCTGGTTCTTCGGATCTCGTGCCATTACATCCTCTCCTGGCTTGTCTCAACGCCTCGATTTACAACCTTCTTACCGATGCTGATGGTGTGTACCGACACTGCATTCGACCCGGCATGCTCGGCCATCTCTTCCCAGCAGCGCGCGAGGGCCTGGCTCAACGCCTGCAGTGGCTCGCGGCACCGTTCCACTCCGTCCCTGGTGCTTCCGGCCCAGGCGCGCCATTCACCCCTGCGCTCTTTGCCGAGACAAGCGAGATCTTTGAGCCGTTCATAGGAAGCCAGCTCGGAAACAAACTGGGCTTCGATCTGATGGACCTGGTTCTGGCAGCGGCCGAGGGCACGCCGGGCCGCATGAAAGTCAACCTGAGAACCTACCGCTCCTTCGGCTGCGCGGGCATGCAGCAAACATTCATCCAGCAAACCCATCAACGCGAGAATGGCGTCGCCCATTTGATCCAAGAGCACGGCGGCGCCTTTGGCCGGCCTATCCTCGACAATGGTCAGCGATAAGGCCTCAAAGGCATCGCGTAGCCTTCGCAGTTCACTGATGAATTCACCGATCTTCGACTCGAGTGCCATCCCACTATCTCCTTACAAGCTCCTTGTAGAAGTTCTCGGTGATCGCACCGGGCCGTGCCAGCCGCCGATCGAGAGCGATACGCGCGGCGCCGATGAGAAAGCGTTCCGGAACAACGCCAGGATCAACCCCTGCCGCCAGTCTGCGCGCGGCCTCCTCGATCATCTGCTGATCTTTTCGCTCGAAGCGAAGCACCTGCGTCAGGCTTTTGTTCCCGAGAGTCTTGAACGGCTGATAGCACATGGCATCAACCGCCAGCGCGCAGGCCTGCGGAAACGTCTCCAGCATTTTCTCCGGAACATTTCCCGCTCGCGGGTTCGGGTAAATGCGCGTCCAGGCACGCCGATATTGATCTGCTTCGTCAACGAAACCCATCCGGCGCAGCAGTTCGACGCTGATGAGAACCCGTAGATATGGGGTGGGGTGCACGCCGTGCGGATTGAAGCCGAATACCAGACTCGGCGCGCGTCCCACAACGTCCATCAACGAACCCACCACTTCCGGTCCACCCAGCAGCAGCGCACTGAGATCGGAAAACATCTCGCGGTTCCAGCGCGCCCAGGTTGCGGCAACGGAACGCCCGAGATCAGCTTCGAGGAGCCGGTGCGCAACGCTGCGCGGGACTGGCTTACTCAATCCCAATTCGCTCTGGAGATTGTGACTCACTTCGTGCAAGACAGCGCCGAGCGTCCACGGATTCACTAAACGGTGGTACGGCAGCTGCACTAAAGGGAACGGGTTGAATTGCCGCCCCAGCCTTCGCAGCCGGATCCCGCGCCGCATAGTGGCCGGCGCAAAACCGGTTCGCATAAAACAAAATGGGGGCGGAGCGGGAATGGATTTGGCGGTCCCGATTCCAGTGAATGCAATCTGGTAGCAATTGAGCGCGATCCGGTCGCAGCTCAGCAACCACTCGGCGTAGGGCATCGATTGCCGCTGCCCAAAAAGCTCGAAATAAAAATCCCAGATTTTCTCGATTCCCTGTACCCACTTGTGGGCGCGGTCTTTTTCTGTGACAGCGCGTTCCAGAGCGGGAGGCGAGAGCTGCTCGCCGGCCTGGTCAATCGCTTTCGTTACGGTTTTCGACAGCTTGATGAGTCCGCGCCGAAGGCCTTTGATGAGGCTGTTCACAGCCTGGATGTGGCTCTCGGAGGGCGCAGCGGCTCCGGTGCCGAACTCTTCGCGCCGAAAGGGCCGAAGCGCTGCCGCGTGGCGTGTGACATTGATGGATTGCGCGCGCAACCAGGGCCGCAGAATCAACTGGGGCCCGGCGCCTGGCCGCACAGTCCGGTGTAAAGCCGGCCTCACTCTCGAGCGTGTCCGCGGCAGCACGCTGGACATGGTTGCCATCGAGCACCTACCTTATTAGCTGGCCGCAGCAACGACAGTAGCTTGGCGCCGGTGCAGAAACGGCTCCGGCCTGGGTACGTTCGGCCCCGCATGTTGGGCAACTCGAACACACGCAACGGCCCGAAACAACACGTCCATATCTCACGCTCGAAGTGGCTGGCTGGCCACCCACGGAAGCGGGTACTCCGGCCGCCGCAAGCCGGCCATGCGGTGTCGCGACCCCGCGCGCCAGGTGGCGATGAAACTGCCGATCCAGATGATAATGCCGGCGGAGCACATGCCGTCGATGCCTGGGATTCCGGAGTACGCGCTGCGTCTGCTGCGCGAGTGTGCGCACCGCAATACGCGGCGTGATCCGGCGGTGATGCAGCGCCTGCCGAGCGAGGCTGTGCACAGTTCGGCGGGCGATCGCGGGAACCGTACGCAGCAAGCGCCGCGCTGCCGGTTGGCGATAGAATTTGCGTGCGATCGTACCAATTCCGCGCGTGAGCTGCGGACTAACTCGGGTTACTGATTTAAGGATTCTGGGGAGTGCCTTTTTCGCCATGGGCGCAAGCGCCTTTGCTGCCATAGGTAAGAGCTTTGTGGCCGCCATGCCGATCAACGGAAGAAATCGATCTACCGCTTCCTCCTCCGATTCCGACTCGGCCGCCAGCGCGCCCAGGTGTTCCATCATGGCATCGGCATAGACTTTCCGGATCGGACTGATTTCGGATTCCCACTCACCTTCGCCCTCTCCTTCGAATTCCGTTTCACCTTCCTCCTCGAATTCGCCTTCACCTTCAAACTCGTTTTCCAGTTCGCCTTCCCACTCGCCTTCGAGCTCGTCCTCTAATTCCGTTTCGAGTTCCGGATGAGTTCCCATTTCCTCTTCGGATTCGTACACGCTGGCCATGTCATTGCCTCCTTGAGCTGCTTTCTTCTTGTCTGCTATCGAGACATGCGGCGTCGGATCCGGCGTCTCGGACGTTTGTAGGCTCGGCTGACGCCAACATTGCGGACAACAGCGGCTGTGCAGGCCTTCGGACTTCCGATGACACGCCGCACCTGCCTGGCTGCGGCCCGTGCTGCAGTCCGTTTCGTAATCGGGACGCCTTTAGCTGCCTGACGCTTCAAATCACGAATTGTCCGGCGAACAACAGTGGGTACGGCTCGCACGAGCATGCGAGTGTTTCGACGGCGGCGCAGCATACGGGTCAATACCGCAGTCCCACGCACCAGGTGCGGAAGTAAATTACGCAGGTCACGCCGGTCTGCGGGCGAAAGCACGGTAACGGCCGCCGCTCCCACCATCGCTTCAGCTTCCCCTTCGGCTTCGGCATGCGAGGCTGCTTCGGCCATCATTTCGGCAACTGCCATATTGTGCGTGAGCGGATGAGCGGCGATCTCGTGAACAACCTCCTGTTCACTCTCGAACTCGCTTTCAAACTCACCCTCGAGCTCACTTTCGCCCTCCAGGGCAGAACTGGCCAATCTGCCAATGCTCGCGCCCGCCGGGCCGAGGATCGCCCCTCCGACAATCGGCGCAGCGACCTTTGCGATCTTTTTGAGCATGGGCGCGGCGCGGCGTAGAAACTTTCCGATACGTCCGAAAAATTCTTCCGACTCGTATTCACCTTCGAACTCTTCCTCACCGAGCAGACTGCCCACCACGTTCCCTATGGCTCCCAGCCAACCCTCGCCTTCCAGGTGGCCCGCCTCCCCCTCCAACTCGCCTTCCAGCTCTTCTTCGAACTCGCCTTCGCCTTCGAGTTCTTCCTCGAGTTCGGCTTCGCCCTCCTCCTCACCGAGCAGACTGCCCACCACGTTCCCTATGGTGCCCAGCCAACCCTCGCCTTCCAAGTGGCCCGCCTCACTCTCCAACTCGCCTTCCTTAAACTCTTCCTCGAGCTCTAGCTCGAGTTCGCTCTCGTGGTCCGCCATCTGTGGTTACCTCCAGAACTGGTTGGTGACACAGAGAAAGTAAATCGATTCTTCCGGATAAACCAGTCGCATTTTGCAGGTAGCTCCGTAAGGTGACGCGAAATGAGCCGCATCCCTTGACACGGCTTTCGCCAAGCGGGCCTCATTTGCGTTATTTCGAGTGCTCTAGCTCAACGCATCTGCGAAGAAGCGCTCTGTCACCAAAAGCAGCGACTCCAAATTGGCGAAAAAGGGTGATATTGTTACAGCCTCGTAGTGAGTTGTGAAGCGTCTATCTTTTTGGCGCGTCCGGGCGAGCTATTGGCCCTTTTTGCCGCCACTGAAATGCGTAATTACGTTTAACACCCTGGCAGAAGATCGGCGGAGGAACACTGCTTATGGTGGTCACATCAATAACACGCACCGAGCAACTGGTGCGAGAGCTCTTGAAATGTGTGTCGCCCGGAACGACCGTTGGCGATGGGAGTCATGAAAACGGAGTCGAAGAAGTCCTGTTTGATCTTGAAGTGGATGGGTTGCGCTATCTGTTCATCCGGCTTCCTAAACTCGGGCAGCCGCAAGTCCCGCTAAGCCCCCGCGAGCAGGAGATTGTACGCCTGGTTGCGCTTGGACACTCAAACAAAATCATCGCCGGAGTTTTGAACATCAGTTCGTGGACTGTCTGCACTCACGTGCGCCGTATCTTCACAAAACTGGGCGTCGCTTCACGCGCAGCAATGGTGGCGAAGACATCGGAGTTGGAAAGAATGAAAGATCGACGCCAGATTGTGAGAAAGTCTTCCTTGCCTTCTGAGCTCGAATGCCCGCCTGCTCCAAGATCGCTCGTAGGAAACAGCCGTGTTGTGATCTAGGGTTGCTGACGATGAAGAGCGGGACGAGAGTCAGGCGTATCTGTAACAGCGGACGCACCGTTGAATGCCGACCGTTTCGGAAAACGTTTGGCTGAGTCTTGTCAATACCGGCCGGAAGATATCGAAGTTCCGATCGAGAATTCTTCAGGATAAAGAGTAGTAAAGGGGCGCTCGAGCGGACGAACTCACGAACGGCTGCGGGCCATGTCACTAGGCTGCTTCAAGAATCTGCCGGACGCGCGCTTTCGCCATGCGCAGAATGTGCTCGAGCTCGATGAGGTACTCCAATTCCGATTCCTGCACAGGATGCAGAGTGCGGAAAGCAATGCGAACCCGGCGATTCTCATCGCGGACTTAATGAGATGCTCTCAAGAGCCTGGGTCCGTTCTCAATTCACCCAGCGCGTTGCCGGTTCAGCCTGCGGCGCACGAAGCCGCTGCAGCAGCTTACGCGGATCGAACAAATGCTCCGGAATGAAGTGCCGCACGGACCAGCGGCTCTGCTCATCCAGCTGGACACCCACGAAAAATGCCTGATTGCGGTACACCGCGTAGCGGATCAGACCAGTCAGCTCCACCTGCCCATAGAGGACCCGGACCGGAGTGCCCACGTGGATCGAGCATTCCAGCTGAAGTGACATCCCTTTTTCGGATATATCTTCGAGATTCGCGATCTTACGTTTTTCCTGGTGGTTGAAATCGTGCCAGATCACCTCGATCAGATCTGCGCAGAGCAGGCGGGTATCGCGTCGACGGTCGTGCATTGCGTCCATACCTACTCATCGGTTGTCGGCGGGCAGTTACGATGAAAATGTTGGGCGCAGGGTACTAAGAATTTGCGGAATCGTTTGTTCCAGGCACTTAACCCGCCTAACTACCCTGCCGCACTATTCCTCACGGGTAAGCCGGCAGCTGCAAGAACCGGCTCCTGAACGGTAAACCGCGCCGGACAGGTAAATTCAGGTAAAGCCGCAGAATCGCCCGACATCGACATGGACCTCCAGCCCGATCTTTCGACCCCGCGCACCGGCCCCGACACCCGGATCGGCGTCATTTTGCGGGTTGCCTTCTTCGTGGCGACGGTGTTTGTGAGTCTCCGCCTGCTGGTTGTGCTCCTTTACAGCATCTTCGGCGCGGTCGTAGCCGGCACAGTGGGCCTTTGCGCAACAGGCCTGATCGCAAATCTGCTGACCATGCGCATCTTCGACCGCCGCCCGTTCACCGATATCGGCATGCAGGCGGGCCGCTCTTCGCTGGTCAATCTGGGCCTGGGGCTCGGGCTCGGCGCCGGTGCGGCTGCTTTGATGCTGGTCGCTCCGCTGGTAGCCGGCACCGGGCAGCTGGTCGAGCAGGCAGGCGTGCCGTTCTCCTGGGCCACGCTCATCTTCTACCTGATTGCCCTCGGGGCGGCCGCTATGGGCGAAGAAATGATCTTTCGCGGCTATGCCTTCCAATTACTTATCGAGAAAATCGGGCCGTTTGCGACCGTTTTGCCGGTTGCCGTCATTTTCGGCCTGACGCACTCCTCCAATCCGCACGCCACCGTGCTCGGAATCATCAACACCGTCCTCTGGGGCGTCATCCTGGGCGTAGCCTTCCTGCGCAGCCGCGATCTCTGGCTGCCCATCGGCCTGCATTTCGGCTGGAATCTGGTCCTGCCGCTGTTCGGGGTCAACCTGAGCGGGCTTACAATCGAGGTAACGAGGTATCACTATCGATGGGATCTCTTGCCACTCTGGAGCGGCGGGGATTATGGCCCGGAAGGCGGATTGCTGGCGACCATCTTCGTCGTCGGCCTGTTGTTCGCAATCTGGAAAGCGCCCGTCCGGCCGCAGCATGCCGCCATCGCCAAGAACCTCAACGAGTAGCCGGCATCCTGGCACTTTCGCTTCTCCTCTGCGCCGGCCACGCGCGCGCCGATAAACTCAGCTTCGATGAGCGGATGGAGATCGAGCGTGGGCTCAACGCCGAAGTGGCGACTCTCAAAGTCATCCTGCCGCGCGCCAAACATCCGCTTGTCATCCGAAGCGACGGTCAATACGACCAGCGCGCCTGGCAAAAGGTGCTCGATGAAGACGGCCCCGCAGCCCGCCGCGGCGACCAGATTCAGATCACCAAAGTCCAGATTGAGAAGGACCGAATTGTGCTTGAGATCAACGGCGGCACCAGTTCCGGGCACTGGTACGACCATGTCCAGGTCGGCATGGGAGGAACCATGTCGCCCGTCTCCACCAACCAGAACGGACAGGCCAACGGCTCGCATATCGCGCTCGTTTTCCCCGGGCCCGTGCCTTCACTGAAGGCTGCCGAGATCCGGCACATGCTGACGCCGATCTTCGATTTCGAGAAGCACTCGGCCGCCGAGCAGTACGTCGAACAGTTGCCCGAACCCGTAAAGAAGGCCATCAAGGAACAGCGGGCGGTCGAGGGCATGGATCACGATCAGGTCCTGCTCGCGCTTGGCAAGCCACGCAGCAAGAGCCGCGAAACGAATGCCGACGGTGACGCCATCGAGGATTGGATCTACGGCGAAGCACCCGGCAAGATCACCTTCGTGCGCTTTAACGAAGGCAAAGTGGTGAAGGTGGAGGAGTCCTACGCCAACGTCGGCGGAACGACGATGCCCTCGCTGCCCGAACCGCGCCAATAGCGATCACACCTCTCCGCAAAATAGTTTTGCGCGGACAGACGAAGCACAAATCCGTTCGTTAAAACGACTTACGCGACAATCGCCGATCCGGCCCGCCATTGAACCACATACGACCGCGATGTTCCATCCATCTACACTCCAGGCATTAGGGCGGTAACGCAGCCGGCCGGCAGCGTACATCAACACTTCTTTTCCTGAGGAACGATGCGATCTCATACCCTTTCTGCGCGCGTGAAGCGTGTGAAGCCGAGCGAGGACCCGGATGGCCTGTCGGCGCGGCTCAACGATCTGCTGGTCGGGCAGCCCGAGGCAATCGAAACGATTGTCCCTTATGTGCAAATGCACCAGGCGGGGCTTTCGCCGGAAGGACGCCCGGTTGGGGTGGTCCTGCTGCTCGGTCCGACAGGAACCGGCAAGACACGCACGGTCGAGGCGCTCGCCGAAATTCTGCACGGCAGCAGCAAGAACGTGCTGAAGATCGATTGCGGCGAGTATCAGATGGAGCACGAGGTTGCAAAACTGATCGGCGCGCCTCCCGGATATCTCGGCCACCGCGAAACTCAGCCGCTGTTCACTCAGGCCCGCATCAACGCCGTCGCCAGCGAGCAGAGCGATATTTCGCTGCTGCTGTTTGACGAGATTGAAAAAGCCGCGCCTTCCCTCACGCGCCTCATGCTGGGCATCCTGGATAAAGCGAGCGTTCGGCTGGGCGACAATTCAACCGTCAATCTTGAACGCTGCCTGATTTTTCTCACCAGCAATCTCGGCGCAAAAGCCATTCAACGCGCCAATATGCCGGACTTCGGCTTCGAAGCGATGCTGACGCAGGAGACAATCGATGACACCGGGCGCGTTCACAAGATCGCCATGTCCGCTGTCCGCCGCAAGTTTTCGCCCGAATTTGTCAATCGCATCGATTCGGTCATCACCTACAAACCGCTCGGACGAGAAGCCTACGACGCCATCCTCGATCACTTACTCGACAATTTCGGCCGCTTGATTCAGACGCGCCTCGGCTACCGCGCCTTTCGTCTGCAGTGCACTCCCTCCGGCCGCAAGCTGTTGCTCGACACGGGCACGAGCATTGAATACGGCGCGCGCGAGTTAAAGCGCACCGTACAGCGCAACTTCATCCAACCGGTTGCAGCGCTCGTGTCTGTAGGCGAAATTCCGCCGGGCTGTACCGTGATTCTCGACGCTAAAGGCAGCGAATTCAGTATTCTGCTGCGCAATTGAGACGCGCTTTATACACTGCAAGTGCGTGCCCGGTACGCTCTACCTCGTCGCAACGCCGATCGGCAATCTGGAAGACATCACCCTTCGAGCCCTCCGTGTGCTGCGCGACGAGGTGGACGTGATCGCCTGCGAAGACACACGCCAGACCCAAAAACTCCTCACGCATTTCGAAATACAAAAGCGTCTTGTCAGCTACCACGAGCACAACGAGTCCGCGCGCGCGCAGGATTTGATTTCTCTCTTACTGGATGGGAAAAACGTCGCCCTGGTCAGCGATGCCGGGACGCCGCTCGTCTCCGATCCTGGCTATCGTGTCGTCCATGCCGCGATCGAGCACAACATTCCCGTCGTCCCGCTGCCGGGCGCATCGGCACTGCTCGCCGCGCTTACGGCCTCTGGCATGCCGACCAATGCCTTTCTCTTTCTTGGCTTCGTTCCGCAAAAAGAACAGGGGCGCCGCAGAGCACTCGAAGCGGCAGCCGTCCACGAGGTGACGCTGGTCCTCTACGAAAGCCCGCATCGCATTCTCGAAACGTTGGCTTCGATTCGCGACATTTTCGAGTCGCGCCAGATCGTCGTCGCTCGCGAGCTCTCCAAACTGCACGAAGAATTTCTGCGCGGCACGGCCGAAGAAATCCGCGCCGGGCTTGCTGCGCGTGCTGCTATCAAGGGTGAATTCACCATCGTGATTGCCCCCGCATCCGCGCATGTGGAGAACGCCGATCCGGTGGAGGAGGTCGCCGCGCTCCAAGCAGCCGGTACGCCCCGCATGGACGCAATCAAGGCTGTTGCGAAACGGCTGGGACTTCCGAAGCGGCAGGTGTACCAGGCCGTCGAGGAGCAGGGCAGCAATCGCGCGGACAAACGTCGTGATTTGGGCCAAAACGCCCGATAGCGCGTCGCGGTGCATTGCCTGAGAGGCGCTCTTCGATCAGCTCGCGAATAGCCGTGATGAAAGCGGGATGCGTGCCGGCCGTCGCCGCGCGCACCAGCTTGATCCCGAGTTCCCCGGCCAGTTCGCGCGCCTCCACATCGAGATCGTACAGCACTTCCAGATGATCCGAAATGAAGCCGATCGGCGCAACGAGCACATTCTTTGCGCCCTGCTCGCCGAGCTTTCGCAGGTAATCGAGAATATCGGGCTCGAGCCAGGGTTGCCCCGGTGCGCCGCTCCGGCTTTGATACACCAGCTGCCAGTTTTCACAGCCGGTGGCTTCGGCAATCAGCCGCATGGTCTCGGCAAGCTGTGTTTCGTACGCGCTCGAAGCTGCCATGGAGCACGGGATACTGTGCGCAGTCGCCACAAAGTGTAGATTGGCGCGCTCATCGGGTGAGAATTGCGACAGCGCTTCCCGCACCCGCTCCGCACACGCTTCGATGAAGCCGGGATGGTTATAGAAGACACGCAGCTTGTCGATCTCGGGCGCGCCTTCGCCGGTCTCGATCTGCGCCGCCGCTAAATTTTCGCGATACTGCCTGCAACCGGAATAGGAACTGTAAGCCGAAGTCACAAAAGCGAGAGCGCGCCGCACCCCATCCGTACGCATCTGCCGTAACGTCTCCGCCAACAGCGGGTGCCAGTTGCGATTGCCCCAGTAAATCGGCAGATTGACGCTGTGCGCAGCGAGTTCCCTGCGCAATGCATCGATCAGAGCGCGATTCTGCTCATTGATCGGACTCTTGCCGTCGAAATGGTAATAATGCTCGGCGACCTCTAGCAGCCGTTCGCGTGGAACGCCGCGTCCGCGCGTAACATTCTCAAGAAACGGCAGCACGTCTTCGCGCTTCTCGGGACCGCCGAAGGAGACCACCAGAATCGCGTCGTACGTCATTCGTTACATGCGCGCGCTGACGCGATGCAGCTTCAGCATGTTCGTCGAGCCGCGCAACCCAACTGGCTGTCCCGCCACGAACACGATGTTGTCGCCCGCCTTCACGCGACCGGTCTCGATCAGCAGTCGCTCCATCTCGTGCAGCATGCGATCGGTGGAATCGAGCGTGGGAGAAAGAATCGCCTCTACTCCATACGCAATCGAAAGCTGCCGCGCCGCCGCTTCGCTCGATGTAAACGCGTAAATCGGAACCGGCGGCCGATAGCGCGAGAGCAGCCGCGCTGAAGCTCCCGAAGTCGTGCCCACGGCCAGTGCTGTCACTCCAGCAGACCGCGCGCATTGGAATGCTGCCTCGGCGATGATCTCGGGAATTTCGTTCTCCCGCGGCCGGATGCGCTCGAAGCCTTTACGATTCATCGAGTGCTCGGTTTCGCAGGCAATCCGCGCCATCACCCGTACCGCTTCTACCGGATACTTTCCCGCGGATGTCTCAGCCGAGAGCATAATGGCGCTGGTGCCGTCGTAAATGGCGTTTGCCACATCGCTCACCTCCGCACGCGTCGGCATCGCGTTCTCAACCATCGATTCAAGCATCTGCGTGGCCGTAATCACGAACCGGCCCCGCTCGCGCGCCTTCTCGATAATGGCTTTCTGAATCGCCGGTACGCGCTCGATGGCCATCTCCACGCCCAGATCGCCGCGCGCTACCATCACGCCCTCGCATTCTTCCAAAATTGAATCCAGATTCTGCCAGCCTTCGGGCTTTTCAATCTTCGCGATAATTGGCTGGCGCGCATCCTGCTCATCGAGCAGATGGCGCAGCCGCAACACATCGCGCGCCTGCCGGACAAACGAGAGCGCGAAAAAATCCACGCCCTTCTCGATGCCGAAATGCGCATCGGCGATATCTTTTTTTGAGAGCGACGGTGTGCTGACCTGCACACCCGGCAGATTGATGCCCTTGCGATCGCTCACCATCCCGCCGGTAACCACCTGGCAGCGCGCCGCCACTCCATCGCTCTCGATAACACGCAGTACCACCGAGCCATCCGCGATCAGCACCGCATCCCCGGGCCGCACATCGCGCGCAAACTCGACGTAATTCGTCGAAGCGCGCGTCTCATCGCCGTCGCAGCTCTCCGTCGTAATCGTGAAAACCGATTTTTCGGTGAGCAGACACGGCCCGTTCTTGAAAGTCCCGAGGCGAATCTTTGGCCCCTGCAGATCGAGCAGGATGCCGGTATGCCGTTTGAACTCGGCTTCCAGTTTGCGCACCCAGTCGATGCGGCGCGCGTGATCTTCCTGTGTTCCGTGTGAGGCGTTCAGCCGGAACACATCCACGCCGGATTCGAACAGCCGGCGAATCACATCTTCGGAGTCGGTCGAAGGCCCGAGCGTGGCAACGATTTTGGTGGCTCGCATGATGTGGGTTCACCTTCATTATGAAGCGCCCACGCTCTTATCCGCGGAACGTTTGTCTCTGGCATAATGGTGGTCGCTCTGGGTTTTTCTTCCGCAAACGGCGGATGATGTTTCTTTCACCGACTCGTCACACACGGCTCAACGAAGCCGTAGGATTCCTATTGTTTCTGGCGGGCCTGGCTGTTTCGCTGAGCCTGCTTTCGTATTCGGCGGCGGATCCGTCCTGGAACACCGCAACGGGAGCCGTTCGTACCCACAACCTGCTCGGCCTCTTCGGCGCGACCTGGGCCGACTTTCTGCTGCAGGTTTTTGGTGTCAGCGTTTTTCTGCTGCCGGTGCATCTGTGGGCGCTCGGCTGGAAATGGGTGCGTTCATCGCCTATCGAGAGCCCGTGGTTCCGCGTCCTCGGCGCCTTTGCTCTCTGGTTCTGCGTTTCCACCGCCTGCGGGCTGCTGCCAAAGTCGTTTCTGATTGGCGGAACGATTCGTCCCAGCGGAATTGTCGGGATGGTCATCGCGGATTTCCTGCTGGCGCGCTTCGATCTCGCCGGCTCCGCCATCATTACAGTGGCGGCCGCCATCGTCGCTCTGTACTTTGCTTCGACGTTCGAAGTTTCCACGCTGCGCCGCTGGCTGAGCGGACCGCTTGCACGCTGGGACGCTATGCGCGCTCGATGGGCCCAGAAGCGGGAGGCGAAACGCGCCGCTGCCATCGAACAAGCCCGCGCTCGCGCTGCCGAACGGGTTAGCCGCAGAGCTGTCAAACGCGGTAGTCAGCCGCTCGACTCGCAACCCGCAACTCCGGTTGCCCCGCAGCATCCGATCGAGCAGACGGTCCCCGCCGCTACAAAGGCCGAAGAGCCTCCGTTCGACGTGGAAGAACCCGAAGAAGCCGAAAGCGACTTCGAAATTCCGATTCGCACGCTCGAATACCAGCCGAATCCACGCACCGCCTCCGAATCGGCACCAGTCGAGCCCGAGCCTGTTCCCGCCGCACTCGAAATGCATGCGGAAGCAAGCGCTCGCCCCCGCAAGAAGCAACTCTACAAGCTGCCCTCCCCTGCCCTGCTGAACGAAGTTCCGCCCGGAAGCGGATACGACAGCACCGAATTGAAGGAAGTCGCCAGCCGCATCAAATCGAAGCTCGAAGAATTCAACGTGCGCGGCTCGGTGGTACAGATCAACCCCGGCCCGGTGGTTACGACTTTCGAATACAAGCCGGAAGCGGGCGTGAAATACTCGCGTATCACCACGCTGACCGAAGATCTCTGCCTCGGCCTGCAGGCCGAATCGGTACTGATCGAGCGCCTGCCGGGTAAACCCACGGTCGGTATCGAAGTGCCAAACACCAAACGCGAGCTGATCAGTTTGCGCGCGATTCTCGAATCCGACGAGTTTCACGATTCGCCCTCGAAAATGACCATCGCCCTCGGCAAGGACATCAACGGGCGTATAAAGGTCGCATCGCTGGAAACGATGCCGCATCTGCTGATCGCTGGTTCAACCGGATCGGGCAAGAGCGTGATGCTCAACGCGATGATCATGTCGTTTCTCTACAAAGCGACGCCGGACGAAGTGCGCATGATCATGGTCGATCCGAAACGCGTCGAGCTCGGCATCTACGAGGGCATTCCTCATCTGCTGACACCGGTCATTACCGAGCCGAAAAAGGCTACGAATGCGCTGCGCAACGCCGTTCTCGAGATGGAGCGGCGTTTGAAACTGCTGGCCGCACACGGCGTGCGCAACATTGATCAGTACAACCGCAAAGTGGCTCAGCTCAAGAAAACGCCGCGCGGCCTGTTCGATGACCAGAGCGAGGAAGAAGAGCTCGAACCGCTGCCGTATGTGCTGATTCTGATCGACGAGCTGGCCGATCTGATGATGCTCGAACGCGCCAATGTCGAGGAATGCATCACGCGTCTGGCGCAGATGGCCCGCGCCGTCGGCATGCATCTGGTACTTGCTACGCAGCGGCCGAGCGTCGACGTGATCACCGGTCTGATCAAAGCGAACTTCCCGTCGCGTATCAGCTTCCGCGTCGCCACCCGCGTCGATTCACGCACAGTGCTCGACTCTATGGGCGCCGAACATCTGCTCGGTAAAGGCGACATGCTTTATCTGCCGCCGGGTTCCTCGCGCCTCACGCGCGTGCATGGCGCCTACGTGACCGAAACCGAGACGAATCGCGTCGTCGATTTCTGGAAAGAACAGGCTGAGCCCGAATACGACGAGTCATTCCTGCTCACGCCGCCTTCCGAAGAAGAGCCGGAAGATGGCGAAGCCTTCGATGGCGAGCAGGATCCGATGTATGAAGACGCCGTCCGCGTGGTGCTCGAACAGGGCAAAGCTTCCACTTCGACCCTGCAGCGGCGCCTACGCCTCGGCTATGGACGCGCCGCACGTATTCTCGATATGATGCAGCGCGATGGCATCATCGGGCCGCCGGACGGCAGCAAACCGCGCGAAGTGCTGAAGCGGCCCGACTGGCTGCGCGAAGTCGATCACCAGCTGCGATGATGATGATCGTGGAGTTGCGAAGTCAGATATGACCGTTCACGCTTTCCGCGGCCCCGGTCGTATCTTCGGCTTTACGCAAGACCAGACCGGTGCCAATCTACCGCCGCAATTTGCACCCTGGACCGCTTTCAAGATACGGATGCTTGCCTGGACGACATCGAGCAGCATGGATTTCACCTCACGGACGCTCACGTCCGTATAACCGATACGGTTCTCTGAGTCGCCAGCCCCCGCGCGGGGGCGGCAGTTTGTCGTCCATTCGTTACGCTGGAACGGTAGCGGAATGAGTGAAAAGAGGATTATTGTTGCCATTGACGGTCCTGCCGGCGCGGGCAAGAGTACACTGGCCAAACGCATCGCCGAACGGCTCGGATTTGTGCATATCAACACCGGCGCAATTTATCGCGCGGTAGCGCTCTGGGCTCTGCGGCTGAATGTGTCTCTTGAAGATATGTACCGGCTCGAGCAGCTGGCGAAGGAAGCGCGCATCCAGCTCACCGGGGGCCGCGTGCTGCTCAACGGCGAGGATGTGACAGATGAGATTCGCGAGCCGCGGGTATCGCAGGCCGCCTCCAGGGTGTCGATGGTTCCCGGGGTGCGTCAGGCGCTTCTCAGCGTGCAGCGCGGGATGGCCGAAGAAAGCAGCGTGGTCATGGAAGGCCGCGATATCGGCTCCGTCGTGTTTCCTGAAGCGCAGGTCAAAATTTTCCTTGATGCCGAACCAGCCGAGCGCGCCCGGCGCCGCGCGCTGGAACTGCAGGAGCAACGCGATTTCACCGCCATTGCCGGCGAGATGCAGGCGCGCGATGAGCGAGATCGCCGCCGCGCGGAAGCGCCGCTCGTGCAGGCACCCGATGCGGAATTGATCGACACCACCGGACTCTCTCTCGAGCAGGTCGAAGAAGCTGTGCTGCGCGTGGTGCGTGCCCGCACTTCGAACGGCCGGGCCGCCGGACACTAAGCTACGTCTATTCGCAATGCGCCGCGCCACGATCGCTGACACCTCGCTGCTGGTCACGTTCATGGCAGAATTCTATGCCGAAGGTGGCTACGAGCTCGATCAGGATCGCGCCAGGGAAGCATTTGAGGCCATTCTCAGCCACGAGAGCCTGGGAGCTGTCTGGATCATTCAAACAGACGGCCGTGATGCCGGCTACCTGGTGGTGGCGTTCCGGTTCGCCATGGAATTTGCCGGTACGATCGCCTGTCTCGACGATCTCTATGTGCGGAGCGAATTTCGCAACCGAGGTCTCGCATCGGCTGCTTTGTTCGAGCTGCGAGGCTTCTGCCAGGCAGCGGGCATTCGCGCGTTAACCGTCGAAGTCGGATTCGACAACGGCGCAGCACAAAAGGTTTATCGCCGCGCCGGTTTCACGGAAGCCGCAAACCGCCAGTTGCTGGCACTTGCGCTCGCTCCTCCGGCGCATAAAGAATAGCGAATTTACTCCATACGCAGTGCCGACATGGGATCGTCCGCAGCGGCGCGCCGGGCCGGAATGAAACTGGCGAGCAGCGCCACCGCGCCCAGCAGAAGCGCTGCCGAGATCAGCGAAACGGTATCGCGCGGTTTCACTCCGTAGAGCAGCGTTGCGGCTAGCTGCCCGGTCCAGAGCGAGAGCCCAATCCCAACCAACAATCCGATACAAAGCAGCAGCACAGCTTCCCGCAGCACTAGACGGATGACACCCCCCCGATCCGCTCCGAGCGCCATCCGGATGCCGATCTCTTTGCGGCGGCGCGCCACCATGTAGGAGATTACGCCATAGAGCCCCAGGGTAGCGAGCAAAGTAGCAAGTCCTCCGAAAGCGCCAGAAAGGATGGCCATCAATCGCTCTCCCTTCACGGATTCGTCTACAAGTCTTGAAAATGGTTCAAACTGGATTGCAATCGACGGGCTCATCTCTGCGATTGCCGCTTTTGCCCTCTTCATTACTGGACCCGGCGCGCCCGCCAGACGAAGTACAAATGTAGCATCTGGTCCTGGTTCCTCATCCTGCGCGATCGGAAAGAAAGCGATCGGTTTGAAATCTTCGCGTAACTCCTGGTACTTCGTATTGCCGACCAGCCCGACGATTTGAAAAAGCGGTTCGGGCTTGCCCGCCGCCACTTGCCTATGAAAGGTATGTCCGAGTGGATTCACGCCCGGGAAATACTTTCGAGCGAACGCCTCATTCACAATCGCCACTTTCGGTGAACTCAACCTGTCGTAGTCATTGAATTCTCGGCCCGCAAGTAGCCGCGTGCCCATCGTGCGAAAGTAACCGGGTGAGACCCGGTTCAACCACGCACTCTTTCCGTTATCGGCTGCCGGTGCGCCATCTGGGCCTATGTTGCTGTCCCAGCCAGCGCCGCTAAGTGGCGTAATCGCCACCTGGGCCGACTCAATCACGCCCGGAATGGACGCGAGCTTTTCCTCCAACTGCCGATCGATCCGCAGGCGTTCTTTCTCCGCATGTGGCATTTTGCTGTAATCGAGACCTACGGCCAGCATGTCGTGCGATTCAAAACCGGTATCCGTCGTGAGCAAACGATGCAAACTACGAATGAAGAGCAGTGCCCCGGCCAGTAGCACCATCGAGAGCGCTACTTGTGTAATCACCAGAGTCCGCCGGATTCCGAAACGTTCCGGTCCGGCTGTACTGGTGCGCCCACTGGATCGCATCGCGGCGGAAGGCGCAATGTTGGTACATCGAAGCGCCGGGGCAAGGCCGAAGAGCAGACAGGTCGCGACCGCAAGCGAGACGGTAAATGCCAGCACTCGCCAGTCATACGAGAGCGAAAAGACTGTCGGGCTGTCCGGCGATTGCAGGAATGCGACGAAGGCGCGGCTTAATGCGGACGCGACTGCGATTCCCACCACAGTCCCGGATATCGCTAAGAGCAAGCTCTCCACCAGCAACTGCCGTATCACGCGGCTGTGCGAAGCGCCCATCGCCAGCCGGGCGGCCATTTCGGGTTCGCGAACCGTTGCCCGCGCGAACAGCAGATTCGCGATGTTAGCGCACGCGATCAGCAGGACCAGCCCAGTAATAGCCAGCAACAAATTCAACGGTTCTCGTGATTGTTCGCGCAGGCCGGAGACGCCGTTATCCGCTCGCGTCACAGTCAGCTTATTTGCGAGGAAACGTTTGGCCATATCCGGTCCATATTCGGGTGGAATTGTCGCGCGCATGATGCCGGGCGACAGCGCGCGCAACTCGGCATCCGCCGTCTTCACGTTCCAACCGGGCTTGAGACGTCCGATAATCGACAACCACCACGCAGTCCGGTTCGGAATACGGCTGTTACCCTCTCCTCGCACCAACCGGTCCGCACAGAGCGGTATGGCGGCGTCGTAACCATAACCGACCTCCACACCGAAGAACGATGGTGGCGTCACCCCGATCACTGGAAACGTGTAGCCGTCGAGACTGAGCTTACGGCCAAGAACCTGCGCGTCGCCGCCAAATTCCCGCTGCCAGAAGGAGTAGCTGATCACCGCTCCGGCGTTGCAGGAAGTGCTGTCGTCGGCCGCCGTAAATGTGCGCCCAAGCATTGAGTTCACTCCGAGCACTCGGAAGAAATCGCCGTTGACATACAGCCCTTGGGCAAAGCGCGGCTCGCCGCCAGTTGTTAAGTTAAAACGCGTGGCGCTCCACGCTACGAGCCCGCTATAAGCCTGCTGCCGCATCCGAATCGCTTCCCATTGCGGATAGGTAAAGATCGCACTCCGGCTCGACCAACTGCCACCGCGTGCCGAATCTTTCTGGAAATCGAGTGCCACCAGTTCCTGCGGATCTTGCACCGGCAGCTTCTTCAGACGAATCGCATTCACCAGCTGAAAAATCGCCGTGTTCGCCCCGATTCCCAACGCCAGCGAGAGCACCGCAACGGCAGTGAACCCCGGGCTCAGCCGCAGCTGGCGCAAGCCATACATCAAATCGGCACGAGTCTGATCGAGCCAGGCAGCAACGTTCATGTCGCGAGTGCTCTCTTTCTGAATCGAGTAGTTGCCAAGCCTGCGTCGTGCCGCGCGCACGGCGTCTTCGTGAGACATGCCCCGCGCTTCGAGACGCTCGCAGCTTTCCGCCAGATGATGCGCGAGCTCGTCTCGCAGTTCGCGATCCAGCTCTTCAGACCGGAAAACGTTCCGCCAGCGTGTATACCAGGGCATGGCGAGTTCTATTCGATGCGCAGGGCGGACATCGGGTCACCCGTGGCGGCGTAGCGCGCGGGAATAAAGCTCGCGATCAGCGCGATACAGGCGAGCAGAAGGCTGGCTCCGATCAGCGACACCGTGTCGCGCGGTTTCACGCCGTAAAGAAGAGTCGCGGCAAGTTTGCCGGCCCAAAGCGAGATCACCGTCCCTGCGATAATACCCGCGAAGAGCAGCAACGCAGCTTCTTTCAGCACAAGGCGGATGACACCGGAGCGGTCCGCCCCAAGGGCCATACGAATACCAATTTCTTTACGCCGGCGCGCGACCATGTAGGAGATGACACCATAGAGCCCGAGCGTGGCGAGCAGCATGGCGAGCAGGCCGAGAGCGCCGGAAAGAATCGCCATCAGGCGCTCGCGCAGCAGCGATTCGGTAAGCTGGGCCGACAGCGGGCGGAACTGGATACCGATCGATGGAGCTACTTCCGCCACGGCGTTCTTCGCGGTACGCATGATCGATGCCGGCGACCCGGCAATGCGCAGAACAAAATTGGTACCATCGCCCGGATCTTCATTCTGCCCGGCAGCAAAGAAGCCGAGCGGGCGGAAATCTTCGCGCAAGTCTTCGTATTTTGTGTTTTGCACCACGCCGACAATTTGAAATAGCGGCTCCGGCTTGCCGGCCTGTGCTTCGATGCGGAAGCTGTGTCCGAGCGGGTTGATGCCGGGGAAAAACTTCGTGGCAAATTGCTCGTTGATAATGGCGACTCTGGTGGAGCTGAGCGTGTCACGATCATTGAAATCCCGGCCGGCGATCAGGCGCGTCTGCATGGTGTGGAAATAGCCGGGGGAGACGCGATTGAACCAGGCTCGTTTATGGCTGGTCGCAGCAGGCGCCCCATCCGGGCCGACATTTTCGTCCCACGAGCTTCCGCTGATCGGAGTAGCATCGATCTGCGCCGCCGAGACGACACCCGGAATAGCCGAAAATTTTTCTGTTAATTCGCGGTAGAGACCTCGGCGGCGCTCTTTCGGAATCGGCGCTTTCTCCAGATCGATGCCGGCCGTGAGAACCCCCTCGGAACGGAACCCCGGATCCGATTTCAGCAGGTTGCAGAATGTGCGCACAAACAGCAAAGCACCGAACAACAGCACCAGCGAGAAAGCGACCTGAGTTGCTACCAGCGCGCGTCGAAGACTAAAGCGCTCGCGCCCTGTGGTGACGCTCCGGCTGGTCGAACGCATGGCGCAAGCCGGCGATAGCCGTGTGCCGCGCAACGCCGGAAGCAGCCCGAAGAGCAGACAGGTCAGAATGGCAAGTCCTACTGCAAAGCCGAGTACGCGCCAGTCCATTCCCGTGTCGAGGTAAATCGAATTCTCCGAGCTTGTGATCAGCAGAATGAGCGAGCGGCTCAGCGCGAACGCAAGCACGCCCCCCGATACGGTACCGAATAGCGCAAGCAGCAGACTTTCGGCCAGGAACTGGCGCACCACGCGCCCGCGCGAAGCACCCATCGCCAGACGTACCGCAATCTCAGCCTCACGAGCAGTCGCGCGCGCCAGCAGCAGATTGGCAAGATTCGCGCATGCGATCAGCAGCACAAGCCCGCTGATACCGAGCAACAGATACAGAGGCTGCTCGTATCGCCGCCTCAGATCGGAGACTCCGCCCTGTGCCGCTTGTGCCTCGAGCGTATTGGTCAAGAAGAGCTTTGCGAAGCCCGGGTTGTATTCGGAAGGCAAAGTGGCGCGCATGATCTGCGGCGAGGTGGTGCGCAGATACGCAGTCGCCTGCGCGAGAGTCCAGCCCGGCTTTAGCCGTCCCATAACCGAGAGCCACCAGGCGTAATCGAGCGGGATGCGGCTACGTTCGGAGATCAGCCGATCCGCGCACAACGGAACCGCCACATCATCGCGAACACCTACTTCGACACCGAAAAAAGCCGGTGGCGTGACACCAATTATCGGAACTGAGTAGCCGTCCAGGCTGAGCTTCCGGCCGAGCACCTGCGGATCGCCGCCGAGTTCCCGCTGCCAGAATGCGTAACTGATCACAGCGCCGGCATTGCAGGACGCGCTGTCGTCCTGAGCCATGAAGGTACGGCCGGCTATCGGCGACACCCCGAGCACCCGAAAGAAATCGCCGCTGACATACATCCCTTCGGCAAAGCGAGGCTCCCCGCCCCGGCTCAGATTGAAGCGGTTGGCGCTAAAGGCGAGTACGCCCGAAAACGGCTCATGCTGCGCCTGTATTTGTTGCCATTGTGAATAAGTGAATTCCCCGCTGCGACTCGATCCCCAGCCGGACCGGTGCGACGGTTGCACGTATTTCAAAATCACAAGCTCGTGCGGATCTTTCACCGGCAGCTTCTTCAGGCGAATCGCATTCACCAGCTGAAAAATCGCCGTGTTCGCCCCGATTCCCAACGCCAGCGAGAGCACCGCAACGGCAGTGAACCCCGGGCTCAGCCGCAGCTGGCGCAAGCCAT
>Ga0070738_10001786_pt1 | contig 38914 bp, 31 predicted proteins | sample Coa_R2_2_FD_66446 | JGI IMG/M metagenome (GOLD analysis project Ga0070738, IMG submission 66446) | Surface soil microbial communities from Centralia Pennsylvania, which are recovering from an underground coalmine fire - Coalmine... | ecosystem: Environmental > Terrestrial > Soil > Unclassified ...
ATGAGTGGGGCGCAGAAGCGACCTACGAGGGCATACGATGGCTTACGATCAATGCCGGTATCTTCAATGCATCGAATCTCTCGAAGATCGAGGCGACGATCCCGGCGCCATCCGGTCCGTTCGATTTCGGTCATCCGACATTTTCCGCACGTGCGATGGTCTGGCCGCAATTGTTGGATCAAGGGCTGAATGGCGAAGCCGGTGCTTCGATCCTCGTGAATGGGTCATTCAAGATGATCAATGCTTTTGCCGGTATTGGTCTTGCTGATAAAGCAAGCTTGTATGTGGAGGGGATGTACTCGAAAAATGCGGACGACCGTATCATTCGCAACTTCACAGTGCTTGGCAGTATGGAGCTTATGCAATGGCTCGCGCTCGAGTGGCGATACGACTACGGGCAGACCGAGGTCTATCCCGGCGTGGATCTGGCGTTCGCGCATGGGTTCGTCTTTGGCCTCGAGTTCTTCCCATGGCCGTATATCGAGATCCGGCCGGAATACCGTGTGCTGCAAACAAATCCATTCAACGGCAATGGCACCTATACCGGCCAATGGACCGGTCAGATCCATCTCTTCTATTAATCAGTCAGCTAATCGTCTGTCAACGTCACTATGCAAAAGCTCTCACGTAAATCCCGCTTGCTGCCACTTCTTATTCCGGTGGCGATAGCGCTGTTTGGCATTCGCGAAGCCGGATGCCAATTCACATTCTCCGGAAATCCGGATGTTAGTCTGGTTACGGTCCATGTTTCGCCTATTGCGGCTACGGTCGATACCGGTGGTAAACTAAATCTTACGGCAACGATCACCGGCTATAAGCAGGCAGGTACAGTATCATGGAGTGTCGTCGGCAGTACAAGTGGAAAGATCATTTCGAATGGTCTTAGCGCGACATTTATTGCCGACACCGCCCTTACTGTTTTTCCGACAACCGTGCGAGTGCGAGCTACATCGGATGAAGATCCTTCACGCTACGTCGAATGTGTCGTGACTATTGCCTATCCGGTGGATACCGGATTCAGCGCAAGCCCTCGATCGGTCACGATGCTGACAGGCGAGACGCAGCAATTTGCACTCGATACCGTTACCTCCGAAAGCTCGGTGCCGAACGTTCAATGGCAACTAATATCTGGTCCCGGCTCGATCACAGCCGGTGGGCTGTACACGGCGCCAGCGACGCTCGATCACGATAGCACCTTCGCTGTCGTACGCGCTGTCGCTGCTAATGATGAGAGCAATTATTCGCAGGCACGGATCCTCTTATTGATGTCATCCGATTCCTTCAAATGTTATTCGCGTGATATTCAGGCGGTGCTTTCCGGAAGCTGCGGTATGAGCAATTGCCATGATGCCGCATCGCACAAGGGCGGATATAATTATAACACGTATGCCGGAACGGTCGCAAGCGTTCGAAAGGGAGATGCCCGGGCCAGCAGGCTTTACACCGCTATCACGCAGCTCGATATGAACAACCGCATGCCGCCCCCCCCGCAGCCGACCCTTACGCCCGGCCAAATACTGACGATTGGGCAGTGGATCAACGAAGGCGCTCCGGACTGCCAATAATTCTGTAAATTTCAAACTGGAATTAAGGGTATACGGGAGCTACAGGAAAAAATTTAATTAAAAATTGAAAAACCGCCGTTTTTAGACCAGAAAATTTAAAAATCTGGCTACTACGGCGGTTACCTTTTAGTGTTTCATTGGTCTTCTAATCACGAGGAATCAGGTACATTAGGCTTGTCTTAGTGACACATTTCGCGATTCCTCACCATTTGATGTATTATCTTTATAGTCATCAGATTAACGGACTTACCTCCGGGGAGCACGAAAGCGCGGCTTCGGCCGTGCTATGTCTGCCGAAGTGCACGGCGGACCGTGATAAGGACCTCGGGCGATTTTTAGAGTTGTTTCTGATTTTTTACAATTCGTTCTAACTAATCACTTAATCTAATACATAAGATGAGACGTGTTTACTACGTGTCGCTTCTCGTATGCCTTTCGCTGCTCGCGTTCGTGAGCACGATGAATGCGCAGACGAAGGACCGTCGTGGTGAGCCGAACGCCTTATCGACCGGCTATTATGTCGTCGATTCGGACGATAACGCTCCTACACCATGGCGTCCTCAATACTTCTTCCTGGACACGACCTATAACCGCACCGAATGGACGCAGTTATGGACCGGCCCACAGCAGTATGGCGCACCCGGACAGTTCTTTTTCGATCCACGCACGACGACTCCGTCGCTCATGGACACGGTCAATGACTGTATGGCTGGGCCGATCTACATGCGCTTAGGCCATCAGTGGAACTTCTACAATGGCAATTACGACAGCGTATACATTTCGTCGAACGGCTTTATCGGATTCCGCCCCTATGCGGAAGCGACAGCCGGTAACCCGCCAGCATACAGCCGTGGCAATAACGTCGACTTAAAGTCGAGCTTTGCTTCTGCTCCGCACGCGATCGTCGCAGCTCTCTGGGCTGACCTCGATATGCGTCATGGCGGTCCGCACGATACCTCGATCGTATATTTCCGTACCTCGACTTCCCTCGATACGTTCTACGTAAACTACTATGGCTTCCGCCTGAAGCCGGGTGGCAACAATACGTTCGCTCCGTATGGATGGTCCGCTCCAGGTGCTGATAAGCTCTTCTGTAAGAAGTTTCAGATCGTTCTTGCAAATACGGATTCCAGTATCCAGGTTAACTACGGTGGCTTCTCCGGATCCATCAACGGATTCCCGCCGATCCTCGCATACTCCGAATTTGAAGGCAATTCAGCGATCGGTCTTACGAACGAAAACGGTACGCAGGCAACCTCCGTACTGTATGGTAAGCGCGGTTCCTCGAAGTGGGATGCTGTGAACGCGACCTGCCGTAGCTGCAATAAGGAGTGGTCACAGTCCAAGCAGTGGGCGATCAAGTTCAAGCGCTGGCACAATATCGTTCGCGCTATTGGTGTAACCTACCCACCGCGTAACTATGAAATTTGTCTTGGAACGTCGATCACACCGCGTGCTACGTTCAAGAACGTAGACTCGATGACGCAGACCTTCAAGGTCCGCTTCGCGATCCGTAACGTAGTAACGGGTATTGCGGTCTATAGCCGCGTTGTATCACTGCTCGGTATGCTTCCGGGTCAGTCCAAGGATACGGCGTTCGCTCCGTATGCAACGAACCCGAACATTCTCAGCCAGCTCGGTACCTTCAACGCCTGCGCTATTGCGACGACGTACGATACCGCTGATGTGAATATCGGTGACCGCTGGCCGTTCGATGATACGGTCTGTACGACCGTGTTTGGTGTACGCCGCACAGCCGTACCGTTCCGCGACCCATCGAACAACTACAGCAAGACGGTCTCTGCTGACATTCCGGATCAGACCCTCTGGATCTCGATCGGTGCTCAGGTCGTCGAAGGTGAAGATGCTACGTGGGATCCGCCGCCGCCGCGCGACCTCAATGGTGCTGGCTTCGGTCCGGATGGTTTCCATTCGCCCGCGATCCAGTTCGACCGTACCGATATTAACGGTAATACCTACAATGGATCAAACGTCGGTGATACGCTGCTCAGCTTCCCGATCAACTTACAAGGCAAGACGAAAGCGAATCTGTCGTTCGATTATCAGCGTGCCGGTAAGATCCCCGGTGGTTATCCGTGGCTCTTTGACGGTGACGTAATGCTCGGACCGGAACACACCGTACTAAACGCGCTTAACCTTCAGGTTATGCGTCCTGGTGATTCGCTCGTGCTGGAATTCAAGAAGCCGACCGAGCCTGGTTGTAACCCGGCAGCCGGCGGATGGAATTACATTACTGGTATCGACGGTGGACATGACTTCGAATTCAAGAAGTTCTTCATGTCACTTACGCCGACGACCGGTACCATTAACGTTGATGAGCTTCAGCCGAGGACCATCAATCTTGCGAATTACTTTACGGCAGACTTCCGCTTCCGTCTCCGCCTGAAAGCGAAGTACGATGCGGCCTTTATTCCGCCGCCGAACGATGACGCCGATCCATGGTATGTCGATAATCCGACGGTACTCGTACCGCTCAAGCCGGAAATCGAAGTCATGTGGGTACGTGTCGTAAATCCGTACTCGAAGATCCCGGCTTCGCAGGCTGTCAGCTTGCCGGTCTATGTAAAGGTCGCGAATTTGTCGACGAACGTGTCGATCGCATTCCCGATCAAGGTTCAGATCCTCGATCCAAGCGGCAACACGGTCTACTGGCAGACGGTAACCGTTAACTCGTTGCTCGGTGGTACGGACTCTGTCCTTCAGATGCCGAACTGGAACGCCCAGAATACGACGCAGGGCGGTGGTGCAACATACACGGTCCATGCGTGGCTCGATCAGCCAGGTTATGATTCCTACGATGGTGACAATGGCACGTACACGAAGTTCGACCTTAACGTCGAAACAGTGGACGGCGCGATCCAGGAGTTTGCGTATGACCATGCGGGTCTCACCCCGGGTCCGAACTCCGGTAACGATTGGCCGGGCATTGTTCAGCTCGTTGGTCAGGGTATTGGCTTCAATGGCAACGACGGTAGCTTCGCAATGAAGTTCAAGCTTGCCACGAAGGATACTCTATACGGCGTGCGAGTCTACTTCGCGAACGCTAACCAGTCGCCGGATTATATTCGCCTGTCAGTCATGTATGGCGATCCGTCCACCTGTACGCCGGGAGACACCGTGCTTCAGGAAGGCGTCCAGGCGACGATGCAGGCTCAGCGCGGTGGTGGATACTTCAACCAGTTCTGGCCATATTACTTCCCGCATCCGATCATCCTTACGGGTGGTGCTGATGCCGGTTCGAACAAGGGCATTTACTGGATGAGCGTAAGCCAGCTCAGCTTGAACAATATGATGATGGGTGGTGACGTATCTCGTGGCGGCGGTCTTATCCGTCAGTGGGATCCGCAGTTGATCACACCACACATCGACCCGATCTATAGCAGCAAATATGGTACGCAGTGGAAGTCCACCGAGACGAACACTGGTGACATCAGTTGCGTATGGGCAGTCGAAGTTACAGCCGGTAGCGGTTCCTGGGCTCCATGGACTCCGAACGTAGGCTGGTGGCCAACGAACGCGTTGGCTGGCCTCCCGCTCGCATGGGCTACGAATCCGAATTCGGCCTACATGATCAAGGCGGGTAGCTATACTCCGATGATCCGTCCGATCGTCAGCCAGAGCGTGCTATTACCGGTCAACTTGCTCTACTTGAATGGCGAGCAGCAGAACGGTGCAGCAGTGCTCACATGGGCGACCTCGAAGGAAGTCGATAATGCCGGCTTCTACATCGAGCGTAAGAACATGGCGATCGCAGACGATCAATACTCGAAGGTAGGCTTCGTCGGCGCCGGTGAAGAGAAGACTTCGTCCAATGAGAAGGGCTATGGATACATTGACCGCAACGTAACGCCGGGCACGTATTCGTATCGCCTGATCCAGATGGATGTCAACGGTGCACAGCATGTATCGAATACCGTTCAGGTTTCGATCGATGCGCCGAAGAACTTCTCACTCGACCAGAACTACCCGAACCCATTCACGCCGGATAACGGCTCGCGCACCCAGTTTAACTACACGGTGCCGGTCGCTGGCCCGAGCACGATGGTTATCTATAATCAGCTCGGTGAAGTCGTAAAGACGATCGTCAATGGCAGCGTAGATGTTGGTTCACATACCGCTTACTGGGATGGTAAGGACGAAGGCGGCAACGTAGTCGCTGCAGGCACTTACATCTGCAAGCTGATCTCGGGCGAGAACGCTTCGATGATCAAGATCACGGTGAGCAAGTAAGCTTTAGAAAAGCTTAACCTCAAAAGCCCTCGCAGTTCTTGCGAGGGCTTTTTATTTCTAATTCGAAAACGAATGACTAAAATAGAACGGCGCGAACTCCTATACAGGAATCCGCGCCGCTAAAAAAGGTAAACTTACGCAGCGCCGATAATACCGCGCTTCGAAAGAGAGATGAAGTTTAATATCTCCTGGATCTCAGGAAGTTGTGCATCCGGACCGTTCGAAATAGCCTTCACAGCGTCCGATACGTTCTTGCCGGAGTTATAAAGTGTGAAGTAGGCGGACTTTATCGTTTGTATGGTCTCGGGCGATTTACCACGGCGTTGCAAACCGATACGGTTGATACCGCTAAACTTGGCATCTCCGCTTCCAACGAGTGAATATGGCGGCACATCCTTGCGCACTTCGGCTCCGCCACCAACCATACAGAGCATACCAATAAGGCAGAATTGATGGACGAGGCAGCCGCCCCCCAGATTAGTCCATTTGCCAATGGTGACATGACCGGCTAACTGGGTTGCGTTCGAGAGGATAACACCTTCACCGATCAGGCAATCATGAGCGACGTGAGAATAGGCCATGATAAGGCATCCAGCTCCGACACGGGTGACGCCATCCATGGTGCCGGCATTGGTGTCGGACGTATGGATCGTGCCACGATGTACGGTCGCAAATTCACGGATGACGGTATCATCACCGATCTCGACGTACGTTTTTTCCGTGCCTTTGAATTTCAGATCCTGCGGTACATTCGAAACGACGGCGGCATGATGGATCACGCATCGTTCGCCAATGCGAGCGCCGGTGCCAACAAATGCATGATGGTGAATCTTCGAGCCACGACCGATCTGGACATCGCCTTCAACGATCGCATACGGACCAATTTCGACATCGTCGGCTAACTCCGCTTTGGGATCGACAATGGCGGTAGGGTGAATAGAAATTGACATTACGTTATAAAACCGCTTACGCAGCCGGTTCGCGTTCTACGATCGCGGCCATAAATTCGGCTTCCGCAACAAGTTGACCGTCTACTTTGGCTTCGCCAGACATTACAAATGTTTTACCCCGTTTACGGATCATTTTAAGATCGAAGATCATCTGATCGCCCGGAACGACCGGTTTGCGAAACTTTGCTTTATCGATCGCCATAAAGAAGATGAGCTTCTTGTCGGCATCCTCGACTCCATTAAGGAGCAGCATGCCGCCTGCCTGAGCCATTGCTTCTAATATGAGCACGCCCGGCATAACAGGTTTGCCCGGAAAATGACCGGTAAAAAATGGCTCGTTATAAGTTACATTCTTAAGGCCTTGGATCCGCTCGGCGCCTTCGGTAAGGTCCATATCGATGATGCGATCGACAAGCAACATCGGATAGCGATGCGGCATAATACGTTCGATCGCTGTGATATCGAACAAGAAGCCACGACTGGCGGAAGGATTGTATTTTTGCACCAACGATTTTTTTTCGTTGAGCTTTCTGAGCTTCCGGGCAAACTCCACATTGGACGCATGGCCCGGTCGGGCCGCCAATATCTGAGCTTGTAACGGTGCGCCAACCAGCGCAAGGTCGCCAATAAGATCGAGTAGTTTGTGGCGCGCTGGTTCGTTCTTGTAACGGAGCGTCTTATTGTTCAGGATTCCGTTCGTACCAAGAATAACGCTATCACTAATGCCTAACTTTTGTGCGAGGCTATGAATGGACTTGTCGTCCAGATCGCGATCGACAATAACGATCGCATTATCGAGATTGCCCCCCTGAATGAGTCCTTGTTGGCGCAGCATCTCTACTTCGTGCAAAAAGCAGAACGTGCGAGCTTTTGCAAATTCACTTACAAATTCTTTTTCGAGCGAGAATAAGCCTGTATGCTGACTGCCGAGTGCAGGATTATTATAGTCGACCATCACGGTCACCCGGTAGTCGTTCGGCAGCGGAAGCGCCACCATTTCTACGCCTTTTTCTTCATTGCGGTACGAGACGGTCTCATCGACGACCAGGTATTTTCGGGCGGCTTTCTGGTCCTGGAAACCGGCGCGAAGCAATGCCTCCACATACGGCTCAGAACTACCATCTCCAATAGGTGGCTCATTCGCTGTAAGCTCGATGCGGACGTTATCGATCTCCAGGCCGACGACGGCGGCGAGCACATGCTCCACCGTGTGGACACTGGCGCCATTATTTGAAAGCGTCGTCCCTCGGGAAATATCGGTCACAAAATCGACCACCGCCGGTACCTCGTTGGCGCCGCTTATATCCTTGCGGACGAAGCGGATTCCATAATCTTCGGGGGCGGGATGGAATTCGATCGAACTCGAATTGCCGGTATGAAGGCCTACGCCTTCAAATTTCGATATATTGGATACGGTGCGTTGTACTGCGCGCATGAATTAGTATTAGTGACGACCTTGCGGCATTAATAGTGTATGCAAAAATACGTAATTATAGTGATGAGTAAAGAATGATGGGTGATAAAGCCCGGATCGGGCCCAGAACTCACCATTCATCACTCTCCGTTCTCCATTCGAAACAATGCGAATAGATATTATATCGGCGGTCCCACAGTTGCTCGAAAGTCCACTTTCGGAGAGTATTATCAAACGTGCTCGTGAAAAAGGGGTGGTGGAGGTCGTCCTTCACGATCTTCGCGAGTATGGTCTCGGCAGCTACCATCAGATCGATGACGAGCCGTTCGGCGGCGGTGCGGGAATGGTGCTAAAGCCGGAGCCGCTCTTCGCATTATTTCGAAAACTCACCTCCGAGCGCGAATACGACGAGCGAATCTTTATGACGCCGGACGGTGAGCTGTTCTCACAGCCGATCGCTAACGAACTCTCACTCAAGAACAATATCATCATCCTGTGCGGACATTATAAGGGCGTCGATGAGCGGGTTCGCGAGCGGTGGATCACCAGGGAAATATCGATCGGCGATTACGTATTGACCGGCGGAGAACTTCCTGCCTGCGTCCTCGTCGATGCGATCGTGCGGCTCATTCCCGGCGCCTTGCACGATGCCGAGAGCGCCCTGATGGATTCTTTCCAGAATGGATTATTGGAAGGACCGGTCTATACGCGTCCGGCCGAGTTCGAAGGAATGAAAGTCCCCGATATTCTTCTCAGCGGCGATCACAAAAAGATCGATATCTATCGTCACGAAGAAGCCCTGAGAAGGACGAACGAGCGAAGACCAGATTTACTTTAACCTTCTTCTCGCTTCACTTTCCCCACTCCATTCCTCCGCGCAACGCCAACGAGCTTCCAGACCACATTGATGACTTTGGCTGCAGTGCCAACAACTCCGCCCGTCGTTTCGCGGACCAGCGAGACCGGACCCTCGACCGTCGCAACGACGTCATTCTTTAGCCGTTCGACATCGTCGAGCGTACCACGAATGACATCGAGTGCATCGTCGATCGTTTCGTGCACCGTGATCATCTGGTTCTGAACGCCGGCCGTGATCGAACTCACGTTCGACGTTATACCATTGACGTTATTCAGGATCGGAAGTATCTGCGCTTTGAGGTCGTCGACATCCGCGACGACCGTATGAATATCGTTACGGACTTCAGTGAGCAACGGAGAAATACCGCTGACGGCCCGTGCGATGGAGATGAAAAGCCAGGCGAGAGCTAAAAGAGCAATACCGCCCGTGATATAAAGAATAGCTTCCATAGGCGTCCGAATTTGTGAATGGATGACTCCGAAGAATCATCCATTAAACATGTTCTGAGAGCAAAAGGTAACAGGGCGAAGTTATGAAAACTACGCCGCTATTCCTCGTCCTCGTCTTCTTCGTGTCGTCGTGAGCGGCGGCGGGCATCGGCGATGGCACGATCAGCATTTTCGATGATATCATCGGCACGCTCGCGAGTCCGCTTCGATCGAGTATCGTCTTCCTCTTCTTCGCTGCTCATTCCTTCCGAGAACATCTTTTCCGCAGAAGACTTGGCATTTTTCAAAATTTCCTTAGCGCCATCGACGATGTCCTCGAGCTTATCGCTCATGCCGCGACGCAACTCCGAACCCTCGACCGGTGCATACAGAAGCGCTACTGCCGCTCCAACTACCGCACCGATCATCGCGCCCAGCGCGAAGGGTACGATCGGTGAACTCTTGCGGGTTTGGTACCGCTCATTGTTATCCATCCTGCCATTATTTCTCATATTAATCCTCCATCATTCCTTAGCCTTGTGGGAGACCGCAATGCTATTTTTTCGTTTTTATCGTTGTACTATTCCAAAGCACATGCCAGAGAAAAACGGTTTCCCGTTGTTTTCTCGTCTTTGCCGACCGGGAGCCGTAACAAAATGACGGCGCCTGCGAAGCAATAGTTTGAGGCGATAGAATGAGGGCTTTGGGCCCTCAAAGCTGTAAGAAAGCAGAACGTGCAATACTCGAAATACTACACGCTGATGGCCGATGGGACCATCAAGCAGATCAACCCGTTCACAGACAACGAGGTCTGGAGCGTGATCGGCCGTGCCGCGAAACCGCTGGCCAATGGCCATGCGAAGCCCGTCCAAAAGCTCAGCGCCCAGGATTTCACCGCTTGTTGCGCCTTCTGCTTCGACCGTATTTTTGAAACCCCTCCCGAAAAATCCCGCCTTATGCTGAACGACGATGGTTCGTTTCAGCGCATCGATCACCTGCGGCCCAGCGAGATGAAAGGCACCCCATGGGTCTTCCGCCGAGTACCCAATCTTTTCGAGATCGTTACCATCGATTACTGGAAAAAGAATTACAATTACTTTCTCTCGCCAGCCAATAAATCGTGGAAGGAAATGTACCTTAACGATGAGGTCGGACGTAAGCACGTGAAAGACATTCTTGCTTACAAATTGCGCTCGACCGGAATGCCGGAACAAGGTATCCGCTCCATTCCCGAAGATACGCTCTTCGCGATGGCCGATGCATTTTTTGGAGGCAGCCACGAGCTTATCATTGCCGAGCCGCACTTTCGCGAAGGTGCCAGAGATGCTTCCGAGCTGTTCTCGAGTGGTGATATGACGCCCGAAGAGCACTTCCAGTATACTCGCTTCACTATCGATGCGATGTCCGACATCTTCGCAGCGAACCGGTATGTTCGGTACATCTCGGTCTTTCAAAACTGGCTTGCACCGGCGGGCGCCAGTTTCGATCACCTGCACAAGCAACTCGTTGGTATCGACGACTGGGGCGCCTCGATCCGACATCAAGTCGATATGCTGCGGCAGGACCCCAACATCTTTAACGAACTCGGCGCTAACTTAGCCGGTATGCACAATCTCATCTTTGCCGAGAACGAGCATGCCATTGCCTACGCGGGTATCGGTCATCGACATCCGACGATCGAAATATTTTCAAAGAGCTATTTTTCGCGGCCATACGAGCATTCCGAGGAAGAGATACGTGGTATGAGCGATCTCATTCATGCCTGCCATGCCGCCAGCGGATCCCAGATCTCCTCTAACGAAGAGTGGTACTACACCCCGATCGACGCCGTCTATCGCATGCCGTGGCATGTGCTGATAAAGTGGCGAGTCAATACGGCGGCGGGATTTGAAGGCGGTACGTCGATCTATATCAATCCCATTGCCCCGCTGGAAGTCCGCGACCGCGTCGTGCCGAACCTCTACCGTCTCCGAGACGAAGGCAAGATCGCCCGCTCTATCCGCATCGCGGAAGAGTGCGAGATCCAGCCGAACCCATTGAGATATTATTTAGAGTAATCTCGCTTTGGATTGCTTTTCAAATTGGTCGTGTGCGTTTAATATTCATTTTTCTCCAATCTCGTTAAAGCCTAGTTTGCCCGCCCATTGCGTTTGCATGTAAGCCTTCATCTTGTCATGTTGTCGAAAACTCTATGGGTGAATAAATGGGCACCCACGACGGTATTCCGAATAAAAGTGTACTGTCGATCGGAGATCGACAGTACACTAGTGCTAAACTTTTCGTAAGTTTGTGCTCTAAGTAGTGATCCTCCTTACTCACTAATCTGCGCTGTTTATGACACTCTTTCTTAAACGTGCTATTACCGCAGGCATTTTACTCTTGATCAGCATAGGTTGTGGTACGCATACTCAACCGGCATCTAACTTCGACTCGGCACATGCTGCTGCTGTTGATACAGTCGCAGCTACTAAGGTACCCTCCATCGGCCCATGGATGATGGATTCGGACGGCACGCCAGCACATTGGCTGGACGAGATGTATCAGGGTAAACACCTTCGCGAACCGATCAATATTATCCTGTATGATCGTAATGCAAAGTCGGGTACCGATGCAAAAGGTCGCCTTCTCTCGGCTCTTGTGCAGGCCGGATTTCCAGCAAGGATCGGTCATAGTAATGACTATTACGGCCTCATCAGCGGCAAGCGTTACGAGCAATTAGGCGATGGCAAACCATCTACGTTCGCTGACGGCCCGTTCGAGTTCGATAATAATCATGGACGCATCTTCGGGCCGTCCGCTTATAATGGCGGATATCTTTGGATCGGTGCATTCAGCCGAGAGAAGGTCGCGCCATTCGATAAGATCAAGCACCAGTACGTCTCATTCAATCAGTCCCGCGATGCGATCGCGCAACGATTAGATGCAAACACGATCTTTCATCGGACCGGCTTCATCAATTCAGGCAACGTTCTGATCGATCGGCCGGACACCACGACCGGAGACCATGATGGAATTGCAGTGATGTTAGAGACGAGGGGATATTGATGCTTTGTCTATAGCTCCTCAAGGATCGTATGAATATTGTGCTTGAGGGAGGGTAAATCTAAAACAATAATGTCCCAGACCTGGTCAAGATCAAGTCCCAGATAATCATGCACTACAACGTTTCGAAAGCCGCTCATTTCTCGCCACGGGATGTGCGAATTTTTTTCAATCAACGGCTTTGAGATTCTGGTCGAAGATTCCGCCAACGTATGGAGATTACGAAGGACAGCATCTTGTGTTTTCTCATCCTTTACAAATGCCTCTTTACCATCGAGAGTAAACCGCTCGATCTTTTCAATACACTCAAGGATGTGGGCGAGATAGAGCTTATCCCGGTTCATAGAGGCTTTGCTTCTGCAAGAATTTGATCTCGAATGAGCTTATGCAAAGCATTCTCAGTAACAACGTCAATATTACAGGCAAGTAGATCTTGAAGATCCGCGATAAGACCGCCTGGGAAAAAAGGAGTGCACTTTGGTCCGACCGAAACCAATAGATCGAGATCGCTTGTATCGGTTGCTTCGCCCCGTGCTACCGAACCAAACACACGTATATTCTTCGCCCCATGCTTTGTGGCAAGGGCGAGAATCTCATTGCGATGTGAGGCAACGCGTGCAGCCAAGTTCATAATAAAAAAAACGGGTAACCATAAAGTGCGGTTTCATTTGGGACCCTGCTTTATAATGGAAAAGGGCTAATATCTTAGCCCTCTCCTTTATCCCAAATCTTCTCAAGCCTAGGTGCAGGGGTCCTGATTCACGCGCTCTTCGCGTGTGGCTTGAATTGCACGGAGCCTGCTGGTACAGCGAATCGCTCGGAGCGTTTCGTCGCTGTTGTGTTTGAAGCAAAAAATGCATGGTCCAGGCTAAAGCGGCCGGGACCGGCGATCGTGATCGCGAGTGCTATGAAGAGAAGGCTCAGCGGAAACTCGAATCCTGTGGGTGCGAAGAACCCATTTTTAGCATGCACGGCAATCACCGCGACGAGCATATTAATAGTGAGGCCAATACCCCAAAAGCGGGTTAGGAGTCCAAAGATCATAAAGATGCCGCCGAGGAATTCGGTGAACGCCGTAAGATAGGGAAGGACCGGACCAAACGTACCGCTCATCATGGAGACGGTGGTACCAAGTCCTTTACCGCCAAAAAGGCCCAGCACCTTTTGTGCGCCGTGTGCGAAGAAGACCACTCCGAGTGCCAAGCGCAAGAGCAGCAGCGCTGTATCGATCAAACTTTCATGCGTCTTTACGAAAACTTTCATAAGTAACCCCTAAAATTAATTGTTGCAACATATAATACGAATCCTTAGACAGGAGTTTCGCGGGCTGACGCATAATGAATTGAGATGCCGAATTTCATGCCGAAGTCTTACCGATGTGCCCCTTAATTCTTCTTCATAATGGCTATTTTGTTGTGTCAAGAGTGGTGCAGGAGTGTTCCACAGCGTGAAGTGAAACTTAGCCTCGACTTTTGCGAATATGGGGATAACCTCCTTAATATTAGGTTAAGAAAGGTATTATAGGTAAAGTTTTGGCGTAGGGTCTGCCCGCATTTTCCAGACCGCCTCTCGAATCGCAAGGAATTCAGGTAAGTGCCCGGAACCTTTCGATTTAACGGGATGAAAAATTAGCAAGAATCTTGCAAGCGACTAAAAAATGTCGTACTTTTGCAGGCTGATTTTTGGGTAGACCAGAGGATCAGGACATAGAGAGTATTTACAACAGTGCTGGTTTCGGGAAAAAATCCCACGTTTGGACACTCCCTACGGAGGATCAAAGGGCAAACTACCGATCGGCATCAGGCGAATAAGGGAATAGAATGACGCTCAGTGAATTAGACGAGAAGGGTATTAGGGACCGGCACCGCGACTTTGAACGCGAGGCGATGCCGCATATCAACGCGCTCTATAATTTCGCTCTTCGTATGACTGGCGACCCCGACGACGCCAATGATCTCCTTCAGGAGACCTACATGAAGGCCTACCGGTTCTGGGATAAATTTGAACCCGGTACCAATTGTAAGGCCTGGCTCTTCCGTATCATGAAGAACTCCTACATCAATATTTATCGTAAGGAGTCGAAGGAGCCGGATAAAGTCGATTACGAAGACATCCAGAATTTCTACAACACCATCCGCTCGGAGTACACCGATCCGAACGATATGGAAGCGCGCTTGTATCGCAATCTGTTGGATGACGATCTGACGCGCGCCGTCGAGTCGTTGCCGGAAGATTTTCGTACCGTTGTGATCCTTTGCGATATCGAAGGCTTCACCTACGAAGAGATTGCCGAGTTTGTCGATTGCCCGATCGGTACCGTACGTTCGCGCTTACACCGCGGTCGTAAGTTGCTTCGCAATAAGCTTATCGAGTATGCGCGCGTTCGCGGCTATAACGTCGATGAAGAGCGCCATCGCAAGACGACAGCTTCGCTCTTAGGCGAAGAGGGTGGACCGCTCATCGGCAAAGAGAGCGGCATGCCGATTGAGACCGGACATCCGATCAACGGTCATCACTAAACAGAACTCAATTTAATAGAAAGGGACGCATGAAGAATGCGTCCCTTTTTTGTTTTATGCGGAAGTCAAATATTTCGCATGTTCGATAAAGATTCTAACGACGAGAGGATCGCACGGTCGTCTCGTATGCCAATAATTCTCAAAGAATGCTCCTCGGCACATAAATCGCATTCCTAAAAAATGTCCTCAGGGAAGTAAGGTTTTTTTTATCTCTGAAATTAGCGCAGGCTGTTCCGTCATAGCCCCGTAGCAGTTAGGGCCACAGTTCCATAGGCGACTTGCTATCATCCCGAGGACCACATACATCCTGTTCAAACACATCCTGCTCAAACCAATGAAGCGAATTCTTTTTCTCGCGGTCCTTGTGTCGTGTGTCAGCACGTCATTGATCCGCGCTCAGAATGGTACATGGACTACCTATACTCATGGGAATTCCGGCCTCGCGTCCGATACGATCACAACGATCGGGTTCGATGCCACAAATAATATGTGGCTTGGCACAGCAAAAGGTCTCGATCAATTTAATGGTACGGCATGGACCTCTTACTATAATGACTCCCGCGTCCCATCGAACGAGATATTCGATCTGACGTATGGCCTCGGGGCGCTGTGGGTCGCTCATGGGACGGGCGTCACCGCCTACAATGGCAGCGTGTGGATGACGTTTACGCCAGCGAACTCCGGCTTAGCCGATGTGCCGGCAAAGCATCTGGTGGCTGACAATGAGTATGTGTGGATCGGCACGCAGGAAGGACTCAATCGCGTCAGCGACGAACTTGATTGGGCGGTTTACACCAAACCGGATGTTCCTGCGATGCCTGCAAATAGCATCGCTACTCTAACCGTAGATAAATATCAAAATATCTGGATGTCGTTCGATGGAGCCCGTGGAATTGTGGAATATCCTGCCGGTAATTCAACACGTGCAAAATTTTTCAACGTTGACACCATCTCGTCATTCCCATCAGGATCTGTTTCGACCATGAAGATCGATGGTAGTGGAAATATCTGGACTGGAATGCAGGAGAGCGGTGTAGCCAGGATAAATCTCGCCGGGGCGATTACGTTTTCGAAAGATAATTCGCCCTTAAGGGATAACCACGTCAATGGGATAGCCATCGATGCCTGCAGTCATGTATGGGTGGCAACCGATAGTGGTGTGGCAATGTACGATGGAACATCGTGGACGATGATGACGCGAGCCGACGGGTATTTACCGAATGATATCGTGAACGCGATCGCTGCGGATGCCGGCGGTCATATATGGTGTGGTACGGAGGGCGGTATCACAGAGTATAAACCGTTACCACAAAAGCCAGCACTGACATATCCCACGAACGGTGCGACGATCGTAAAAGATACCGTCATTTGCCGTTGGACGAAAGTATGTCCAAACATAACAGGCTACTGGTACGAGTTCGCTGATAACGAAAGCTTTATAAACTCCTATATAGATACAACGAGCACGGCGGTCAAACTAAATGCTATGCGTCGCGATACGATCGCCAATAGAGATAGAACGTACTATTGGCGTGTAAAAGCAAAGAACGAAGTTGGCTGGGGTCCCTTCAGCGATGCCTGGAGCTTTACACCCAGCGAGGCGGATGTTGCTTCTAATAGCGAGCCACAGCTTCGTCTTGAACAAAATTATCCGAATCCGTGTGCAAATGGCACGACGATTACTTATTCTCTTGCGGAGCGTGCGAATGTCTCGCTTAAAGTGTATAACATGCTTGGAGTCGAGGTTTTGAGCTTGGTGAATAGTGTATTGGATGCCGGTGAACACACTGCCTCGTTCAACATCCAAGGCTTAAGCGATGGTGTGTATGTCTATCGAATATGGGCAGGAAATAAATCGGTGGAGCGAGTAATGCAGGTGATGAAATAAAGATTTCACGGCAACAAAAAAACGGGGCGCACGAAGCGCCCCGTTTGATTTTTGTCCTGTCTATACTATTTCTTTACTACTCGTTTGCTGATCACATTATCTCCGATGGTGGCCCGAACAATATAGGTGGCAGCCGGTAATTCGTCAGTATGCCACTGGTAACTGCCATTCAGCTTGAAGTGCTCGATCTCGCGACCAAGAACGTCGAAGATCTGGACGTTGGCGGATGGCGCTCCATCCAACGAAAGGGTTGTCATTCCATCGGTTGGATTCGGAAAAACAGACAACACTACGTGTTCATTCTGATTCGGTGTTACGCCTGAAGCAGCAAAAGAGAAACAAGTATCCGTTCGATTGCCTGCAATGTCAATGGCAGAAACACAAAGGCTATACGATGCTTGTGGATCGATTGCTCGACCGTCTATAATAGCACTCTTCGCTCCGTATATATACGTAGTATCGTATGCCTTAATACTATTGATCGTTACATTATTAAGTGTTGAAACCTCGAGGGTATCCAATCCCTTGTCGATCGGACGATTCTCAAAGGCCCAGATCTTAAAACAGGTACATGTATCTACGTTCGTAAGGTGGAAGAATTGGATCAGCGGTGGCAACGTATCCTTTGGTGCTTGCTTCAGACAAGCTGAGAAAGAGACGGTATCTATTGTGGAATTGCCATAGCAATCCGTGTAAACAAAGTACGTTTTAGCGCTCTTTGTTGTATCCTTTTGAATTACTGTTATCTCTGCCGTTTTAGGACAATCGGTAAAGATGCTCGGTACGATCGTTATTTGTAGGTTGGAGTCTGGCGTGTTAGTGATGCTATGAAGTCCCGCATCTAAGCTGCTGCTGTCGGAAACGATCCATGTATAAATTGGATATGTCCCGTCGCATGCCTTCGCAACGCCTCCCGCAATGTGCCTGGTAAAGAGCGGGGGCTTCAGATCGACCTTCTGGCAATCGATGGCGATCGGACAAGAAAGAGTATTACCGGATGTAGGCGCTGTAAAGAACGGAGAGCTTACGCCTGATCCACCGATACTGATATTGATCGAGTAGACCGAATCCGTGGCGCAATTGATCAGGCTGTTGTCTACTGAATCAATCCACGAAGTTTCCACAAGATCGCATGTTTGAATCGTAGAAGATGACATGCTAGCTGAATCATGTAATTGGGGGGCAATAACATGAAGCGGGCCCGATACCTGTTGCATCGCTATCGCCGAGCTGATCGTGTTCGAACTACTGGGATTGAGTATCAGGGTCTCGATCTTAAAAGGGTTTGGTTTATACTTCCGATCTTGAGTCCATCTAATCCGTTCGGGATGGAACACCATAGCTGCTACGTTACCCGTTGCCATGCACACGCCAGTCCCATAACTGCCAGCACCGATCTTAAGAGTTTTGCCAGTGTCGATGTTGAAAGAGGGCCACTGCATTAACAACGCGTCGTCTCCCATGTTGAGGCTTGCAGTCTGTGATGGAGATGGAACTCCCCAGGTAAACGATTGCACAATTGTTGGCCAATCTATAACGGCCATCATCGACGGCGCTATTAGATCCATTGGTTCAGGAGCAACAGAATCATTAGTATACCCGACCCCGATGACTCCCGGAAATTGCGGGGTACAAAGTCCTTTTTCGAAGGTGGCGTAAAAAGAGGGTACTCTATTAAAGCTATTGTTAGGGAATTGTGCCCATCCTTTGCCGCTCGGCTGTAAATTGGTCTTTATATAACCTGCCGATGTTGCGATGTTGGGATTATCTGTAGTGTTTGATTCAAGATCAAGCATATACTGACCCTGCACGGATACACTAGAATCGGTGTGGTTTACTGCGCTCAACCTGTATACAATCTGTCCCGAGCCGGTTATTGGAAATAGAACAGGATAGACATCCTGAATTATATCGACACTATTAATATCTGACCATGTAGTGCGGATCGTGTCCCGGATCTTCTGAGTGCGACCATTCCGTAAGTATCCTGATGGGGCCGTTGGATATGGTGGGTTTTGTCCAGTGAGAGGTAATAAGGTATTATTAGTATAAAATTTCCCATTAACCTGTACCGTTAAATAGGACTTCTGATCGAACGACAACCGTGTCTTGGGTGAGGTCGGAATATAGAAGCTTATCAGCCCGTACCCGTCTGTGCTTACGTCTGCACCAATAAAGGCATTTATCGTAGACACCCCCTGCCCCAGACTTTTATCTGAAATAATGAGGACTGCAAATAGAAAGAGAGAAGTAACAATGATTCTTTTTCTCATAAGACACTCACTTAGAAGCTACGCTCTAAAATTAAGAACGAGGATTAATCAGACAAATATAGCATACTTTAGCTCTAAGTATACTGAAAACTTGCTTCAAAATAATATTTAGCCAATATCGCTGATTCTACCCCTTAATCGCTTCTTTTCGCTGGCTTGTTTTTTCCGTTTCAACCGCGTTTCTACAGATGATTTGGTAGGTTTTGTTTTTTTGCGAGGCTTGGGACGCTCCAGAGCTTGCGCTAAAAGGCTCTGAAATTTATCGAGTGCAGATTGCTTGTTCCTAAGTTGACTCCGAAATTCCTGCGCAGTAATTCGCAATACACCGGCAGAATCGAGTTTCGAGCCAAGCCGGCTGAGCAGCCAATTCCGGTCGGCATCGGAAAGAGAAGGAGCATGTGCGACGTCGAATGTAAGCTCTGCCTGGGTCGATGCTTTATTAACGTGCTGGCCGCCGGGACCACTCGAGCGAATAAACGAAATATCGATCTCCGAAAAAGGGATCGATAACCGACCGTTTATACGAAGTGTATTATCCTCGGCCATACTCATTTCATGGTTGGAAAGAAGATACGCACGTATCCTGCAAAGATGATAAAGAGTATTACAAGGTGCAGACCAATGCGCACAAGTACTCCGCTGCCGGAATCGACTTTCGAGATGACCTTTAAAGAGCCGCGAATGATTGGTTCGAGAACGCGGATCGCAAAGGCAAAGGCACCAATGACGCCGATCATAAGAAAAAGCGCTTTAATATAGGGCGAGAAATCGAGGTGTGTAATGGCTTCCGACATGATCCCTTCGATCAGGCCCAGCACTAAGCCGGTTTCGAGCAGTACGAGCGTGCGGCGGGTTGGTACTGCTTTCGATGCTACTCGGGCCGGAGCCGATCGGGTGGTGCGTTTACTCATCTGCAATCGTTAACCCGGATAAGTGGTGTAGGGATTCAGCGGATATCTGGAACCTCGTTTGCAGGGAGCCCGTTAGTCACGCGCCGTTCATAGCGGCAGTCGAAAGTTTAAAGGGGACCGAGTCCCACGCAGCGCGGACGCGCCCAACCGAGTCAGGTCCGGAAGGAAGCAGCTCTCAGCGAGGTCCACGGGTGACGTGGTCAGCTTGGTCCCTTTTTTTATTGATTTCGATTCTTTACGGATTTCGATTTGGTATCTTAGCCTCCAGTTGCCTCATGAGCTTGAGGAGGTCGTCCTTTAAGAAGGGCTTCGATATGAAGGCACTGCATCCTACCTCGATACATTTTTCAACATCCCGGCGCGAACTGTAAGCCGATAGAGCGATGATCGGTGTGGTCGCGTACCGTTCTATTCCGCGCAATAACTCTGTTAGTTGATATCCGTCCATCCCATCGCCAAGCCGTAGGTCCATCAGGATGTAATCGTAGTCCTGTTTGAGTGCACGCTCCAGCCCTTCTTCTCCGGTCTGTGCCGTATCGACGTCATACTGCGTACGCAAATAATAGTATACCAGATCAGCTAACCGATCCGTGTCTTCGATATGCAGCACACGATAGCGTCGAGGTGTACTTTCTGCTAAAGATGGGATCTGTTGAGCGGCTTCCGGTTTCAGGCGGACTTCGATAACGGTCGCGTCCTCTTCTTCACGAATATCCAGAGGGGCATTCGCGAAATCGGCAATGGACTTAATTAATCGAAGCGCGTCCTTGCGCGTGAGCATGGAGCAGGGATCAATGATTATATCGCAACGAAGTCGCAATAGTTCGCAACCGCTGAAGCAACAGCAGAGCAAAGCGAGAAAGTCCCGATGTTCTGTGTTATCCCGAGAGACGACTGGTAATTAGTGTCATAAATTCGGTCCGAGTTTTCGGCTCACGGAAAGAACCGAGCATTGCGCTAGTGGTCGTAACCGAATTTTGCTTTTCAACGCCTCGCATCATCATACAAAGGTGATGTGCTTCGCACACGACGGCGACGCCTTGCGGTTCAAGATATTTATTGATCGCATCCGCGATCTCTCGCGTCATGCGTTCCTGGACTTGTAGTCGGCGAGCGAACACTTCTACGATACGAGGTATCTTTGAAAGGCCAACGATCTTGCCGTTCGGTACATAGGCGATGTGCGCGCGGCCATAGAACGGAAGCAGGTGATGCTCACACATCGAGAAAAAGTCGATATCCTTTACAACGACCATCTCATCATAGCGCTCTTCAAAGACGGCGCCATTCAATACTTTTTCGATATTGGTCGTATAACCGCTCGTAAGGTATTCCCAGGCCCTGGCAACACGATGCGGCGTTCGCCACAGTCCTACCCGTTCGGGATCTTCGCCGATCTCCTTCAATAATATCCGGGTGGCTTCGCGAATTTCCGGATTGGAATTCGGTTCGTCCTCCGCAGGACCTAACGTGCAGGGAGAGGAGAGCAGATCGTCGCGTTGTTTGGGCGCAACTTCTTCAACATCGAGCGTGCGCTCGGGTAGTGTGGTAATGGGCGTCATATCAGTTAGTGAAAAAACGGTTGGTCCGTGTTGGATTGGCGTGCTTCTCCAGCAGCGGCATATAGATGGGGCAGCTCGACCGGCTCGCCTAAATATTCTGCATAATTGTTATCGCTCTCTGCTACACGGATCTTATGCAGGCGACCTTCAGTAATATGCGGCTCGAGTAGCCTCCAGAACATGACGGCGATGTTTTCTGCTGTCGGAATGATGCCGGTAAATTCCGGTACATCGAAATTCAGGTGTTTATGATCGACCTTACTCAGAATGACCTCCTCAATGATCGCGCTAAGCTTTTTTAGATCGATAACGTAACCGGTCTCGGGGTCCGGCTGTCCTGCCACGGTCACTTCTATGGTATAATTATGTCCATGCCCGCGCGGGTTGTTGCATTTATCGAACACGGCCTCATTTTTCTCCTCGCTGAATTTTGGATTATACAGCCGATGTGCTGCTGAAAAATGCGCCTTCCGAGTGACGTAGACCATTGGATTCCTGAAGCTGAATTACAAATTAGATGATCCCGGCGGATTAAGGTTACAAAAGTACCGACACTAAATCCAAATACCTTTTGGGTTGCCGCTAATTACTTAGTTACTCACTAAAATCTTTTACGATCGACTCGCGCTGTTCGTCCGTTAGCCGAGTGAAATGATGATAATTCGGATGTCGTATCATAATGCTGATGTCTGCCTCACCAAAGCGCATTCGCTCGATATCCTGGTCGTCGAATTTCCACCGAATATATTGTACGGCCGATATCCGCCCTTCTTCAGATTGCTCTTCATCGAAGCTCGCGGGGATCTCCTTTTCGCCGATAACAAAAAACACCGAATCGTTCGTCAGGCCGACCAACGAGTCAAGAACAGGCTTGATCTTGTCCTTTTCTGTTATCTCGATGAGTAATGTAGCGGAAAGCTCATCCTCGGTAGGAAGCAGATGGCTATAGACATCGATCTCGTGCTGAATATGCTCATCGTGCACCAGCCGTTCGGTGCGCATCATTTCCTGGATCTGAAACAGCACCGTGTCCCGATTCTCAAAGACGAACGTCATGAGCGGCCCGACAGCGATCCGCCGGTGCTTCTTTAGCTCCATCACTCGCTTGCGGTACTCGGGGCGTGCCTTTTCGTATTCCGCAATATTCAGTATGTCTGACAATTCTATTTTCACTACTTCGTAATATTGTTTAATCCGAGCGCTTTATATACTATCTCGATCGGGTGAAGGGCATGCTCGCCAGTGCCTTCTTCGATATGAAGATGCGCGAGAGTACAATCGCCTGCGACGATGGTGGGTTTGTCCTTATCGATAGCCTTGAAAAGCTTCTTACCAACGTCCAGGGATATTTCGTAATATTCCTTCTTTGCGGACCACGCCCCATCGTGTCCTGAGCATTGCTGTACCATTGTGACCGTAACGCCGGGGATCATCTTCATAAGGTCCCGTGAGTTGAACCCGATGTTCTGTACTCGAAGATGACACGGTACATGATAGGTTATCTTCTCGGCAACTGACGTGGTAAACTCCAGCTTGATCTTCTTTTCGCGATGGAGCCTCATCAGATACTCGCACGGATCTAGCACCGCCGCCATTACGCGTTTCGCGTCCTGCTTATTTGTTGCATAATGATCGTACTCGAGCCGCAGCATCATCGAACAGCTCGGGCTCATCGTAATGATCTTGTACCCTTTGTCCACCCACGGTAAAAGCCGAGCAATATTTGCGTCGACGGCTTTAGTCAGCTTATCAAATTTCTGCGCTCCCAATTCCGGCATCCCGCAGCATTCCTGTTCCGGCACCGCGACCTCAATGCCAAACTTCTCCAAAATTTCCACATACTGCTTGCCGATCCACGGCTTGTTCTGATCGAGCATGCAGGTATAGAAGAGCGCGACTTTTTCGGAAGCCGTGCGCTCCCCCTCCTCTGAAAGAGGAGGGGGTTGGGGGGCGGAGTTTTCGGGATTGGCTAAAACCACCTCCTGCTCCTTCCTTCTTAAGGAGGGGGTCCTGTTGTGCCACCACTTATGAAATGTCTCCTTGGCATAATTCGGAAGCTTCTTGCGCCGGTCGATGCCGGTAAGCGCTTCCATTGCTGCGCGACCGAGTTTATTATGTGCCCCAAAATTTGCAAGGCCTGGCGCGATGCCAGCGAGTGCACCGGCGCGATCGTTATCTCCGATGATCTCATCGCGCAGTTTATGTTTTAAGGATTTGGGTTGCTCTTTCGATTTGATCGCATCCGCGCGTAATAGTAGACGCGGGAAATCAAGCATGTACTCATGCGGCGGAGTGTATGGGCACTTCGGATAACAGAGCTTGCACTGATAGCAATAGTCGACGGTGTGATCGTAGTCTGCCTTCTTCAGTTGCAGAACCGGATTCTCTTTTCCATGCCCGGCCGTGGTAAGTTTGTCATCCTCTTCATCAATGCGATCGAAGAGATCGACGAACGGGGGACAAAGGCCGTCGCATAAGCGGCAGCCATTGCACACATCGAGAATGCGAGTAAACTCCTTCTGGAGATCGGCAGCATCCCAGTAGAGAGGGTCGTGAATATCGAAGGTCATCGGGAGAAGGATAAAGTAATGGGCAAAGGGTCAACGAAATGTCGAAGACCCCTTACCCTATACCAAAGGCACTTATGCCGTAATACTATCGCTTGCTTTCTGGAAGCGGCCGGCGTGTGATTTTTCGGCGCGGGCAAGCGTCTCGAACCACTCGGCGATCTCGTCGAAGCCTTCTTCGCGAGCGGTCTTCGCAAAGCCGGGGTACATTTCGGTGTACTCATAGGTCTCGCCAGCGATCGCGGCCTGCAGGTTCGTCGTCGTGTCGCCGATCGGAAGTCCGGTTGCCGGATCACCGACTTCTGCCATATATTCGAGATGTCCGAAAGCATGGCCGGTCTCGCCTTCAGCCGTATCGCGGAAAACACCGGCGACGTCCGGGTAGCCCTCGATATCGGCCTGACGCGCAAAATACAAGTAACGACGGTTTGCCTGCGACTCGCCTGCAAAGCCTTCCTTCAAATTCTCCAGGGTCTTGGATGATTTTAGATTTGCCATAATACTTTGATGAGTAGAGTGTAAAAAAACAGTCCTCTTAGGCTTTGCGACGACAGACGCTGCAAAGACCATAAAAATCGAGATTATAACTTTCCACGGAGGCTTTCATCGAACGCTCAACATCGTGGATCGCTTGGGGGGAAAGGCTGCGATCGATATCCCACACGGTGCGGCAGCTGCGGCAATAGAAATGCTCGTGTGGGCCGGTGATGCCATCATAACGCAAAACATCCCCTTCAAATTGCACCTCCCGGATCTTGCCTTCCTCGGCCAGCAGGTGCAAATTCCTGTAAACCGTTGCCAATGAAATATTTGGCAGCTCTTTACGAACGAGGTGAAATACCTCTTCGGCCGAAGGATGCGTTCGCACCATTTCAACCGCGTGCAACACGGCCGAGCGTTGCTGAGTAAGACGCTGCGATTTTGAATGGTCGGGCTTATTAGGAATCATTACTGATAAGAGAACTACGGGATAAAGCGAGAGATTCCCATTCGCTAAACGAAGCACACGCTATTCAAAGCACTACATGCTATCCTTTTTAGTTTTAAAGTTGGAGTATTTTCTAATATATGATCCTATCGCTCTCTACCTGGAAGCATGGCTTCGAACCCAATCGAGTCACATTCGAATCTTTAAGTAAGGGCAAAAGCGCGCTCGACGCTGTTGAGGACGGTGCGAAATATTGCGAGTCCGATCTTACATGCATGTCCGTTGGGCGTGGGGGTATCCCGGACACCGAAGGCTTCGTCACGCTCGATGCTTCGATCATGGATCACGAGGGCAATTGCGGGGCTGTTGCATTCGTGCGTAATTACGAACACGTCGCTTCCATTGCTCGCCGAGTGATGGAAAAAACGCCGCACATTATGTTGGCAGGCGATGGCGCAGAGCTTTTCGCCGAGCGTGAGGGATTTCCGAAAAGCGAATTAATAACAGCGAAGGCAAAAGCGCTTTGGGAGGAATGGCGTAAGCAGCCGGATAAACTTCACGTCCGTCTTCGTCGAGCGCAGGAAGGTGAACATGAGTATGTGTTCGTGAAAGTAGACGAAGAGGGAAAAGAAGCTGTTGTGGATCGTAACTCTTTAGCCGCGCGGCAAAGCGGAATGGAGTCGCATGATACTATAGGTATCATCGCTATGGATGATCGTGGCCGCCTCGCCGGGGCGTGCACGACGAGTGGACTCGCATTCAAATTACATGGCCGTGTTGGCGATTCTCCGATCATCGGGGCCGGGCTTTACGTCGACGGTAAATACGCCGCCGCAGTTGCTACAGGTACGGGCGAGCTTATGATGCGAGCATGTTCGGCTTTTCATGTCGTTGAATCGATACGGCAGGGGATCGAGCCAATTGATGCGCTGGAGCACGCCCTTGATCGCATACGAACAGATAGACATTTGAAAGACGATATGCAAGTTGGGTTAATGGTCATTCGTGCAGACGGCGCGTGGGCGGCCCGCGGCCTTCGGTCTGGTTTCCAGTATGCAGCAGCGAGTGACACGCGTGCAAATACGTTATATGACGCAGAGACTGCGATCGTTCGAGATGTTGTGCAGCAGTTATAATTAGTTATGCACCAATTATAATAATTGATGGAGAACTTAGCTCTTATTACAGGCGCTGGTCGTGGCATAGGACGAGCTATTGCGCTACGGCTTGCGTATGCTGGTCACCCGGTGGTGCTCGTTGCACGGTCCCATAACGAGATCAGTGAGCTCCGAAACGAGATCGTGGAGCGTGGGGGAAAAGCTTATGCAACCCCATGCGACATCAGCGATTCTGCGGAAGTGAATCTTCTTAAGGAGGATGTCGAAAGCGATTTGGGCGCTGTGCGAATACTCGTTAATAATGCCGGTCTTGCTCCTACGGCGAAGTTGCAGGATACTACGGACGAGATGTGGCGTGAGACGTTCGCTGTGAATACGGACGGTGCATTCTATATCACACGGGCCTTCCTGCCGGGGATGTTGAAGGAGGGCGGTCATGTTATATCGATCGCTTCCACTGCAGCGCTCGCCGGATTTCGATATACGGCTGCTTATACAGCCTCCAAACATGCACTGCTCGGACTTATGCGTGCTCTCGCAGCAGAATTCAAATCGAGTGAAGTAAAATTCAGCACAATCTGTCCCGGCTTTACACGTACACAGATTCTCACGAAAGCAATGCAAGCGTTAGCGGACCGATCGGGCAAGACGCTTATCGAAGCAGAAGGTATCTATGCGATGATGAACTATGAAGGAAGGCTCATTGAGCCAGAGGAAATTGCCGGTACAGTTTATAAGGTTATTAACGATCGCAACCTTATCTCTGGGTTGGCGTATCACGCTGATGGAACGGTAATTGACGGTACCGAGTAGTGAAATAAGTAACGCGAAGTGAGGGGTGGTTTACAGGGCGTTACGAAACAGAAAGAAAACACTATTGCGAGAAAGTTTTAAGTATTTCGAAACCCATAAAGCGCGAGAGCGGGCAGCTATTGTAACCCTTATTCGCGCGAACGATGAAGAAACCAGGCAGGAAGCATTAGAGCATTTAAATGAGCTCGCCCTTCTTGCCGACACGGCAGGCGCCGATGTCCTCTATCGCATGACGCAGGAGCGTCCTACTCCCGACGTCGCACTCTATCTCGGAAAAGGAAAAGTCGAAGAGCTGAAAAAGCATGTCGAAATGCTTGAGCTTCAGCTCGTGATTTTCGATGATGAGTTATCTCCGGTCCAGATCAGAAATTTAGAGCGAGAGATCAATGTAAAGATCCTCGATCGGCCAAGTTTAATTTTAGACATTTTCGCAAGCCGGGCGCGTACTCGCGAAGCAAAGACACAGATCGAGCTCGCACAGCTTGAATATTTACTCCCGCGCCTTACTCGTGCCTGGACGCACTTATCGAAACAGCATGGTGGTATCGGCACCAAAGGTCCTGGCGAAACCCAGATCGAAACAGATCGCCGGTTAGTCAAAACTCGTATCTCCCATTTAAAGGAAAAGTTAGGTGAGATCGAGCGGCAGCAACATACACGTCGAAGCGGACGCAATGACGAGCTGACACGCGTTGCATTGGTCGGCTATACGAACGTTGGTAAGTCGTCGCTGCTGAATACACTGGCCATAGGAGAATCGGATGTCTTTGTCGAGAACCGGTTGTTTGCAACGCTCGACGCTACAACACGCGCGGTTGAATTTGCTCATGGCCGTCGTGCGCTCATGACCGACACGGTAGGATTTATCCGTAAACTTCCTCCGAAGCTTATCGCATCGTTCCGTACGACACTTTCGGAAGTGGATGAAGCCGATGTATTGCTGCATGTAGTCGATATTTCCAATCCTCAGTTCGAGGAGCAGATCGTGGTGGTCGGGGAAACGCTGCACGAATTAGGCGCGCATTTAAAGCCGACGATCATGGTCTTCAATAAGCTCGACGCACTGCCGGAAGATCGGAAATATCTTATTTCGGAATTACGAGCTCGGTATCCCCATGCTGTTTTTATATCTGCTGCGCGAGGGATCGGTGTCGAGCATTTAAAGAATGAGATCGAAAAAGTGATCACGGAAACCTCCTTCGAGATCACGGTCGAAATTCCGATGGCACATTATGATATCGCATCGCGCCTGCATGAATTAGGGGAAGTCCGTGAACGAGTGTTTTCGGAAACGCACGTTCGGCTGAGGTTGCGTGTTCATATACGTAACAAGGAGCGGGTTGAGCGCCTCCTGGCCACCGCTGCTTAAAAACTTCTGACCTTTTAGTCGTCCGTCACGACCACTCATCGAATGCGCAGAGAAGGCGATCATGAAGATATGATCGCCATAATGAGCATATTTGATAGATTTATAGAACGTATGAAAGCAACTTTGAAGTGGGATTCCGCTCTGCGGTTTATCGGTACGAATGAAAAGGGACATGAAACGGTGTTCGACACATCGAAAAAAGGTGGCGGCTTGGATTCTGCAGCCAGCCCCATGGAAACCGTCCTCGAAGCATTGGCGGCCTGCACGGCTATGGATATTATTCCTATCCTTCAAAAACGGCGCAAGACGGTTACCGATTTTTGGGTCGATCTGAATGCGGAGCGGGCCGATATGCCACCCAAAGTATTTACCAGGATCGAAATGGTAATTCATGTGGTGAGCCCCGATGCAAACCAAAGTGAGTTGGATCATGCGCTGGAATTATCGCATTCGGTATATTGCAGTGTAAGCTCGATGCTATCGCGAAGCGGATGCCGCATTGAAGCAAAGGCCAAGTTGGAGAAAGATTCTTTAGCAAAACAGCCTAAAAGCAGCCATTTAGCGAGTAATGTGACGTCTTGATTTGCTTCGGAACTTCTGGATTATAGAAAACCTTGTTCCACGTATCAGGCAAAGGGATTAGATGCTGGTCGGGATGGAATACTGCCCAAGATCTGATTTCTGACTCAATCGGCTGTTCTTTGCTTTCTCGTGCCCCCACATGCGCGAGTCGCTCTGGATTGTGAATGAATTTGCAGGTATAAGTATATACCGTGCAGCCTAACTGTTTCACTAACGTACTGCATGAGCAAAGCCCCGAAGCGAGCCGAAAAAGTAGTGGAGTCAAGCATCAGTGAACGAGCGTACCAAAGCTTGTTAGAAACTGCTCAGGGTCTTCATTTTCTCACCAATGCTGATAATTGTTTTACATATATCAGTCCTGCCTTTAAAACTGTTTTAGGACGAGATCCTGAATCTCTTATTGGTAAGAATCTTTCTACAATCATTCACAAGGATGATTGGATCGGTCTTCAGACCCAATTAACGTTATTACCGTGCTGCGATACACACTATCAGGACGTTCGACTTTTACATGCAGATGGTAGTAGCCGCTCTGCAAAATGTGCGATCAAGAACGAGTTAACGAATCCCGATGTCAAAGCTTTTGTCTGGAGTGCTGTCGATTATACAGATCTACAACAAAAGACGGTGGAGTTGGACGGTTCCAGAACTAATTTTAAGACCGTCCTCGACCACTCGAATGATGCTATATGCTCGGTCGATACCGAAGGGCGGTTGATCACGTTCAATTCCGTTCTTCGAGACATATTCCGTACGATCTTTAAGGTCGATCTGGAAGTAGGCATGCGCCTTAACGATGTGGTCCCTTCAGAAGAACAAGCGTTTTGGAATCCTATGTATGAGCGGGCATTCCGAGGAGAACGCGTCTCCGAAGAGCGCCGATATATTTCACCATACGGCGATGAAATAATTCAATTCACTTTAAATCCGGTTTTTGATGGAGATCGGGTTGTTGCTATTTCTGTCTTTGGCAGGAATGTTACAACAGAGCGCCGAATTCTCGATCAGATCCAATTCCAGGCGAATATTCTTTCGCAGACCGGAGATATTATTCTTGCCACGGATAAAGAAGGAAAAGTCACGTATTGGAATCCGGCTGCAGAACGCCAATTCGGAATTTATGCCAAAGATGTAATCGGAACGATTGGGCGAGATATAATGCCGGAATGGAAGCCCGAAGAGTCCTACGAAGCGATCGACTCGGCTCTCGCCGAGACAGGGAAGTGGAAAGGGTTATTCCGATTAAAAAGTACGGACGGCACCGAGCGTGTATTATCCACCTCCATTTATTCCTTAAAAGAGAACGGACAAGATACGGGCCGCCTTTCGATTTCCTATGAAATAACGGAACAGGAGAAGATTCAAAAAGCCCTCGCCGAATCGGAAGCGCAGTACCGAAAACTGTTTGAAGAGAGTCCGTTGCCCATGTGGATCTTCTCTACGGAGACGTTCAAGTTCCTTCAGGTCAATCGTGCCGCCTGTGAACTATATGGTTTCACCAAAGAGGAGTTTGCCGATCTCAATCTGTTAGATATTCGATTGCCGGAGGACCATCAGGAATTCTATGAGGAATCGATACAGCAAATACAGAATACGGGAAATGAAGTTTCTATTATTGTTCGTCATAAGAAAAAGAATGGCGAACCCATTTATGTCCAGATCTTCCATCATCTTGTAAAATACAACAATGAGGTTGCACGATTTTCTCTATTAGAGGATGTGACGCGACGCATGGAGGTCGAGCGCGAATTGCAGATCGCTAACGATCGGTATCGGTTGGCGTCAGAAGCGGTAGCCTCCGTGATCTATGATGTCGATCTGAAGACCGGACACTCCGACCGCACGCGAGGATTATTGAACTTGCTGGGCTTTGAGCCGCAAGAAAATGGGGTCGATTCGATCGATTGGTGGTTCACTCGAATTCATCCCGATGATGCGGGGAATGTTCGTGCGCTGCTCGATAAAGTGCTGCACTCCGAACGTTCTTACGAAGCCGAGTACCGGATGCAGCATAAAGACGGTCGCTACATTTACGTATGGGATCGCGGAGTCGTAGCTCGAGATGAATCAGGTACTGCAATACGTATTGTCGGCAGCACACAAGATGTTACAGAACTGGTCCTCTCCAAGAACGAGCTGCAAAAATCGAACGAACGGTATCGGCTTGCATCCGAAGCCATTACTTCCCTTATATATGATCTTGATTTTGAGACAGGATACTGCGAGCGTTCATCTGGCCTAAAAACACTCTTGGGATTTGATCCCAAAGAGAGTCCTGAGATCAGTACTCTTGAATGGTGGCAACAGCGTATTCATCCAGATGACCTCGATCGGGCCAACAGCGCGATCGAAAATATTCCTGCCGATCAACAGATCTGTGAAGCTCAGTACAGGGTGCTACACCGAGATGGCCACTATATTCATGTATGGGATCGTTGCCGCATCTCTCGTGACCCTATCGGCAAGATCGTGCGACTGATTGGAAGCACGCAGGATATTACCGCAGAAGTACGGGCAAAACAGGAGATCGAAGAAGCGAATGAACGGTATCGCTTAGCATCGCAAGCCGTTACTTCCGTTATTTACGATTGGAATTTACTGACGGATGAGTGTATCGTCTCTCCCGGCATGATCGATCTCCTCGGATTCGATCCAGTACAATCACCCGAAATTCAGCGGGCAGAATGGTGGTCGCAAAAAATTCATCCCGACGATCTGCCATTCGTTTCCCAGATCGTGTGGGATGCCATACAGGATAAAGCTGCCTATGAAGTAGAATTTCGCATGCAGCATCGCGATGGCCACTACGTGTATGTTTGGGACCGTGGTATTATTCAGCGGGATCCCACCGGCAAGGCAATACGCGTTGTTGGAAGCACCCAGGACGTTACCGAAGAGATTCGCATCAAGAAGGAGCTTCAGTTAGCGAACGAGCGATTCCAGCTTGCTTCGGAGGCGGTAACATCCGTTATTTATGATCTCGACGTTACGACCGGCCGTTCCCAGCGATCATCGGGACTCAAACTCTTATTAGGTTTTGACCAAAACGAAAACCCGGAAATAGGAACCATTGAGTGGTGGCACAGCCGAATTCATCCGGAGGATGTCGAACGCGTAAAGGGTACTGTTATTCGTCCTGATCAACGTCTTTATGAGGCGGAGTATCGGATGCTCCACAAGGATGGCCACTATATATCCGTGTGGGAGCGGGGAAGGATCGTACGGGACAAAGAGGGTAATATCATACGAATTATTGGAAGTACCCAGGATGTGACCGCCCAAATCCAAGACAAACTTGCTATCGAGCAAGCGAACGAGCGATTTGTACTCGCTTCTAAGGCTGTCACGTCCGTGATCTACGATTGGGACTTATGTACTCACTCGGTTGTAGCCAATGGGTTCTTTGAAATGCTGGGCTATAGTCAAGAAAAAACGACGGTCGAAAGTGCGAAGTGGTATCACCTGGAAAGTTTTGCCGATTCCGAAATTCATGCTGAAGACCGGGAGCGAGTTCGAGATACCATTTGGTCTGCGATCAATGGGGACAAGACTCTGTATGAAACAGAGTTTCGAATGCAGCATCGAGATGGCCATTATGTCTACGTGTGGGATCGAGGAATCATTCAGCGTAACGCCTCAGGTGCAGCTGTGAGAATAGTCGGAAGCTTACAGGATATTACGCCTCGAAAGCGAATGGAAGCCCAATTAGAGCAGGAACGCAATCTTGCTATTCTGGCGAAAGAAAAAGCCGAAGAAATGACGCGGCTGAAGTCGAGCTTCCTGGCAAATATGAGTCATGAGATACGGACGCCCATGACGGCCATTCTCGGCTTTTCCGAACTATTGCATGAGCGGATCAAAGATCCGGAGCTTGCGGAACATACTGCCGTGATCGAGTCCAGCGCGAAGCGGCTGCTTGTAACGATCAATGGAATTCTCGATCTTGCGCAAGTCGAATCCCGCAGTATTAAACTTTCGCCGGTAGTCACCCCGATCAATAGTGAGATCCGCCGCATCTGTTCCCTGCTCGAGCCACTTGCTTCGCAAAAACAGATCAAACTAACGTTCACTCCGTCAGAATCTTCCTTCGAAGGGTTCGTCGATGCAAAACAGTTGGACCATGTCGTCACCAATCTGATCGGTAATGCGATAAAGTTTACCGATACGGGCTCTGTCCAGGTGAAGGTCGAAGGACCCTTCGAACGAGAAACCCCAATACCTTTAGTACCGGGCTTCTCATCCTACTCATCGGGTAGGACGCCGGTTGGCGAGCATTTTACTATTACGGTAGAAGATACTGGTTTTGGGATCGCCCCGGAGAATCTGCCGCTGATCTTCGAAGAGTTCAAACAGGAATCAACCGGATATCACAGAAGCCACGAAGGCACAGGATTGGGGCTCACTATTAGTAGCCGGCTTACTGAAGCAATGGGTGGCTCCATAGAGGTTCGTAGTGCTCGTCATGTTGGAAGTACATTTATCGTTCGTCTTCCAATTGGTGATGTTCCCGTTTCAAAAGCCGACGAGAAACCGAAGAAGAAGATCGTCCTGGTTGAAGATTCTTTAGAGACGGTAAAGCTGGTGACCGCTATACTTGGGCAGAAGTACGATGTGCTCCATGCTCGAAGCATTGCGGATGCGCGAGGTCTTTTTAAAGAACTTGTACCGGACCTGATCTTTATGGATATTAATCTTGGTGAGTTCACCACTGGTCTGGATCTTACAATAGAACTTCGACAGCATAAGTCCTTTCGCAATGTTCCGATAATCGCGATCACTGCATATGCTATGCAAGCAGATCGCAAAATGGCTCTCGAAGCTGGCTGCACCGATTATATCGCCAAACCCTTTACGCGCTCGCAGATCGTAGAAATTGCGCAGCAATACCTGGTCGCGCAATAAATGGGTGGACTGGTCTGAATTCCATAGTTTTCTATCATGAATTTCTATCGGAACCGAAGATAGAAAACTAGTGTCTTGCCCGTTGAATTGGAAACCGGCCCCATACAGTTTCCATTGTTCGCTTACTCTTTTTTACTTAAGGCAACGACTAATACATTGCTCTCAGGGGCCATTGGTTGGGTATCCTCGAGCGGTGTCGAAGTCAGTGAATGATGCGTATTTTTTTTGATTTGATGCGCATCATGGCGTTTGGTTGCGAATAAACGCCTGCTTTTATCAATAAGAACTCATGCGGTTCATGGACCGCATGAAGGGTTCTGCTATGGCTATGCTCTCTTCGCGTCAGCATGGTCTTAGTATTATCGGCCATTCTCATGGACGAAGATCCCGATGATTGATGACTGCAGGATACGATCGAAATGTACAACGAGTGGACTTTTTCAGCAATTAAGGACGTCAGCGCGTCCTGTATGGGAATTGCTTCGATGAGCCGACGCTCCTCGGAAGAGACTGCTCGCGTTCGCATCTGGTCGACGCCGTTTTTAATTGCCCTTCTCGTTTTGATCGTCCCACTCGTTGCGTCTTCACAGGTTCGCCAGGATAAACTTTATATCGATGACGGTAACGGCATTTGGTCGATCATAAAAACGCGTCCGCTCTCCGGCAATCAAATTGTTTATATACCAAGCGGTGCCAATAATGCGAATCTGATCATCAGCAACCTGGCCGGTGGACAGACGATCGATGGTGGAATGACCATAAACGGAGGCGCCACGATCAATGGTGGTGCTACGATCCATGGAAATGTAGACATCACCGGGACGTTCACTTTTTCTTCGCCTGTTCCGGCAACATCGGGTGGGACTGGATTCGGTAGTTACACTGTCGGTGATCTTCTCTATGCTTCGTCGACCAGCGCGCTCTCGCGATTACCTGTCGGTTCCTCGAGCCAGATATTAGGGGTTTCAGGTGGGGTGCCGGCCTGGGTGAACGCTGGCGGTACGATCACTAACAATACGAATACTCCGGGTGCTCTTTCGTCCAATCCAACGAATAACTATTCGGTCGCCTCGAACGGGACCTACATTCGCTTATCGAATGGAACGGGAGGCTCGGTAGACCTGACGGGTCTCAGCAATTCTGGAATTTCCGATGGCAGGGTTATTACGCTTGTCAATACGAGCACCGATGCCATCGTGATCAAAAATCAAAGTAGCAATTCATCCTCCGGCAATCGATTCGATCTGCCCGGGGGCAATGATATCATTCTCGGTAAACAAGGTACAGCGACCTTCATCTATGACGGCACGCTGAACGATTGGGAGTTGATGTCGACCAACTAATTTTTTTAACCATCTCATCCCTACATAAAATGAATGCAAGAATATCGATCCTGTTTGTGACAATCCTGGCTGTGGCGTTAGGTGCCACGAGCGCACAGTCCCAAACATACAAACCTGATTGGGCAACGAAGATCGTGCTTCCAAGCGGAGGTACCGATCCTTCGAACCTATTTACGATCACTGCCGGAAGCATTACGGGCGCACATTCCTGGACCTTGCCTACGGGCGATGGCGGCAATGGCTGGGTGCTGACAACTAATGGGTCTGGTACACTTTCCTGGACCAACCCAGCTTCCGGAATTACCCTGGCTGGTGACGTGACCGGTTCTGCGGGCAGCAACGCGATCGCAGCTACCGTTACCGCCGGTAATGACATTGTCGCTGCCTTAAATGCACCGGCAACAGCCAAGTCGATGAATGCGGATGTGCTTAATTATGGCAGTACGCTTAAAGTGGCATCCCATGCGTTAGATATCGATCTCTCTCACGGTAATACTTGGACGGGTGACCAGTTGCTTCCGGCGGATGCTACACAGGCAGCAAACCTCGTTAGCTCGGTCAATGCTTCGACGTCTACGAAATCGCTCAACGCCGACGTATTGAATTACGATGCCACCCTTACGGTCGGTACGCATGCGCTCGGTCTCGATCTGACCCATTCGAACACCTGGACGGGAAAGGTCGTCGTTAATACCGGTGCAGCAAAGGGACTCCAATATATTGATGGTAATCAAGCCGCCGGTGCGGTCCTGACCTCGGACGCCAGCGGTAATGCGACATGGACGACGCTTTCGTCGGTTGGCGTAACCTCAGCGACCGGTACCGCCCCAATTCAGGTCAATGGTGATAACTCTTCTCATTCTGGAGCGATCACAATTTCCGCGACGACTGGAAGCCTGACATCTACCGGGTCCAGCATCACGGTCACCGGTACCGGCAATACACTTGGTGCGAATATCAACGCTGATATTAACACCGCACATGCTAATTCGTGGACGGGCGGTCAAACTTTCACTGGAACCGCATACTCTTCGAACGCGCCAACCGCGCTCTCGTCTGGTACCACTAATGACTGGAATCTCGGTGCCACTAACACGTATTTTATGATCACGACCGCTTCGAGCGCAAACGCGACCATTACCGGTATTACTGGTGGTGCGGATGGCCGAATGATCGTGCTCGTCAACGCGAATAGTGCTGGCAATATTACGATCCAGCATGACGACGGTTCGAGCTCCACGGCAGCCAATCGTTTCAATCTGCCGGGTAACTCGGATATCATTATGGCGCCGGGTGGCACTGCGACGTTCATCTACGATGGTACATCAACCAACCATCGTTGGAGGATGATCTCTGCGCAATAAATGCGTCGATAGGGAAGAGGTTAATTCCTTTGTCGCCTCTTCCCTAAAATGGAGATCGTTTTTAGTCGTCGTCTGATCTTGTTGTAATGTTGCGTTTATTCGCGTTACAACTGATTTAGTTGCGAACTATATATTGATTTTGTTGCGGATATAAGAAGATAGAAAGAAACAATCGTCGCCTCACATGCGGGGAATAGTATGATGCGTGCTTCGGGACGTATTCCTGCTATTCATTCTGCAATGAAAACTGTGTGATGTGTCGACCTATACTCTGATGAGAACGTATATAAAAATTCGAATTTTGCTTGTTACGCTGGCCTTATGCTCATTCTCTGTGCCGGTCAGTAATGCGCAGACGTTCTTCAATCAGAACGCCCGTTCTCTCGTGTTGCTTGGAGGCAGTACGGATGTCACACATACGCTGGTACTTCAAGCCCCATCACTCTCCAACGGATATTCCTTGACGCTGCCAGGCGCTAATGCGGTTGGATTGTTGCTAAATGATGGTACCGGTTCGCTTTCCTGGATCAATATTCTAACTGGCGCTCATGGCGGTACCGGAAGTCAGTATGTTACCTTTACCGGGCCCACGAGCGCTCATACATATACTCTTCCCGATGCAGATGCTACACTACTATCTTCTGGCACTGGAGTCCAACTTCAATCGACTACACCAGGCACTCAGCAAACGGGAAATATAAATATCAGTGGTACTCTGCTTGCGGGCAAGATAGGAATTGGACAAACCTCACCAAATGCAACGCTCGATCTCAACGGTACTTTCGCTATTCGTCATGATACCGCGACGATCAATGGAAGCAGTACTAACAATAATGTGAGTGCTGGTTCTACCAGTGAATTGCATATCGGTCTTACCGGTACCGCCGGTGCTTCGACCATTACAGGATTTTCGGGGGGGACGGAAGGTCGCCGGCTTCGCATTCGAAACCTGACCGGACAAAGACTGACACTTGCAAACCAGAACAGTGGAAGTTCGGCAGGTAATCAGATATTTACGGGGACCGGAGTTGATGCCACGATACCAACAGGGTCGACAGCGGAATTGGAATGGGATGATGCTACCAACGGCTGGGATCTGGAGTTCGCTGGCGGTACAATGGACGTGACGAGTGGGGGCACGGGTTCGACGAGTTTCACTCAAAACGGCATTTTGTATGGCAATGGATCGTCTCCGATCCAGGCGACGTCATCGGCGGCCAATAGTGTCTTAGTCACGAACGGCTCGAGCATTCCCTCGCTGAGTCAAACGCTTCCCTCCGCAGTTCAAGGGAACATCACATCATTGACGGGCCTGACAGGAGCGATCCAGTATCCGACGGCCCTGACCTTCGATGGTACGGCGTCGCGGACGATGACGTTGAACCGTAATACGGGTAACTCAACGTCCGGTCAGGGCCTGACGGTTCAAGCCGGAGCTCCGCTATCGGGTGCGAGCACGAATAACTTAGCGGGCGGCGACTTAACGCTATCGAGTGGAATCTCGGAAGGTACGGGGAGCAGTAACATTATTTTTCAGACTCCGTCGGGACAAGGGAGTTCATCGAACACGGATAACACTCCGGCGACCCGTCTAACGATCAACGCGACGCAGATGAATCTGGCGAGCGGTATGGAGTTGGATCAGAACGGTACGCAACGGCTCTCGTCGAGTGGGGCCGGAACGTTGGCAAGCCTGTCGCTGGGCAGCCCGTTGACGTTAACGAATGGTGGTACCGGAGCCTCGCTCACGGCTTCGAACGGTGGTATTTTTTATAGTACGGGAAGTGCGGGTGCTATCCTTTCTGGCACGGCCACGGCAGGGCAGATCCTTCGTTCGGGAGCAAGCGCCGCACCGACCTGGTCCACTGCAACCTATCCTGCGACGGCTGGTACGGCAGGCAATTATCTTCGCAGCGATGGTACAAACTTTACGTCATCGGCGATTCAGGCCAGTGATCTGCCAGGTTCGCTGAGTGGTTTTGCAAACCCCACAGCGAGCGTCGGTCTCACGGCTGTTAATGGCACCGCCACGACCGCCATGCGTTCAGATGCCGCACCGGCGTTAGATCAAACGATCAGCCCAACATGGACCGGTACGCACACTCATCAAAAAAACGCGATCGGTACGACATCAACGGATGCGGTTGCACTTACGAACACCACCGCCGCCGCCGCTGGTGCACAGCAATTCTCACCACGGTTGCGACTGACCGGTCAGGGCTGGAAGACCAACGCCACGGCGGCCAGCCAAACAGTCGATTGGATG
>Ga0070738_10001787_pt1 | contig 38905 bp, 32 predicted proteins | sample Coa_R2_2_FD_66446 | JGI IMG/M metagenome (GOLD analysis project Ga0070738, IMG submission 66446) | Surface soil microbial communities from Centralia Pennsylvania, which are recovering from an underground coalmine fire - Coalmine... | ecosystem: Environmental > Terrestrial > Soil > Unclassified ...
TTTCAACCTAACAATCTCTCTAAATCTAAATCGGAAGCGACTTTAGCAAGTTTGTCTAAGTCTGTTAAATTTTCTAGATGAGGTAAGCAGCCTAGAATAGGGATGTTAGTTAGCGATTGAATTAAATCAACTGGTGTCCAGTTTGCTATTTCTTCATTTGTGCGGGGTTGAACACAGTTAAGAATAATTCCAACAAGTTGTACTTGTGATTGTCTAGCTAATGCCACATTAGCGACTGCCTGCGCGATCGCACCCAATTTAACTGGCACTACCAATACTGTCGGTAAGTGCCATGTTCCTGCTAAATCTGCGACTGTCAGTTCAGGGGTGATTGGTGAACCTAAGCCTCCGATAGCTTCAGTTAAGAGAAAATCACGGCGACTGCTTAACGCTTTAAAAGCCTGCCAGACAACTGTTAAATCCACTGTTCGATTTTCTTGTGCTGCTGCTATGGGGGGAGCTAGGGGTGCTTGAAAATATAAAGGCGCGATTTCTTCCAAAGACTGCTCTAAAGGAAACAGCTTGTGATACCACTCGCGATCGCCGACCCCTGATTGCATCAATTTCATAATTCCCAAACTGCGGTCAGCACAGTATTTTTGCCAATAAGCTGCCAATGCTGTTGTCAAAACAGTTTTACCAGCTTCTGTATCAGTTCCAGTAATCAGTAATGTATCCAACACCTCTATTCACAAAATGATTTATAAGTTCTAAACCACTAGTTGTTAATTGTTAACAACCAGTGATGTACAACTATTTTAACTATCATTTGTACGCTCTCTTTGTCGTTCAACCTAAGAAACTATTCACTCGTGAATCTTGCGAAATCCTAGGTTGCTATAAGCTGGCTTATTTTGCTCTTACCTGAGATCTTGTTCTGGTGTTGGCTCTATAGAAGGTTTTTCTAGGGGTGGCAATGTAGGTGACAGGTTTGTTGTAGGTGACTCCGATGGTGTTGGTGCTATGAGCGTAGGTGTAGGTATAGGTGTAGGTGAGCCAAATGTGATTGATGGCGTAGGTGTTAGTTTGACCGAGCTTTCTAATCCAATATTGAGATTATAAGTACTTTCAGGGATTCCAGGAACTGGACTCACCCGGATAATATAGATACCAGTTCCAGGTAATGTACCTTGATAGAAAGTTACGTCCTTGGCAGAATTTTCAATTGGTTTGCCATGAGAACCTAAGACTGTTAATGAAACACCGCTTTCTTTGGCAAACAATGCGGTTAATTGTTGTCCTTGAATACCATTAAAGATATACTCGTGTCTTTCATTAGCTTTGAGACTACCTTCCACGTTCGTTGTGTTGGATGTGCCAAAATTTAGACGCTTTGTAAAGACAACAGGTTTTTTTATTGTAGGTGTTGGTGCAAATGTCGGTGTAAATGTTGGTGTTGGTGTGGGTACAGGTGTGGATGTAGTACTCTCGGAAATAACTGGTGAAGGGAAAGTTTGTGGTTGCTTGGTTGCTTGTGGTTTTGATTGATAGCGGATGGAACTGACCAATGCCCAGGACCCTAATCCCGCTAAGATAATCACAGCAATGGCAATTGCTCCAATCGCCAATGGGTTATCTAATAGAGAGTTACTAGCAGGATCTGGAATTCTTGGGTCTGGTTTGTTAGATAAATTTCTTTCCACTACATTAGGCATACGAGCAACAGGGACTGTTTGCACGTTAGAAATATTAGAGGGTGAGACAGTCGATTGCTCCAGAAATTGTAGTGCTTGCGCTAGTTCTGTGGCGCTTTGATAGCGATCGCTTGGTCTGTAACTTAACATCCGGTTTAAAATCTGGGCAAATTGTGGACTGAGTGTTACCCAGCGCTGCCAATTCCAAGTGAGTTTATTTTCATCGTATAAATCACTTGGTTCTTTGCCTGTCAGTAAAACGACTGATGTTGCTGCTAGTGCATACAAGTCACTACTAGGATAGACTCGACCTGTTTGCATTTGCTCGCTTGGAGAGTAACCAAGTTTTCCTACATAGGTTGGTGGTGCTGTCGTGTCAGGTGCTTGCAATCGAGTTGCCAGTTCTTTAACCACTCCAAAATCAATTAAGACTGGCAGGTGATCACTATCTCTTAGAATAATATTTTCTGGTGAAATATCCCTGTGGACCATTCCACGATTGTGAATATACTCTAATACTGGTAACAAAGAGCGTATGAGATGCAAGACTTCTGTTTGTGTAAACGCATCACCAACAGCCTTACGTTCATCCAGCAAAGCACGGTATGTTTTCCCTGCAATATATTCCTGAACTAAAAACAAACGCTGGTCTTGTTCAAATCTCTCCCTAAATTGGGGGACTTGAGCGTGTTGTATTTGATACAAACTTTCTGCTTCTCGCTGGAAAAGCTCTTGCGCCTTCTCCAAAGCATAAATCCCTGTTACTGCGGGAATCAATTCTTTGATGGCACAAAGTTCGTTAAAGCGTCTGGTGTCTTCTGCCAGATAGGTTCTTCCAAATCCACCTTGACCGAGAGTTTGAAGGATTCGGTAACGATTTTGCAGGATAGTGCCAGATGTAATTGGTGGTTGCATCATTAATTGATTTCGTATAGTAGCAACAGAGGAAGAATTAACCAGAGAAATGAAGTTTTCCTCAGATCGGACAGTGTCTGAATGGAATCCTGTACTAAATAGTTTTTAAAGACAAGTTCAACTCTATTTTCACGAAGCCTCCTGGACACTTCCTCTCCAGTAGTATAGCTGTAATACAAATCCCACGAATTTATTTCGGGGGCTTTCCATAACTCTATTCGGGAGTTCCTGTTTAGGAAAATCCCTACTCGCTTCACAACCTTCCCAATAGGTCGAGCAAAGACTCAGTTACGGTTGGCAACAGATGCTATCATAATATACTCAACCGCAGCTTATACTGTTTAAACAAATGTTGGTCATAGTTGATTCCAGCAGTTCTTGCTTGAGTAGAGTCTTGTCATTTCCACTCCTGTTATAGGAGAAGATAGCAGGTTGAAGCAGAAGTTAATAAATGAGGGCCAAGGCAACGTATGAAACAGCACTGCTTTAGTTAGAGAAGACTAGAGAAATCTTTAACTGCTAAAGACAAAGATTATTATGTATGTCGAACAAGTTTAAAAGTTTTTATACTTATATTGAGGACTAGCTTCAAGACGGGCTATGCTGCAAATGCATTGCTCTTAGTTATCAATTAAGTCAATACAGGGAAACCTCTACCAACAAAGTACATCCTAGAAAATTGAGTTTTTAAGCTCAATCCGAAATATCTGACACTATGAGTTTTAGTTGAAGGAATTAATACATGTTAATTATAGTTTTATGGAGGAATGTTTAAAGTCTTAATGAAAGCTTCAACAAAATTCATAGATAAATCTCCAGATTATTTCAGTTAAATATGACAAACAAATATTGGATGATCAAATTGTTATGAATGCACATCGAGGCTCTGCTGTGCTCAGTTCTGCAACTTTTAAAGTGCAACAAACTGCAACAGAACTAACTGATAATAATCGCCTGCGGCTGTTGTCTGGTTCTGCCAATGTATCACTATCCCAAGAAGTGGCTCGTTACCTAGGCATGGATCTAGGACCGATGATTCGCAAAGGATTTGCGGATGGAGAACTATACGTTCAGATACAAGAATCGATCCGAGGCTGTGATGTTTATCTCATCCAGCCTTGTTGTCGTCCTGTTAACGACCATTTGATGGAATTGCTGATTATGATTGATGCCTGTCGTCGCGCTTCTGCACGACAGGTAACAGCAGTTATTCCCTACTATGGCTATGCCCGTGCTGACCGTAAAACAGCAGGACGAGAGTCAATAACTGCCAAGCTAGTCGCTAACCTGATCACTGAAGCAGGCGCTAGCCGGATTCTGGCAATGGATTTACACTCGGCTCAAATTCAAGGTTATTTTGACATACCTCTTGATCATGTTTATGGTTCGCCAGTTTTGCTAGATTATCTCATCAGTAAACAACTTTCTGACATTGTGGTTGTTTCTCCCGATGTTGGAGGTGTAGCACGTGCTAGAGCATTTGCGAAAAAGCTCGATGATGCTCCACTGGCAATTATTGATAAACGTCGTCAGGCTCACAATGTTGCCGAAGTGTTGAATGTTATCGGCGATGTCAAGGGCAAAACGGCAGTCCTAGTTGATGACATGATCGATACTGCTGGAACCATTTTTGCTGCAGCAAAGTTACTCCGCGAGGAAGGAGCACGCCAGGTATATGCTTGTGCAACTCATGCCGTGTTTTCTCCACCAGCCATTGAGCGGTTGTCTAGCGGTATGTTTGAGGAAGTGATTGTCACCAATACAATTCCAATTGAAGAAAAAGATCACTTTCCACAACTGGTCGTGCTTTCAGTGGCGAATCTTTTAGGGGAAACCATCTGGCGGATTCATGAGGATAGCTCAGTAAGTAGTATGTTCCGCTAATTAAGAGAAGAAGGATGAAAGATTTCATCCTTCTTCCTTGCGTCCTCTAATCTACTTTTTTTAAAGACCATATGTATGAGCCTTTTGTATCTTTTCCTGTTCCAGATAGTTGCTTGGCATCTGATGATAACGTTCCTTGATTTTCTCCCAGCCTCCAGTAACCTGAGATTGTCTCGATTTCTTGGATTGTTACTGTCCGACTTTCAGAGTTAAAGTGGCCGTTAATGACAACTTTAGCTGTACCATTCCACCAATGTTCGTGGATTAGAATCCCATTAAAAGAATCATTAGACTGATACGTGATAGAGAGAGTAGCTTTGCCGCTACCAAACTCACCGTACCAAGTTCCAACTATATGTGGGGGAGAAGTACAAACTTTATTACTACTCTCAAGTAATGTTAACCACTCCTGCATTGATTGAGGCCGATCCTCTGGCTTGATTTCCATTCCTCTTAGAATTGCCCGATTCACCCTATCGCTAATACGAGAATTAATCTTCTTTGGTTCCTCTAATAACGTTCCAATAGCTCTGAGCGGAGCCATTGTCGGTACTTCTCCTGTTAACAAAGAATACAATGTTGCAGCCAATGCATAGACATCCGTGTATGCACCTCGTTTCGCTCTTTTGTCATATTGCTCAATTGGTGCAAATCCATCGGTTAGTATTTGGGTATGCGTTTGCATTAAATTTTGGGTAAACTCCCGAGCAATACCAAAATCAATTAACACAGCCTCTGAAGTACTAGAGCGTATCATAATATTCTGAGGCTTGATATCCCTGTGCAACAAGCAGTTATTATGAACCACTGTTAGCGCTTCACCAACTTGCTGAATGTATCGTAATGCTTCAGATTCAGGTAAAGCGCCCCGAGTTTCAACCCAATGAGCTAAATTTTCCCCATCAATGTACTCCATCACGATGCACCAGAGGGAATCTTCATTGATTACCTCATCAATTCGCACTATGTGAGGATGACTACATTTGGCTAGTTTTATAGCCTCATTGAGAAAATCTTGCTGAAATTTGTCAAAATCAGAACGGCGTTGCATGCTGTCGTTTAGGGTTTTGATCACAAAACAACGCTCATTATTGCCTCTAGCACGATAAGTTATACCAAAGCCACCTTCACCTAGTTCATGTTCAATTATATACTTCCCACTTTGCAAGTGCTTTCCTGATCCCCACGGCATTGCTCAATCATCCTGAACCTATTATTAATTGTGTCTCCTACTAGGACAATGGCTGTGAGGGCGATCGCATCTTTAGCAACAAAAACTTAGTATCAAAGTCATTTAAGTCGGCAACTAGAAATGCCATCTCGTTACAAACATCCTTCTAAAGGATGCAGTTCATTACAAAAATGCGACGGAATTGTAAAGAGTAAGCTAGAATTGTTAAGGGTTGTTTACAGAATAAAACAACCAGCTCGAGTTCTGTTAAAGCAGTCTGCCATTAGACTTAAGCCCGAATATCTTCTCTATAGTTAGTTAAATACTGTTATGACGCTTCCCATCCGTAACGTCGCTATTATTGCCCACGTTGACCACGGCAAAACAACCCTCGTTGATGCACTCCTCAAACAATCCGGCATTTTCCGCGAAGGGGAAGACGTTCCGGATTGTGTCATGGACTCGAACGCCCTTGAACGAGAAAGAGGAATTACTATTCTTGCTAAAAACACAGCTGTTCATTACAAAGATACATTAATTAATATTGTTGATACTCCTGGACACGCTGACTTCGGTGGTGAGGTTGAACGTGTGCTTGGCATGGTTGATGGTTGTATCCTCATTGTTGATGCTAACGAAGGTCCCATGCCTCAGACACGCTTTGTCTTGAAAAAAGCTTTGGAAAAAGGACTGCGACCCATAGTAGTTGTCAACAAAATTGACCGTCCCCAAGCCAACCCTTACGGTGCAATTGATAAAGTATTGGATCTGTTCCTAGAACTAGGAGCAGATGAAGCTCAATGTGATTTCCCTTACCTATTTGCTTCTGGTCTTGCAGGTTACGCCAAAGAAGACTTGGACGATGAATCCAAAGACTTGCAACCCTTGTTTGAAGCAATTTTACGCCATGTACCACCACCAGTAGGCGATCCCAACAAGCCTCTGCAGTTACAAGTCACAACACTAGATTATTCTGAATATCTAGGACGGATTGTGATTGGTAGAATTCATAATGGCACCATCCGTATGGGACAACAAGCGGCATTGGTGAAGGATACAGGCGATGTTGTCAAAGCCAAAATCAGCAAATTAATGGGCTTTGAAGGGCTAAGGCGGATCGAACTGACAGAAGCATCTGCAGGAAATATCGTAGCTGTGGCAGGGTTTGCTGACGCTAATATTGGGGAGACAATCACTTGCCCCAATGAACCACAAGCATTGCCACTGATTAAAGTGGATGAACCAACTTTACAGATGACCTTTTGGGTCAATGATTCTCCCTTTGCAGGTCAAGAAGGAAAGTTGGTGACTTCTCGGCAAGTGCGCGATCGCTTGATGCGAGAATTAGAAACCAACGTTGCTTTGCGTGTAGAAGAAACCGATTCACCTGATAAATTCTTGGTTTCCGGTCGTGGTGAACTACACCTGGGTATTTTAATCGAAACTATGCGTCGGGAAGGATACGAATTCCAAGTATCTCAGCCACAGGTCATTTATCGAGAAGTGAGTGGTCAACCTTGTGAACCATATGAACTTCTGGTATTGGATATTCCAGAAGATGCTGTTGGCAGTTGTATTGAACGACTAGGACAACGCAAAGGTGAAATGCAAGATATGCAAGTCGGTGGTAATGGACGCACCCAGTTAGAGTTTGTGATTCCTGCTCGTGGATTAATCGGTTTCCGTGGTGAATTTATGCGGATGACGCGAGGTGAGGGGATCATGAATCACAGTTTCTTGGATTACCGTCCTATTACTGGCGAGATTGAAGCTCGGAATAAAGGCGTTTTAGTGGCTTTTGAAGAAGGCGTTGCTACCTTCTACGCTATGAAGAATGCTGAAGATAGAGGTGTGTTCTTTATTACGCCAGGAACTAAAGTGTATAAAGGAATGATTGTGGGAGAACACAATCGTCCGCAAGACTTAGACCTGAATGTTTGTAAGACCAAACAGCTGACAAACCACCGAGCATCTGGTGGTGATGAATTGGTCCAACTGCAAGCCCCGATGGAAATGAGCTTAGAGCGTGCTTTAGAGTACATTGGACCAGATGAATTGGTGGAGGTCACTCCTCAATCAATTCGTTTGCGGAAGATGGCGAAGAAACTGGTGAAGCGCTAATGCTTATCTAAATTACATAACAACTCCTAGTGTTCGTTGGCTGTTGACTGTTCATAGTCAATAGCCAATAATTTACTTGTTTCCCGTCCCCTCTTAATCATACATAGCTCATCAATAAGGAAATCTCCTATACATACTACTCTTCGGCTGCGATACAATGCAAAGAAAATTTAAATTATGAGTAATCAAAATTATGAGCTCACTAGAAGTCAATACAAAATCCAGCGATAAAAACCTAGAGGCAATGCTGAATTTTTCAGAACAGTACGCCAAGCGTACTGGAACGTACTTTTGTTCTGAACCTTCTGTGACTGCAGTTGTGATTGAAGGACTAGCTAAGCATAAAGATGATTTAGGAGCTCCTTTGTGTCCCTGTCGCCATTATGAAGACAAACAAGCCGAAGTCAATGCTGCATTTTGGAACTGTCCTTGCGTACCCATGCGGGAGCGTAAAGAGTGCCACTGTATGTTATTCCTCACCCCAGACAACGAATTTGCTGGTGACAAGCAAGATCTCTCGTTAGAAACTATTAAACAAATACGAGACGGTCTAGGATGAACGAAAATGTGCCTCAAGAGTTTTGGCAAGGTATAGAGCAGTTCAATTCTGGACAGTTCTACGCCTGCCATGATACTTTAGAGGCTCTGTGGATAGAAGCAACAGAACCAGACAAAACTTTCTATCAAGGCATTCTGCAAATTGCGGTAGCACTTTATCATTTGAGTAACCATAACTGGCGAGGTGCAGCCATTTTGCTAGGCGAGGGAAGCAATCGTCTGCGTAGTTATCCATCGGTTTACAGTGGAATTGATGTTGATGAATTATTGGATCAAAGTGCTGTGTTGTTGAAGATAATACAACAACAAACAGAGTCACAACTGCAGAACCAAGCTTTACCCTTGCCCAAAATTCGGCTTTTGAAGAGTTAGAGTTCTTAAGAGAATTGTTTGCCCCACGGCTTCTAGTCGTGGGTTTTGTTGTTCAAATTTTGTAACGAAACATTGACGCTTGTAAAAGCGTCTATTACGTTCAGCTACACATTACACTTAAATAGCCCACAGTGTGTATTTAATCTGCCATACTATCAGCAAAAAAGTTGCTGAGAGAATTAAGCTAAAAGCAAAAATTTTCCATAAACCTAATTATGATACCTATCTATCAATTACTGAAAATTCAGATGCATCGCGCTGTTTTTGCGTTGATGCTACCAGCTGTCGTTACAGGTGTCCTCACCTTGCCTAGCCAATTGCAAACTGCTAATGCACAACCGTCTGCAGAAAGTCGTGCTCTTACAATCCGCTCTGATCACGAAGAGTATGATTCAAAAACCCAAGTCGCAACTGCTCGCGGCAATGTCCAAATGTCTTACCCTGCTCGGGGAATTCAAGCAACAGCTGCCCAGGCTCAATATTTTAGTAAGGAACGCCGCATTATTTTGAGTGGGAACGTCTACATTTTACAAAAGGGTGGCAATAGTATCCGTGGGGAAACAGTAACATATCTGATTGATGAAGGGCGATTTATTGCTCAACCTCAAACAAACCAACAGGTTGAATCTATCTATATTGTCAATGACAACAATGACAATCAATCTACTAACACATCAGCGCCAGCGACTCCTCCTTTGAAGCGGCGATCTCGTTAGGAGTTTTGATTCACCAAAAAAGGGTCAATAGTGAAAATATTCTTAGAAAACATTCACAAATCATATAAGAAGCGAGTTATTGTCAATCGCGTTAACCTTTCTGTAGCTCAAGGTGAAATAGTTGGGTTACTTGGTCCCAATGGAGCTGGTAAAACAACAACTTTTTACATTGCTACCGGGTTAGAAAAACCAGATCGGGGAACGGTCTGGTTGAATAATCAGGATATTACTGGCTTGCCCATGCACAAAAGAGCACGTTTGGGCATTGGTTATCTAGCACAAGAAGCGAGTATTTTCCGTCATCTCAGTGTGCGGGAAAATATTGTGTTAGTTCTAGAACAAACAAATGTACCTCGTTGGCAATGGTCACGTCGAGTAGAAGTCTTATTGCAGGAATTTCGTTTAGAGAAAGTTGCTAACAGCAAAGGGATTCAACTTTCTGGTGGTGAACGACGCCGGACAGAATTAGCGAGAGCCTTAGCAGCTGGAGTAGACGGACCGAAGTTTTTATTTTTGGATGAGCCATTTGCTGGAGTTGACCCCATAGCAGTTTCAGAAATTCAGCAACTGGTGTCGCGACTGCGCGATCGCGAAATGGGTATTTTGATCACTGATCACAATGTTCGAGAAACCCTCGCAATCATAGATCGAGGCTATATCATGCGCGAGGGACAAATTCTCGCTTCTGGCACAGCTAAAGAACTTTATAATAACCCACTAGTACGACAATACTACTTGGGAGATAAATTCCAAATCTAAGTTTTAGACATTAAAACAGAAAATAGTTTTCTCAAAAATCTTAATTATTGTTGCTTAAAGCTGATTATTTGGCAGATTTTGAGTTTCTGCAAAAGATTCAGGTTATCAATTGTTTTATCCCAAAACTTTTGTGGACTTTTTCTACCACTGATTCTAGAGAGTCCGGCTGACAAGTTATTATTTAAGCGGGTGTATAAAAATCTATCTAACTCTTCCTCTGCAGCCTGTTAAGGTGCTCCCCTGCGTATCACAAACTAGAGGTGGAAGTATTTAACCGGACACGATGTAGCCCCAAGCAAGTTTAGAGATACTGAACTGCATCTAAGTTGCAGATTCTTGATTATTCATATGTTTATGACATCAAAGAAGTTCAAGTCGTCCTTTTACAATTTCAATTCGCTGCTACCTTTTTCGATCATGGATCGTTACCTAGCTAGCGAATTGCTACCACCGTTCTTGTTTGGTGTTGGAACTTTCTCTTCGTTGGGTATCACAATTGACGTAATGTTTGAACTCATACGGAAAATTGTGGAATCTGGGCTACCAGTTGGCATTGCTATCAATGTTTTTTTATTAAAGCTGCCAAATGTGATCGTTTATGCCTTCCCCTTATCTACTTTGCTAGCAACTTTAATGACTTATAGCCGCCTCTCTAGCGAGAGCGAACTCATTGCTTTGCGTGGGTGTGGAGTGAGTGTCTACCGCATGGTACTTACTGCTGTAGTATTAAGTTTTCTAGTGACAGGAATGACATTTGTCTTTAACGAGCGAATTGTCCCGGCAGCTAATTATCAAGCAACGATGACATTACAAAAAGCTTTGAAGGGAGATAAACCACCTGTTGCTCAACAAGATAACTTCCTTTATGCTGAAAAAAGGGAGGTTCAACTTCCTGATGGGAATTTCCAAAAAGTTCTTGCGCGCTTATACTATGCTGACCAGTTTGATGGTAGCCAGTTTAAGGGTCTAACCATCATAGACCGTTCTGAAAAAGGAGTCAATCAAATCATAGTAGCGCGAGCAGGTGAATGGAATCCATCACAAAATATCTGGGATATTTACAACGGAACAATTTATTTAGTGGCTCCAGATCGCTCTTACCGTAATATTGTCCGGTTTAAGCATCAAGAATTTAAGCTACCTCGCACAGCATTTGATCTCGCAGAAAAAACCCGAGATTATGGTGAGATGAACATTGCTCAAGCGCTACAACAACTTCAAATTGTCCGCCTTAGCGGTGATGAGCAAAAAATTCGTAAACTTGAAGTTCGGATTCAGCAAAAAGTTGCTTTGCCATTTGTTTGTGTCGTTTTTGGTTTGGTTGGCGCAGCTATGGGCACCATTCCCCAACGCACAGGGCGGGCCACAAGTTTTGGTGTGAGCATTATAGTTATTTTTGCTTACTATTTGTTGTACTTTATTAGCGGTGCAGTAGCAGAGACAGGTCTGTTTCCTCCTTTTGTGGGTGCTTGGTTACCAGATTTTTTTGGGTTAGCAGTGGGTATATTGTTGTTGAGGCGAGTTGCACAACGGTGAACGGGAGAGGGGATGAGGGGACAAGGGAGACAAGGGAGACAAGGGAGACAAGGGAGACAAGGGGGACAAGGGAGACAAGGGGGACAAGGGGGACAAGGGAGACAAGGGGGACAAGGGGAATACTCTATACTTTGCCCTATGCTCACTCCCCACTTTCAAGATAATGCTTTTGGTTAATGACCAATAAGTGTTCAGCAGATAATATAGAACAGAATCTTAAATTTACTGTTGTCAATACCTGTGCTTAGTTTGTGCTTGAGCCTCATCAATTTCTGTAAATTCCAGTAAATTTCAATATTTCTATCCATGTCACGCCGCTATTATCGTCCTGCTGCTTTACGCTATCTCAAAGCCAGATTATGGAATTTGGCACGACCTGGTTTTTGGATAACAGCAATTTTTCTATCTGTCATAGGTTTAAGTATCAAAGAATACTTGAGATTCACGAATTTCCCTACTCAAAAACCAACTATCTCAGGTCAGCCTACTAACTCTTCCCTCTCCAGAGAAGATAAAGCAATTGCCGCGGATATTGATAATTTACCTGTCTTGTATAACGACTCTAGGCAAACAAGTCTGCAGTTACCAACAGGAAGGACCCTTAAGCAAAACACTCAAGCTAGCAATAGTCAAAATTCATCAGACGGTTTAGAACAAAGTCAGAATCTTGCAAGTGATACTAAATCTAATGCTGGCAAGAAGAACACAAGTGATAACTCATCCTCTACTGGGTTAGAAAATCCTTTTGTAGTAAAAGCCGACAATTTGTTACAGGGTGATATTTTGCAGCCTCAAAGCAGATTACCAGCTGTTAATTCCTCCACCTTGTCCTCTTCTATGCCGGGATTAGCATCAACTTCCACTGGTGTGGGAGGCGGATCAGTCAATTCAATCAACTCCAACTATAGTCAAACTATCGCTCTACCCAGTCCGTCATTAACAACAACAAATCCATCGATAAACAGTAATACTAATAGTAATTCCAATTCAGTGGGAGTTGTGGGACAATTGCCACTTACCAACAATCTACCGATTGGGCAATCACTACCTACTAATAACTCACCTCAAATTCTTCCCCCAACTGGTCAGGTTATTAGAAATCCACTCAATCCCTCTACAGTAACAGGTTATACTCAACCTCAAGTCACAAACCAACCACAAAACCCTTATTCTACTCTCAATCCCTATTCAACTTTCAATCCCTATTCATATCTCCAATATTCATACATTCAATATCGGACCAATCGCAACGCTTATCTCAACAGGTATAACAGTATCAACAATAGCAGTCAATCGTTACCTAGCACAGTACCATATCCATCAGTTGTCTCACCGGGTACTTACACCACACCATATTATACTCAGACTCCAAATCAAGGAGTTGTTAGTCCTTCCAATCCAGCTATCACTAATAGTTATAATTATCCCAGCTTGCAACAGCCCACTCAGGGATACCAGTATAATTACCCAGGAATGTATTCAAATGGGATGCGTGTGAATGGTTACACACAACCGTAGATGAGTCTCATATGCATCTTAAGTACATTAAAATATAAATCTTTGGTTTAGTTTTGGAGACTTTTTATTATATAATCTTGGGGTAATCTTTAAAAATTAACAATTACCAATTAAGTTGGTAATACAATAAGTGCTATCTTACCAACAAAAGTAATGACTGCTGGACTAGAGCAAAACAAGATAGTAATTCAAGCAGCTACTGAGCAATTGGCAGAGAACTTCAATTTTAGTTTTCCAGATATCAACTTCATTTTCTCGACGTTGACAAATCATCTGAATATTAATCCTGCGATTTTTGGAGCTACGTTTGCTTTCTCCACTCAGATCAAAAATGCTGCGCCCTTCGTATTTAGAGGTGAAAATGGGTTAGAATACCAGGATATTGCTAGTAAATTTGATTACACAAAAGCTGTTTGGTATGACGTGCCAGTCAATATTGGAAAAGCTATTTGGAGTGTTCCTTATTTCGATATTGGTGGAGCTAGTGAGGATATTCTCTTAACTACATATTCAATTCCACTGTTCAATCAGCAAGATTATAGTTTACTCGGTGTCCTGACAAGTCACTACTTACTTGCAAAAATAGAAATGCTTCCTTGTGTTCGGTGAATTTACTGCCGTCGTCGGTATGAGACGGGCAAGACGCCCATCCCACTTGTAAAATGTAGAGCTAACGCTTAGACTAGCCTAGCTAAAGTTCTTAATAATCGCCTCAGCAAATTCCGAACACTTTAGAGGTTCTACTGGCGGGTTCATTAAACGAGCTAAATCATAAGTCACTTGACGGTTGTGGATCGCATCTCCCAAACCCTTCTTAATCAAGTCTGCTGCTTCTTGCCAACCAAGATACTCCAACATCATTACACCTGATAAAATGACTGAACCCGGATTCACGCGATCCAAGCCTGCATGTTTGGGTGCGGTGCCATGAGTCGCTTCGAAAATAGCACATTCATCTCCAATATTCGCTCCTGGACCCATCCCTAGTCCACCAACGATTGCTGCAGCGGCATCCGACAAATAATCACCATTTAAGTTCATTGTTGCCAGAATAGAATACTCATCTGGTCTGGTTTGAATTTGTTGAAAAATACTGTCGGCAATACGGTCATTGACCATGATCTTGTCTTTCCACTTGCCATGACCGTGAGTGTCCCAAATAGAGTTAAGAACTGTTTCGACTTCCTTGACAATCTGGCTTTGTTTTTCCGCAGTTAAAGCGTTAAACCCTGGGTCAATCATTTGGGCATTTTTTTCAAGCGTGATGTCGGGATTATTTTCTTTATTACTCAAAATCCAAGACTCTCTTTCGGTGACACACTCTTGGCGAAATTCGGTTGTTGCTAGCTCATAACCCCAATCACGGAAGGCTCCTTCAGTGTACTTCATGATATTTCCTTTGTGCACCAAAGTAACCATTTGCTTGTTTTTGGGGAGCTGCAAAGCGTGTTTGATAGCACGCCGTACTAAACGCTGAGAACCTGTTTTGCTGATGGGTTTAATGCCAATGCCAGAATCTAGAGGAATTTGTTTTTTGCCATGTTCTGGCGTAGCAGGAATGAGTTCTTTGTTGAGGATGGAAATCAAGCGATCGCCGATCTCGCTTCCTTGCGACCATTCTATTCCCAAATAAATATCTTCTGTATTTTCCCGGTAGACAATGACATCCAGTTTTTCTGGAGTTTTGTGAGGTGAAGGTGTGCCAGCATAATAGCGGCAAGGACGCACACAAGCGTATAGGTTGAAAATTTGCCGCAGTGCTACATTTAAGGAACGAATCCCACCCCCAATGGGAGTTGTTAGTGGACCTTTAATCGCAACACCATACTCTTGAATCGCCGTCAATGTATCCTGCGGCAAATACTGGTATGTGCCGTATAGATCGCATGCTTCATCGCCAGCGTAAACTTTAAACCAGCTGATTTTTCTCTTATCTTTGTATGCTACCTTGATTGCAGCGTCTATAACTTTTTGGGTAGCAGGCCAAATATCTATTCCTGTGCCATCGCCACGAATAAAAGGGATGATTGGATTGTCAGGAACAACGGGTTCACCGTTTTTGAAGGTGATTTTTGAGCCGATGCTGGGTGGGTTAATCTTTTCGTACATCACAGACTCCTGATGGCGTTGCCGCAGTATATATGTATGGCTTTCAGTTTGCAAGCCTAGAGCCAAGAAATCCTTCCTCGGAAAGGCTAGCAGATTTCAATTTGCTTTGTTTGCATCAGATAAGCCGCAGAGTTGGCCCTCACCCTATTTGTGGAGTATTTGGGTCTAAGGCATGGGATAGGTGTGAACCTTTGCTATCCGCCTGTACACTTGATTGGTGTACTCTTTGAATATACAGCATAACACCAGCATTAACCTGAGACATAATTTTCTTGTTAAACTACTGTTCGCTATCAGTGCTTTTTCGTCTACAACACCTGATAGCTAATGACTTTTTCCCTGACCGTGATCTTAAGAGAGTAATGGCATGACAGACCCAATGATTGTATCAGGAACTGCTAGTGACATCGACTCCCTCCGCCAACCGTTAATCGCTGGGTCTATTAGCGTCCAACAGCAGGTGATTCCACAGCTAGCCAACTTGGGAGATGGGGGATTAGATGTTCTTATGGAGTTTTTGTTTGAACGTCGTCAAAATCCAGCAACTTGGGTGGACGGCAAAGCTTATCAAGTTCTCTATAACTCGGATTCACCCAAAGCAAAAGAATTTTTACGTTCTGTTTTCCCTGTAGGCATTGTGCCGCTAAACTCAGAGTGCGGTATTGATTACAGTCCTCTGCAACAGCTACTTGCTGTTCAAGACTTTCAAGCAGCTGACAGCATGACACTGAAAAAAATGTGTGAACTAGCAGGCCCAACAGCTGTACAAAGAAAATGGCTGTATTTCACAGAAGTAGAAAATTTCCCACTGACAGATTTACAAACCATTAACAATCTGTGGTTAGTTCACTCTGAAGGCAAATTCGGCTTTTCCGTACAGCGAGAGATTTGGCTAGGATTAGGCAAAAACTGGGATAATCTCTGGGCAAAAATTGGGTGGAAAAGTGGCAATAGCTGGACACGTTATCCTAAAGAATTTACTTGGGATTTAAGCGCCCCTAAAGGTCACTTACCCCTGTCTAATCAACTACGTGGAGTACGGGTGATTGCTTCTTTACTATCTCACCCAGCATGGTCAATTAATTAATGGGGAGTGGGGAGTGGCGAAGCCACTCCCCACTCCCCATACTCCCCACTCCCCACTCCCCCTATGGCAAACGTTACTCTACAAGACCTCAAGCGCAAATTTAATAACGTCATCGCCGTTGAGGACATTAACTTTGAGATTCCTGATGGCGAATTTTGGGTTTTAGTAGGACCTTCTGGTTGCGGTAAGTCTACTATTCTCAGGATGATTGCTGGTTTAGAGATGGCAACATCTGGCAAAATTTTTATTAACGATCGCCTAGTTAACAACGTTCCAGCACGACAACGGGATGTGGCGATGGTATTCCAGAACTACGCTTTGTATCCTCATATGACAGTAGCCGAAAACATTGGTTTTGGGTTGCAGATGCGGAAGGTGGACCCGAAAACTATTCAAGAAAGGGTTTTGGCTGTGGCGCGATCGCTTTCTGTGGATCATCTGCTAGATCGAAAACCTAAGCAACTTTCTGGTGGACAGCAGCAACGGGTAGCCTTAGGAAGGGCGATCGCACGTCAGCCGCAAGTGTTTTTACTAGATGAACCATTGTCAAATTTAGATGCACAACTACGAGATGATACACGGGCAGAGTTAAAACAGCTACATCAAAATCTTGGAATTACAACTATTTATGTCACCCATGACCAAGTTGAGGCGATGACTCTGGCAGATAAAATTGTTGTGCTGAATCGAGGACGGATTCAACAAATTGGTGGCCCACAAACCATTTATGCTAAACCCGCTAACCGCATGGTAGCTACCTTTTTAGGTAATCCTCCAATGAATATTCTTTTGGCAAAGTCCACTGTTGATGGTTTTGATGTAGCTGGTCAAGTACTACCCTATCCCAAGAGTTTGAGGAAAAGATTACAACCTGCGGTCGGACAAGAGTTCGATCTGGGGATTAGACCAGAGCATATTCACACTAACAAATCTCAGAACCTTAAAGAACTCCAAGAGGAAGAAATTGGGGAGTTAGTCGTTGATGTTAGGGTAGTAGAACCTTTGGGACGGGAAACTTTGATTCGAGCTGGTTTACCGGGTTCAGGAATCATGCTAAATGTACAAGTAGGTGCAGATATATCTTCACGTCCTGGCGATCGCCTGGTTCTAGAAATAGATCTGAACAAGTTATTTGTGTTTGATTCTGCGACTGGAGATAGGTTATTTCCTGGGTAATCTAATTGAATGGACTATTTAGAATCAATATAATTGAACATTATTTAAGCAACTTGCTGTGCCTGTGATTTTGCCAAATCTGTTGCGGCAAAGGCTCCATTTTCTGTAATGATGGCTGTGATCAGATTTGCTGGTGTCACATCAAATGCTGGGTTATAGAATTCTACTCCTTCAGGGGTTAGAATAGTGTCGCCAACCTTGTAGATTTCCTCAGGATTACGCTCCTCAATTGGAATTTTGCTACCATCTGGTAAAGAAAAATCAACGGTAGAAAGGGGAGCAGCGACAAAGAAAGGAATATTGTGAGCTTTGGCTATGATCGCCAAACTGTAAGTACCTATTTTATTTGCTGTATCGCCATTTGCCGCGATTCTGTCAGCACCAACGACCACAGCATCAATCAAGCCTTGCTGCATACAATGAGCAGCCATGCTGTCTGTAATCACAGTGACAGGAATTCCTTCTTGAACACATTCCCAAGCTGTCAATTTTGCACCTTGTAACCTCGGACGAGTTTCGTCAGCGAACAAACGAGCTAAGCGTCCTTGGCGAAAAGCAGAACGTACTACACCCAAGGCAGTGCCATAACCTGCAGTGGCTAGCGCTCCAGCATTACAATGGGTAAGAAGTGTCAGCTTTTCTTTTGTCTTAGGCAAAACTTCTAAGCCATAGTCACCTATTGCTTGACAAGTTTGCAAATCTTCTGAATTGATAGTTTGAGCAGTTTTTAAGAGAGCCTGTTTGATCTCTGCTACTGTTCCAAGAGTTTCATAGGCAGTTTTCATCATTCGTGAAATTGCCCAGAATAAATTGACGGCTGTGGGACGAGTGGAACGTAAGGTCTGTGCAACTTGCTCTAGGTGTTCTAAAAAGCGATCGCGGTTTGTTGTATCAATTTCTCTAGATCCAAGATACATCCCATATGCAGCAGCTACACCGATTGCTGGCGCACCTCTGACAATCATAGTTTTGATTGCCTGTGCCATATCTTCACTGCGATGAATTTCTACAAATGTATATTCGCCAGGTAAGCGAGTTTGGTCAATCAGTAAAGCCGAGTTGTTGTGCCAAATAACCGGATAAACCTGGTTTGCGGGGGAACTCATAGAATTTTCTAATGACTGAGGTTGCTAGATTCTATCGTTAGTAATTCTACAAGTTCTGGTATCTTTTTTGTAACAGTATGTTTCACTTTTGCAAAAAGTTTGTAGGGGTGGACCTTGCCACCCCAGTCTTTAACCTACACTAGTGAGTTCTTGCTGAAAGAAAGCTTGTAAAACTTTTTCAGCTATCTGCGGACTCGTTAAACCTAACTCAGCCTTTGATTCATTTGGTTCGGCATGATCGACCAATATATCTGCTACACCAATCCGTTTAACGGGCACCAAAATATCAGCATCTAGCAGTGCTTCCGCCACAGCTGAACCAAAGCCACCCATGACACAACCTTCTTCCAAAGTCACAACACGTTTGATTTTTTGGGCAAACGAGAAAATCAATTCAGTATCCAAGGGTTTGGCAAAACGGGCATTAATTACAGTTGCTTCAATGCCATGTTCGCTGAGAATTTCTGCAGTTTGCATTGCTGAGTTGACCATTGTGCCATAGCCTACCAGTAATACATCATCGCCGTTACGAAGAATTTCGCCCTTGCCAATTTCTAAAGGTTCCCATCCTTCTTCCATCAAAGGAACACCATAGCCATTCCCCCGAGGAAAACGCATGGCAATAGGTCCAGAAGTATAGTTAACGCCAGTCACAACCATGCGCTGGAGTTCAGCCTCGTCTTTTGGTGCCATAAGTACCATGTTAGGAATACAACGTAGATAGGCAATATCGTACATTCCTTGATGAGTGGGACCATCAGCACCAACAATTCCTGCACGGTCTAAGCAGAAAAACACAGGCAGGTTTTGGATACAGACATCGTGAATAATTTGGTCATAGGCACGTTGCAAAAAGGTAGAGTAGATAGCTGCAACTGGACGCATACCTTCAGATGCAAGTCCCGCTGCTAAGGTCACAGCGTGTTGTTCAGCAATACCTACATCTATATATTGATTAGGTAATTTTGCCTGTAATTTGTCCAACCCTGTTCCTGTTGCCATTGCCGCAGTAATCCCAACGATTTTCGGATTTTGTTCAGCAAGTTTGACAAGGGTATGAGCAAAAACTTTAGAATACTGGGGAGGTTTGGGTTTGCTGGAGGGGAGGGCTTTGCCTGTAGTGAGGTTAAAAGGGGATTGTGCATGGTAGCCAACTTTGTCTTGTTCAGCAATTTCATAGCCTTTGCCTTTGACTGTCGCGACATGCACCAAAACTGGTCCTGCTATTTGATGTGCTTGTTGGAAAGTGGCAATGAGTTCCTCCAAGTTATGCCCATCCACAGGTCCGAAGTAGGTAAAGCCGAGTTCTTCAAACACTGCTCCCACTTTTGGAACAGCTAAGCGTTTCATCCCTTCTTTAATGCGTCCCAATTCTGGAGAAAGAGATTCCCCAACAAAGGGAATTTGCTTAAATTGTTCCTCAATGTTATCCGTGAGAAACTGCACTGGTGGACTCAAGCGCATTTTGTTAAGATACCGAGGAATTGCCCCAACATTAGGAGAAATCGACATCTCGTTATCGTTAAGGACAACCAGTAAATTCGTTTTGGGTAGATGTCCCGCATGGTTAATGGCTTCTAATGCCATACCGCCAGTTAGTGCACCATCGCCAATGATAGCAACAACTTTAAATTTGTCACCTCTTTGATCTCTTGCTAAAGCCATACCCAATGCTGCTGAGATGCTGGTGGAAGCGTGTCCAGCACCAAAGTGGTCAAACTTGCTCTCACAACGCTTGAGATACCCAGCAACTCCATCTTTTTGCCGCAAGGTATGGAAAAGACTATAACGTCCGGTAATGAGTTTGTGAGGATAGGCTTGGTGTCCCACATCCCAAATAACCTTATCTCGATCTAAATCCAACGTCTGATAAAGCCCTAACGTTAACTCTACAACACCCAATCCTGGTCCTAGGTGTCCTCCGGTCGCCGCTACAGTTTGTAAGTGCTTATCCCGAATCTGACGAGCAATCTGTTGTAATTGCCGAATCGATAAACCGTGTAACTGATTGGGATGCGTGATTTCACTCAAATGCATGGTAAATTATTTGCTCAAAAGTTTGTTTTTCTCTAATAAGCTGCTTGTGTGGGCTGTTCACACAATTTTTAACAATAGCTATTTCACTGAGCATTAGCCCTTTACAGGGTAATAATAACGCCACTCAATCACCTTCTGAAATAGAAAAAGCCTGAACAAAGCGTTTTGAAGTTATGTATGTTTGAGTGTGACGAGATTCTATTGTGCTCAGAGGTGCTCAACGTTCCAAACATTAAAGTTTTGGATAACCATACATACTAAGCCTAAACGCATGAAATTTATACGTTGATGAATACATATGTTAAATAACTCATGACACACCTCATGAGAAAAAATCTTTTTGTCATAGGTGAATTAGAGCACTAAGTGTTAATGTTGTATGATTTAACTTCTCTTATCAAAGAGGAACCGAAAAACTACAGCAATAGCAAGGGTACTAAGTCGAGATATCTACTCCCATGGGAAAGTAAACCGCAAAATGTATGTAAATTTAGGTTATGTTCATTTGTGTGAGTTTTTTGGAGCAGTTTTGGGAATGACCACAGCAGCAGATCCAGTGAAGTTGATGAAGCAAGAAGTTGGCAAAGCCGCAGCTTTTGAAGTCAGTTCGGGTTCGATTGTTGGGTTGGGAACAGGATCAACAACAGCATATGCCATTCAGTATTTAGGCGATCGCTTGAAATCCGGTGACCTTAAAGATATCGTTGGTGTTGCCACATCCTTTCAAGCGGAAGTGCTGGCAAAACAGTACGGTATTCCACTCACCACACTAGACGCTATTGACCACATTGATGTTGCTATTGATGGTGCGGATGAAGTTGATCCCCAAAAGAATTTGATCAAAGGTGGCGGTGCTGCCCATACTCGTGAAAAAGTGATAGATTATCTAGCAAATCGCTTTATCGTAGTCGTAGACAGTGGCAAACTTGTTGATCGCCTAGGTTCTGTTTTTCCTGTACCTGTAGAAGTGATTCCAATGGCAGTAGCCCCTGTAATTCAAGCAATTCAAAAACTTGGCGGTCAACCAGAACTGCGTATGGGTGTTAAAAAAGCAGGTCCAGTGATTACCGACCAAGGAAATATGGTTGTGGATGTAAAATTTGATAGAATCGACGATCCAGAAAACTTGGAAAAAGTACTTAATAATATTCCTGGCGTTTTGGAAAATGGAATATTTGTCAATTGTGCAGACTTAGTCTTGGTTGGCGAGGTTAAGGATGGTCAACCAGTAGTGCGCAAAATCTAGGAAAATCATTTGTGCTTGTCCTTTGTAAGCGATATGTATCGCTTACAAACAAAGGGCAATATCAACTCATCTTTAACTAATCTTTTCTATAAGTACTATCTTTAAGATCTAATAACCACATCTTTTCTAGTGTGATAATTTGCCGACGAAGAACAGCACGACGATATTTTTTATAAGTAAACAGTCCTAGCAAGAGCAGAATGGGAAAAGACAAAATACCTAAGCCTATCAGGTTGTAAGTCTGAATGTCTATATCAGTACCAATATTGTTATGAGTAGCGTCGTTTGGTGATTGAGTGTTGAAGTAGTTTTGCATTAATTTCTCCATCAATTCTGTCGTCTTGTTAAAAAGACTTCATCGGCAACGTTTTACTTTACGCATATCACAGACTGTTTTCCGGGTTTATCTCACCATAAACTGCTAAATCTGATTATTTTTCCCAATTTTGCCGCTTTTATCAGCCTGCTATTACAAACCAACCAAAACCCCGGTTTTTCCGCAAAACCGGGGTTCTTTCCTCCTTGTCCTCCTTGTCCTCCTTGTCCTCCTTGTCCTCCTTGTCCTCCTTCCCTTCCCCTGGCCTCCCTTCCAAACTATCGATTTGGTCAACCACGACAACTCATCTAGGACGACCCAAAGTAGTTATGTATAACACAGCCTCATCAGCAGGAATCCCGAGAACCTCATTGACTTGCTCATCAAAGAATCCACCAATACCACTCACCCCTAAATTCAGGCGAATTGCTGCTAAATTGAGTCTTTGTCCTAAATGACCAGCATCCATATGCAAATAGCGGTAAACGCGATCGCCATACTGGGCAACTGCTGCTTTTAAATCGGCTGTATGGAACAGCACAGCTGCTGCATCGCGCCCCAAGTCTTGACCTAAGCACAGGAAATGTAACTCTCGACGGAAATTTTTGAATCTAATTTGTCTCAATTCTTGTGCTTTAGGTGCATAGTAGTAACAACCAGCCTCCAGACCTTTGACTCCAGAAACAGCAATAAATGTTTCTATTAAATTCAAATCAAAATAATCGGTTGAATTATCCAAACCTTGGTCGATGTAATTTTGGGGCTGGTAAGTAAAGTCAAGTAAGGCTTTAAGTTCATCGAAGCTTAAGTCTTCACCACTGTAAGCACGTGTAGAACGTCGCTTAAGGATGATTTGTTGTAGTCCTTCCAGCTTTGCTCCCCAGAAAATAGGTGAGGTTTGGGTGGAAATCTTTTGACAGAACGGAAAGTTATATTTATCTTCCACAGATTGTTCTTGTTGCACTGTCGGCAAATTAAGGTTGCCAGTCGTACCAGGCTTTATCTGTGTACATTTATGGAAATATGTCAACAGTTCACCATCAGGAACATAAGGATAATCAACTTCAGTGGCAGAGGGTAAAGTTGTTCGTCCTGTGGGCACATTTTGTTGAATATCCAGTAAGTCGGCTAAGGGGAGGACTGCGATTGCTCCTTCTTGCTGAGGGTCTATATATAGTAATTCATTGACCATCTCATCCACAAAACCACCAATTAAATGGGGACGATAATGAGTCATTGCCCCAGCTAGCTCAATATTGCCCAATAGGTGTCCCGTATCTAGAAAAATCCTTCGGTAAGCCCGATCTTCATAGCGCCATGCAGAACGATAGAAAACCGCAGTAATGATCAATGCTAATTGGGTACTCTCCAAAGCAGGATGACCAAGGCAAGATTCTTGCAGTTTCTGCCAAACATCACTTTCCCAATAGTGCATCAGGGAATGAGTTCGACACTGGTAGTTGTATAAACCTGGTGGTAATAACGGCGTGCCAGAGGAAACCAAATATACTTCAGCAGGATACAAGCCACCAGCACTTGGTGCAGCTCTTAGATACACCGTACTTCCTAAAGAAGGCATTCTCGCCGTTAGCCCATAGCTACAAAGTAGTAGCCGCGATAACCTCTGCCACCATCGAAAGTCCTGGTGATCGGCTGTCGCCTCTGGCTGGTTTTGAATATAGGATTTGAGCTCAAAAGCAGAGCCAATTTTGTACTCTTTGAACGGCACAGGTTGCTTAGACCAGTCTAACCCCTGACTTTTAGAGGCGAGTGTTTGAGGGTCATACTTAGTGCGTTCATGATAGTGCTGAGCAATGGATTGGCGTAATTCTGGCATATGACTTTCAAGACGCTTCTGCTACTTATCTTGGCATCCCTGTGCTTCATGATTTCGTCTTAATTAACACAATCCTTAGAATCGTAGTCGTGTTCAAAGGTATCAATCTAGTGAAGGATTAACAATTTTCAGTCTATTTGATAGATAGATAATAACGTGGAAAACTTAAGTAAAAGACATGGAAACAACACAGCTAGGGAAAACGGGTGTTTTTGTGAGTGCAATTGGGCTTGGGGGTATGCCGATGTCATTGCGCGATCGCCCTCCAGAATCACAGTCCATCAATGTGATCCATCACGCTTTATCCTTGGGAGTGACATTCATTGACACTGCGGACTCTTACTGTCAAGATGAGTCAGACAAACATCATAACGAGCGCTTAATTCATAAAGCATTACAAAGCTACAATGGTGATGTCAGCCATGTCATCGTGGCAACTAAGGGCGGCTTGATGCGTCCAGGTGGTAATTGGACACGCAACGGCAACCCACAACATTTACGCGAGACCATTCGCACCAGCTTTGAAGCTTTAGGAGGCAATCAGCCGATTGATCTTTGGCAATACCATGCCCCAGATCCTAATTATACTATTGAAGAATCTCTAGCACCAGCACGAGAAGCAGTAGATGCAGGTTTGATTCGATTTGTAGGAGTTTCTAATTTTTCCGTTGCCCAAATCAAGCAAGCGCGAGAGATAGTTAATATCGTCTCTGTACAAAATCAGTACAATCCTTGGAATCGGCAACCAGAGTTTGATGGCGTGCTGGAGTACTGTGAAAACGAGGGTTTAACATTTTTGCCTTGGAGTCCATTTGGTGGTAGTCGTCGTCATACCAACCTGGCAGAGATTCCAGTTATTGCCCAACTAGCTCAAGAAAAAGGTGTGTCAGTCTATTGTATTGTGCTGGCATGGTTGCGCTCTAAATCTCCGTCTATCTTGCCAATTCCTGGTGCAACCAAGACTTCCAGTATTGAAGACTCAGTTCGTGCTGTGAATGTAAAATTAACAGCAGACGAAGTGCAAAAAATTGATCAGCAAACATCTTAAGTCAGATTTAACTGAGCTTTTGACAAGGGTAAATATCTCTAATATTGGAATTGAAAAACTTGCCATGTGATTTAGCATTCATTAAGTCTGCATAAACCGTGGCAGGAACATCTTGATATTGGTAAATTTCTCCCCTTTGAAACTCAATTTCTAGCACTTGGTTTGAAGAGTCATATCCTATACTTACTAAGTAATCAGACTCAACTGGAATTCGTTTGTAAACTGAATTTTGAAATAATATCTCTCTAGCTTCTTGAATTGCTTCCGGTTGACTTGGTAAACCAAGAAACTTCTCAGCATAATCGAGAAATTGGTCGCTATGATACATATAAAATTGAAAGTTGTCTCCTCCCACTTCAGACAACATTTCTTGAATTAAATCAGGTCTGGGTTCAAAGATTTCTCCGTCATACTTTAACCACCAATCTTCTTTACTATCATCTGTGACAAATATGATTGGTCTTTGCTGAACTCTTGCATAATCAATCAATTGAAACCAGAGGACAACATCTCCATATTTTCTAGGAACAGGCTTATTATCGTCTTTGTACCCAGGTGGTCTTCTATAACTGAAACGCTTTTCAGCTTTTTGGTAAATATTTTCTAGTTCATCTTCAGTGTAAGGTAAACCAACTTTTCCCTCTAACAAATCAGATAACTCTTCTCTAAGTTCATCATGCTCAAAATAATTAGGATGATTTATCTGAGCCATCTTGATTTGAAATTTTACTTCTTCTATTGTTTTTTCAATATCTAGTATAATTTGCTGAGTATTGATAAATGGGTGTTGTTTATACTCTTGCAAAATATCCGTCTTTAATTCTTGAAATCTTTTATTTAAAACTCTCTCAAGATATTCATATGCTTTTAAATATTTTGCTATAACAATTGTCCGATTTTTTTGATATTCATAACCCACTTGATGAGGTATCCAAATTCGCTCCTTCAGCCGATTCAGAATGTCAAAAAACCTCCCTCGCGTTTCTGGAGTGTAATAATATATATGTAGCAAAACATTCGTATCAAAAGAAAAAACACAATTTTTCCAGATTTCTGCTAATTCTTCCGATGTTGGTCTATAATATCCACGAAATAAATTTCGCATATCCAGTTCTTGAATTCACGCTTATGGGAGCAGGGCTATGAACTAGTGTTAATTAATGATATAGCATACACATAGCAATCTAGTCAGGCAATTGCCATAAAACTCTCAGATTTACCGAAAGCAGTCAGTGACAACCTCTGCCAAGATGATTCTGGGCCATTCAGCAAAAAACGGTGGAGTAGTTGCATACTCTACCGTTTTTTTATTTGAGATTTGAGATATTGGATTTAAAGCAAAAATAAAACCGCAGATAACGCAGATGATAGCTATTAAATTAGCGTCTATCAGCGTGCATCTGCGGTCCAAAATCTATTCAACAACAGGAGTCAACAATTCCCGACGCTGTTCAGATCTAACAGTGATATTGCCACTGTCATCCACATCTACTATGGCTGTATCACCATCCTTAATGCGACCTGACAGAATTTCTTCTGCAAGGCTGTCTTCTAACAAGCGCATAATCGCCCGGCGTAAAGGTCTTGCACCATAGCTAGGGCTGTAACCTTCTTTGATCAGGCGATCTTTGAAGCGATCGGTCACTTCTAAGGCAATGCCTTTTTCGGTTAAGCGACCAAAGACTTCCTTGAGCATGATGTCGGCAATTTGTGTCACCTCTTCCTTGCTCAGTTGACGGAAGACGATAATCTCATCGAGTCGATTGAGGAATTCTGGGCGGAAGTACTGCTTGAGTTCTTCGTTAACCAGTGACTTAATCCGGTTGTACTGTGACTCGCTAACATCGTCGGCAAATTCAAAGCCAATACCACCGCCACCTTTTTCAATCACCTTAGAACCGATATTGGAAGTCAAAATCAGTAGGGTGTTCTTGAAGTCTACGGTGCGACCTTTGGCATCTGTTAACCGACCGTCTTCCAAGATTTGCAGCAGCATGTTGAAAACATCTGGGTGTGCTTTTTCAATTTCGTCGAAAAGCACAACCGTGTAAGGACGACGCCGCACAGCTTCGGTCAATTGACCACCTTCGTTATAACCAACATAACCAGGAGGTGAACCAATCAGTTTACTGACAGTGTGGCGTTCCATATATTCCGACATATCTAGGCGGATCATTGCTTCTTCAGAACCGAAGAAGTAAGAAGCCAAAGACTTAGCCAACTCAGTTTTACCTACACCAGTAGGACCAGAGAAGACAAAGCTAGCGATAGGTCGGTTAGGATTCTTCAAGCCGACACGAGCGCGACGAATTGCCCGTGAAACTGCCTTCACAGCATCTTCTTGACCAATAAGACGCTGATGCAAGGTGTCTTCCATGTGCAGCAGCTTTTCCGATTCAGATTCGGTAAGCTTGTTGACTGGTACACCAGTCCAGGAAGCGACAATGTGGGCAATGTCTTCTTCCGTCACCACAGGTTCGTCGCCTTCGCTACGACCAGTGTTGGACTTGCTTTGAGCAATGGCGCGAATTTCTGCTTTGATTTCCATTTCGCGATCGCGCAATTCCCCAGCTCGGTCAAAGTCTTGAGAGCGAACTGCGTCATCTTTTTCCTTTAATATCTGACGTAGTTCTCTGTCTAACTCCTTCGCTGCAGGTGGCAGTTGAGAGTTAATCAAGCGTACCCGAGATCCGGCTTCATCTATCAAGTCGATAGCTTTATCCGGGAGGTAGCGATCGCTAATGTAGCGATCAGACAATTTTGCTGCTGCCACCAAAGCTTCATCAGAGATTTTCAGCTTATGGTGCTGCTCGTAGCGGTCTCGCAGACCGTACAATATTTCGATTGTCTCGTCTACTGACGGTTCACCCACCATCACTGGTTGGAAGCGTCTTTCTAGAGCCGCATCCCGCTCAATGTGTTTGCGGTATTCATCTAGAGTGGTTGCGCCGATACATTGCAATTCACCTCGCGCTAATGCTGGCTTGAGGATATTGGCTGCATCAATTGCACCTTCTGCTGCACCTGCACCAATTAGGGTGTGTACTTCGTCAATGACAAGAATTACATTCCCCGCCTGACGGATTTCATCCATAATTTTTTTCAGGCGTTCTTCAAATTCACCTCGGTACTTGGTTCCTGCTACGAGCAAGCCAATATCCAGTGTGACTACGCGCTTATCTTCCAGGATGTCAGGCACATCTTTGTTAGCAATCCGCGTCGCCAGACCTTCGGCGATCGCCGTTTTACCAACCCCTGGTTCTCCAATTAACACTGGGTTATTTTTCGTACGGCGACCCAAAATCTGAATCACACGTTCGATTTCCTTAGCGCGCCCCACTACTGGATCGAGCTTTCCATCTGCTGCCATTTGGGTCAAGTTTGAGCCAAATTCATCCAATGTAGGGGTTTTATTGCCACGTGGTTGGCCGCCAGCGCTCACCTCAGCGGTTTCGCCCAGCATCCGAATCACTTGAGTTCTGACCTTAGACAGATCCACACCAAGATTTTCTAGCACTCTGGCTGCTACACCTTCCCCTTCTCGGATTAGGCCCAACAGCAGATGCTCGGTGCCAATGTAATTGTGCCCCAGTTGGCGTGCTTCTTCCAAGGATAGTTCCAGAACTCGTTTTGCCCGTGGCGTAAACGGAATTTCCACGGCTACAAAACCTGAACCCCGGCCTATGATTTTTTCTACTTCAATCCGAGCGTCCTTAAGATTGACACCCATAGACTTCAGTACCTTAGCCGCCACGCCAGTACCTTCTCCAATCAATCCGAGGAGGATCTGTTCAGTACCAACGAAATTATGACCCAGTCGGCGTGCTTCTTCCTGGGCTAGCATGATTACCTTAATGGCTTTTTCTGTGAAGCGTTCAAACATATGGCATTGATCCCATCACCTGCGTCGTGCCGGTACGCTGATTTTAGCACAGGCTACGATTTCGGACGCCTGTGTTAAGTACGGACATCCGACAAAATTGCACCTAAGCCAACGGATTAGCTACCACATAGTTATTATTTTTTTGCAGACAGTGTACTGAGGAGGCTGAGTTTTAAAGCATTTCCTGGACTTACCAAAAGCAACAGATTGTTGGATTTTACGGTTTTTTTAGTTCGTCCCAAGGGATGATTTTTATCATTTATTTCAGTTCTTGTCAAGAAGTGTTCAAACATTTGCTGTAGGATATTACCTACTTCTCATAAAAATAAATAAACTTTTCTGTGAAAATGATTTAATATTTTTATCTATAAAAAAATTGACATTCGTAGATTTGTGATAGACACGTGAAGATTTACGCAAGAATCATGTAAATTTTTGTGAACTTAAGCTAGCTCTCCTACACTTAAGGTGTCTCTTCCCGAAGTGGCTTGGTCAAGAACTAATTGCCAAGACGATAAACTCAAGCGATTTTTCACCATGGGGGATAAGTGGGCTAAAGCTTGTTGAAATTGAGGCTTTTGCAAATCTCCAAGCCACAGAATCAGTGCATCCTCACCATTATCTTGGTAATAACGCCGTCGTTGTCCAGCCGTCTTAAAGCCAAACTTTTGATATAGAGATATAGCTGCCAAATTAGAAGCTCGTACCTCGAGGGTAGCCCGCTCCAATCCTTTGGTAAAAGCAGTTTTTAGTAAAGAGTATAGTAAGGCTTGGCCCAGACCTTGGCGTTGATATTGGGGATGAACCGCCATAATTGTGATGTGTGCCTCATCCAAAATTGACCAAAAGCAACCCATCCCGAGTAATTGCAAGGGAAAAACAGGAGAAAATAACCCGATTAAATCACTGTTAGGGCTATCTAACTCTCGTTGGTACGCATCCAGCGTCCATAAACCCCCAAAACAAGCTTGATCCAATTCCAATATTGCACTTAGATCCTCGGCTGTCAGAGATTTGATTTGTAGTTGAAAAGCTTTCATGGAATGTAGTGATTAAGAATTGCGTTATGGGGAGTGGGGCAAATGGCGTCATAGGGCATAGGGCATAGAATAGGGAGAGTGTATTTCCCCTTTTGCTCCTGGTGCTCCCTTGTCCTCCCACTCCCTACTCCCTACTCCCCATTCCAAAACAAGAGCACGTTATTGGGTAAACTGGGAATCGGCGGTTTTACATCGTACACATAACTTTACGAAGGACAACTCTTAATAGATTATGATATCGACCCAACCCACTGGGGTTCAAAATTCTGGTAGTAAGTATTTACCTCAGCTAAGCAGTCAAAGCACATCTGTTTCACCTAATCAGCTACTTCTACCATTAACTGCCAGAATGAACAGTCACAATGGTTTGGAAATAGGGGGTTGTGATGTTACAACCTTAGTGCAGCAGTACGGTTCCCCATTGTATATCTTAGATGAAGAAACCCTACGTACAGCATGTTATCAGTATAAGGAAAGTTTCCAACGTTATTATAAAGGCGAATCTCAAGTACTATATGCTTCTAAAGCATGGAGTTGTTTAGCAGTTTGCTGTATCGTCGCTTCTGCTGGTTTAGGAATTGATGTTGTCTCTGGGGGTGAGCTTTACACAGCTCTAACTGCCGGCGTGAGTCCTGACAAAATCTACTTTCACGGTAATAATAAGTCTCGTGAAGAACTCAATTTAGCCATCCAGTCTGGATGCACTATTGTAGTGGATAACTGGCATGAATTACATACTTTGGTGGAGATAGCAGGGAACAAGAGAACAAAGGAACAAGAAGAATTGATCCTCTCCTCCGCTGCCTCTATGCCTATCCGTATTATGCTGCGGTTAACTCCTGGGATAGAGTGTCATACACACGAGTACATCCGTACGGGACACCTAGATAGCAAGTTTGGTTTTGATCCCAATGATTTAGATGAGCTGTTTTCTTTTGTCAGCCAACAGCAGGCTAAGATTAACTGCGTAGGGTTACACGCCCATATTGGCTCTCAAATTTTTGAACGCCAACCACATCAAGATTTAGCTACTGTGATGGTGCAGTGGTTGAATAAAGCAAGTGAATATGGTTTATCGATAAGTGAGTTAAATGTTGGTGGTGGTTTAGGGATCAAGTACACAGAATCCGACGATCCCCCTAGCATTGAAGAGTGGGTGAAACCAATTTGTGAAGTGATCCAAGACGCTTGTGAAGCGGCAAGTTTACCATTGCCGAAACTGCTGTGTGAACCAGGGCGATCGCTAATTGGTACAGCTTGCGTCACTGCTTACACAATTGGCTCAACCAAAGTTATTCCTGAGATTCGTACTTACGTAGCAGTTGATGGAGGTATGTCTGATAATCCACGCCCTATCACTTACCAATCAGTGTATCGTGCAGTGATTGCCAATAAAATGGCTACTCCACTTACCGAAACTGTAACAATAGCTGGTAAACATTGCGAATCAGGAGATATCCTAATAAAGAATGCCCAATTGACAAAAACTCAACCGGGGGACATTCTCGTAGTTATGGCAACCGGTGCGTACAATTATAGTATGGCATCGAACTATAATCGTTTACCTCGACCGGCAGCAGTTGTCGTGGCAAACGGCGAAGCAAATTTAATTTTGCAGCGCGAAACTTATCAGGACTTGATTCGACAAGATTGCCTACCACAGAGACTCAAAACTGAAGAGTTAGAAGCTAAGAGTGAGAGCTAGGATTTGAGCATAAAAACTCCTAACTCATAACTTTTAATTTCTAATTCCTAACTCCTAACTTTATTAAAGGCAGAAGGTTAAATCCAGATGTCATGGAAGATTGGTGGAAGCAATGGCTGACAAACCTAGGATGGTCTGAGTCCTTGCTAAAGACTCTGGATATTGTGTTAGTACTGGCGCTGACGTATATGATCCTTGTTATTATTAGAGAGCGCCGGACACTTTGGATGGTGCGGGGATTTATTATCTTAATGTTGGCGTCAGCGATAAGTGGCAGTCTGCAGCTCAAACTGCTGAGTTTTGTACTAGAAAAGTTAGTGATTGGTTGTGCTGTAGCAATGGCGGTTGCTCTTCAGTTAGAGTTCCGCCGATTTTTGGAGCAGCTAGGAAGAGGTGAATTTAGACAGTTGTTTCGTCCCTCTAGTCGAGCTGTTCCTAAGTCTGATAGTGTAATTGACGAAATTGTTGATGCAGTTAAACAATTGTCAAAAAACCGCATTGGAGCTTTGCTGATTTTGGAAACCACTGATCCAATTGACGAGCGAGATTTTTCTGTACCAGGAGTTAGGCTGAATGCAGAGGTTTCTAAGGAACTCATACAAACAATTTTTCAGCCAAAAACCTTGTTGCACGACGGAGCAACTTTGATCCGTGGTTCGCGGATTGTGGCATCAGGTATAATTTTACCACTTTCAGGACGAACAGCCTCACGCCAGTTGGGAACACGCCATCGGGCGGCAATGGGAATTACTGAACGGGTTGAAAATTGCATTTGTGTCGTTGTATCAGAAGAAACAGGTTCCATTTCCCTTGCTGAAGGGGGAACATTAAATAGACCACTGACAATCACCAAGCTCAAAGAGTCCTTGGAGGCTCGATTTTCCCCAACTGTGGATCGGGAGGCAGTTGCTCCTGGTTTACTCAGTATAGGTCGTCAGATTCGTGCTAAAGCACTAGCACTGGTTTCACGTTTACTCGGATTACCATCGACTGCTTCGCGAGATAAGAAATGACAGCACAAAAAACTGAACTGCAAGATCTGCCTGCTGATTTAAAACGAGAACTACTGCCCAAGCACGTTGCGGTGATTTGTGATGGCAATCGTCGATGGGCTGAACGTCGAGGAGTACCACGATTTATCGGTCACCAACGGGGAGTAGATGCTCTCAAAGAGTTACTCCGGTGTTGTGATGATTGGGGAGTTGGTGCATTAACAGCTTATGCTTTTTCGACTGAAAACTGGGGAAGACCTCAAGAAGAGGTTGATTTTTTGATGACCCTCTTTCAAAGAGTTTTACGTCAAGAATTACGGGAAATGGTGAAGGAGAATGTTCAAATTAGGTTTGTAGGCAATTTGACTGCCCTTCCATCATTACTTCAACAGGAAATTTTCCGTTCGATGGAAGAAACACGAGACAATCTCGGTATCCGGTTTACCGTAGCAACAAATTATGGGGGTAGACAGGACATTTTACAGGCTTGCCGTGCGATCGCCGATCAAGTACAGAAAGGTCTACTCCAACCAGATGAAATTGATGAAGTCACCTTTGAGCGTCACCTCTACACCGCTGGAGTTTGTGACCCAGATTTATTGATCCGTACCAGTGGGGAAATGCGCCTTTCTAATTTTCTGTTGTGGCAAACAGCTTATGCAGAAATTTACATCACCGAGACCCTCTGGCCTGATTTCGACCGCCGCGAGTTCCACCGCGCCCTATCCTCCTACCAAAGACGAGAACGGAGGTTTGGGAAGGTGTGACAAAAGTTAGGAGTTAGGAGGAGCCGATGCGCTCTTGCGGTCTCTCCTTGTCCTCCTTGTCCTTCTTGTCCTTCTTGTCCTCCCTCTCCCCTTCCTCTGTCAGGGTCCAGCGAAAACGGCTCTTTCTACATCTTGGCGACTAAGAGCATACTTAAAAGAACGTAGGATATCTTGCCCATTCTCACCAGCATTCACGTATCGGACGGTGATTTGTTCGACATCAAGCCAAAGTTCGGCTTGCCAAGTTGGTCGCTGCACACGCCAGCAATGGAGCTGTTGTTCGTCTTGCTGACAACCTTGGTCTTTCAGCCATTGCTCGATTTGGGGGAGGGGATGGTTATATAAAGGAGTATTGGGGGGGAGAAGGGGCATAAGAGGAGTTAGGAGTTAGGAGTTAGGAGTTAAAAAAATTTTTAATTGCTGATTTTGGGAGTTGTGGGGGTAACTTGCTGTTGTAAAGTTGTAGGGGGTTGGGGCTGTGGGGTTTGGAAAGCTGCTTCACCGCGTGTTAAACCAATGGCAATGATTAACAGCAAGCAAGCTAAAAATGTTAAGCCGATTATAAATAATGCAAATATTTCTCCTGCGGAGAGAGGGCGATCAGTAGCGTCTAAATAAGCCGATTTGGACCAGTCATAGGGAGAAGAAACAGGATGGTTCAAGTCGGAGGGTGCTTGAATGACTCCAAAGCGCGAATAGCCAATTTTCAAGTCGTAAGTCAATCGACGTTCTGGACTACTTAGGGTAGCATAAGCTTCATTAAGCTGCTGAAATTTAGGAACAGCTACAGTAGTAGGTAAGTCTGTAGTGTCAGGATGATAACGTTTGCTCAGTTCTCGATAAGCACGACGAATTTCGATTGCCGAGGCGGAGGGATGCAGTCCTAGCAGGGAGTAGTAAGTGGGTTCGCTGCTTTGTCGCATGGTCCCATTGTGATTCACGACTTTTTTAGTCACCTAGCAATTATAGTTTCGTCTAATATTGTGACACATGATCAACAGAGGGGTAGAAAGGTGTTGAGGAAAGTCCTTCTACACCCAATCTTGATTACAGTAAATCGGCACGAGGTTTAAACGTTTCTATTGCCCGTAACTTCTCATAAAGTTCTCTCTCTTGCGGAGTAATCTCTTTGGGAGTCACTATTTGAATTTCTACTAATTGATCGCCACGCTTACCATTTTCGGAAGGATAACCTTTATTGGCAAGGCGAAATCGTTGCCCAGACCTCACTCCAGGAGGAATAGTCATTTTTACTGCTCCATCCAGAGTGGGTGCTTCTACTTGTCCTCCCAAGACAGCTTCAATTGGAGTCACTGGAACTTGGCAGAGTATATTTGTGCCTTCTAATTTAAATAAGGGATGAGTTTCGACAGTAATTTTTAAGTATAAATCACCACCATTGATGCCTTGCTTTCGTAGGCGGATAGTTTGACCTGTTACCATCCCTGTGGGCATATTGACTTCTAGCGATCGCCCATCTTCCAAGCGAATCCTTTCCAATCCACCTTTATAGGCTTTTTCGAGTGGCAAGGTTAACCTAGCTTCTATATCCCGACGAGCAGAGCGGGGATTAACTGTATATTCAACTTTAGTTCTTGGGGAACGATAGGGATCGCTGGTACTACCATTAGAGGAACCATTTCTACTTTCTCTGCGACCGCCTACACCTATGACTTGATTGATGAAACTCTCAAAATCGGGATAATCTCCGGGATTGACATCTTCTTTGTTCTCACGAGTGTTAGCGCGATTACTCCACCAGGTTTTATCACGTGGTGTTGATTTGCCTACAGTAAAGCCTTTTTGCTTCCAGAAACGGCTAAACTGATCGTACTGTGCCCGTTTAGCTGTATCAGAAAGGATTTCATAAGCTTCGCCAAGATCCTTAAATTTTTCTTCTGCTACTTTATTTCCTGGATTGAGGTCTGGGTGATATTGTCGTGCCAAGCGCCGATAATTCTTTTTAATTTCTTCATTGGTGGCATCTTTTGGTACCTCCAAGATTTCGTAGTAATCGCGAAAATTCTGCAAATTCGGCATAGTCAGGTTTTTAATTTAAAATTTTATATTTTGCGAATAGCTAATGGTAAATGGTGTGATTAGCTATTAGCTATTCCCAATTATCAGTTATCAAATTTGTACTTCTGAATCAACCTCACTATTTTCTCTTTTGGAGACTGAGATGGGGATGATCTCTAATGAATGCGAAAAAAGCATTCTAGATGAACTCCTGATAACAAGTGTTATAACCAATCATCTTCATCATCCCAATTATCTTGGTAGCTAGGGCGTGATCTTTTGCGTGGATACTCACTGTCATAGGAGGAGGAACGGCTATCTGTGTTGTAGTTTCTACCGTAGTCTCTGTCTCTATCTCTGTCTCTATCTCTATCTCTGTCTCTGCTATAGTAATCACGTTCACGATACGAATCCCTTGAAGAATTGCGATCGCGCTCCCGTTCTTTACCATCGCCAGTAAAGATATCACGGATAGTGCCAAACAAGTCATCTTCTTCGTCTTCAACATAATACTCACGGACTTCCCGACTGAGCTCATACAAAGCATCTTGCAGATCGGCGTATGCTTGGTCTATACCGCGATCATCGCTTTGCTGTAAACTCTCCCGTAGTTGTCGGCAAATATTATCAATCCGCTGGCGACGGCTGCGCGCAAATTGCATCCCCAAGTCCAGTGCCACTTCTCTAAGTTGTCGTTCTGCTTGGAGAATCAATGCTTCAGCACGGGTCCGCTTTTCTACTCGTTCTTTCCGTTCCCGATCCACTTCAGCATATCGCTCAGCATCTTGAATCATCCGTTTGATTTCTGTCTCACCTAGAGTAGAAGCACCTTGGATAGTGATACTCTGCTCGCGACCTGTGGTTCGATCAAGAGCTGTTACCTGTAAAATCCCGTTTGCATCAATATCAAATGCCACCTGAATTTGCGGAACACCTCGTGGTGCTGGTGGGATACCATACAATTTAAACCTTCCTAGCGACTTGTTGTCTGCCGCCATTTCCCGTTCGCCTTGAACCACATGAATTTCCACAGTGTTTTGGTTATTTTCTGATGTGGAAAAAATATCAGAGCGGCGCACTGGGATAGTTGTATTGCGAGGAATAAGTTTTTTTGTCACACCACTGATAGTTTCCAATCCTAGAGAAAGGGGCGTGACATCTAACAACAGCACATCCTTAAGTTCTCCAGCAAGAATACCTGCTTGAATGGCTGCACCAACAGCTACAACTTCATCCGGATTGACGTTTTGGTTAGGTGGTCTGCCAATCATCGCTCGCACTAGCTGCTGTACCATTGGCATGCGGGTAGCACCGCCAACCAGCACAACTTCATCAATTTCTGCGGGTGTGACATCAGCATCTTTTAATGCCCGTCTGACTGGCTGACGTATTCGCCCTAACAGGTCATCACACAAACCCTCAAACTCAGAACGAGTTAAACGGGTTTCCAAATGTTTGGGTCCATCTTGGTCAGCGGAGATAAAAGGTAGATTAATATCAGTCACACTAACAGAGGACAGTTCGATTTTGGCTTTTTCTGCTGCTTCCATTAAGCGTTGCAAAGCCTGAGGTTCGCGTCTAAGGTCTACTCCTTCAGTTTCCAAAAACTGTTCTGCCAACCAGTCCACAATTTTTTTATCAAAATCGTTACCCCCTAACTGCGTATTGCCACTCGTGGATCTCACCTCAAACACGCCATCACCAACTTCTAGAATCGACACATCGAAAGTGCCACCACCTAGGTCAAAGACTAAAACAGTCTCACTCTCACCACGATCCAATCCATATGCCAAAGACGCAGCAGTAGGTTCATTTAAAATCCTCAGTACCTCTAAACCAGCAATTCTGCCAGCATCTCGTGTTGCCTGCCGCTGAGAGTCATTAAAATATGCAGGAACAGTAATCACTGCCCCTGTTACTGGTTCACCTAAGTAACGGCTGGCGTCATCTGCTAATTTTTTCAGGATCATTGCCGCAATTTCTTCTGGAGCAAAATCCTTGTCCAATCGAGGACAGGCAATTTTGATGTTGCCAAATTCGTCTTTGCGGATCGTGTAGGGTACTCGCTTCGATTCTGGACTAAGTTCAGCGTATCTACGCCCAATAAAGCGTTTTGTGGCGAAAAAGGTATTTTGTGGGTTCAGGACAGTTTGCCGTCGTGCCATTTGCCCAACTACTCTTTCGCCTTCTTTGCTGAATCCAACGACGGAGGGAGTGGTTCGCATTCCTTCAGCATTGGCAATCACTACCGGCTTGCCACCCTCCATGACGGCAACTACTGAGTTGGTTGTACCCAAGTCAATGCCGACTACCTTGCCCATGCGCTGCTGTTCTCCTAGTGTGTTTTACCAATTTATTATGCTCGGGAGCAATTATCTTTAGTTTTCTGCTAAAAAATAAAAGCTCCGGTATAATTATCAACAGTACCGCAAGAACTGGAAAGCACTTATACAAAACCCTTATAGGGAATCTTCCAAATGGTAGTTTGTTGGTTCCTTCCTAAAGGGAAGTGCTCGCCCAAATTCATGCAATTGAGGCTAGTTGCAAGACTAGGATAACACTGACAAAGGTCGGTCTGCCTAAGGAAGCATACATCCTTGTGGTTAAGGTAGTTTTATAGGTTTTGTGTAGGAAAACGCACCTTGACAAACTCTTTACAGCACTTCCTTTTGATTTAAAGCGTTTTAGAGTCATTCTTGTAGAAATATTGGACTTAAAAGAGCGACTAAAAATTCACCTCAGTCAGATAGCTCGCGAGCGCGATCCTTACCTGGCTACGGCGGGGCATTTCTTTGTCCAAGAATATATCCATCAAGAATTGGCACAATGGGGAAGTGTGGAAATCCACACCTTTATGGTGAGGGAAAAAACATATCAAAATCTCATCCTGAATTTGTCCTCTAGCTGTCCTCGTTCACCATATTTACAAGAGATACCACCAGTTTTAATTGGTGCTCATTATGATGCTGTGCCAGGAACGCCAGGGGCTGATGACAATGCCACAGGTGTAGCAGTATTGTTAGAATTCGCGAGAATATTTGCTGCTAAACCTGCTAAATATCCTCTGCGACTGGTTGCTTTCGATATGGAAGAATACGGCTTAGTCGGTCCTTCTGGTGCTAGTGAGTATGCAGCACAGTTACGACAACAAAAACAGCCTTTACGCTTGATGATTTCCTTAGAAATGCTGGGTTATTGTGATTCTACCCCTAGCTCACAACGCTATCCCAGTCCTCTAGAGCGTTTTTACCCCAATTGTGGTAATTTTATTGCCTTGATTGGCAACTTACGAACCATTCCTGATTTGATTCGCTTAAGTCGCAGTCTCCGTAAATCTGGGACTCCAAGCGAGT